>NICF_comb_assmDRAFT_10000341_pt1 | contig 39147 bp, 37 predicted proteins | sample NewIslPassag4_SG_FD_11279 | JGI IMG/M metagenome (IMG submission 11279)
CCGCCACTCGAGGTGACAGAAACGGTTCGCCAGCGGCGGGCTCAGCTCCCAGCCCCCTGCTGCCTCCTCGGGCGGGTTCGCCGCCGCGACGAGCGCCACCTCCGCCGGCAGCTCCAGGTCCCCCACCGTCCGCTCCAGCACCACCCGCAGGAGCGCCGCCTGGACGGCGGGAGGAGCGGTCGAGATCTCGTCGAGGAAGAGGATGCCCCGGCCTGCTTCCGCGAGCCGCACCGCCCAGTCCGGCGGGGCGAAGCGCACGCCTCCTTCCGTCACCACCGGCAACCCCGCGAAGTCCGACGGCTCCCGGATGGAGGCGATCACCGTCTCCACCGGCAGCCCCAGCTCCGCGCCCAGCTGCCGCACGACCGACGACTTCCCCGTCCCCGGCGCGCCCCAGAGCAGCACCGGGACGCGGGCCTGGACCGCAATCGCAAGGGCCTGCACGGTCGTCTCCATCGCACGTCTCCTCCTTCCTGTGACGTCCGACCGAGAGAGATGCGCAGCCGCCCGCACCCGCGGGAGACCCGCCAGGAAGGAGGAGCCGTCCCTGCATCAGAGGGACGCCCTCAGCTCCATTCGCCGAGACGCACTACGAAGGGGGATGCAGCACCGCCGTCATCGAGGCCTCCTCCTTTCCCGTCGTGCAGGCTCTCGAGCCTGCCGGAGGGGCCCACGCCGTTGGTTGCTCGACGTGAGCCGTATCGTCCCCCGCCATCAGGCGGGGCCGGCTTTGGCACCCTGGCGGCGTCCACCGGGTTGCCGGGCGGTCATCGGGCCGGTACCCTCGCGCCTCTCTCGATACGCCGGCGATTCTGCCACACCACGCCCGCCCCTGACAACACCATTCCGCGTCACCTATTGACGTTTTTCGGGGACCGCGGGTCGGAGGCCGTTGCCCGCCGGACCGAGGTCCGACGACATCGTGCGCCGCCTGATGCGGAACTGCTGGCTGCTAGGGCGCAGCGTAGTCTGGAGCCACAGCCACTTCCCTGGCACCGTGTGCTGAACGCTACACGACATAAGCAGCATTGCCTCACGGTCTCCTCGACTCGCCACTGGTAGACCCCGCCAGCAAGGTTCGCCGCCAGTAAAAGCCAGAAGCCCCGGGTCTCCCCGGGGCCCTGGCAGCACCAGACCAAGGAGGTCAGCAAGGATGCCGTACGGCGCCATTCTACCACGGGAGATCAGTGCAATACTCGGCCTGCCTGCCCTTCAGCACGCTGCCCGCAATGAAGCCACCATCAAGAGATGGTGGAAACGCCATATCCCGTGGAAGTCCTCAACGACATTGACGAGCCCTTCAATGGCGCCACCATCAAGAGATGGTGGAAACGTGGATGGAGACGATGCGGGCGTTCGCAGGCACGACCCCGCAATGAAGCCACCATCAGAAGATGGTGGAAACGTTCAGCACCGACTGGAAGATCAGCGCCGGCGTGGCCCCGCAATGAAGCCACCATCAGAAGATGGTGGAAACGCTCGTGTTCCAGGGTGTGGGGCGAGCGTTTGACCTCGTTCCGCAATGAAGCCACCATCAGAAGATGGTGGAAACTGGCATTGCCTTCCTCCTTGCCTAGTCTGCCCTCATTCCCGCAATGAAGCCACCATCAGAAGATGGTGGAAACGGGGTGGTGCTGGCGTGAGCACGATCGTCATCGACGCCCGCAATGAAGCCACCATCAGAAGATGGTGGACACTGGACCCTACGAGGCCCCGAAGGGGGCCGGCCTCACCCCGCAATGAAGCCACCATCAGAAGATGGTGGAAACTCGGAACGCAGGGTGAGCGACCCGCGCAGCCCGCGGCGCTCGCCCGCAATGAAGCCACCATCAGAAGATGGTGGAAACCGACATGCTCGAAAGCTTGGTCGACAGGACGGTCGACCCGCAATGAAGCCACCATCAGAAGATGGTGGAAACATCGCTGGAGTGGTGACCTATGCCATGGCAAACACCCCCGCAATGAAGCCACCATCAGAAGATGGTGGAAACAGGAGCTGCGCGCACTGCCGCGGCCGCCGGGGGTCGCCCCGCAATGAAGCCACCATCAGAAGATGGTGGAAACCCGCCAGCGCGGCGGCCAGCTCCGTCTTCCCAGCCGCCCGCAATGAAGCCACCATCAGAAGATGGTGGAAACCGCCATCGAGGCGACGTGCAAGCTCACGGTGGAGCTCCCGCAATGAAGCCACCATCAGAAGATGGTGGAAACCCCCTCACCAGGTCGAACGCTCGCTCCAGACCCTCCCCGCAATGAAGCCACCATCAGAAGATGGTGGAAACCGACCGCGCCCGCCGAGGCTCGTCGCGGAGCAGCTCCCCGCAATGAAGCCACCATCAGAAGATGGTGGAAACGCCAGATCTGCATCGAGGAGCAACACGAAACAAACCCCCCGCAATGAAGCCACCATCAGAAGATGGTGGAAACCCCGGGGCGGAGGTGTACGTCGCCGCGGTAGACCGGCCCGCAATGAAGCCACCATCAGAAGATGGTGGAAACCGGTATCACGGCGGGCGCCACGCTCGTCATCGGGGGCCCCGCAATGAAGCCACCATCAGAAGATGGTGGAAACCTGGCGATGACCTATACGACTCGCGGCTCGGGCAGCTCCCGCAATGAAGCCACCATCAGAAGATGGTGGAAACCAGGCGAGGTACCGCGCCATCAGACCCGCGGCGAACCCCGCAATGAAGCCACCATCAGAAGATGGTGGAAACGAGGGCTGCGACTGCATCCTCGCGCCTGGGGCTGCTTCCCGCAATGAAGCCACCATCAGAAGATGGTGGAAACGTGCGCGAGCCCTACCGCCGCCGCGGCACGTGGCTCCCCGCAATGAAGCCACCATCAGAAGATGGTGGAAACACCTCTCCCGCGCGACCGTGGGCATCGGGCAACGCCCCGCAATGAAGCCACCATCAGAAGATGGTGGAAACGATGGGCGAGCTCGAGACCATCTTCGACGGCCTGGGCCCGCAATGAAGCCACCATCAGAAGATGGTGGAAACCTGTGTCGCATCTGCCACGGGCAGCTCGCGCACGACGCGCCCGCCCGCAATGAAGCCACCATCAGAAGATGGTGGAAACCACGCGGGCGCAGTCTGCGCTGCTCGGTTTCGAGAAGCCCGCAATGAAGCCACCATCAGAAGATGGTGGAAACGTGATAGCCCCCGGCGCAGCTCGTCCACCTCCCGGGCCCCGCAATGAAGCCACCATCAGAAGATGGTGGAAACTCGGCGATAGGACCGACCCAGCTCCCGGACCATAGCCCGCAATGAAGCCACCATCAGAAGATGGTGGAAACCACCGGAAGCCCGGGCGCGTGTGCTCTACCTGAACCTCCCGCAATGAAGCCACCATCAGAAGATGGCGGAAACGCTGGGGCTCTCGCCGCGGGCCCGGGCGCGGCTGGGGCTCCCGCAATGAAGCCACCATCAGAAGATGGTGGAAACCGACCCCGCGGTGAGCGGGGCGGTGGGCACGCGGGTCCCGCAATGAAGCCACCATCAGAAGATGGTGGAAACCGGAGCCGGCCACGAACGCCGCCTCCTCGGCGAGCCCCCCGCAATGAAGCCACCATCAGAAGATGGTGGAAACATGGCAGCTCATGCCTGTCTCCCCTATCCCCTCTCCCCGCAATGAAGCCACCATCAGAAGATGGTGGAAACTGTAAAAGCTTGTGACGTTGTGGTGTTTGTAATTGCCCGCAATGAAGCCACCATCAGAAGATGGTGGAAACAGGCAGTCCTTGTCGAGCTCATCCGCTACGGCAGAGGCCCGCAATGAAGCCACCATCAGAAGATGGTGGAAACGGCCGCGGCCGAGCACAACTCATGAACTTGCCAACCGCCCGCAATGAAGCCACCATCAGAAGATGGTGGAAACCGCCTGCGGAGTACCTGGCCATCGCTCCCAGCGACGTCCCGCAATGAAGCCACCATCAGAAGATGGTGGAAACCGCCCAGGTCGGCCCACGCTGCGTCGAGGTACACCCCCGCAATGAAGCCACCATCAGAAGATGGTGGAAACCCGCGAGCCCCTGCGTCGCCGCGGTGACCGCTGCCTTCCCGCAATGAAGCCACCATCAGAAGATGGTGGAAACGAGGACTTCCTCGCCCAATCTCGACTGCGGTACCACCCGCAATGAAGCCACCATCAGAAGATGGTGGAAACCGCCAGGGCGCTTGGGCTCGCGATCGCGGCCGAAATCCCGCAATGAAGCCACCATCAGAAGATGGTGGAAACTTGTCATCGAGTCCGAGGACAACCGCTACGTGCCGTGCCCGCAATGAAGCCACCATCAGAAGATGGTGGAAACACTCCGCGCGGCTGGGGTGGTAGTCGAGGAAGTCGTCCCGCAATGAAGCCACCATCAGAAGATGGTGGAAACCTGTGTACGGCGGCACCGGGCTCCAGAACGGCACGGTCCCGCAATGAAGCCACCATCAGAAGATGGTGGAAACCTATCTGTGACGACGACGACCGAAGGGAGGAGTCGTCCCCGCAATGAAGCCACCATCAGAAGATGGTGGAAACCAGCTCGGCCGTGATCCAGGCAATGTACGCCGGGTCCCCGCAATGAAGCCACCATCAGAAGATGGTGGAAACATGCGATCGCGGTTTCAGTATCCCACGCAGTGAGGCACCCGCAATGAAGCCACCATCAGAAGATGGTGGAAACAGCCGCTGCTGTTCCTGACGGGCGAGAAGGGCACGGGCCCGCAATGAAGCCACCATCAGAAGATGGTGGAAACCGGCAACGGCGGCCCTGGCATCGTAGTCATCGCGCACCCGCAATGAAGCCACCATCAGAAGATGGTGGAAACGCTCGGCGAGTCGCCGCACTTTGCCCGCCGCCTCGCCCCGCAATGAAGCCACCATCAGAAGATGGTGGAAACCCGCGTGTGGCCCGACTGGCTGCTGCAGCTCGGGCTCCCGCAATGAAGCCACCATCAGAAGATGGTGGAAACCTGCCCCGCACTCGACCGTGACCAGCGGCGCGCGAGCCCGCAATGAAGCCACCATCAGAAGATGGTGGAAACTCCTCCTCCGTCGATGCATCCACCTCGAGCACCTTCGTCCCGCAATGAAGCCACCATCAGAAGATGGTGGAAACCAACCAGCTCTTCGCAAGGGACCGCAGCGACACGCTCCCGCAATGAAGCCACCATCAGAAGATGGTGGAAACCTCCCTCCTCGTCGATGGCCACGCCTGCGCGCGTCGGCCCGCAATGAAGCCACCATCAGAAGATGGTGGAAACCCTGGTGGAGGGCATCCTGCGCGGCGACACGGAGTCGCGCCCGCAATGAAGCCACCATCAGAAGATGGTGGAAACCCCCCCAAGCAAGGCGTTGCCGGGCGATAGTCTCTGCCCGCAATGAAGCCACCATCAGAAGATGGTGGAAACGTCGCGCGCATCCGCGAGTGGGCCGGCGGACCGGACCCCGCAATGAAGCCACCATCAGAAGATGGTGGAAACGGGCCCGGCTGCGTGAGCGGCTGCGCGACGAGCCCGACCCGCAATGAAGCCACCATCAGAAGATGGTGGAAACCCGCCCACGACGCGCGAGGGCGCAGCTCCTCCAGCAGCCCGCAATGAAGCCACCATCAGAAGATGGTGGAAACATGGGCTCGTCGACGGTCAGCACCGCGCTGGGCGCCCCCGCAATGAAGCCACCATCAGAAGATGGTGGAAACCCGGCCGTCAGGCGACGTCGCCCTCGCCGTGACGACCCCGCAATGAAGCCACCATCAGAAGATGGTGGAAACGTGAACGCCTGGAAGATGAGGCCCAAGCCGGGATGGCCCCCGCAATGAAGCCACCATCAGAAGATGGTGGAAACCGCTGGTCGCGCGGAGGCCCGAGAAGCCAGCGGAGCGAATCTGAGTGGGCCCCCTCGGAAGCCAGCTCATGCCCGCGTTCGAGCACCTCCGTGACCGAGGCGCCTCAGCGGAGCCAAACGCATTGCCTGCAGGCGGCCTGGGGCTAGGATTGCTCCGGCAGCAGGGCTCCAGCAGCTTCGGAGTCTTCGGTTGTGAACGTGCGCACACGCTTCGAGTGCCGCGAATGCAGAGCGGGTGCCAAGGGAGCGCTCGATCTCTCCGAGCAGGCCTCAGTATACAGCCGGTCCGCTGTTCGGCAGCTCCTTGCGCTGCCCTAATGCTTCAATGACAACGGCTCGGCGCGTCGTGGGTACACCGAGGTCAATGATGACGACGCTGTCCGTGCTTGCGTCGATGAGGCGCAGGAGCTGCCTGCGCATCATGATGAGCTCTCCTTTTGTGAGGTCACAGACGTAAACGGAGTACTGCAAACGGGTGCCCCACCCGAGCATTTCCTGGTATACCGTTCGCAGCCGCCTCGGGTCGCTGATGTCGTATGCCACGAGATACCGACGTCGTTCGCTCACGGGTCCAAGCGCTCGACTCTCGACAGCGTACAACGTGAGCTCCGGGTCGCGCACTATGTCGAGCTCGCCACTGGACCCGAGGCAATGTTCCGTTGACGCCAGAGCTGGGCTACCGAGTCTCGAAGGCGACGTACCGATCGAGTTCGCCGAGCAAGGCTGCCCCGAGCATGCGGAGCTGCAGGTTGAGCAGGCGGCGGTAGGTGAGACGGTAGCCGAAGACCGGGTGGCGAACTTCGGTTTCAAGGCGCCTTTCGTACGCGCGAATGGTCTTGCGCCGTCCCTCTTCGCTGAGGACAACGGCGATACCTAGTCTCCGGAAGTCGCTGGCGGTCAGCTCCCCGTTGTTGAACAGCGTAAGAACGACTGAGTCTCCGATGAGAGGTCGAAACTCCTCTGCCATGTCGAGCGCCAGCCCTGGTCGGCCGAATCGAGGTTGATGGAAAAATCCCTCGTAGGGGTCGAAACCAACGGTGAATGCTTGTATCGCCATATCCTTCACTAGAAGGGAGTAAACGAAGGAAAGCACCGCATTGATAGGATCCCTTGGCGGTCGCCGGTTTCTACCCGCGAAAATGTCGTTGCTTTCGAGCGGTATATCCTCGCGGATCATCGCTCCGAAGGCCTTGAAGTAGATCCTCGCAGCGAGCCCCTCTATCCCGCGCAATGTTTCGATAGAGGGTGCGGACCGCGCCCGAGACGCCGCTTCGGCCAGTGCGGCGAGCGCCGCGTCGACCCCCACCCGGCTATTTCTGCGGAGCATGGTGCGTTGGTTCCTGATCTTTGCAACGACCATGGCTCGGGAGACCTCGAGCCGCTCTGCGACCGTGGCGCCGTACTGGCGCCGACGGAGGTCCAGGTTCTTGCCCGGGAAGCCGGTGGCCATGCCGATAAATCTCCCGCCGCGTGAAAGCCAGACGACGGGCACGTTTTGTGCTAGCAGCGCGTGAATGGCCGGCGTGGTTAGTGAAACGGGCCCTACCGCGACGACATGGCTGATATCGATGGCACGGATGCGCGCTTCGGTCCCGTCTCGAGGTTGCACTACGAAATGGTTGCCCTCCTTCCGGAGGACGGTCCCTGGTTCGAGGAGATACAAAGGCCTAGCAGGCGGGTCTCTCGTGATGAGTGTGCGGGGGCGCGCCCTTCTTCGATGGAGCAAGAGATTGATCTCGTCGGGAAGACAGACACTGACCAGCACGCAGGCGTTGCACTTCGGGCTATCTACCAGGGGAGGCGGGGGTGATGACGCGCGAGCAGCTTCCCGCGCTGCCAGAATGGCGTTCCTCGTCATGGTTTCGAGCTCCGCCGTGAAAGGTACGGGAACCCGCTCGTTGGCTTCTGCGAAGTAGATGATTCCCTCCGTCACCTCGTATCCCGCTTCGCGGAGTAAAAGGCCCTGGACGCACAGCTGCACACGTTCGGGGTCCCAGACGCGGCCCTCGACGGGTGCTGGCCGGCCTCGTTTGTAGTCCACGGGCCTTGCCCTTTTCCCGAAGAACTCAACAAGGTCGAGCTTGGCGAGAACGCCGAGCTTCTCAGAAGCAAGCTCCAGCCCTCGCACGACGTTGGTTACCTCGGCGTCAGGCTCAGGAGCGACCCCCTTCGGAGTATCAACGCGACGATGGATATCGCTGCCCTCGATGGTGTACTCGTTTTCATCCCAATGGCCACGAACCCATTCGAGGTAGAAGAGTCTCGGGCAATAAACGAATTCGTTCAGCATGCGCGCGGGAAGTAGTGGTAGCACTCCGTGGGCCGGATCGGATAAGGCTTCGTCTGAGGTCGACATGTATGTCCCCCTCCTTGCGCGGGAAGGAGTCCAGTGCTGGCCGCCACGGCGGATTCGAGCAGTGAATTACGGCCAAATCCGTACCGCAGGACCAAGCGGTCCATCACCTTGGGTGCGCGTCCGCCTCGAGGCGCCGAAGAGCGCGGTTACGCCAAGGGCTCGTAACTGAGCAACGGCTGCCGGGCGAACGCCGCGGGCCGAGTTGTCGAGACGGTGCACAGCGGGGTGAGCCAGCAGTGTACGGATTGCAGCCGGGTCCAGTGGCGGCTCCCACAGGGGCCAGACGAAGGTCCGCTTTGACGCGTTCGGGTACAGCGAGAAGTCGTGCCAGCCGACCACAGTAACGTTTCCCCCGCCGGCATCGGCGATTGGAAAGAAGCGTATGGCCATGACCGCGAGCCACGTGGGAGAAGGGGCCCCCGCGTTGCGTGGGCTGCCGTCCGTGGTGACCGCACCATCTCGAATGGCCCGCTCGTCGAGGTTGGCTCCCGTATACCCTTCCTCTCGTTCCCAGCCAACAAAGGCGTCCAACGGCCGGTCTTTCTTTTGTAGGACATAATTCAAGCCTTGGTCGAAGTACGAGTCGCGGAACTTCATTCGGCCGAACGGAGCGTTGAAAGGCGTAACACGGACCGCCTTGCCCGCCCGGTCCTGACTTACGAGGCTCAGGAGGGCGAGCAACCAACGGGCCATCCATTGGTTCCCTTGGCGCCACTCCGAGTCAGCAGTGAGATAGGTCTCCCTCGCTGCCTCCTTCGACATTCGCATGGCGTCAACCCCGGTCGCGGTGTCAGACGGGTGGCGCGCTTTGTACGGAAACGAGGCCGGGAGGCGCGGTATGGCCTCTTCGGCCTTGTGCATCCGTTCGGCTTCCCGTCGCAAGGCGCTCGCCAGTTCCTCGAGGCTGCGGAAGTCAGCTGAATGGAACGTCGCTATGGGAGCGACGCCTCCGCTCCAGCTGAGGCGAATGTCGCCGAGCTCCGCCTGCTCCACCATCGATATGACTCCAAGGGACGCTAGGAACCCCAGAGCGTCGTTGCCTCGGAGGGCTGGGGCCTGGAAGGACGCGCGGTTCATAGCTCGGACACCTTCATGTCGGCAAGCCGAACTATGGACTCGAGTAACGCCAGGCCCCACCAGCCGTACTTGCTGCAGAGCCGCTCGAAGCGAGCAGGATGATCCCAGTCAATCTGTCTCCGGGCCGGCGATACCTGTAACACGATGCCGTCCACGTCAACTTCGAACTCCTCTGCATCGAGGTCCTCGATAGCTGGGAGTAAGGGGCGAGCATACCCGTGGTGGGAGACGATGAGATGGTGCACGAGGTCGATGTCACAATCCGAAAACTGCTCAGGACGGAGCCGAGCGACCTCGCGGCACATCCTGGCGGATACTGCTTCGTGGCGGAACCCATGGGGGAGACCAGCAATCCGCCACGCTTGACGGGCAACGGCGTCCCGCGGGTCACGGCCAGACTTCGCGAGGAGTTCGCCCGCTCGCGCGGCGAGCGCATCGCCGTCATAGAGCAACACCTGGAACCGTGGCTCCGCCTTGCCGAGGTCGTGGAGCCGCGCCGCTAGCTCAACGGCCTTCACGATCGGGCCCGCAAGCCCAAGACGCTCAGCGAAAGTTCTCGCAAGCTGGGCCGCCGCTTCCCCATGGTCCTTCAGTGACACCTGGACCCCGCCGGTGAAGGACGATGAGAGTGGGTCCTCATCAGATTGCTCAGCGGCAGCGACCCGCGGAGCATCATGGCGTTCCACGATACGCAAAACGGGCCGCCCTTCGTCCGTAAGGACCCAGTTCCCTGAATCGTCCTGTTCGGGGGGATACACAGCCCACGAGCCGTCCCTCAGACCTTTGGCCGCCTCCCGATACAGTCCGCTTAATGGCTCCGGTATGAGTTCGGCGAATCGGTCGAGGACGTCAGCCGCCGTCGACTCGGGGCTTTCAATGCTCAACGTAGTCCATGTCTGCAGGAGCTCTTCCGCCCGGTCCGGTGCGAAAGACGTGGCGACCGATGGGGCCAACCGGACCGAGCGGCGGCGACGCGAAGGTACGAAATCAGCGACGTCCGGTACCGCAACTGCTGCGCCAGGAAGTTCCTTCGGGTTCCAGCCCCAGCGGTCGTGACCTCCCAAGAACGAGGACAAAACGACAGTATCGAACGGCTTGACGTCGCTAGGGTCACGGAGGGGACGAGGAGAGTCCCCATCGGAGCTCAAAAGTACGGCCAAACTGAGACGCGAATCGCTACTTTGCGCGCTGCCCGCCTCCGTGTCTTCGGCACCCTCCAGGCTCTCGACATCAGACGTGGCGCCCCTCGGTTCTCGCCCTGCGAGGAACGCTCGGAGCTCATGAAGCGGGACCTCTACGCGCTCCCAATCGGTGACACGAGCCAGTTCGAGCCATCGAGTCCAATGCTGCTGCTCGTCGACGTCCTTGGCGGGCGCTGGAACTGCACGCCAAACGACGTATGCCCTTGGGGCCGAACGGTCCGAAAACCCGTGGATGAACGGGTCTACGGGCTGGTCCGCATGGGGACGGGGCGCAGTCTGAGCCCAGCGTTCGACGTGGGCCCCAAGGAGTACGGGGGTGACGGGGCTCTTTGGCTCGCAGCCATCCGAAGTAGCACCACGAATCTCCGCCACGCGTTCGATACAAAAGTCCACGCAGGGAGGCTCGCCCTTCGCGATTCTGAGCAGTCCTTCCCAGGTAACTTTTGTCGCCTCGCCATACACAGGGTCATCATCATGCAATCCGCGAGCATAAACGATAATTGACGGTCGCTCGTCATAGCTGTTTCCCATGCGCTTCACGCGTCCAAAGCGCTGTATTAGTGAAGAGAGCGGAGCGCACTCCGTGATGATGGCGTCGAAGTCGAGGTCCGCACCCACCTCGATCGTTTGTGTTGCCACGAGCACTGCTGGACGCGGAGTCCGCGGGGAGTTGCTACCAAACCGCTGAACCACGGACGCTGCCAGCTCCTCCCGCTCGAATTCGCGCACGCGGCCGGTCAAGAGGAATCGATCGAAGTGGTCGCCCTCAAGAGATTCGAAAGCAGCTCTTGCCGCCTGAACGGTGTTGCAGATGATGGCGATCCTTTGCGGAAGAGGGTCGAACGATTGATTGAGGAGCCGCACAAGCTCCTTGCCGAGCCTGGAAAGGCGGGTGTCCGCGTCCTCTCCGATGCGTACCTCGGTCAACCACGCAGGTTTGGGAATCTGAAGGCGTCGCCTGGCGGTCGCGGCAGCAGTTGGCGCATCCGGTCGGTCGACCTCCTGGTCGACCTCGGCCACGAGTCCTTCACCTTGGTAGGCGTCCCCGTCTCCAGGGGTCGCGGACATGACCGTGACGACGCTCGGGTGTAAGGACAGCCGCCGCTCGGCTTCCTGGAGGCTCGTGACCCGCTTCACGGCCTCCACGAGCGGCTGCGCGATGTGCGCCTCGTCCACCACGATCCACGAATCAAGTCCACAGAGTGCGGCATCGATGGGCGCCATAGAAGGGCTTGCGCCGTACCCACGGAAAAGGAGGCGAGACCCTATCTGGTCGGCCGTACCGACGACGATTGCTGGCTGCGTCGGGCTATCAAGCCAGCGTGCGTCCCACGTCGTCCCACCGCGCATCCTCGTAACGGCAAGCGGCTTGCCATCGTTCCCTGCTACCGTCCGTAGCGCTCCCGCCACCCGCTGTACCACAGGCTTATCAATAGAACCGCGTTGGAGGACCTCCCCCAGTCGACACGCGGTCTCGAAGACCGCATCAACGACAATGCGCCGGTCGACAACATACATCAGCCGCAGCGGAAGGTTACGACGTCCGCCATCCCGTTCCAACTGTGCCGCCAACGCGAAGACCCACGCGTGCAGCAGCGCTGTTTTCCCCAAGCCCGTTGCCACATCGAGGACGGTCGGAATCCTTCCCTCCACCAGCCAAGTAGCAAGCCTCTCTTGCCACTCAAAGGGCTGATAGCCCATGGTGACTTGGAAGAACTCCCGAAATGCATCGACCGTATGCTCGGCCAATAACCTCACGATCATGCCATACCAACCCTCAATCACCTAAAGGAAGGCATAGACCGAGACCGTAGTAGCGCATGGCTCCGACGACCACCGGCCCATGAACTGGCCGAGGGAATTCGATGCACAAGTGGAGATACGGCCGAATAGGCTCTTCATGATCAGGTCTGCGGACATCTCTCGCCGAAAGATCGATCGCTCCTGGGGCCAGTTGGCGGAAGTGGCGCCGCGACCAGTGCAGGTTCGACGGTCTGGGATATCCTGCGTTCTCTACTGTCACGCAAATTGCATCGTAAATAGGAAGAGAGTTCTTCGGATAGCGGTCCAGTACTGCCGGGAAGACAGTGACCCAACGGCGCGCTGGCTTCATCCAGCGCCACGGACGAAGAGTGAGCACCTCGCGTGCAGCGTCGATCGGGTTGACTCGCCGCAACTTGAACTCACCCAGGTGACGATCCCGCAAGCCATTCCTCACCGTGGCGTCGATCGCGCGACTCAGTATCACAAAATCTTGGCGGTCAAGTTCCGGCAGAGCGATCCCAACCCCGACGATATGCCCATCGGCGTGCTGGTGACCGACAAAGGGAAGTGCTAAGAACGCGCACTGGGTCGCTCCTTGTGGGGGATCTGGCCAGTGCCCACTTACCACAGGCAAGTGCTTCGAAAGGTTGGCCAAGACCGCCTTGCGCAGCAAATCGGTAAGGCGGACGACGTGCCGGCCGTCCCGAGTAGGTCCATCGAGTGCGAGGATGACGAGGTCTCTGAATGGGCCCGCTGTAGGTCGCTCACTCGAGGCTCCGCCCAGCACCCCGTACTCCATGAACGTGCCGACCTCCCACGGATAGGCCGGCTCCCCCCGCAGCCGCCGCTCGTGAGTCCGTTCCAAAGCATCGAGTGACCCTCCGGTAGGCACGCGAAGGGCGTTCACCACCGTGAAATTGTCCGTCTGGCCGACCGCACTCCTGGGGATGAGCAGACCGTCGGTCGCAGAGACTACATCGTCCTCGGCCAGGTCGAGCACGACTGGACACGTGGACCTACCAAGATATGGAACCCGGCGTAGCACGGAATCCAGCATCCTCCGCTCCTCATCGGATAGCTCCAATTCGGGCCAAAGGTACATCACAAGGGGAGACCGAGGAGCGAACCGGGACCAGGTGCGTTCGAGGTTCTTCCGCGCAGGCAGCGTAGTGGACGTCGAATCCTGCGGGTCGCTCTCCACACCATTGACTGGAACCCATGCTCTGCGCACCGTCTCTGCCCCGCGCTCAACTGTGACGGGAATGGCAGCGATGCTCGGTGGAGGGAGGTTCTCAAGCCGCTGCAGCAGCGACCGCTCCTCTTCGGAGCGAAGATCTGCTGCCGCCACCATCGCCGAGAAGAGCCGCATCCAAGAAGGCGGCCACTCAGGGAAGTCGGGCGAGCTCGGGTCGCCCCCCTCAAACGTATCCCGCAACAGGGTGCACCGGATGACGAGCATGCTCATTCCTCCGGCGGTACGTCCCCGCGGAGCACGGCCTCGATCACCTTGGCAAGCGGTTCAATGGGCTCAAGTACGATGGGCTCCGGGTCCCAGCGCACGCCGCTCTCTTCCAGCCTCCTTTTTGCCTGTTCGGCCAGGGCCCGCGTTTCGTCAGTTGTGACGACGAGGCGCTCGGTACCTCCGCCCCTCTGGACCCACTCGATCGTTTCCTCGCGGAGGACGAGGTCGCACCCCGACCGCAGGTGGATACCGGAACCGCCGAAAGCGAGCCGGTCAGCGTAAAGCGCTATGGAGGCGAGGAGCGCCCGCGCTGGGACCTCGTATCCATTGCCTCCGAATCGCAATCTGGCTAGTCCCGTCAGCGAAATCACCGCTAGCCGCGTGATTTCGCGCACTGACACGCCCCCAGTGAGTGGGTCAGCTTCCCCCGGAACCATGCCGTGGCCCAGATCGCTCAGCTTCCGGCTGTCTTTCTTACTCTTGGTCGCGGTGCCTCCAACGCGCCACTCTCGAGCCGGCACCGTGTCACCACCAGGAAGATTAAGGGGATCTCCTTTCGTAGCTGCCCGCCTACCTTGTTCTGGACTCCAACCAATGATTTCGGACGTGTACGAACGAGCCACCTTGAGCGCTATCCGCTTATCGCGATGAGAATCCCATACTCCATAAATGAGATCCGCTGGAGAGTATTTCAAAAGCGCTGTCAGGTCAGCATCTGTCGCTTCGTTCAGCTCCCTGCCAACCTCTGTCTCGTCGAAGCGCACGCCATGTCTGGTACCATCGATAAAGTAGGCATCACGACTGCGATGAGGAGCCAGAAGGTTGTCGATATCGATCACCCGGCCGCCGACTCTTACTCGAAGCACGATCCTTGGCAACCCCAACTCCGCGGCAACCGATGACAGGGCGGCCTCACACCGGTTCGCCTGGGACTGGTAGGAGTCGAGGACGACCACCTGTTCGAGCTCTCCCCTGGCCGTCCAACGTCGCTCGAAGTGGTACCGAGTGCCATCACGCTCCAAGTACGTGGGGGGATAGACCTTCGCCTCCGGGCCGCCCTGCGGCTCGTAGCGAGCCCTGATGCGAATGGCGGCATCGTCGCTACGGAGGGCAACGGCTTCCGCGATGCGCGCGTACAGGTCGTCCACGGTGGCCATGTCACGCCTCCAGCCATTGGAATCGTCGGTGGCGTGAACCTAAACGGGCGTTGACCGTGCTGTCAATGCGTTCAGCGCCCGCACAGGACAACACGTCAAGAGGTGACGCGGGCTCAGGGCGATTGCCATACCCAACCGCTCAAGGAGCGTCGCGTTCCCTGGCTTGAGGAAGCCAGAGACTCGCGCGGCACCAGCGGTGACGGGCGAAACGTGGAGTGCCGATCTAGGCGTCGACCCCTGTGCTGAGGAAAGAAAGGAGGGAGATCACGCGCAAAGGTCAGGACGATTTCCGTCGCTTGCGACGTTATCATAGGTGGCGCAAGAGCTGCCTGCTCAGTCTACGGAAAACTCCGCTCGCGAACCCTGGAACCGGTTCAGCTTCCCTCTTGCCATCCTTTCTTCCTCCCCCCGACCCATGAGCTCTCCACCCGGCTTATAGGCGGGTGTGAGGAGCTACGCGGCGATGATATCGTCGAGCTCCTCGAAGCTCAGGCGCCCGCATATGAGTTTCCGGGCGTGGCCGGGTGCCGCCACCCGCCCGGGGATCAATTTCTTCATTGCGCGCTAGGAGCGTGTTTCCACGACGGGCAGCCGCCGAGTCCTGGCCCATCGCAGGTTGACGAAGGTGAAAGCCCCTCCCGCGCTTCGCGAAGGACGTGGGTTGCATCACCGCCCGCCGGCACCGCGGTGCCACTGCGATACCGGCTAGGACCCCTAGCCAGGACCTGCTGGGCCGCGGAGGCCGACGGGCCGTTGGGGCCGTGCGCCCGAAACGCTTTCGCCTGCTGTCGTGCTCTTGCAGAGGCAAGAGCAGTGCACGGCACGACATGCGGTGTCCATCCCTGGCAAGGCCTTGTCGGGGCTGCGCCTTGCGAGACAGGCATGAAGGGCGGTGATAGGCCCCGAGGCTGGGGTGCAGTCTCGAGGAGCGCGAGATCGCCGAGACACGCAGGTGTACGTAGGAGCCCTAATAGCCATAGCGGCCCTGAGCAGCGACTTCCCGCCTCGGGGATCAGGTGCACGAGGTCGCGGCCCTCAGCGAAGGCCGCGGGTCCTGCCTTTGAGAAGGTTCTCGATGCTGGGAGTCATGGCCTCGCGCAGGAACGGGTTGCCAACAGGAAGATCTAGACCAGCCTCCCGTATCTGGCGCTCAACAAGCGCCTGGAACGCGTCGTGCCTGATGCGATGCTCTTCAATGAGGGCGAACAGAGCCGGGTAATACTCCTTAGTACGTGCGTAAAGCGCGTTTTCGTCATAGCCCACGATGATGCCAATCAAGAACTCTCGCGCTGGCGTCTTTGCTGCATCGGGAAGCTGATCGTCTACCCAGCGCCCGGCTCGCTCAAGCACGCTGAGCGATGGGTAGCGCTGGTTATACCCAGAGCCTTCAAACTGGCTCCTGAGCCACAGCTGGAACGACCGCCTGCCAAATAGCTCGTGGTCGATCGTAACCAGCGGCTCTTCAAGCGCATTGACGTATATGTACCCGCCATCGCTGTGCGGAATCGGCAAGCTCTTGGCTTTCTCAAAGGCCCATGCCCGCAGGACGGGCAGGGTGACATCGGGCGTAAGCGCGTTGTCGCCGATGCCGCTGAACTCGGTCTTGGAAGCCTGTGCGTAGGCCAGCGCGTACATGTAGCCGCTGTAGCCGAACTCCTGGTCCTTCAGCGCCTGCTCCAGCAGGGCCTGGAACTTCGGGCGGGAGAACGTCTTCTCGTCCGACGGCGGCTTTGCGTAGGCGGGAAAGAGATCCTTTACTTCCTCCCAGATGCTGGCACGCTCGCTCTCGGATGCGTGCTCCAGCCGCATGAGCGCTTCAGCCTGGGCGTACGTGAGCAGGCCATAGTTGACAGCAAGAGCACGGTTCCCAACACCAAAGAGGTCATCATAGAACCAGACCACGTACTCGCCGGGATCCACAGTCGCCTGGTCGAACATGTTGAAGTAGCGGGCGATCCAGCGCTGCTCCCTGCTGGCGTTCCTGTCTGGGTTCTTTACGTCGATGCCGAACTGGGCGAGGATCACGCGGTTGGCAGAACGCCACTCGGAATCGATCCGGGCAACTTCACGCAGCGCCTCATCGAGCGAGATCACGTTGTTCTGCCACTGCCGCTCGACTTTCAGCAGCTCCCGCTGGTGCTCACGCAGCTGCTTCGCAAGCCTCGTCTTTGCCTCCGGCCTGCCCTCCGGCACCATCTCCAGGTACAGCACCACTGCGAGCGGGTCATCGACGCGGATGCCGCGACTCTGTATCGCGCCTGTCAGGAAGCGGTACTCGCCCCAAGAGAAGCTGTCATCCTCGCGGGGCCATAACGCTGCGACCGCCATGACAACAGCAAGCAGCACGAACGCCGTAAGCCCTGGCCTGCTCATCGCTGACCCAGCGGGATTCTACCCCTGCTGGAGCAGTGAGCGGGATCTCCCGCCCGTAGCCAGCGGAGCGTAGAATGGCGCCGGGCCTGCTGCCCGAGGGGCGACCGCCTCCGCTCCGACGCGCAGCGAGGTGCCTTCCTCCTTGAGGGGGCAGCCCCGGGAGGCGCGCATCGAAGCAGGGGAAAACCCCGGCGTTCCGCCATTGCACCTCCTCGTTCCGGCCCCGGGGCTGCCCCCTAACTCGGTGGCAGCCCGAGCTCGAGCACGACAGGGGTGAGATATAGCCCCTGGCTCTTGCAGCAGGGGGTACGGAGATATAGCCCTCGCCGCTTTCGGGGCTTTCTCGGCCGCTACAGGGCCTCGCCCTGGAGCAGGACGACGGCTGCTCGGGCGAGGATGCGCCCCAGCGCGAGGCGCAGCCCGCGGCAGTCGAGCACGTGCACGAGGTAGAGGCGACAGCCAGAACTGGAGCGGAGCTCCAGCCAGCAGGCAGACGCCCGCTCGAGGGAGGGGCAGGAGAACTCGAGGGCGATGGACACGAGGTGCTGGAGGACCTCCTCGGGGGAGGCATGCACGCCCTCCTGCACCACTGCCCTGATGTACCCACCTGCCCTGACGGGGCGGAGGAGCGGGAGGCCTGCCAGCTCCTCGCGAGGGATGGCCCGGCCCGCATCGAGGCAGGCAAGCCATGCGAGCTCTTCCGCCTGCTCCTTGAGGAGCCGGGAGAGCTCCTGCTGGAGAGCTGCTGGCAACCGCTCGAGCCCCAGGATGCGCAGCCCCCGCACTGGCAGGAGCTGGAAGCTTGCCCCCAGAGCCCGGGCCTGCCAGTAGGCCGAGTGCAGGTCGCTCACGTGGCCGCCTCGTCGAGGGTGATGCCCAGCTCCTGGGCGAGGAGGCGGATGGCGGCGCGGAGGTCAGGGGCCGCCGCCTGCCGAGCCCAGATGCGCCACGGAGCTTCGCCCGGAGCGACGGCTCGGTGAGGCTGGAGCTCAAGCCGTGGCCAGCCGGCCGCGCGGGCGTACTCGAGGGCTGCGCTCTCCAGCCCGTCGCGCAAGGTGCGCAGCGGCGCGAGGACCTTCACCACCTCCTCGGGAACAGCGGGAGGGTGGCAGGCTGCGCACGTCCACTCCCGCGCACCCGCCCTCCACCACCACTCCCGCCCGCGGCAGGCGTTGCAGGGACGCGTGGGAAGGGGAACGAGAGGGGTGTGCAGGGACTGCTGCTCGAGCCGGAGAAGCTGGACGAGTTCGTGCTTGTGGCTCTGCAGTTCTGCCACCAGCCCGGGGGTCAGGAGCGCCCTCGGCGCCCGCACCACGAGCTCGTTGCCCTCCACCGCGATGAAGGCCCCACATGTGCGGAGCTGAGTGAGCAGCACCGTGGCTGTCGTCATATGCGAATTTCCTCCCAGGCATCGGCGTCCTCGCCGAACAGGAAGAGCTGTTTTGTGCTTCGGGATTGGTCCAGCCCCGGCGGCTCGCCCACGTCGTTGAGACGCGACGCCTCCTCGCCCGGGGCTGACGCCCGCCGTGCAGGCGCGGGAGTGGGCGTAGGTTCAGGGCGCACATCACCCCGGAAAGGCCGTGAAACTGTGAAACTGAATCCAGGCAGCTGTGAAACTTCTGTGAAAGTTCGTGACGCCGCGCGCAACTCCTCGGCCGTCGGAAGGGCCTCGGCGGGGGGCAAAGGCTCAGCGACGTCCAGGGCGACAGGCCTGCCGCGGCCTTCGGCGCCGCTTGTGAGCCAGCCATTCGTCACGGCCTGGTGCGCCAAGCGTCGCACCTGCTCGGGGTGGAGCTTCAGGCGCTTCGCGACGTCCGCGTAGCCCACGCGCGCGATGCCGGAACGGCGGAGCTCTGCCACCGCCTCGACGACGGCCCGAACCTGCTCGGACGCACCGGTGACGCTGGCGTCGTAGATGGGCGCCACTAGCTGTCTTACGGCCTCGTAGTCCTCGAGCGTTGCCAAGAGCCGCCCCTCCTCGACGTCGCGGTGGCGATGGCGGAGGAGCGCAACGGCCTTCACGAGGGCGAGGAGCTTCTCAAAGTCGCGCGTCATCCGCGTGGCTGCCCCGCGCTTGCCCAACAGCTCGGCGAGCGCCTCGACGAAGGGGACCTTCACGTCCCAGGGGGCGCGCCGCTGCAGGTAGGCCTGAAAGGCCACGAGGGCCTCCGACGGCTCTGGTGGGGGTGAAAGCTCGGCCCTCGCCTGGGCGGCAAGGACGGTTCGCACTCTCTCGCCGTCTTCGGGAACGGCCACGGTAAAGACGCGCGAGGCCATCTGGGGGTCGCGGAAAACCCTGGTGCCGGTCGTGATAAGCACCGTCGGCCCTGGCTTCTCGATATGCTCGGTGTAGAAGCGGCCAGTCTCCTTGTCCCGCACCGTCACGTCGTACCGGACCCTGGCCTCCGACAGGAGGGCGCGCAGGGCCGAGAGGAGGGTGTTTTCTGTGCCCTCGCCCTCCCGCAGCGAGTCGAGCTCCCCAATGACGAGGACGCGGTGGCGGAGCGACGCGTCGTCGTAGAGGACGGCTCGCGGCGAGCAGGCATCGATTTCGTGGTAGGCCTCATCGGGCAGCAGCCGCAGCACGCTTTGCACGGTGAAGCTCTTCCCAGATGCCGCCGGGCCCGTGAGCAACAAGTGCGCGGGCATGGTCCCGGGCCGGGCGACGAGGAGGCGCGTAGTTGCCGCGAGGTAGGTCACGAGGGCAGGGCTGATGTCGCCCCCGTAGCCGAGGCCCCGCAGCTCCTCTGCCACCAAGGCGAGGGGGTCGTCGGCTTCCAAGACGGGCCGGGCGAGAGCTTCGAGCTGCGCGAGCTCCGCATCCTCCACGGCGCGGCGGAGTTGGGCGACCGGCGCCGCCTTCGCCTTCAGCTCCTCGATGAGCGCTGCCACGTCCCGGCCGGCGACGTGGGCCTCGGAGATATCCTTCAGGCCTTCGGGCGCTCTGATGACGCGGGCCTCGGAATTGTCCGCCCCGATGCGGAGCGCGAAGTCGTCCGCGTCCGGCTCCACCCACACGTAGACTTTCAGGCCCTTGAGGTGTGCTGCCCACTCCGCCTTCCAGGTCGCCTTCCCGGGGATGCCGAGGGCGGGGATGCCGTAGTACCACGCGGTCCAGCAGTCGGATTCCCCCTCTACGATGAGCACCCAGCCATGCCGGCGGGCCTCGCCCAGGCGCCAGAGGCCGTAGGGCAACACACGGTCGCCACGCTGCCAGGCGAAGCGCTGGCCGCCCTCCAGTGCGAGGCGGTAGCGGACGCCCACCTCTGTGCCCGACGCGTCGAAGTACGGGATAGCCACGGCGGGCTGGCCAGCCCGCCTCGTATCCCGCAGCCCAAGGCCACGCAGGAACGCCTCGGGCAGAGCCTTCGCCTGGGCGAGGGCGGCGAGCGTGAGCCCGGAGCTCCGCGAGCCTGCTTGAGGAGTCGATGGCCAGAACCCGCGGCGGAGCAGTTTGTCAATCACGGCGTCCTGGCTGCAGCCCGCATGGCAATGGACCAAAACGTGGCCGTCGACGTCGGTGACTGACAACGATGGGCGTTCGTCAGCGTGAGCAGGACAGTGAGTCAGGCCGGAGCCGCGCTCCACGGCGCGGGTGCAGACACATCCGGGCCGACCGCAGGAAAGGCCGTGCAGGAGGTCTTCAGCCGAGGCCCGCGTCATCTCCGACCTCCTTGTGCTGGCGGCCGCTGCTCCTCGACCAGCCGGTCGAGAAACACCTCCAGGTCGCGCCGCAGGACGAGGCGTCGGCGGCCGACTCGAAAGGAGGGCAGCGCCCCGGTGTTTAGAAGTCGCCACAGCGTCCCACGCCCGATTCGCAAAAGGCGCATCACGTCTTCGGTTGTGAGCGCTTCCACGGGCATCTCGAACCTCCGAGTGAAATATCGCCAATCACAACATACAGGACCGGCCCGAACCGTTGGGAAGGATTGTAATATCGCTTTACTATCCCCTCGACGCCATCGGTGAGCTGCTGGACCGCCCCAGGCCGCTCTGGTACTATCCCCTTCGATGACAGCAGGAACGCTCGAGAACCGCTCTCCGCAGTCCCTGTTCACCCCGGGGCGGAAGCTGCGCGTCCTTGATGCCAAGCTCGATGGCGGCTTCCTCTGCTACCGAACCGACGGGGAGCTCGAGCAGGGCTCACCCCACAACGCCCTAGCGGCGCTCCTCAAGGCGAAGAGACCGGAGCACTTCCTGGAGGTCTTGCGGCGCTACGGGCCGATGGAGCGCTGCGAGCAAGCGACCTGGCTTCGAGGGGCAGCCTGCGGCAGGTGCGCCTTCTGCACGGCAGACCCGAGGAAGGTCCCCCTGCCAGAACCAGCCTGGTACCGGGAGCCACTGCGCCTCTGGCAGCGGCTGCAGGCAACGACCTTGGCGCTGTTCTCCATCGTGCACGAGCTGCGCGGCGAACCGAAAAAAAGGGTGTTCTCTGGGCAGCACAAGCACTGGCAGCTCCTGGAGGAGGCAGGCCTCATCGAGCCCTGGTGGCATATCTATGCGGACCCCGAGAAACCGGCGAGAGAGCTGCTTCTCCCGGTCCTGCGCGGCGCTGCAGGGCTTGCGGTGACGAGGTTCGCGGAACTCGTAGGCGACTTGAGGCCTGTGCTGCTCTGGGATAGGGAGCGGCCCACGTTCGTCTTGAGCGGTGAGCGCTTCTTCCGGGCAGCAGTTGCAGCCCAGCTCTTCGAGCAGGCCGTCGGCAACTTTGCGCTCTGCAGCTACTGCAGCAAGCTCTTCCTCCCGGAGCGCGCACCGCGATTCGACCGTCGAGCATTCTGCCCACAATGCCGCGCCCAGGGAATCCCGCAGCGGTTAGCACGGGCAGACTACCGGCGACGGAAGCGACAAAGCTGGTAAGGAGGAGAAGTGCGATGGCGAAGCGTCGAGCAAGAGGTGAAGGCTCCGTCTTCAAGCTGCCCGATGGCAGCTGGAAAGCCCGCCTGCGCTGTGGGGCGAAAGTGTGGGAGCGGCGCTTCCCGTCGCAGCGGGAGGCCCTGCAGGCGCTGGAGCAGTGGCGCCGCCAAGCAGCGCAAGGGGTCTACCTGGCCCCGGGGAAGCTCACGGTGGGGCAGTACCTCGAGGAGTGGCTGGAGGCGGAGCGCTCCTCATGGCGGCCAACCACGTACGCCAACTACCGCTTCATCTGCGAGAAGTACCTCATCCCTTCGCTGGGGAAGCTGAAGCTGGAGCAGCTCACCACAGTGCACGTGGAGCGTCTCCTGCGAGAGCTCACCTCCTCGGGCTGTTCTGCGAGGACGGCGAACCTCACCCGGGCGGTGCTGCGCTCGGCGCTCTCGCGGGCGGAGCGGCTGCGGCTGGTGGAGCGGAACGCTGCTGCCTTAGCAGCACCCGTGCAGGGGAAGAGCCGCACGCCGACGCCGTTCACCCTCGAGGAGGTGGAGAAGCTCTGCGCCCAGGCCCAGGGTCATCGGCTGGAAGCGGCTTTCCTCCTCGGGCTCCTCCGTGGCCTGCGCATGGGGGAGGTGCTGGGCCTGCGGTGGGAAGACGTGGACCTGCAGGCAGGCGTGGTGCGGGTTCGGCAGCAGCTGCAGCGGGTAGGCAAGGAGCTCCTCCTCTCGGAGCCGAAGACGGCGGCAGGGAGGAGGACGGTGCCGCTGCCGGGGATCGTGGTGGCAGCCCTGGCCCGGAGGAAGACGCTCCAGCGGGAGGAGCAGCTGAAAGCCGGGCCCTCCTGGCAGGGCAACCCCGAGGGGCTCGTGTTCACCTCTGCGCGGGGGACGCCGCTCGAGCCACGGAACTTCGCCCGGGAGTTCCACGGGCTGCTGGATGCTGCAGGGATCCCGCGGCGGGGCTTCCATGCTGCTCGCCATACGGCAGCCACCCTGCTGCGGGGGATGGGGTGTCGGTGCCGGACCTGAAGGACCTGCTCGGCCACTCCTCGGTGGGCATCACGGCAGACTTGTATGCTCACGTCACGGAGGCGGTGCTGCGCCGGGCAGTGTCGCCCTGGGATGAGGTGCTCAAGGCCGCAGGCTCCTCAGCGCGGCCTTGAAACCGGGCCCTGCTCGAGGGAGGAAGGATTGGGCGCGAGGACCTGCCCCCCAGGCAGTGACGGCGAGCAGGGGGAACTTGCACGCGGCCGTCACAAGCCGTCACACGTTTGTCACACGCCCTCAGATTCTTTGTCACGCTGTCACAGCATTTCCGGGGTGATGTACACGCATCTACCCCGGGCGGTCCGGTGCCCCGCGTCCCTTGTCAGGAGGGCTGGAGTTCCCTCCTCGAGGAGGTGAGCGATGCCCTCTCCGGCCAGGCGGGCGAGGGTTCCGAATACCGCTCGCACCGGGCCTTTCACGCCTTCTGTTCGCGGATTGCGGCTCTGCCGGAGCTATAAGGTGCCAGATAAGGTGCCAACGCTCCGATGACGGGGCTTCGCTCGCCGCACAGAACCCGCCGAGCGTTCGGATCCAGATTCAGCGAGAGGGGAAAAAGTTGGTGAGCCGCGGAGGACTCGAACCTCCAACCCGCTGATTAAGAGTCAGCTGCTCTGCCAGTTGAGCTAGCGGCCCACCTGCGGACGGCCCACGCCATCGCTTCCCGGGCGTCCACCCCGAGTCTAGCACCGACCCTCACACCTGCGAAACCGCAGCCTTCCGCGCCGTGACCGTGCTGTTCTGCTCGCCAAGCGGCCCGCACCACACATCCCCGAAGCCGGCCGCTTCCAGCATCGCCGCAATCTCCGTCCGCGTGCGGTTCCGTCCGCCCAGCATTACCATCGTCAGGCCCGATACCGAGGGGTGGTCAGGACCCGTCAGGTCGTCGGCCAGCATGGGCTCGGTCACGACGATGAGCCCTCCCGGTTCGAGAGCCTCCCAGCACGCTGCCAGAATCCGCTGGCAATCGTCGTCTTCCCAGTCATGAAGGATGCTCGAGAGGAGCAGAACGTCGTGGCCCTTGGGCAGCGGGTCCTCGAAAAACGAGCCGGTTGCAAAGGCGACCCGCTCCGCCAGGCCTGCACGCTCAACGTTCTCCCGCGCGATGGCATCGACGCCTGGAAGATCGAAGATAGTCGCCCGCAGGTGCGGATGCGCGCGCAGGATGGCGATGGTGTAGCCGCCAGGGCCACCGCCGACGTCGAGCAGGTGTCGGAAGCCGGAAAAATCGACCGTGCGGACGAGCGCCTCGCCGCCGTGGATGGCGTTCGCCAGCATCCCTTCGGCAAACCATCGCTGCTCCTCGGGAGAGAAGCCGGCGAACATGTCGTGTTGGCCAGCGGGCGTCCATGGTCGCCCGGTGGCCAGCGCGCTGTCCAGATGGCCGATGGCCTCGTAGAAGCCGTCGAAGAGGAGCGCACGACCGCCGATATACCACGGGCTCGCCCGCACTAGGAACCGCGAGGCTGTGGGGGTGTTCCGCCAGCGCCCATCGGGGTCGCGTTCGATGAGGCGCTGCGAGGCGAGGAAAGCGAGAAGCGTGGGGTAGACGCGTGGAGCGAGGCCGAACGTGGCCGCCAGTTCCTCCGTCGTCATAGGGCGCGACTCGAGCGTATCGAACACGCCGATACGCAGGCAGAACGCCAACGTCCGCGCACGCACGGCCCCGTCCTGGAGGGCATAGACGCGAAGCTGCTCGGCCCGGTGAACGGCGTCGTCCACGATTCTCATGGTCACCGGGCTCGTCCGTTACCACAACTCGGTGCATCGTAAGGGCGTGGAGGAGGGCGAGGCCTCGCGGTTCCGCGTTACTGCGGCTCATCGGACCGCCGTGCTCGCCTGTCACCAGGCCCGACTGCGGGCCGACGATCCGCCGAACGCCCTCAGCGGACTCGCCGCCTGTGCCGCGGCGGGAGCACTGCGGGTAGAGGTCGACGTAACGTTCACCGCCGACGATGTACCGGTGCTCAGCCACGACGAGATGTTCCTCGTCGGCGGGCGAAGGATGCCGGCGCGAGCGGTGAGCGCCGACCAGATTCCGGGAGTCGTCCGGCTTGCCGAGGCTGTGGACGCCCTAGCCGGCCGCGGGTGCGTCCTCCAGGTCGACTTGAAGCGTCGCGGCCCCATCACCCCAGGCGAGGTGGCAGCGCTCGCTGATGCAGTTCGGCCACTCGGTCCGAGCGTGATCGTCGGCTCCCAGGCTCACTGGAACCTTCGAGCCATTGCTGAGGCCGGCCTCACGGTGGCCTTCGATCCCACGCTGCATTTCCGATACGTGCCCCGTTCGGCGCCCAGCTGGTGGGCCGAGGGCGTCCCGCGACGGACGGGCGCGTGGGGCTTCCGCGACGACGCTGCCTACGCAGCCGACCGCGGTTGGGACTTCGATCGGTACCTCGGCGCCCGCCTCGATGACCTCGTGGCCCTCGTGCCGAGCTGCGTCGAACTCATGGTCGATATCGGCACCGTGATGCGCATCGGAGAACTGGGGGTCGCCCTCGGAGAGGAGCTCCGCCGTCGCGGCGTTGCGCTCGCCGTCTGGACCATCCGTCGGTGTGAGGGCGATGCCACCGCCGCACTCGTGGCCCGCCTTCTGGAACTCGGCGCGTCGACGATCATCACCGACGTGCCGCTGGAGCTCGGCGAAGTGATGCGCGCCCGAGTGACAACGGGTCACGACCATGCAACGGGTTCTCTCCCCACGGTTCCCGGTTCTGCGGTGGCTGGAAGGTCGAACGTGAGCAGTAGGGAGGACGGACTGCGGAAGGGAGAGGGAACGTGAACACGCTGCGCACGACGCTGAGACGGATCTGCCGGCGATGGGAGCGTCACAGCCCGGAGGACGGCCAGAGCCTGGCCGAGTACGCCCTCATCCTCGCCTTCGTGGCCATCGCGGCCGTTACGGCCCTATCGTTCCTCGGCCAAGCGATCGCCAACTCGCCGGGCTTCGACCTGTTCCAGTAGACGCGAGCCACCGCGCTGCGCTGGGGCGCAACGAGAACCGTTCGCGCCGCCCGAACCATCGGCGTACAATCGCAGCTGCCCAATGTGGGCCAGGGAGGCAGTGCGATGGTGCGCATCTACGGCAACGTCCGCCCCGAGGACGACTTCACCCACCCGCTCGGCCCGGAGCCGAACTTCAACGAGTCGGTCTATTTCAACTTCTTCGACCGGGAGCGAGAGCTGGGCGGGTTCCTGCGCATCGGCAACCGAGCCAACGAGGGATACGCGGAGGTCACCGTCGTCGTCTTCCAGCCCGACGGCTCCGCCCTCTTCAACTTCAAACGTCCGCAGATCACGTCGAACGACGGCTGGGACGCCGGCGGCCTCCGGGTTGAGGTCCTCGAGCCCGGGGAACGGCTCCGCACCGTTTACGAAGGGTCCGTCGTCTTCCTCAGCGACCCGCGCGCGATGAGCGACCCATCGACGGCGTTCAAAGAGAACCCCCACCGCCGTGTCCGCATCGACCTCGTCCACGAGGGCGTGGGACCCGTCTACGGCCACGTCGCCGAGCCCGGCGAGACCGACAACGAGTTCGCCCGCGCGCACTACGAGCAGCATATGCGCGTCTCGGGTACCATCCAGCTCGAGGGCGACGAGGCGATGCCGCTCCACGGCCACGGCTTGCGTGACCACTCCTGGGGCCCGCGGTACTGGCAGTCCATCGCCGACTACCGCTGGATCACCGGCAACTTCGGCGATGACCTCGGCATGGTCATCTCCATCGTCGGCGAGCGGAAGGGCGGCGTCTTCCACCGCGGCGACGAACTCATCCGAATCCGCGACGTCGACCTCGAGTCCGAGTATGAGCCGGGCACGAACTACCACCGCGCCCTTCGCGCCCGCGTGACGTTGGAAGACGGTACGCGGCACGAGGTAGAAGGAAGGGTCCGTAGCTTCATTCCGCTCCGGAACCGACGTGCCGGCCACCTCACGCACATCGGCGAAGGGATGACGGAGTACCTCCTCGATGGCCAGCGCGTCGGCTACGGCCTGAGCGAATACCTCGACCAGCTGGCATAGAATCCCCGACAGCGGCAAAGCGATGCGGAGCATTTCCGGAACGGTGCGACATCCCCGGAGAGCTGGAGCGGCATGGCAGCCGCGTCGACAGCTCCCATGAGGGCGTACATGCCGCGGACGCAGACCACGAGGTGCCGGGATGACCGCGCCGAACGGTGAGGCGCCGCTTGCCGGCGTCATCGTGCTCGACCTCACCGAATACGTCGCCGGCCCCTACGGCACGATGATGCTCGCCGACATGGGAGCCGACGTCATCAAGGTGGAGCCCATCGAGGGGGACCACTGGCGCCGACAGCAGCCGGTGATCGGCCGCGAGAGCCGCTACTTCATCGGCGTCAACCGGGGCAAGCGGAGCATCGCCCTCGACCTCGAACGGCCGGAAGGCCGCGCCGTGCTCGACCGCATGCTCCCCAAAGCCGACGTCCTCATCGTCAACCACCGTCCATCGACGCTCGAGCGCCTGCGCCTCCGCTACGAGGACGTCGCCGCGCTCCGTCCCGACATCATCTACTGCTCCATCACTGCCTTCGGCGAGCGAGGTCCCTATTCCGGGCGCCCCGGCTTCGACCTCCTCGTGCAGGCCCTCAGCGGCATGATGGATTTCGAACGGAAGGTCGAGCGCGGTGTGCCTGTCGGCATCACCTCGTTCGCCCCAGCCGACCTTTCGACCGGTATGTACGCGGCCTTCGCGATCGCCTCGGCCCTCTATCGGCGAGCTCTCACAGGCGAAGGGCGGCGTATCGAGCTCTCCCTCTTCGCCGCTGGGCTCGCCATCCAGTATCGGCCGACGCTCCAGCTGGAGCGATACGACCGCGAGCCGCGGGAGCATCTCCTCGCTGCGGTGCGGGCGGCCCGCGAACACGGCCAAACGTACGAAGAGATGCTCGCGTTCCGGACGGGGCTAGGCCTGCAGCGCGCGTCGGCCCCGTACTACCGCGTCTACCAGACGGCCGACTCGCTCATCGCGGTCGCATGCCTGAACAACCGCCAGCGGCGCAAGCTCTGCGAGGTGCTGGGCATCGATGACCCCGCCGTCCAGGGAGACGTCTTCGCGCTCGCCGCCGCGCTCCCGGCCGATGAACACGAAGCGAAGATGCGCCGCTTCGAGGCCGCCTTTCGGCAACGCACGACGGCGGAATGGCTGGAACGTCTGGAAGCCGCCGATGTCCCAGCCGTCCCGGTGCTGCTCAGCGAAGAGGTGTTCGACCACCCGCAGGCGGTCGAGAACGACCTGTTCTACACCCTGGAGCACCCAGCCGTTGGACCGATTCGCCAGCCGAAGCCGCCGGTCCGCATGTCGCCGGGCGACGTGGGTGCTGCCCGGCCAGCGCCCCTGTTTTCGGCCGACGCGCGCGATATCCTCGCCTGGGCTGGGTACAGCAGCCCCGAAATCGAAGCGCTCGCCCGAGCGGGTGTCGTCCGCCTGCCCGAGGGCTGACCCGCACCGGCGACCGCATTCCACACGGAAGGAGAAACGGAGAGGATGCAGTTCTGCCGCTACGAAAAACGGGGCCACGTCGCCTACGTCACCATCACCCGCCCAGAGGTGATGAACGCCCTCCATGGGCCGGCCAACGAAGAGCTCGACCAGGTCTGGGACGATTTCGCCGCAGACGACGACCTCTGGATTGCGGTGCTGACCGGAGAAGGGGACCGCGCCTTCAGCGCCGGGAACGACCTGAAGTGGACGGCGGAGATGTCACGCCTGCCCGCCGAGCAGCGGCCCCGGATCGCCTTCCCCAAGGGCGGGTTCGGTGGCCTCACCCACCGCTTCGACCTCTTCAAGCCGATCATCGCGCGGGTCAACGGGTACGCCCTCGGGGGCGGTTTCGAACTGGCGCTCGCGTGCGACATCATCGTGGCGGCCGAGCACGCCGAGTTCGGCCTCCCCGAGCCGCGCCGAGGACTCATCGCGGGAGCCCTCGGCGTTCACCGCTTCCCGCGGCAGGTCCCCTTGAAGGTGGCCATGGGATACATGCTCACTGGGCGGCACTTCTCGGCGCGCCGGGGTTACGAGATCGGTATCGTCAACGAAGTGGTGCCGCTCGCCGAGCTGGACGCCGCGGTCGACCGCTGGGTAGAGGACATCCTGCGCTGCGCACCGCTCTCGGTCCGGTCGACCAAGGAATCGGCCATGCGCGGGCTCGACATGGCGCTCCCCGACGCTGCGCGAGCCCGCTTCGAGTGGGAGGAGCGGCGGCGCCGGAGCGAAGACGCCATCGAAGGGCCGCGGGCGTTCGCCGAAAAGCGCGAACCGCAGTGGAAGGGGCGCTAAGGAGCCGAGCGGGGTCCGGAAAGCAGGGTGGTGCTGAGGCCCAGATTCGAACTGGGGACACCCGCATTTTCAGTGCGGTGCTCTACCAACTGAGCTACCTCAGCACCCGTGCCAATTGTGCGGAGGGCCGTTCCGCGCGGTCAAGGCAGGCCAGTTCGCGACCGCTTGACAAAGTGGAGCGATAAGGTCGACAATGCGGCCATGCCACGGGTCGACCGGAACGCCCTCCGCTTCAACCAAGCCTGCATCATCGCTGGCGTCGTCGTTGGCTTCGTCCTCGGAGCGGGCGTCGGGAGATGGGTGGTGCTCGCGGTGGCTGCGGTCATGCTCGGCGGTACCGCCTGGGAGCCGCTCTCGCTGTTCAAGCAGGTATACCGGCACGGGGCCCTGCGTTTCGGACTGCTGAAGCCGAACCCAGTCGACGAAGACCCTGCACCTCATCGCTTCGCGCAGGGGCTAGGAGGCACCTTCCTCCTGGCTAGCTTCGTGGCGCTGGCCGCGGGGGGAGCGGCGGTCGGCTGGGCACTCGCCTGGCTCGTGGTGGCGCTCGCGCTCGTGAACCTGCTCTTCGGATTCTGCGCCGGCTGCTTCCTCTACTTCCAGCTCGAGCGGGCGGGCCTGCTCCCCCGCTCCGCAGGGGCACGTTGACGTGGACGAGGTGCTTCGGCTCGCGGCTGCGCTCGGCCTGGTCGGTTCCCTCGCGGGCATCGGCGTGACGGCCCGGTTCGCCGTGCGGCGGCTCGTGTCGCGACACCGCGGGGCGCGCATCGACGACCTCGCCGAGCGTCTCGGCCTCCCCGCAGGAACGCCGAGCATCATCTACGTTTGGAGCGAACGCTGCGCGCAATGCGTCCAGCTCCAGGAGCCGGCGCTCGCCCGCCTGGCGAAGGAGCGAGGCATCTACGTACGGAAACTGCATCCGCGCGAGGCGCCCGAGGTCGTCCGACGCTTCAGCATCCTCACCGTGCCCTCCACCATCGTTGTCGATCGGGAGCGCAGGGTGCGCGCCGTGAACCTCGGCTTCGCAGACGCCGAAGCACTCGCCGCTCAGCTGGCATAGGTTCCTGGTTGCGGAATCGGACCGTATGATCGGGCGCCATGGAGCCTCGTCCCTTCCGCATCAGCGTTCCCGACGACGTCCTCGATGACCTGCGCCAGCGGCTCCGCCGGACGCGCTGGCCCGACGCTATCCCCGCCACCGGCTGGGAGTACGGAGCCGACATCGAATACATCCGCGAACTGTGTGCCTACTGGGCCGAGCAGTACGATTGGCGGCGGCACGAGGCTGCGCTCAACGCCTACCCGCAATTCCTCGTGACCGTCGACGGCGTCGATATCCACTTCTGGCACGTACGGGGCAAGGGGCCTCGCCCCTTCCCCCTCATGCTCATCCACGGTTGGCCAGGATCCATCTACGAGTTCTACCGCCTCATCGGGCCACTCACCGACCCAAGCGAGCACGGCAGCCACCCGGACGACGCGTTCGACGTCGTGATCCCCGCTCTGCCGGGCTACGGCTTCAGCGGAAAACCGCGGGAGCCGGGATGGAGCCCGACCCGAATCGCGCGGGCGTTCCATACGCTCATGCGCGAGGTCCTCGGCTACGAACGGTGGGGGCTGCAGGGCGGCGACTGGGGCGCCATCGTGTCGACGAAGATGGCCGACCTCTTTCCCGAAGACGTCCGCGCGCTGCACCTGAACTTCGTCGTCGTTCCCCAGCCCTCCGAGCTGCGGCCCGAAGATCGCCCCATCGTCGAACGGCGGGCATTGTGGGACGCGCTTGAGACCGGCTACAGCCGCATCCAAGGAACGAAACCGATGTCGCTCGCCGTCGCCCAGGCGGACTCGCCGGCCGGCCTCGCTGCCTGGATCGTCGAGAAGTTCCGCACTTGGAGCGACTGCAACGGCGACTTCGACGGGAAGTTCGGGAAGGACACCCTGTTGACGAACCTCATGTTCTACTGGGCTCCGAATAGCATCGCCAGCGCCGCCCGGCTCTACTACGAGGCGTTCCGCGACCGGTCGAGCATTTTCCCTTCCAAGCGCATCGAGGTTCCCACCGCGGTAGCGGCCTTCCCCAAGGAGCCCTGGACCGCGCCTCGCCATTGGGTCGAACCCTTCTTCCGGGTGGAACGGTGGACCGAAATGCCACGCGGCGGCCACTTTGCCGCACTCGAAGAGCCTGATCTGCTACTCGAGGACGTGCGGGCGTTCTTCCGTAGCTTCCGCTAGGCGCCGTTCACTCGCGGAGCCGGCCGGATGGCGTGGACGAACGGCGGGTGCCCGTCGCGCCGCACGACCTCACCTTCGACGCCGAACACCTCGCAAAGGAGGCGCGCGCTGAGGATGTCAGTCGGCGGACCATCGGCCACGATGCGCCCGCCCTGCATTACGATGAGCCGGCGCGCGAACCTCGCCGCCTGATTCAGGTCCTGGAGCACGAGGACGAGCGTGAGCCCGTGCTCGCTGTTCAGCCCCTCGAGGAGAGAGAGGATCTCCAGCTGGTGGCCGATGTCGAGGTAGGTGGTCGGTTCGTCGAGCAGCAGGATGCGCGGCTGCTGCGCGAGGGCCATCGCGATCCATACCCGCTGCCGTTCGCCCCCGGAGAGCTGGCCCACCGGCCGGTGACGCAGCGCCCCGAGATCGGTCGCCCCGATGGCCCACTCCACTGCTTCGCGGTCGACAGACTTCGCGACCCCGAAGAAGCCGAGATGCGGATGCCGCCCGCGCCAGATGAGCTCCTCGACCGAGATATCGGGCGGCGCCACCGGAGACTGGGGCAGCAGCGCGAGCCGCTTCGCGATCTCCTTCGGCTGCAGCCGTGCGATGCGCTGTCCATCGAGGAGAACGGCGCCAGCCTTGGGGCGCAGCGCCCGGGCTAGCCCACGCAGGAGCGTGGATTTTCCCGAGCCGTTCGGCCCAACGATGACGATGAACTCGCCCGCCTCAATGGCGAGCCGGGGCACCCGTACGATGGTACGGCCGTCGTAGCCGAGCTCGACGCTGTCTGCCTCGAGGACGCTCATGCCCGCCTCCGCACGAGGTAGAGGAGGAACGGCGCTCCCATCGCTGCCGTGAGCACCCCAACCGGAAGCTCCCGAGGGTCGAGGACGGTGCGCGCCGCCGTATCACCCACGACCATCAACAGCGCCCCGATGAGCGCCGACGCCGGGATGACCAGTCGGTAGTCGGATCCAAAGAGGAACCGTGCGATGTGGGGTACGGCGAGCCCGAAGAAACCAATGAGCCCAGCAACCGAGACGGCGCTGCCGGCGAGGAGCGCCGCAACCGCCACGAGGAGCAGACGGACACGTTCGACCCGCTGCCCAAGGCTCGTTGCCACCTCATCGCCGAGGACGATGATGTTGACGTGCCGGGAGGCAGCTTGCGCCGTGAGGAGCCCCACAGCCGAGTAGGGCCAGAGCCAGGAGAAGTGGTCCCAGCCCCGGCCGAGGAAGCCACCCACGAGCCAGCTCACAGCAATCTGCGCCGACGTCGTGGACGTGACGAGCAGCGTCGACGTGAAAGCAGTAAGGAGGGAGGAGAGCGCGACCCCAGAGAGGATGAGGCGCGTCGGGGAGATGCCGCCCTTCCACGCGGCAAGGTAGGTGAACCCGCCCGCGGCAAGCGACCCGCCGAAGGCCACGGCAGCACGCCATTCGGGCCCGATACCCGGCAGCACGGTGAGCGTGGCTACCGCGGCGAAGACGCCACCGGCGGAGATCCCGAGGAGGTACGGGTCTGCCAGCGGGTTGCGCGTCACCCCCTGGAGGAGCGCACCGCTCACCGCGAGGTTGGCACCAACGAAGACGGCCAGCAGGACTCGCGGAAGCCGGAGGTCCCAGACCACCGTCCGTGCCAGTGACTCGTGCGAGGAAACGAGCGCGCGCGCCACTTCGGCCGGCGAGAAGAACAGGGGACCCGTCCCGATGGCGGCCAACATGACGACCGCCAGCAGCCCCGTCAGCGCGCCGAGCCGGAGCCACGCCACTGCGCGGCTCCGGCCGGCATGCAGCCCGAGCGAGGGATCAACGGCTGCTCGGATAGAAGAGCTTCGCCAGCTCATCGAGGGCCTGCACCACCCTGGGTCCAGCAGACTGGACGTACACGACCGGATCGGCATCGAATACGCGCCCATCCTGGAACGCCTTCAAGTTCGCCCAGGCCGGATTGTTCCGGAGCGTCTGGGACAGCGGAGGAGCTCCGGGAACCGGGTTGATGAAGATGATGACGTCGGGATTCGCCTGGACGAGGCGCTCCTGACTCAGGTTCGTGTAGCCCGCTACCCGGCCGACCGGCTCGTCCTCGGAGACGATGTTCTCGGCGCCGAGTGCCGCGATGATGGTGCCGATGTACGAGCTTGGCTTCGCGGCGAAGTACTGCTCCGGACCCGCCGCGATGATCGCCACGACCTTGGGCCGCTCCGCGGGCAGGTTCCGGGTGATGTCGGCAATCCGGTCCTCGATCTGCTTTGCCAGCTCCTCGCCCTTTTCGGGGACACCGACCAGCGCCCCGATGGTCCGCAGCGAGTCGATGACCCGGTCAACGCCGCTGAAGTCGATCGCCACCACCGGGGCGCCCAGCTCCTCCAGCGACGGCACGAGCTGCGCCTGAATGGTGGCATCGGCGATGATCAGGTCCGGTTTCATGGCCGCGATGCGCTCGAGGTTCGGCTGATAGCTGGTCCCGAACGCCTCGACCTCTTTCGCCTCGGGCGGATAGGTCGCCGTCTCCGGCCGACCGACGGGCGTGACGCCGAGCGCGAAAAGCGTCTCGACTACCGAAGGGCTCATCGCGACGATCCGCTGCGGCCGCGCGGGGATCGTGACAGAACGTCCCAGGGAGTCCGTGATGGTAAGGGGGAAGGCCTTAGCCGCCGTAGGTTCGGCAGTTGCCGCCTCGGAGGCGGCCGTCCGCGTCGCCGCCGGCGTTGACGATCCGGAGTCGTCACCGCCGCACGAGGCAAAGGCTGCTGCCGCCAGAGCGACGACGACCAGAGCGAGCCAGACGTTCGCTGACGAGAATCGGAGCAGACGGTGCATCGTCGTTGGAAGCCTCTCCTCAGAACAGGATGATGGCCGGCCGACCTCAGGCTACCACAGAAAACTTATCGGGGAAGGGACGCTGTGGCTAGATTTACGATGCTTGGGAGGTTTGCAGGATTTGAGGCGCCCTCAGCCGGGAGACGTTGCCGGACGGGGCCGGCGGCGCAGCGTTCCCGCAAGCAGGGCGAGGGGCAGCCGACCCGTAACCGCGTAAAAGGCGAGCTCTCCGACACCCAATGCAACGCCGCCGAAGGCCACGAAATCACCCAGGCTGTAGATGTTCGGGCCGTACCCGGGAACGGTGACGAAGAAGCGGTCGGAGAGCGCGTAGAACCGCACGTCGCCGCGCCGCAGCACGATGTCTTTCGAGTTCTCCACCTGCGAGCCGATGGTGTCCTCCGTGATTTCGGGGAACGCGCCGCTTGCTTCGATGACTTCGTAGGCGATGGGCATGAGGCCGCCGTGCGCCGCCATGGGGATGAAGTTCATGAGGATTCCGGCAGCTACCACCCAGGCAGCGGCGTATCGACGGAGGACCAATGCGAGCGCTACGAAGAGCAGGGTGGCGACGAAGAAGGCCGCAGCCCGCAGCCAAGCCGCGTCACTCTCGGGCCCGATGCGCGAGATCGCCAAGTCTTGGAGGAGGAAGAGGGCGATAGCCCCCAGAAGTGCCAAGGGCTCGCGAGGTAACCGTCGCACCCCCGCGAGCCCCCATACGGCGTCGTTGGCATTCATGCAGGATTCGAGGCTGAGCCGCAGCCGTCTCCTAGTAGTGCATGATGGGTGCGGCACCACCCAGAGCCACGGCGGCGAGAGCGGCGGCGGCCAGCGCGGCGGTGATGAGTCGTGCCTTCATCCGTTCCTCCTTCGCATGCCCGAATGTGAACTGAGGGCAGGCGAAGGCTACGGATCGGCTTCTCGCGAAATTCTCGCGACACGTCGACGCTATCCCGCTGCGCCGGTGGCGATGGCTCGCCGCAGGCGCCGCAGCCGCTCGGGAAGCTCCTCGCCGAGTTCGCGGCGAAGCACGTCCGCGAACCGGTCGATTACCGCCAGCGCTGCCATGGCATTCCCGCCTTGTGCCCGGAAGCGGGCCAAGTGGTAGGCCGCCTCATCGTTGAGGGGGTCGGCGGCAAGTACGCGCTCGAGGTATGCGGCCGCGGTTTCGAACTCCCCGCGAGCGGCGTGGAACCCGGCGAGCGTTGCCAGCGCCTCCACGGCGCCGCGGTCGATCTCTGCCCGAAGTGTGGCGGCCCACTCCGACTGCACCGTGGCCGCAAAGGGGCCTCGGTAGCAGCGCACCGCGGCCTCGAACAGCTCCGCTCGGCGCCGTGATCCCGGCGGCGCGGCGCGCGCCTCTTCGAGCGTCCGGCGGAACTCGTCCACGTCCCACGTGAACTCGCCTTCCGGATTGAGCACGTAGGTCTGCCCGCGCTTCACGATGCACTCTGGGTAGAGCGCCTTGCGGACGCGGTAGAGGTTGGAATGGAAGGCGCTATTGCACCGCGAGGGTGGTAAGTCGGGATAGAGTTCGACGACAGCCTGCTCCTTCGCGAGCCCCTCGCGGCGAGCCAGGAAGAGGAGGAAGAATTCGACGGCCTTGGCGCTGGCGAACGCCTCCTCGGGCACCGGGTGGCCGTCTTTCGTGATGGCGAGCGTTCCCAGCGACTCCACACGGACCGACGGGTACGGCGAGGCGGAGACGCTGGGAACCTCCGCGCCCGCTTCGAGGCAGGCGGAGCGGATGCGCTGGCGGGCGAAGCCGGGGAGCGCGTCCCGAGCAGCCGCCCACTGGGCGAAGAGCGGGTCTTCCCGGACGAGCAGCGCGAGCCCTTCGGCCTGCCACGGCTCTTCGATGAGGGAAGCCAGCTCGCGGAGGTCGGCCTCCGACGCGCTTCGGCGGCCGGCCCGGAAGGCGACCAAGGCGCGACGGTAGAGCGCCTGGCTCAGCAGCCCCCGAGCCTCAACACGGCGCGCCAGGGTGACGGCCTCGTCGCAGTACGCCAGCGCAGCGGCGTGGCTCCCCGCTGCGCTCGCGACCAAGGCTGCCTGCATGCGACAGCACGCGAGTTCGTAAGGGCTCTCGAGGGTCTCGGCGATGAGGTTTGCTCGCTTGGCGTAGACGTCGGCCTGGGCTACATCGCCGAGCGCCAGAGCAGCTGCCGCGAGGCCGGCGATGACCATCGCCGTTAACGCTTCGTCCGCGACCCGCTCTTCGCAGAGCCGCAGCGCTTCGCGATACGCCTTGCGGGCTCCTTTCGGGTCACCGCGTGCTAGGAGCGCATCGCCCAGGGAAGCCGTAGCATACGCCAGCGCCCGATTGTTACGGGAGAGTCGCGCAACTTCCGATGCGCGCCGTGCTGCCTCCACGGCGCTCGTGGCATCGCCGGTCGATAGGAACGCCATGCTGAGGTTGTTCAGCGCCCAGGGGAGGTTCCCGGTCGCACCGAACGCTGTCCATTCGCGGATCACTGCTTGCAGCGTCGTCACGGCGGCAGGGGCGTCCCCTGCCATCAACTCAATCTGGCCCAGTGCCGCCCTCGCAAGCAGGCCAACCGCGTAAGAGCGCTCATCTTGCTCCGCGATTCTGACGCACTGCTCCAGCTCACGTCGGCTCGTGACGTGGTCCGAGGTGAGAGCGAGCATCGTGTGCCCGTACTGCCAACAAAGCTCCGCAGCGACCCGAGTGTCGCGCACTTGCGCCGACGCCAATTCCCGCCCGCGCTCGAGCAGGTCGAGCGCTTCCCGCTGACGCCCAAGGAGACGCGCCGCCCGCACAGCCGCGAGAATGCCGTCGAAGCGCGCCAGCGGCGGTGCGTCCTCGTCCGCTGCCAAACGTCGACCCTCCTCCAGCGCCCGGCGCGGCTCGCCGCCGAGGGACCACGCCCGTGCTCGAAGGCCGCGAAGCAGCGGGTCCCCCTCGACCCGTTCGGGTGTAACGACGGCGAAGGCCCTCGTCAGCAGGTCGAAAGCCCCGCGGTCGATGAGGTCGCGTGCATGGCCGCGAAGCACGTCGACCGCCTCCGCTTCCGCCCGAAGCTCGGTCGCCGTCGCCAGGGCGAGGAAGGCGTTCCCGGCACGGAGGTAGGCGGCAACCGCCTGCCGCGCCGCCTCGCGGAGCGCCTCGGCCCCCGTGCGCTCGAACTCGCGCCGGAGGAACTCCCGGAACGGCGGCAAGAGCCGAAGACCCGCGTCGCCGTGCGACTCCGCCACGAGCCCCGTCTGCTCCGCCCAGCAGAGGGCTTCGCGCCACGCATCGTCGCCGACGAGGGCCGGACCCGCGACCGCATCGCACGTCGGCAAGATGGAAAGCCGCAGCAGCACGGGCCGCAGCACCGGCGGTACGCCGCGCCACACCTCCGCGACGAGGTAGCGCTCCCACGTGCTCCCGGCCAAGGCGCGCCGCGCGCCCTCGAGGGGCACGGCCCCACGGAGGATGCTCATCACCGCGACGGGCCAACCGCCGGTCATCTCCATGAGTTCCGGGGCGCCGCAGGGCGTCTCCCGCGTACGACAGAGCTCTTCCAGTTCATCGAGCGTGAACCGCAGGTCCGGCGCCCCGAGCAGCAGCGACTCTCCCGCCGCCAGCCGTCGGTCCAGCGCACGCCGGGCAACGGGCTCCCGAGACAGGAGCACCAGCTCGCCCCAATCGCGGAGAGCCTCTGCCAGCCAGTCCACAAGCGCCCATGCCGGCGCATCCGCCCCGAGCTCCTCGAGCGCATCGAGGACGACGAGAGGCGGCCGGGCGGTGCAATCGCGCCACCGTGCCAGCACGCCAGCGAGGTAGGACCTGTAGTCTTCGCCGAAGGTGATGCTCAGCGGCGGCCACGCGTGCGCGCCGAGCGCAACCGCGGCGAAGCGCTCCGCGAGCCCTTCCTGCGTGCGGCAGGTGGGGTCGACGGTTACCCACAGGGGCTCGAAATCGATCCCGTCGTCGATGAAGGAGGCGAGGAGCGTCGTCTTGCCGAAGCCGGCCGGGGCCTGGACGACGATGAGGCCCGTACCCACCGCCGCGTGGAGGCGATCGAGCAGCCGCCGGCGCACCAGCAGATCGCGCGGGAGGCGCGGAACACGCCCCGCCCCCGGCAGGAGTCCGTCTGCCGCCGGAATTGCCAACGACACCGCGCCGTCATCCTACACCATCCGGCACGCACATCGACAGCCCCGAAACGCTGTCCATTCGGTACCGCGGAATTCCGCCGTTCGGCATCGCCTCCGTTGCCCCGGTCGAGTACCCTTCCTCGCACCACGAGGGAGGGCAGCAGCCATGCGCATCCTGGTGCCGCTCGACGGAACGAACGCCGGGGAACGCGTTTGTCCCGCGCTCGCCGGCCTCGCCCGAACACTGAACGCCGAGCTAGTGCTCTACCACGTCGTCCACCCGCACGACGTCCGCGGAGTGCCCGTCTCCACGGCGCCGCTCAGCGATCCGATTGCCCCAGCCGGGACGGTGATGGGCCAACGGCTCGCCGTCGAGGAGCCTCACCCGCGGCCGGTCGAGGACCGCGGACAGGCGCTCGCGCGCGTCCACGCTGAGCGGGAGGATGCGCTCCGGGACGTCGCCCGTCGCTACTTCGCCGGTCTGCACGTGGAGGTCGTCGTAGAGGGATCCGAGGACACGGCTGCCGCCATCGTCGCCGCCGCTAGCCGGTTGCGTGCGGACGGGATCGCGATGGCGACG
>NICF_comb_assmDRAFT_10000342_pt1 | contig 39101 bp, 38 predicted proteins | sample NewIslPassag4_SG_FD_11279 | JGI IMG/M metagenome (IMG submission 11279)
CACTTCCATGAAGAGCCCGCCGTTCCTTTCTCAAAGGATCGGCGGGCCACATGATCCAATCCCTCTCCCATGAGCGGACGTGCTGTTGATTCGGGACTTTACATCATTTGGATGCGGCTTCCCGTTGAGACGAGGGTGCCGATCGGCGCGCTCGGCGACATCGCGTTTTCCGAAGGCCTTTATGCGTACGTCGGCAGCGCCCAGCGTCACCGTCAGGCGCGCATCCGCCGGCACCTTCGGCGTGACAAGCCGAAGCGCTGGCATATCGACTACCTGCGCCCCCATGCGGACGTCGTCTCCGTCACCCTCTGCGACGGGAAGAAGGCCGACGAATGCCGCCTCGTAAAGTGGCTGATCGAATCGCTTGGCGCCGTGCGGGCGTGCCCCGGCTTCGGCGCGAGCGACTGTGGCTGCGGCGGCCACCTCCTCGTCGCCCCAGAGCAGGCGCTCTACTCCGTCACCAGAGGAATCGGTTGGCCCTCAGGCACGTGCTTCATGGCGATGGAGTTGATGCAGTAACGCAGGCCTGTGGGAGGCGGCCCATCAGGAAAGACGTGGCCGAGATGGCTGTCGCAGCGGGCGCAACGCACCTCCGTCCGGATCATCCCGTAGGAGCGGTCCTCGTGCTCAGTGAGAGCGTCCGGAGAAATCGGCCGGGTGAACGACGGCCATCCCGTCCCTGATTCAAACTTCTCCCCTGACCGAAACAGCGGGTTGCCGCAAGCCCGGCAGACGTACGTACCCGCTTCTTTGGTGCCGACGAAACACCCCACCCACGGAGGCTCCGTCCCGGCTTGCCGCAACACCCGGTACTCTTCGGGTGTCAGTCTCTTTCTCCACTCTTCTTCGCTCAAGATGAGCTTGTCGACCATGTCACTCCCTCCTCATGCCGATGCCTGAGCCAGCACCGTCGGAAATGTCCGGCGCCGGCGCCTCGGGTTGAGAGGCTGTGGACGGATCTGATACAATGATAGAAGGCGTGTGCATCGCACATCAACATGATCTTGGATCGCCTTCGCGAGGCTGGTTGAGCTAGCTGGTGCTGGCCGCGGGCTTCAAACCCGTCGGGCCGATCTTGCACGATCGGCTGTGCGGTTCGATTCCGCAACCAGTCTCCATTATTCTTTCCTGCTTGAGTCCGGTCGGTTGCGTCGATGCCCTTGGTCCGCTCGCTCCGGTTTCGCTGCCTTCACAACGTGACCGCGAATGCAACACGATGTTTGACACACAGAGAGAAGCGCGCTATACTAAGAGATGCAGCGTGCGCTGCGGGACAAGACAAGAATTCGTGGGGCCGTAGCTCAGCTGGGAGAGCGCATGAATGGCATTCATGAGGTCGGCGGTTCGATCCCGCTCGGCTCCACCAGCTAAGGCGCCCTTGGGAAGGCGAGTTCCCGAGGGCGCTTCTCTTTTTGACGATCGCTTTCGCCGCTGACCAAGCGACGTTCACGCCAGCGTTAGCCTGCACGGCGCTAAGAGATTGACGCTCACGCGCTTCGACCTGGAGTGGCTGACCGACGGCAACGACCGCCTCTGAGCCCGAAGCCCTGAACGAGGCTCCCGATAAACGAGTGGGCGCTCCGTGCGGAAGGTCATGATTCCGCGGCTCAAAGCCCGGTCTCCATGTACGAGCGGGCAATCTTGTCGATGGCAAGAACGTACGCCGCCGTCCTGAGGTCGGGCACGTCCCCGCGGCTGAGGTAGATCGCGCGAATCTCGTTGTAGGCAAGCCGCATCGTATCGTCGAGTCCGGAGCGGACGAGGTCGAGTTCGTCGGCTCCCCGAGTAAGGCTCGCTCGCAGGTGCTCAGGGACAGGCCGGCCGACGGTCGCTTCGATCGCCTTGATCACCTGCTCCCCCCGAATCTCTTCTAGGCGCCGTTCCAATCGCCCGAAGCGGATGTGAGAGAGGTTCTTGATCCATTCAAAGTACGAGACGGTCACTCCCCCGGCGTTGGCGTAGGCGTCAGGAATGATGGTAATCCCCCGCTCCCGAAGCAGGTTGTCGGCCTCGTATGTGACCGGTCCGTTCGCCGCTTCAACGATGAGCCGTGCTTTGATTCGGGGTGCGTTCTCCAGCGTGATCTGCCCTTCGACGGCCGCGGGGATCAGGACATCGCACTCCGCCTCGAGGAGCCTCTTGCCGTTCTCGACAAACGTCGCGTCGGGAAAATCTCGCATGCTTCCTACGTCTCGGATATGCTCGGCCACGTGCTCGACGACCAGGCCACGCTCGTTGACCAGGGCCCCGTCCTTCTCGATGATGGCAATCACTTTAGCCCCATCTTCCTCGGCCAGGAACTTCGCCACATGATAGCCGACGTTGCCGAATCCCTGGACGACGACCCTCTTCCCCTCCAAGCCGCCCGATAGGCCGGCCCGCTTCACGTCCTCCGGGTGGCGAAAGAACTCCCGGATCGCGTACTCCACGCCGCGGCCGGTGGCTTCCACCCGGCCGCGGATGCCGCCTTGAGAGACGGGTTTTCCCGTGACACAGGCAATGGCATTGATATCATGGGGAAAGAGTGTCTTATACGTATCGGCAACCCATACCATCTCCCGCGGCCCGGTCCCGAGGTCAGGCGCAGGTACATTTTGCGACGGGCTTATGTATCCCTTGGCCGCAAGCTCCCTCGCGAACCTGCGGGTGATCAGCTCGAGCTCCTCCTCGGTGTACTCTTTGGGGTCGATGCACAGCCCGCCCTTCGCACCGCCAAATGGGACGTCGACGATGGCGCACTTGTAGGTCATCAGCGCCGCCATGGCCTCGATGTCGGCCTGGGTCACACGGGATGAGTAGCGGATGCCGCCCTTGGCGGGCAGCCGATGTTCGCTGTGGGTCGCCCGCCAGCCCGTAAGCACCCGGTATTCCCCCCGCAGCTTCACCGGAAAGCGCACCTGGAAGACGGAGTTGCACTGCTTGATGTGCTCGGCAAGTCCCGGGGGCAGATCGAGGAGGGCTGCAGCGCGGTCAAACATCAAGTTGACGCTGTCAAGGAAGGAGGTATTGCGCGCGGTCGCCATGGAGGAGTTCCTCCTTGAGCCAGGAGTAACTGGCAGGGAGGACACTCATCGGTCCTACGAACCACGGCGAACCAGGTAAAAGACACGCCCCTCGCCGGGACGTGGGGGTTCCAAGGTGAGCTCGCCGTAGACGGCTTCCAGCCGGAATCCTGCCCGCTCCAGGGCGACCTGGATCTCCTCGGGCGTATGGGCCCGCTCCTCGTGCACCTCGTCGTAACGGGCATACCTGCCGTCCGGCTCGCGGACAAAGAGCGTCACTCCCATGGTACAAAGGCGGCGCTGCTCGTCGTACTCGCTCTCCCAGATGTACGAGACGTCTTCGCCGCTGTACCCGAAGGTAGTCTCCCCATAATGCCGGAGCCGGCACTCGGTATGCAGATCGAAGAGAAACGGGGCTCCGGGACGGAGCGCCCGCGCGATCCGTAAGAGGGCCTTTTGCAGGTCTTCCGGGCTCGTGAGGTAGTTGAGGCTGTCGAACAAGCATACCGCTGCGTCGCCCTCGTGCGGCAGGCGCAAGCGCCGCAGATCTTGGCAGGTGAACAGCACCTCCACCCCCGCCTGCCGGGCCTTAGCGTCGGCCACAGCCAGCATCTCTTCGGAGGCGTCAACGCCGATCACCCGATAGCCTCGCTTGGCAAGTTGCACGGAAAACGACCCCGTGCCGCACGCGAGGTCAAGGATCAACGGCCTTTCGCCGCTCTTGCCCCGTCGGACCCTCGAATGAAGCCCGAGTCTCCCAAGCGCGAACGAGACCCACGCGCCGTAATCCACGTGGGTCATCAACTGGTCGTAGTACGCCGCGAGCACACCGTAGCTGGTGCCCCGGTCACGGCGTGGCATGGCGTCTCTCCTCGGCTATAAGGCGCGTTTGGGTCTCGTCCAGGACAAGGCGCGGAGCGTCGCCCCACAAGCGCTCAAGGTCGTAGTAATCCCGCTCCTCGGTACGAAACACGTGCACGACGGTATCGCCGTAGTCCAAGAGCACCCAGCGGGCATCCTCCCACCCTTCGCGCCGTGCGGCTTTGACGCCTTGCTCCTCGAGCGCCTTCTGGATTCCATCACTGATCGCCCGCACTTGGACCTCCGTGGAGGCGTCGGCGATCACAAAGTAGTCGGCCACCACGCTGATCTGCCGCAGGTCCAGGACGACGATGCGCATGCCCCGCTTGTCGTCCGCCGCTCGCGCTGCTTTGGCCGCGATTTCTTCCGCTTTCAGTCTCAGTCGCACTGCACCGCCTTCATCTGATCCATCCAAAGAACTTGCCTGCCACACCGATCCCGCTCACGGGTCTACAAAGGAGGCTCTCTATAAGCCCTGGGAGGACACACTGGCCATCCGCGCCGAGCGCTGCTGCACCATCCCCGAGGACCTTCGAAGGATCAAACGCTCGACGACCTCCCGCGCTTTCGCCTCGTTGACGAGCCAATAACTCGCGCCGCCCACCATGGCACCTGCGCCCGGCAGCACTGCCGCCTCGATTTCCTGCGATGCCGACTCCTTCACCAGCATCGCCAAGCGAATGGCAATGTCGAGCGGCATGTCCGTCGCCACGGCCCGCATCAGCTGGCTAATGAGCTCAGGCGCATTGACGACGGCTTTTGCCGTCACGGCCTGCTTTGCCAAAGCGCGCACAAACTTAAGCTGCCGTTCAACCCGGCCGGCATACTCTCCTTGCGCGGCGTTGACAAGCGTTACGTCGCCCATTCCGTCCGAACGGTAGCGGACGTACTGCAAAGCCTGCTCCCCGTTGAGTCGCTGCAACCCCTTCTGCAGATCGATCTTGAGCCCCTGCGCCTTGTCCTCATAGTACATCCGCCGCTCGACGTCGATCACCACTCCGCCCAAAGTGTCGACGATGGCCTTGAACCCTTCGAAGTCGACACGCACGTAGTAATCCACCTTCACCCCGAGAAGCTGCTCGACGGTGCGAACGGCCAAAGGAGGGCCACCGATGGCGTGAGCCGCGTTGATCCTGTCCACACCCCTGCGTCCCGGAATCCGCACCTGAGTGTCTCGGGGAATCGACAGGGCGCTGATGTGGCCGTCCCGCCGATCCAGACTGAAGAGGATCATCGTGTCGGAGCGGTTCCCGTGATCGACCCCTGTATCAACGCCGAGGAGCAGCACATTGACGATGGGGCTCTCCGCCCGGGTTCTGCCAAGGCCTAGCGGCAGCTCGTGGTGGTAGCTCCAGTAAGCCGTGCCGAGGAGCAAGACGAGCCCGAGGACCACACAAAAGGCGTAAAACAGCAACCGCTTGCGCCGGGCCTGCCGGCGAAGCCGCCGCCTCTCTTCGATCTCTTGACGCCTGATGGCCGCCTCTTCTGGTGACAGCATCGCTCCACCCAGCCTTCCGACAAAAAACGCCGAACGACCCAAGAGGTTCAGTTCGGCGAAGGCCGTCGCATCAATAGCTCATTGCGCGCCGCCACGGCGTCCGGGGCGATCGCCTGCCCCATCTCCAGCAGGTACTTGATCGTCTGGTCGAGGGCGAGCAACACTGCCCGGTCGAGATCGCTCTGGGCCGCCTCTCTTACGGGCCCCACGCCGGGATGAGAGCGCCCGGGCTCGATGTAATCTGCCACGAAGACGATCCGCTCCAAGGCGGACATCCCCGGCCGCCCCGTCGTATGGTAGCGGATGGCGGCCAAAATGTCCGGATCGTCCACTCCAAAATCGCGCCGGGCGATTTCTGCCCCCAACGGCGCGTGAATCAACGCCCACGCCGTGCGCTCAAAGTCAGACAAAACTATACCAAACTCGTCCGCCTCTTTCAACAGGCGTTCCCTGTCATAACCTCGCGCCACGTCGTGCAACAGCGCCGCGGCGCGCGCCTTGTTCTCGTCCACGCCGAAGCGGCGAGCGAGCTGCACCGCCGCCTCGACGACGCCCAGCGTATGTGCGAATCGCCGCTCGTCAAGCCTCGCCCGGATTTCTCGCTCCGCCTTGAGAAACCACTCTTCCCCCAGGGGACTTCCTTGCACGCCGACCTCCTCCCCTCGTGGGCCGGGAGCCAGACTCTCCTGCGTTTCGCCGGAGGGCCCGGTATCCCGGTATAACCCATGCTCTTGGATGTAACGCTCCACCAGATCAGGCACCATATACCGGATGGAGCGCCCCTCCCGCACCCGGGCGCGGATCTCGCTGCTTGAAAGGTCGATCCCGGGGATGTCGACCATGTGAATCCGCTCCCGGTTGGGCTGGTAAAGGGGGCCGAGGCTGGTTTCGACCAATCTCCGATCCCAGCCCGGCCTCGCCGCCACGAGAAAGTGGCATAACCCGAGCAACCGGTGCGGCTCATACCAGTTAGGCACGTCGGCCATAGAGTCGGATCCGAGGATAAAGTAAAGCTCCGCACCGTCGCCGAGCTCCCGCCGCAGCGCTTCCACGGTGTGGACCGTGTAACTCTTCCCGTCTCGATCCAGTTCGATCCTGCTCACCGAGAATCGTGGGTTGGTGGCGGTGGCAAGGAGCGTCATCCGGTATCGGTGCTGAGCGGGGCTTACGCGGCCCGCCTCCTTGTGCGGCGGGTCACCCGCGGGCACGAAGATCACCTCGTCGAGGACGGCCGCCTCGCGCACCCACTCGGCGGCGATCAGATGCCCGACGTGGATCGGATCAAAGGTGCCGCCCATGATCCCTATCCGCTTCATCGATCCCACACCCGCGCCACCGCCCGCTACTCGCGAATCTGCCCGTCGCCATAAACGACGTACTTGGTCGAGGTCAGCTCCGGCAGGCCCATCGGCCCGCGGGCATGCAGCTTTTGCGTGCTGATGCCGATCTCGGCGCCAAAGCCGAACTGGTTCCCATCCGTAAAGTAAGTGGAAGCGTTGACGTAGACGGCCGCCGAATCGACCTCGCGCACAAAGCGGCGCGCCGCCGAGTAATTTTCCGTGACGATGGCGTCGGAATGGTGCGACCCGTACCGCTCGATGTGATCGATGGCCGCCTCGAGCCCCTCTACCACCTTCACGGCCAGGATGAGGGCGAGGTATTCGCAGTACCAGTCGTCCTCCACGGCGGGCTTGGCATCGGGGATCAGCGCTCTCGTCCGCTCGCACCCCCGGATTTCGACGCCCGCCTCTTTGAGCGCCCGGCCGATCCGCGGCAAGAACCGGTCGGCCACGGCGGCATCGACGAGCAGCGTCTCCATGGCGCAGCAGACCGAGCAGCGCCGCGTCTTAGCGTTAATGACGATCGCCTCCGCCTTGTCGAGATCGGCGTCGGCGTGGACGTAAACGTGGCAGTTTCCGACGCCTGTCTCGATGACGGGCACCGTCGCGTTTTGCACCACGGCCTGGATCAGGCCGGCTCCACCACGGGGAATGAGCACGTCGATCAGCCCGTTGAGGCGCATCATCTCCTGCGCTGCGGAGCGGTCCGTGTCCTCGATCAGCTGCACCGCCTCTCGCGGAAGTCCCGCCTCCTCCAAGGCCTCCTGAATCACCGCGGTGATGGCGATATTGGAGTTTAGGGCATCCGAACTTCCCCGAAGCAGTGCGGCGTTTCCCGACTTGAGGCAGAGGGCTGCAGCGTCCACCGTCACGTTGGGCCTGGCCTCGTAGATGATCCCGACGACGCCCAGAGGAACGCGCACTTGGCTGATCTCAAGTCCATTAGGCCGCCGCCACGCGCGCACCGTCTCGCCCACCGGGTCAGGAAGATCCGCCACTTCCCTTACCCCGGCGGCGATCTTGCGAATCCGCTCGTGCGTCAGCGCCAGGCGGTCCATGAGAGCGCCGCTCACCCCGCGCGCCTTAGCCCCTTCCAGGTCCTTGAGATTGGCCTGGACGATCTCGTCCGCTCTTACCTCCAGCTGATCGGCGATCCGAAGAAGCGCTGCGTCCTTTTGCCCGGTGGAAAGCTGTGCGAGAATCCTGGCCGCCGCTTTGGCGCGTTTGGCCTTGCGGCGCACCTCGCTTTCGGACTCTTGCGCCATGGGGGCCCCGGCGTATTCCAGCTGGCTTGCGTGACTCGTCACTTTACGTCCCTCCCCGCGCCGCACACGTCGCGCCATGCGCGTTGCGGCTTTGCGATCGTCGTCAAATCGAGATGACGAGGTTGTCCCGGTGGATCACCTCGTCGAAGTACTTATAGCCCAGGATTCCTTGAATCTCTTGCGTCGTGCGCCCGCAGATCTTGGCGAGCTCGGCCGCACCGTAGTTGACAAGCCCACGGGCCAACTCGTTGCCCGCCTCGTCCACTACCCGCACCACGTCACCCTCTTCGAAATCACCGGAGACGCCGACAATCCCTGCGGCCAGAAGGCTCTTGCCACCTTCGACCAGCGCTTTGCGCGCCCCGGCGTCGACCTGAATCTGGCCTTGTGCGGGCAGGTAAAACGCGATCCAGCGCTTGCGGCCCGCCATTTTCTCAGGCCGCGGCACAAAGAGCGTCCCCACGGCATCGCCGTCGAGGACCGAGCGGACCACCCCCGGGCGAGAACCGTTGGCGATCACCGTCGCCGTCCCGCCCGCCATCGCCATCTTGGCCGCCCGTATTTTCGTGGTCATTCCGCCACTGCCGTACAAAGTTCCTGGTCCGCCCGCCGCCTCCAAGAGCTCCGGAGTGATCGCCTCAATTACAGGCAGGAGGCGAGCCGACGGGTCGATCCTAGGATCCTTGTCAAAAACTCCATCCACATCGGAAAGGATGATCAATAGATCGGCTGCGATGAGTCCCGCGACCAGCGAGGCCAGCGTGTCGTTGTCGCCGAATTTGATCTCGTCCACTGCGACCGTGTCGTTTTCGTTGACGATGGGGATTGCCCCCATCCGCCATAGGTTTTGGATCGTGTTGCGACAGTTGAGGTGGCGCTTTCTGTGGGTGAGATCGTCGCGCGTGAGGAGAAGCTGGCCGACGACGTAGCCGTATTCACCAAAGAGCTTCTCGTACATCTGCATCAAAAGCCCCTGACCGACGGCGGCCACCGCTTGCTTCTCCGGGATCGTGCGCGGCCTTTGGCTCATTCCAAGCCGGCTCATTCCGGCGCCAATGGCTCCCGACGTGACGAGCACCACCTCGCGCCCTTCGTTGGCGGCGTCGGCCAGCTGACGGACGAGCGATTCGATACGGTTCAAGTTCAGCCGGCCGTTGGGATGGGTGAGCGTGCTCGTCCCCACCTTGACGACCACACGCTTCACTTGAGCGAAAAAGCGCCTAAACGGCGCCCACGATCCGTCGCTCCCCGGCGCCGGGGCCGCCGCGGTCGCTTCTAAAGGCTTCTGGATCGCATCATGACTCACGGAAGACTTCGACCCCCAAAATGTCGGGCCAAAAAGAGGTGTCGGAATCGAATGAAGCAATTCTCGGACCAAGATGCGATCCCTGCCGCGTCATGCAGCGCCGCCCGGACGCACCGTCCGCCTACTCGACGTATTCGAATTCGATGTCACCTACGCGCACCGTGTCCCCGTCAGTGGCCCCCGCTTTCCGCAGCGCCTCGTAGACGCCGATCTCGCTCAACAGCTGCTGAAAGTAGCTCATCCCCGCCTCGCTCTCCAGGTTTAAGCGGAGCATGAGCCGGGCTAGATCCTCGCCCTCGACGACGAAACCGTTCTCGTCGCGGGAAATCGTGAAATCCCTCAGGTTGAGCCGCCGCTTGCGCTCCCGCTCAAAGCCGGGGCGAAGGACGACCCGTCCGTCGGTCTCCGCCTGCGGGCTTTTGGGGATGGGTGCGGGCGCCTTCTCCAGCTCTCTCCAGACGGCGTAGAGCACCTCTCTCAGGCCCTCGCCGGTTGCAGCCGACCCGGAGTAGAATGCAGCGCCGATTTCGACCGCCGTCTCCTGAAGCGCCGCAAGGTGCGCCCTCGCTTCAGCGAGATCGGTTTTATTGGCGAAGACAACGCTCGGCCGCTCGAGAAGTTGAGCCTGGTAGAGGGCGAGCTCGTTTCTTAGCACCCGCAGATCGTCGCACGGGTCTCTCCCTTCAAGTCCGGAGGCATCGATCACGTAAAGCAACACTCGGGTCCTCTCGATGTGCCGGAGAAACTCGTGCCCCAAGCCCAAGCCCTTGTGGGCGCCCTCAATCAACCCGGGGATGTCGGCGACGACGAAACTTTCACCGGGCCCGAGGGAAACCACCCCCAGGTTGGGCGTGAGCGTCGTGAACGGATAGGCCGCGATCTTGGGACGGGCTTTGGAGACCGCTGAGATGAACGTCGACTTGCCGGCGTTGGGAAATCCCACCAGGCCCACGTCGGCCAAGAGCTTGAGCTCAAGGCGAAGCCACCGCTCCTCGCCCGGCTCCCCTTTTTCAAAGAATGCAGGCGCCTGGCGCGTCGGGCTCTTAAAGCGCGCGTTTCCCCGGCCGCCCCGGCCTCCTCGGGCGGCCACCCATCGCTGTCCCGGAAGGACGAGGTCGACGAGAAGCCGTCCTTCGTCGTCTTTCACCTGGGTTCCCGGAGGCACCCTGATCTCGAGGTCCGCCCCGTTCTTGCCATGCTTCGTCGCACCTTGGCCGTGCTGTCCCCGCTCCGCCTTGAAATGCGTGCGCTCGGTGAAATCGATCAACGTCGACAGACCCCGGTCGACGACGAAGACGACATCGCCTCCCTTACCCCCGTCGCCCCCGTCGGGGCCCCCGGCGGGCACGTACTTTTCCCTGCGAAAGCTGGCGCAACCATTCCCTCCGTCTCCCGCCTTGACGTAGATCCGCGCCTCGTCGATCAGCATGCCGTCATCACCTCCGACCGTCGCTTGGGCTCCCATCCGTACCAAATCATCTTCCGCCCTCAGGGATGCCCTCGCTTTCCGCGCCTTCCCTGACGCGGCCATGGCCGCCGCGCCGCCTGCGCCGTTGGATTAAAAAGACCCGGAGCCTTGCCCCGGGTCGCCCGATGCTCTTGGCCAAGCCTGTTGCGGCCGCTTACGACACGACCGGCTCGGCGTACACGCTCACGCGCTTTCTATCTTTCCCCAAGCGCTCGAACCGAACATACCCGTCGATCTTGGCAAAGAGGGTGTCGTCCTTGCCCAGCCCGACGTTGCGCCCGGGGTGAAACTTGGTCCCGCGCTGGCGCACCAAGATGCTGCCCGCCGTAACCCGCTCGCCCGCGTACGCCTTGATGCCCAGGCGCTTCGACTCGCTGTCCCGGCCGTTCTTGGTGCTGCCCATCCCCTTCTTGTGAGCGAAGAGCTGCAAGTTGACGCGAATCATCTTCCGACCTCCTCCACCATGACGTACCCTGGATAATCGTTCTCAATCTCCCGCAGTCCGAGCGCCAGCGTCTCCAGCAGATCCTGCGCCCTCACCCACATCTCGTAGCCGGTCGCCTCGGGATCAAGCCTGCACGCAAGCCGCCCGCTCTCCTCGTCCACTTCGACCAACGGGTCAAGGCCGAGCCGGGCTTGAAGCCCGAGAACGGTGACGGTGGTGAGAGCGGAGACGGCGGCGCACACGATATCCGAACCGCGCTCGGCATATCCCGTGTGCCCCTCGGCGTCAAAGCCCGTGAGATCGCCGACACCCTCTCGCCGGAAGAACCTGATCCTGACCAACGCGTCCCCGCCTCTCAAGGCCCAGACCGCCCGTAGGATTTCGTATTCGACGGCGCGGAGGACCTTGTGCATCAACCGGCCCAAAAGGCTCGTTTTACGCTTCGATCTTGGTGATCTTAAGCTGAGTGTACGGCTGGCGATGCCCGTGGCGGCGCCGGTAATTCTTCTTGGGCTTGTACTTAAACACCAGAATCTTGGGGTGCTTGCCCTGGGCGGTCACCGTGGCCTTCACCTTGGCGCCCTCCACGACGGGCGTTCCGACCTTCACCCCGCTGTCGCCCTTGACCAGGAGGACCCGGTCCAGCGTGACCTCATCCCCCACCGAGGCCGCAAGACGCTCGACGGTGATGACATCCCCTTCCGCGACACGATACTGCTTGCCGCCTGTCTCGACGATGGCGTACATCCTTTGAGATTCCCCTTCAGGCTTTAGGCTCGCCGGCGAGAGGCTGCATCGCCGGGTGGCGATGCTATTGAGGTAGGCCCCACCCGTGCGGCAAAAGCCCCGCTGGCCTGCAACCAGTCCCGAGCGGGGGCACAAAAAGCTACTCTAGGATTTTAACACGCAGTCGTCGCCGCTGTCAAAACTCTCGTCGCAGCGGGAAACGGGAACGCAACGCGCCCCACCTTCATGCGCCCTCACGCCTTGGAGCGCACCCTGCCCTTGGCGTAGGTGCGAAACACCTTGGTGATCTCCACCTTGAGCTTTTGGCCCACCATGCGGCCGGCTCCTTCGATGTCGATCACATACCCTTGGACCCGGGCGATACCGTCCTTGGGATTGGAAACGTGGGGCTCCTCCACCTCCATGTCGAGGATCTGCCCTTCACGCACAGGCAGCGCCTTCGCCTCCACCTCTTCCTTCGTCCCGACGGCGAGAAAGGTGATCTGGTCGATGGGGTAGTCCTCGGTTCCCTTCACGTAAATCGTCTTGCCTGTCTGCTCCTCCAAGAGTCGCAGGCTCGAACCGCCAGCTCCGATGATGAGCGCGGCCACCGCTGGGTTGACCGCGACGAGGATCGCCTCTGCATCCGTCTCGCGGGCAAGCTTCTTGATCTGCCTTTGTGCCTTGTGAGCAACCGTCGCCTCCGAAAGCACCCGGCCCGACCCCTCGCAGAGGGGACAGGTCTTGTGGAGAAAGTCGCCTATGTCCTGCTTCACCTTCTTGCGAGTGATCTCCACCAATCCCAGGTTGGTAAAGCCGAGGATATGGGTGCGCGTCTTGTCCTTCTTCATCTCCTGCTCGAGGCGCTCGAGCACCATTTTCTCGTGCTCTTTCGACTCCATGTCGATGAAGTCGACGATGATGATGCCGCCCATATCCCTGAGGCGCAGCTGTCGGGCGATCTCGGTAGCCGCCTCGAGGTTGGTCTTGAGCACCGTGTCGGCCAGGTTCGTCGTTCCCGTATAGCGTCCCGTGTTCACGTCGATGCTGATCAAAGCCTCGGTGTGGTCGATCACCAGGTACCCGCCGCAGTCGAGCCACACCTTGCGCTGGAGCGCCCGCTCAATGTCGGGCTCGATGCCATAGGACTCGAAGATGGGAGGTCCTTCGTGGTAGAGGTACACCCGGTTCTTGAGGTGCGGCGAAAGGTGATCCAGCAGTTCGAGGGTCTTGTGGTACTCGGCTTCGTTGTCGACGACGAACTTGTCGACGTCGGGCGTGAAATTGTCCCGCACCAGCCGGTACACCAGGTCATAGTCCTTGTACAGCAGAGCCGGCGGAGATGCCTTGCGCGCCCGCTGCTGGATCCGCTCCCAGATTCCCAAAAGAAAACGGCAGTCCTGGAGCAGCTCCTCCTCGGATTTTCCGTCCGCGACCGTCCGGACGATCAGGCCCATCCCCTTGGGGCGTATCTTCTTGGCGATGGCTTTCAGGCGATTGCGCTCGCGCTCTGAGCTAATCCTGCGGGAGACGCCGATGTACTCGACGGTAGGCATCAAGACGAGGTAACGCCCCGGAATCGTGATGTGCGTCACCACCCGGGCGCCCTTTGTCCCGATGGGTTCTTTGGTCACTTGGACGATGATGTGCTGTCCTTCTTTGAGGATGTCTTTGATCGAGTGGACGTGGTGGCCGTTGCCGTTCTCCGAGCCGTTCTTGTAAGCGAGGGCGTCGTCGACGTAGAGAAAGGCGTTGCGCTCAAGGCCGATGTTGACGAACGCAGCCTGCATGCCGGGCAAAACGTTTTCGACCCGGCCCTTGTAGATGTTCCCTACAACCCGCTGGTCTTCCTGACGCTCGACATATAGCTCAACCAATCGCCGGTCCTCGAGCAACGCGGCGCGCGTTTCGCCCAAGCCGGCGTTGACCACAATCTCCTTTTTCATGACAAAATGTCACTCCTAATCACTCCAAACCCGGGCACCTCCCCTCGTACGGAAGCCGTACCGCGCCCTCCCCGCGGGGGCCTCCAACTCGACGACACCGGGGAGCAAAACCCAAACCTTGGAAAAACACGAGTGGCGTAACCAGAGTCCAAAGCAGCTGCTGTGGCGCCTTACCCGAAGGCTCACCGGTGCGAGCCCATCGCCGCTCCCTGAGCGGCCATCCGTCAAAATCGTGCAAAACTTTTGTCAAGCAGGACAGGCGGTCCCTGGCGACTCGTCCCGCGCTCTGCTGCGCGACCCCCGAACGCCGTCTGCATCAAACCCATCATGCAGGTGCCAAGTCCGCCCAAATAGCCCAGATCTAGTATGCCAGGTCGCCTCACGAGGTATGCTCGGGGGAGCTTTTTCGAACATCTGTATGGGTTTACCATAACACATACCATCATCCCTGTCAATCCCAAAGGCCCGTCACAAGCGGCTTTGGGCCATTTGCGCCCGGCTGTCCGGCGTTCTAGAGCCCACTGTGTGAGCGGAGCGGGGTGGCAATTCTTCCCGCTGGTGTCTCGATCCCCTCCTGAAATAGGGCGTCAATCACCTCCAACTCCCCGGCGAATCCGGCAAGGTGTCCCCGCCGGTCCAACACCCACACGAGGAGGTACCGCTGCGGCACCAGGTGGTCGAGCACCTCCTTGAGCGGCGTATCCTCTCCCACCACCACGTGCCGCACCAAAGCGTTTGGGTTTTGAACCAGCGTGCCGCGCCGGCGGGCCAGGTAACGCATGAGCACGTACACCGCTTCTTCTTGCTCCTTCTTGGCCGCAACGAAGAGGAAAAAACCCACGGCGACGACGCTCACGCTGGCGTGCCCAAGATACAACAGGAGCGAACCGAGCACCACTAAGACGAGACCACAAAAGCGGCCAAGGCGTGCGGCGCGCACGGTGGCCCGGCGAAACCCCATGCGCGCGACAAGCCATGCCCGGTACACGCGACCGCCGTCGAGAGGCAGCGCGGGAATCAGGTTGAACCCTCCGATGAGGAGGTTGGCCTCTACAAAACGGCGGTCGAGCTCCGACGGCCAAAGGCCGAGTCCGTTCAAAAGCAGCGGGGCGCCGACCGCCACTGCGTTGGCCAGAGGGCCTACCAGCGCCACCTTGGCCTCAAGGCCTGGGTTGAGCTCGATCTGCGTCTCGACCCGGGCCACCCCGCCGAAGGGCAAGAGTTCCACCTCTGCAACGCCCAGGCCGCAGAGCCGTGCACAAACCACGTGAGCGAGCTCGTGCATGAAGGCGACTCCAAAGAGGATCAGAGCCTCGACGAGCAGTCCGCACGCAGCAAGGACGGCAAGCAGTGCGAGAAAGCTGCGGCTTAAGATGATGCGGACACCGAAGAGCCGGACGACTGTCACCGGGGCGCTGACACCCGCTGTCCCGCGTCAGCGCGCGAGATCATCCAAGCTAGGGGATGTGACTCGGGCGAAGCGCTCCTCCCAGCTTCCAAGCCAGGCACCGATGCTCCAGCCGTCCCCCGAGGACCGAAGGCGACTTCCGATTTCGAGCAGGGGCTCATAGTCGAGGTCCGTGGTCAACACGAAGGCGACGTACTCCTCAAACCGCTGCGCCAGCGGGAAGTTGGCCCGGCTTGCGGCGGCGACGACGATGAAGAGAATGAGCGCAAAGAGGACGTTCTTTCCAAAACGCACGAGGTCCACGCCGCTCTCCCCTTTCCCCTGACCAAATATATGGGATGGGGATGGGGGCTATGTAGCGTCGCCTCGCGCCGCCTAAAAGAGGATCTTGTGCCGGCGCACGTGGACGTTGAGAATCATTCCGACGCCGAGCAAGTTGCTCACCAGCGAGGTGCCGCCAACGCTGGCAAACGGGAGAGGAAGCCCCGTCACCGGCATGATGCCCAACGTCATCCCCACGTTTACCAGAACGTGGCAAAAGATCATCGAAACGACACCCGCGATGATCAGCGCGCCGAAGTTATCCCTTGCATGGTTCATCAGGTGTACGGCTCGGGAAAGGAAGAGGTAGTAGAGCCCAAGCAGGAGAAAGGCCCCTAGAAACCCTAGCTCCTCCCCGATCACCGAAAAGATGAAGTCGGTGTGGCGCGCGGGTAAGAAGTTGAGTTGGGTCTGTGAGCCCGCAAACAATCCTTTGCCGAAAAAGCCCCCCGAACCGATCGCGATCATCGACTGGATCACGTTCCACCCCGCCCCCGTCCGGTCGCTGTAGGGGTCGAGGAAAACGAGGAGCCTGCGGAGCTGGTACTCTTTAAAGATCGGGATCCAACCTCGACTGGAAACGACGGCCGCAGCGACAAACAGCCCGGCACCCGCCGCCAGCATTGCGACGAGATAGCGTACGGGCACTCCCGCGACGAAAAGCATGCCGAAAAGGATGCCGATAAAGATGAGCGCCGTCCCGAGGTCGGGCTGCAGCATGATCAGTCCCATCGGCAACCCTACGTGGACCAAAGGCCCGACCAGATCGCCGGGGCGGTGGAAGGACTCCCGCGACGAGAGAAGCCGCGCCAGTGTGACGATGATGGCGAGCTTGGCAAACTCCGACGGCTGCACCTGAGCGGGACCAATGACGATCCACCGGCTTGCGCCTTGGATATTGCGACCGATCACCAAGACGGATAACAAAAGCAGCAGTGTGCCAAAGTAGATAAGGCGCGCAATCCTCCTCCACTGCCGGTAATCAAAGAAGAGGAGGACCGCCGCCGCTGCCGAACCGCCGGCTGCCCACAGGAGCTGGCGGCGCACAAACCGGAACGGATCTCCGGGGACGAGCGCGTAGGTGGCGCTATACACCGCGACAAGGCCAAAGGCGACCAGTGCAAAAGTGACGGCGATCAGGGGGACGTCCACGTTTCGGATCAGGCGGCGTTCGATACTCAAGGCTCACGAATTGGCCTTGGCCGCGACCCCCCGCCGCACGCTGCGGATGGGGATGTTGGCCACGAGGGCCATCGTCTCCTCCTCCTGGTCGAGGTTCACTTCGAGCCCGTCGGCCTCGATCTCCAGGTACTTGGATATCGTCTGGATGAGGTCTTCCTTGAGGGTTTCAAGAAGTTGCGGAGAAAGGCTTGCCCGGTCGTGCACCAGCACCAGGCGTAAACGGTCCTTGGCCGCCTTTTTGCTCCCTTCGTCCCTGCCAAAGATTCTATTGAAGAACTCGAGCATTACGATCCCCCCATCGCCCGCCTCGAGGGGCGGGCCGCCGCTACTCCGCCTTGCGCCGCCGCGTATCGCGAGCAAAGAGCCGCCGCAGGCGGTCAACCAAGCCGTCCTGGTCCAACTGCATAAACGGGACGTTTTCACCTTCGAGACGACGGACGATGTTGTGATAGGCCTGACCCGAGCGCGTCCTGCGATCAAAGATCACTGGCTCGCCCTTGTTGGTCGCCACGATGACCTCCTGATCGTCGGGAACAACGCCGATCAGCTCGATGGCGAGAATCTCGATCACGTCGTCGATATTCATCATATCGCCCCGCTTTACCATGTCGGGGCGAATCCGGTTGATGATGAGTTTCGGCGAACGAAGCTCATGGGCTTCCAGCAACCCGATGATCCGATCTGCGTCCCGGACGGCGGAGACCTCCGGCGTCGTCACGATGAGGGCGTCGTCCGCGCCGGCGATCGCGTTGCGAAATCCGTGCTCGATCCCGGCGGGCGAGTCCACCAAGACGTAGTCAAACTCCTCCTTGAGCGTATCACATAGCGCCTTCATCTGCTCGGGCGAGACGGCGTCTTTCTCACGCGTCTGAGCAGCCGGCAAGAGAAAGAGGTTCTCTACCCTTTTGTCTTTGATGAGAGCGTTGCGCAGCTTGCAATGGCCCTCGACCACGTCGACCAGATCGTAGACGATCCGGTTTTCCAGCCCCATGACCACGTCGAGATTGCGCAGCCCGATGTCGGCGTCGACCAAACACACCTTTCTGCCCAGGAGCGCAAGACCCGTGCCAAGATTGGCCGTGGTCGTCGTCTTGCCGACGCCTCCTTTGCCGCTCGTGACCACCAAAACTTTACCTGCCATCGGAGACGGACCTCCTCATCCTCGCGGAGCGTATGCCTCAATCAGGATCATGTCGTTCTTCACACGGGCGATCTCGGGACCGTCGGGCCTTGGCCCTGCCTCGTCGGGCGCCCTCGAAATGTGGTGAGCGATGCGAAGCTGCGTCGGCTCAAGGCGAAACGCCATCACGATCGCCTGCTCGTTGCCCGCGGCGCCTGCGTGCGCAAGCCCTCGCAGGCTTCCGAGGACGATGATGTCGCCCGTGCACGTCACCATCGCTCCGGCGTTCACATCTCCCATGATCACCACGTTGCCCTGATAATCCACCCTTTGTCCCGACCGCAAGGTCCGCCGCAGATACAGCGTGGATTCCTCGGAGGCCATCTCCTCACCCCGTCCTCGCGCGGCGAGGCGAACCGGGAGGACCGGCGAACGCTCCTTCACGGGAGCATCGAGGGGTTGGCCGGCACGCCGGTTCTCCTCCCCGTAGAGCTCGATGCCAAACTCTCTCACCGTCTGCGAAATGGCGTCGCGCTCCGCGTCCGTCAGGTGACGGCGACCCGCATCGATCCGAAAGGCCGCGCCCCGGAAGAAGTTGCCCGCATCCTGAAGCTTGGCTCGCAATTCGGCGATCGCGGTCTCGATGCTCACCGCCTCGTCGATGACGATGGCAACGCCCTCTCGGCTGCCCTTGAGCATCACTGCCTCTTGCCCCGCCACCTTCTCCGTCACCCACCCACGAAAATCGAGTGCTACCGCAATCGATCTGTGTTTCAACCTCTGACGCCGTTCTCCTGCCCGATTTTGGCACCTGCCGCCGTTTCCACCAGCCTGCGCGCCGGATCGAAGTACCAGTCCATGATTTCCCGGGCAATAGGCGCCGTGTTGGCCCCGCTTTCGCCGTGTTCGGCGAAGACGACGACGACGATCTCCGGATCGGACGCCGGTGCAAAGCCCACGAACCAACCGTGCGCCGCCTTGTCCGTTTGCGCCGTCCCCGTCTTGCCCGCCGGGTCGTATGTCACGCCTGCGAAAGCGGAGTACGCCGTTCCCCTCCGCCACTGCAGCACGTAGCGAAGCCCCTCCTTCACCGTCCGCCACGTGCTAGCCTTGGCGCTAACCCTTTCGCCGCCGTCGCGGCTCATGTCGATGGTGACGCTGCCGTCGTGCGCTTGGAGGTGCTGCACCAAATGGACCGGACGGGCCAAGCCCTCATTGGCCACGGTCATGTACAGCCGGGCCATCTGGATCGGCGTCACCTGGAGAAACCCTTGACCGATCGCAACGTCCATGGTCTCCGCCTCATACCACGGCTCCCGGTAGACCTGGCGCTTCCACTCCGGCGTGGGGACCAGCCCGCGCATCTCGGCCGAATCGCCGAGCCCTATGCCCGTCACCTCTCCAAGGCCCAGCCGCCTCGCCCATGCGGCGATCCCTTCGATGCCGCCCGTCTGCGGCCGGAGCGCGATCTCCCAGAAGAAGTCGTTGGTCGAGCGCCCAAACGCCTCGACGAGGGTAATCGGTCCGGCGGGAGGTAAACCGCTGCGGACCGTCCAGTCCCTTTTGCCGTACTTGTGGTATCCGACGGCGTTGTACACCTCATCCGGCCGCACGGCACCGCTTTCGAGGGCTGCCACGGCCGTCACCACCTTAAAGGTGGAGCCTGGCGGAAACGCCCTGAGCGCCCGGTTGAGCCAGGGGCTCATGGGATCCCGGTTGAGCTCCTCCACGTACGCCGAACGACCCTCACCCGTAAGCCTCGACGGGTCGATGGAGGGAACACTGGCAAGGGCGAGGACGCCGCCTGTCCGCGCGTCCAACACGACCGCGGCTCCTCTTCCGGCCATGCCCATCTCGGCGCTCTCGGCGATCCGCTCAAGCCCACGCTTGAGAGCGTCCTCGACGGCCGCCTGCACGTCGAGGTCAAGGGTGAGGTAGAGATCCATTCCGGCTCGAGGCGGGACGACTTCAAGCTCGCGCGTCGGGCGGCTCAAAGCGTTGACCTCCACCCGTCGCTCCCCATCGATGCCGCGGAGAAACTGTTCAAACGCCTGTTCCAAGCCGGCCTTCCCCACCAAGTCCGTGGGTCGATAGCCCGCCTGCAGGTCGCTGCGGTCCGCAAGACCCAGGTAGCCGATGACATGCCCCGCCAGAGCGCCGTGGGGATACTCCCGTACCCATTCCTCCTCCACGAGGACACCGGGAAGCGAGCTTCTCGCCTCTTCCACCGCCACCGCCGTCTCGATCGAAACGTCTCGCTTGAGCCGAATGGGGGTGTATGGGTAATCCCCACCGCGCTGAACAATCTCCAGGATCTCCTGGGGCTCCATCTCCAGGAGCTCGCTTAAGCGGGCGACGACCGAACCGTCCGGGTCCTGCAAGCCCGACGGCACCACTGAAACCGTAAACGCCAGGCGGTTGCCGGCGATCACCCGCCCCCTTGCGTCGTAAATGTTGCCCCGGGGAGCGCGTATAGGGACCGTGCGAATCCGGTTCACTTCGGCCAGTGCCTCGAAGTTGTCACCCCGTACGATCTGGAGCTGCCACAGCCTGCCGGAAAGGAGGATAAAGACGGCGAGCATCAGGATGGTAAGCTGCTTGGCCCGTCTTCTGCCCTGCTTTTCCGTCACCCCGCACGCCCCCTTTTAACCGCCGTCTACCGAGCGCATTCGCCGCCCCTCGTCCAACCGGTCGCTCATGCGGTAAACCCGGGCCAAAAGTGGATACAGGATGAGACATGCGAGCGCGTCGTACGCGGCGCTGGGAAAGATCACATGCTGCACCCCGTGCAGGATGGGCCAGCCGATGCCAAACGCTCGCACCAAGGCGAGGTAGACGAGGTTCCCCGTGAACGACGCCGCGCCGGCGATCGCGGCAGGCACCAGCACGTGCTCGCGAAACACCTTCTCGCCCATGACTCCCGCCACCGCCCCGGAGACGAGCTTTGAAAGCCCACCCATGCCGATCAGCCGGCCTCCGTACACGTCGACCGCGAACCCGACGGCGAGCCCCAACAGCAACCCCTCGAGGGGTCCATAGTGCAGCGCGAAAGCTACGACCACCACGAGGACGAGGTCGGGCCGGATGCCGCCGACGGACAGCGGCGCCAAGAGGCTGGTCTGTATAGCAAATGCAAGGAGCGCGGCGCAAAGCGCAAAGCCCCACCGGGCGCGCGCGTAGGTCACTGCGTTTCGGACTCCTCCTCCGGCGACCATTTCACCTCGCCGCCCTCCACGTCCAGAATCACCGTCACCCAATCGAGGCGATTGAAGTCGACATAGGGCCTCAACACCGCCTGTTGCCGCAGGCCTACGGCGTCGTCGTACACCCGCTCGATGACGCCGATGGGCACTCCCTTCGGGAAAATGTGCGAAAGGCCGGACGTCACCACTTCATCTCCGGGAACCAGCTCGTGGCCCAGGACGAGGGTGCGGACCAGCGCCTGTCGCCCCGAAGGGTCTCCGGTCCCCTCCACAAGGACCGGCACCTCCGAACTTTTGACCATCCCGCCGATCGCGCTCTTGCCATCGATGAGGAGCAACACCCGAGCGGTGTTGGCGGTGACGCTTTCAATGTGGCCAACGACGCCCTGCGCGTTCACGACCGGAAGGCCCGCCTTGAGCCCGTCGTCGGCTCCCCGGTTGAGGGTGACCGAAGCGAACCACTGATTGTACGAGCGCCCCACCACCTGCGCTACCACCACTTCGCGGGCCAAGCGCTCCCGCACGCCCGCGATCTCCCTGAGCCGCTGATTCTCGGTGCGGTACGCTTCCAGCTCACCAAGCTCGCTCCGCAGGCGGGCGATCTCTTGCTTTAAGACGCGGTTCTCCTCTTGGAGACGTCTAATCGAAACGACGGTCTCGACCCCGTTGCCGACCCAGCGCGCCACGGCGGTAAAGCCCACCTGCAGCGGGGCGAGCGCCTCGCGCAGCAATCGCTCGGGACCGCTCACCGTCTCCCTGGGACTCGACGTCACATACGACATCCCCGCAAGGACCAAAAGGAGCGCGACGACGGCCACGACGAGCCACTTGCCTGGTCTCATACCGCCCACGTCCTCTCGTGGAAAGGTCCGGGGCGCAGCGATTTGCGCCTCATCGGCCAAGGCGCTTCGGGCCAACAAGCACGCGCTGCATCACGTCGAAGTGCTCCAGCGCAATCCCGGTCCCAAGCGCCACGGCGCTCAGCGCATCCTCGGAGACGTGCACCGGCATCCCGGTCTCCTCCGCCAGCAGCTGGTCGAGTCCGTGTAGGAGCGAGCCGCCCCCCGCCATGAAGATTCCCTTTTCAACGATGTCCGACGAGAGCTCGGGCGGCGTCCGCTCGAGAGTGATGCGCACCGCTTCGACGATGGCTTGCACCGGTTCAGAAAGCGCTACGCGAATCTCTTCCTGAGAAATCTCTACGGTCTTGGGCAGCCCCGTAACGAGGTCGCGCCCCCGCACTTCCATGGTCTTGCCTTCGCTCTTAATTGCGGTGCCAATCGTCTTTTTGATCTCCTCTGCCGTGCGCTCGCCGATGAGGAGATTGTAGGTCCGCCTCACATGCTGCACGATGGCCTCGTCCATCTCGTCGCCGCCGATGCGGATCGACCGGTGCGAGACGATGCCGCCCAGGGAGATGACCGCCACCTCCGTGGTGCCGCCTCCGATGTCGACGATCATGTTTCCACGTGGTTCTTGTACGGGCAACCCTACGCCGATGGCAGCCGCCATCGGCTCCTCGATCAAGCGGGCGTCTTTGGCACCCGCCGAAAGCGTCGCGTCGATCACGGCGCGCATCTCGACTTCCGTCACCCCGGAGGGGACCGCGACCACGACCCGCGGGCGGAAGATGCTCCGCCGCCGGCTGGCCCTGGCAATGAAGTGGCGCAGCATCCTCTCGGTCACGTCGAAGTCGGCGATCACACCGTCTTTTAAGGGGCGGACTGCGATGATGTTTCCCGGAGTCCTCCCGACCATGCGCTTGGCCTCTTCCCCGACGGCCAGCACATCCTTGCTGTCGGCGTCGATCGCGACGACCGACGGCTCTTGGACGACGACCCCCCGACCCTTCACATAGACCAACGTGTTGGCGGTGCCCAGATCGATGCCCATATCGCGGGAGAACCCTCGGAACATGGCGTGTCCCCTTCCCTACCTGATCCCTGGGGCCCGAGCAGGCGGGTGCCCCGTTTCAGCAGTATCCTGACTCTTTGAGGCTCGTAAAGGCTGAATCGCCGAGGATGATATGATCCAGGAGCATGATCCCTAAAAGCTCCCCGGCCTCACGCAGGCGGCGCGTCAAGGCGATGTCCTCGGCACTCGGCGTTGCATCGCCGCTTGGGTGGTTGTGAACGACGATCACCGCGAATGCACTGCGGCGGACGGCCTCTTTAAACAGCTCCCGAGGGTGCACGGGCGCGCCGCACAGGTGCCCGACTGAGACGACGTGCACCCCGATGATGCGGTACTTCACGTCAAGCAGGAGAGCCCAAACCTCTTCGCGCTCAAGGCGGCGCATGCGCGCTTGCACGGCTGCCACGGCATCCGAAGCGCTGCGGACCACAAGCTCCTTGGGCCTTGGGGTCTGGAGCCTCCTTCCCACTTCGTACGCCGCTTTGATCTGGGCCGCCTTGGCGATTCCTACGCCTGGAACCGCCGTCAGCTCCTCGAGGCTTGCGTCGAGGACGGCGTCAAACGAGCCGAAGTGGGCGAGCAAACGATCGGCCAGCCCCAGGGCCGAAAGCTTGTACGTGCCTGTCCCCAGCAGCAAGGCCAAAAGATCCCGGTTCTCCAACCGCTCTGCGCCGAACCGGCGCAGCTTCTCCCTCGGCCTTTCGGCCGGCGGCAGCTCACGCATGCCCGGAGTGGCCCTTAAATTGGTCAACAGATTCGACAACCGATGCCCTACCTCCCTGTCTCCATCCGGCCGGTCCTGCAAAAAACGCCTAGAATACTTCGACGCCAAAGAATGCGAGCATACGGGCGAGCCGGTACAGGGGAAGGCCTACGACGTTGAAGTAACAACCGCGGATGCTTTGGACGAGCGTCGCCCCGTATCCTTGGATTGCATAAGCGCCCGCCTTATCCATCGGCTCTCCCGTCGCGATGTAGCGGGTGATCACGTCGTCAGTCAACGAGCCGAAAGTGACGTCAGTCGCTTCGACCTCGACGAGCCGTCGCCCGGAGGAAAGGTGGCGGAGGCTTACGCCCGTAAACACCCGGTGCGTCCGGCCCGAAAGAAGCTTCAACATACGCCGGGCGTCCGCTTGGTCCTTGGGCTTTCCCAGAATTTGGCCGTCGATGACGACGATCGTGTCAGCTCCGATGACGAGGGCTTCCGGATGGCGCCGGGCGACGTCGAGCGCCTTGCCGTCGGCAAGGGCCTTCACCCACTCCTCAGGAGCCGTCACCGGGACGCTCGCCTCGTCAAAGGCTGCCGGTTCGACGGCGAACACCAGGCGAAGATCGCTGAGAAGTGCCCGGCGCCTGGGCGACGAGGAGGCCAAGACGATCTTTGGCGGCGAAGGGCTTGTCCCGTTGGGCATGGCTGTCGACTCCGTTTCAATCACTAGTGTACGCGCCCAAGGCCCCAAAGGCCAGGGCTTACTGGGCGCTGCTCGTGAGATTTTCGCGCGTGGATTGCAATGCACTTCCAAAAAGAAGATCGGCCCTCTATGCCGAGGGCACAAGGGTATCATTCGTTAACACGGCGGCAGCCTGAACCAATAAACTTCAACCGCCGTCTTGGCTCGCGGGTGAATGCGGTAGGCCCTAAGGTGCGGCCTGCCCCTGGAAAGGCCGACGATGAGGTAGTAAGCTTCGGGGTAATGGGCCGAACGGAGGTCCGCTTGCGAAGGCGCCGCCCCCGTCGAAGGATGGGAGTGGTAAATCGCGATCAATTCCTCACCGCGCTCTCTCATCGCCTGAAACGCTTCGAGCTGGCCTTGGGGGTCCATCTCAAAGCATTCGGCGGGACAAGGAGCGATGTTTGCGACTGGGTAGTGCGTCCGCGCAACGCCGTCTCTGCCGCCCAGCAGGCCACAGGCTTCGGCGGGAGCGGCGCGCCGGCAGGCTTCGAAGACCGCCTCCAGCACGCCGCCGTCGATCAAGAGCCGGCGAGGCAGCGCCTCCACCCGGCCCAGAACGCCTTGGGACCGCCCTTGCGAGCGGGCGACGTCCGCTCGCAAAGGGCGTGAGAGCCGGCTAAACTCCTCCTGCGATGGCCGGGACGATGGAGATTTCGTCGCCGTCTTTGAGTTGGGTCGCCTCTCCAGAGAGATAGCGAATATCCTCCCCGTTGACGTAGATGTTGATGAACCTCCTGAGTTTGCCGTTCTCATCGTAAAGCCGGTCCTTTACTCCAGGATAATCGGTGACGACCCGGCCCAAGATCTCGCTCACCGTACCGCTTTCGACACTCAGCTCGGTCTTGCCGTCGACGAGCGGGCGAAGCAACACGGGGATACGAATGGTGACTGCCACAGTGATGACCTCCTCGAAGACAGGGTACGTTATGGACGCAACTTCACCATGCCGCCCGGTCTGTCCTTCCGTGTAATCCGGTCGGTTTCATGCGTATTGCCTGAACCGCACAGGATCGCCTCGCACGCCGCCGAATAAACTCTTGTGGTCCAGCAACGCGCCGGCCGGCTCCCGGTAGCTTGTCGCGTTCGGCAGCGGACCAGGCGCTCCCCTGCCGCGCCGACCGCTTCAAGGAGTTTGGCCAAAGCGCCGGAGGTGTCCTTCGTCTTGAGTGTACGCAACTGCATCGTCCTGGGTTCCGGACCAGCGGGTCTTACCGCTGCCCTCTACCTTGCACGCGCCAATCTCGCTCCCTTGGTCATTGAAGGGAACGAGCCCGGCGGTCAACTGACGCTCACGACGCTGGTCGAGAACTTCCCCGGGTTTCCGGAAGGGATCATGGGGCCCGACCTCATGAACAACCTGCGGGAGCAGGCGGCCCGTTTTGGAGCCGAATACGTTCCGGGAAACGCCGTTGCCTGCGACCTTAGCGACTCTCCTTTCCGCGTTGAGGTCGAGGGCGGCAAACGCTTCGAGGCCCGCTCCCTCATCATCGCCACGGGAGCTTCGGCCAAGCTTCTGGGGCTACCGAGCGAGCAAGCCTTGATCGGCCGCGGGGTCTCGACATGCGCCACCTGCGACGGCTTTTTCTTCCGGGAAAAGAAGGTCGTCGTCGTAGGCGGCGGCGACTCTGCGATGGAAGAGGCGCTCTTTCTCACCAAGTATGCAAGCTCCGTCACGGTGGTCCACCGCCGCGACCAGCTACGGGCCTCCAAGGTGATGCAAGAGAGGGCGTTTTCCAACCCCAAGATCGATTTCATCTGGAACAGCGAAGTCGTCGACGTCCTCAGTCCCGAGCAGGGGAAAGTGACCGGCATCCGGCTCCGCAACGTGGTCACGGGCGAGGAGCGCGACTTCCCGTGCGACGGTCTTTTCATCGCGATCGGCCACCGGCCTAACACCGAGATCTTCAAAGGCCAGCTTGAGATGGACGAGCTGGGCTACATCAAGGCCTTCGACCGCACCCGCACCAGCGTTCCGGGCGTCTTCGTCGCAGGCGACGTCCAAGACCACCTCTACCGGCAAGCGATCACCGCGGCGGGTTCAGGCTGCATGGCGGCCTTGGACTGCGAGAAATGGCTGATCGCCCAAGGGTTCTGATACCGCCGCCGTAGGCCTTTCGTGCCCGCACCGAGACGAGTTTATCACGACAGGTCGCATAAAGAACGAGGGGCGGCCGCTTGGGCCGCCCCACAGTTTTGTCCGCGCGTGGAAACACAGGATGAGTCGCGCAAACCGCGCTCCCCACCGCTAGCCTACGGTTACACCTAATTCCGCAGCCACCCGCTCGGCCAGCGCCAAGTACGCGGCTTGCGCGGGCGAGCCGTCCGCCAAGGCGACGGGGATGCCTTTGTCGCCGTGAGTCCGGGCCTCCATGGTCAGCGGGATGCTCCCGAGGAGCGGCACACCCAGCTGCTCGGCCACTTCCCGGCCGCCTCCCTCGCCGAAGATCGGCGTCGCTTCACCGCAGCAAGGACAGACAAACGCCGACATGTTCTCCACGACGCCGAGCAGCCTCTGGTTGGTCTTGAACGCCATCTGCGCCGCCCTGACGGCTACGTTGGAGGCCACTACCTGAGGCGTGGTCACCACGATGAGCGCGGCTTTGGGCAAAAGCTGCGCCACGTCCAGCGCCATATCGCCCGTGCCGGGGGGCAGATCGAGCAGGAGAAAATCGGGCTGACCCCAGACCACATCGCTCAGAAACTGTCTCAAGATCTTGCCCAGCATCGGTCCACGCCAGACGACCGGCGTGTTGTCATCGACGAAATTGCCCATCGAGATCACTTTCATGCCGTGGGCCGGGATGGGAATGATCTTCCCGTCCACCACCACGGGGCGCCGGCCCTCCACCCCCATCATCCTAGGGATGCTGAAGCCGTAAATGTCGCAGTCCAGGATCGCCACGTCGAAGCCCATCCGGTGCAGTGCGGCACCGAGGTTCACCGTGACCGTAGATTTCCCGACGCCTCCCTTGCCGCTCGCGATACCGATGATCCGAGTCGGCGAGTCGGGCGCGGCAATAGGCGCCGAAAGTGTCTGCCCAAAGAGCTCGTCCCGCTTCTCCTTAGACATCTCCACCATCTGCACGTCCACGTCCTCGACGCCGGGCAGGCGTAGCAGCGCCTCCCTCACCTCGGCGGCGATGTGATCCTGGAGCGGGCAGCCCCGGGTCGTCAAAGCGATGACCACCTTGACGCGGCTTCCTTGAATCTCCACCTTCTCCACCATGCGAAGCTCCGTCAGGCTCCGCTTGAGCTCCGGATCTTGCACCGTGGAGAGCGCCTTGAGGACCTCTTCTTGGGTCGCCAAATCCAGCCAGCCTCCTTCACCCGCCTTCGGGCACGAGGGCGGGACGGGCGTCATTCATACCAACTGACGATCTCCACCCCAGTATAATAGTGGGTCAGGATCTGGTCAAACGTGAAGCCAGCGCGGCCCATGGCGTCGGCGCCGTATTGCGACATGCCGATTCCGTGGCCGTATCCCCGCACGATGAAGCGGACCGCATCGCCGAGATCCTCCACCTCAAACCAGTTGGAGCGAAGCCCGAGGGCCTCTCGGAGCTGCCGCCCTGAGACGACGACCTCGCCCACCCGCACGCGTTCGACGCGCCCGCTGGGAAAGCGAGAGAGCACTTCGAGCGTGACGCCTCGCAGGCTCCCGGACGTGCTGCGCGCATCCCCGCCGCCCGCGCTCTCCACCCCCGTCCCGCTGCGCTCTCTGTCCGCAGCTCCCCCGGCACCTGCGTTTCTGCCCAAGACCGCGGCGACGTCGCGGCCGGCGAGGGTCGCGACCGCCTGCACCAACCGCTCTTTCGCCACAACCGCCTCTGTCTGCCGGTAGCGGTCGTCCGCCGAATACGGGTCGTCGACCCCCCGCAGGTAGGGCATGGATGACGTCCAGTAGTTCTCGGAGTCTTCGGTCCTGCCGCCGCTCGATGCGTGATAGGCGGGGTAGATCACTTCGTCCCCGTAAAGCATGATGAGGCCGCGCGTTTCCGAGACGGCCTTGGCGATCTTGGCCCAGCGCCAGTAGTAGGAGATGCCCCACTCCTCGCGGGCCGACTCAGCTGAGCGCCACGCCTGGTGGGTGCGGTAGTCGGTGCTGATCACCGCCTCGGGATGATCGGGCAACGGCTGATTGTGCCTTAGCAAGTACAGGGCGAGGGTTCGTGCGGCCACCGCCTGGGCTTTCAGGGCCTCCATGTGGAAGCTGGTCGGCATCTCGGCAGCCACTACGCCCTTGACGTACTCCTCGAGCTCCATCGTCACGACCTGGTCCAAGTCGTGGCGGTAGACGTTGATCAACGTCGATGGCCGCTCGGGCACGGCGTCCATCCGCCCCACCCACCAACCACAAAGCCCGGAGGCGATCATCAACAGAAAGACCCAGCGCAGCGGCATTCGCGGTCGCCCGCGCCGCATTCGGTATCGTCTCACGTTCAGCGCCCTCCACACGGTCCCCAAGCCCGCGGGAAAGCGTATGGCCAGGTGTACCAGAGTATGCCGGGGATTCACGGAGCGATGTAGGCGTCGTGTCCCAGGGCCACCAGCTGGTTGGCGAAATCTTGCGCCCGCTGCCGGTTGCTGAATGCGCCCGCCTGCACGCGGTACTCTCCAGAGGCGCTGTCGAAGAGCACCCAGGCGTCGGGGACCGCCGGATCGCCCGTTTTCAGCGCCTCGGCCTCTCGCAAGGCATCCTGCCGCGTCGCAAAGCGCCCGACGTGCACGCGATAGATCGCAGCCTGCGCCTGTGCCTGTGCCTGCGTCTGCCCGTCACTCGAACCGGACTCGGCACCGCTTGCCCGAGGGGCGCTGTTCGGTTGCCCACTTTGGACCGCGGCGATGGCAGGGGCTCCGGCCGCGGTGGACCGGTTCGCCGGACCTGAGCTCACCGATCCGGCCGCCGGAGCCGAAGACGCATGAGACGAGGCAGGCGAAGCGCTGCCGGCCGCCGGCGCCTGGGCCACGGTGGCAGCGGAGGTCCTGGAAGCGCCCTGTCCTGCGGAATGATTCGAGGTGGGTGCGAGGACCACGGGGGACTGCGACGGAGCGGCGTCGTCGACGACGCGCGTTCCGGGATCGGCGGCACGCTGGGTGACAACCAGCGGCGCCGCCACCCAGCGGACCGCGTATTGTCCTACGAGGTAACCGGTGAAGATGGCAAAGACAGAGACCCCGACAACCGTCAAAACAAGGGTGAGCTTGTCAAAGGCGTCCCTGGCCTGGACCGCCGGCCCGCCGTTTCCCCGCGTCTGCCTCGCATGATCCCTGGTCCTTCGCTTGCGCTTGGCCACGCCCCACCCTCCGTCCGAGTAGGTGTCTGCTGCCTATTACGGCGCACCAGACGGCCAATCCTTGTGATGCAGATCACTCCTGCGAAGTGGCGGCGAGTAGCCTCCCTCGAACGTCTCCCACGAGATAGAGCGAGCCGCAGACGCACACCATTCCCTCCGGCCCGGCGAGCTTGCGCGCCCGGTCCAGCGCCTCGTCGACGGTGGGGCAGGCACTGGACTCGACGCCTAGCTCTCGCGCGCACGCTGCGAGCGCCTCCGGTTCCACCGCCGCAAGCCGCGACGAGACTGGCTTTGTCGCTACCAGCGCCGAGGCGAACGGCGCGATCGGGCCCAACACGTCCCGCAGCTCCTTTTCCCCGGTGACGGCGACGACAAACACGGGCCGCCTTCCCGGAAAGAGGTCCTTGAACGAAGCTGCAAAGGCCCGGGCGCCTGCCGGGTTGTGCGCTCCGTCCAACAGGATCATGGGCTTTCCCTGGAAGAGCTCAAACCTCCCCGGCCACTCGGCCTCGGCAAGACCCTTGCGCACCGCCTCCTCCCCCACGGCGAATCCCGCCTCGGCCAGTGCGTCGATCAAGGTGACGGCCACGGCCGCGTTTTGCACCTGATGAAGGCCGAGAAGCGACGTGTGCAGGTCGGCGTAAACCCGCCTCGGCGTCTCGAGGCGAAACCGCCCGCCCTGCGGTCCCCAGTCGATGACGGTGTATCGCGCCTCGCTTCCGCCCATCCCGGGTCCCTTTCGCGGCGGGGATTCGCGCTGTTCCTCCCGCACCCAGACCAACGGGGTGGAGCCGTGCCCGGCGGCCTCGCCGAGCACACGTTCCGCCTCGGGCGGCTGCGGCGCGATCACTGCGGGCACTCCCGGTTTGAAGATTCCAGCTTTCTCCCGGGCGATCGAAGCGATGTCGGGCCCGAGGACGGAGGTGTGGTCGAGGCTGATCGGCCCGATGGCCACCGCTTGGGAACGGACGATATTGGTCGAATCGAGCCGGCCGCCAAGCCCTACCTCGACGACGGCCACGTCGACGCGGGCCCGGCAAAAGTGCAGGAATGCGGCGGCGGTGCCCACCTCGAACTCGGTCGGATCGGAGCCCAGCTCACGGCTGACGCGGCTCGCGGCCGCCGCCACCTCTTCGAAGACCGCCGCCAGTTCCTCGTCCAAGATGGGGCGGCCGTCCACTTGGATCCGCTCGTTGTAGGCGACGAGGTGCGGCGACGTATAAAGGCCCACCCGGTATCCCGCCCGCCGCAAGATGCTCGCGGTCATCGACGCGGTGGAGCCCTTGCCGTTGGTGCCGCCGATGTGTACCGCGGGAAAGGCCGCCTCGGGATGCCCAAGGCGGCCCAAGATGGCCTTGATCCGCTCCAAACCCGGCTTCATGCCGAAGCGGTCGAGCGAGCGCAAGTACCGTTGCACGTTAAAGGCCATGGAGAGCTCACCCCGCTAGGCCAGGTCGTCAAGGCGCGCTTTGAGGCTTGCCTCCGTCGCCTCCAGCTCCGCGACCCGGGCCCGGGCGCCTTCGACGACGTGCGCCGGCGCCTTCTCCACAAAGCCGGGATTGGCAAGGCGCGCCCGGGCACGGGCCAGCTCGGCAGAGACCTGCTCCAACTCCTTCTTAAGGCGCGCCACCTCTTCTTCGAGGTTGACGAGGCCCGCGAGGGGCAAGAAGATCTCCACGCCGCCCGCGACCGCGGTCACCGACTTGTCGGGCTTGGCGGTGCCGGGCGGTTCAATGCGGGCGTCGCCCACCTTGGCCAGGGTTTTCACGTAGGAGAGGTTCTCCTCCAGCAACCGGGCGGCCGCGGGCTCGGCGTGGAAGATCGCGGAGATCTCCCGGCCGGGCGGCACCGTCTTCTCGGCGCGGACGTTGCGAATCGCCCGGATCACATCCATCAGCCGCTCCATCGCCTCCTCCGCCCGGGCGTCCCGCAGCCGGTCGTCGGGCTTGGGCCATGGGGCGACCATGATCGATTCGCCCGTCCCGGGAAGCTGCTGCCACAGCTCCTCCGTGATAAAGGGCATGTACGGGTGCAGGAGCTCGAGAGTCCCTTTGAGGACGTGCCATAGGACGCGCCGGGCGCTTTCCCGCGACGCTTCGCCCTCCTTGCCGTAAAGGCGCGGCTTGATGACCTCGATGTACCAGTCGCACAGTTCGCTCCAGATGAAATCGTAGAGCGTACGCGCCCCCTCGCCCAGGTCGTACCGCTCGAGGTGGCGGGTCACTTCCCGCACTGCCCGGTCATACCGACTCAAAATCCACCGGTCGGCCAGCGTCAACTCGAGGCCCAGCTTGGGATCGGCTGGGCTGGCCCCGTCGGCCGGGTCGTAGCCTGCCAGGTGCATCAGGGCAAAACGGGTCGCGTTCCAGATCTTGTTGGCGAAGTTGCGGCTCGCCTCGACCTTTTCGGGGTGGTAGCGCATGTCGTTGCCCGGGGCGACGCCCGTCACCAAGGTCATGCGGAGGGCGTCCGCGCCGTACGCCTCGATCACCTCGAGGGGATCGACGCCATTGCCCAGCGACTTGCTCATCTTGCGGCCTAAGGCATCCCGCACCAGGCCGTGGATGAGGACGTCGCGAAAGGGCTTCTCCTTCATGAACTCAAGGCCCATGAAGATCATGCGAGCCACCCAGAAGTAGATGATGTCAAACCCGGTGACCAGCACGTCCGTCGGATAGTACCGCTCAAGGTCGGCCGTCCGCTCGGGCCACCCCATGGTGGAGAAAGGCCAAAGCGCCGAGCTGAACCACGTGTCGAGGACGTCCGGATCTTGCAACAGCTGGGTGTCGCCGCACGTGGGGCAGAGCGCGGGATCCTCGATGGCGGCAAACTCGTGCCCGTTGGCGCACGTCCACACCGGAATCCGGTGGCCCCACCAGAGCTGGCGCGAGATGCACCAGTCGCGGATGTTCTCCATCCAGTGCAGGTAGTTCTTGCTAAAGCGCTCGGGCACAAAGCGGATACGCCCGTCTCTCACCGCCTGAATTGCCGGCTCGGCGAGCGGCTTCATCTTGACGAACCACTGGTCGGAGACCAGCGGCTCCACGACGTTGCCGCAGCGGTAGCAGTGGCCCACGGCGTGGGTGTGCTCCTCCACCTTCTCCAACAGGCCCAGCTTGTCAAGGTCCTCCACCACGCGCCGGCGCGCCTCGTAGCGGTCAAGGCCGGCGTAAGCCCCGGCCGCCTCGGTCATGCGGCCGTCGTCGCCGATCACCTGGATCTGCGGGAGCTGGTGCCGCTGGCCCATCTCAAAGTCGTTGGGGTCGTGGGCCGGGGTGACCTTCACCATGCCGGTGCCGAAAGCCGGATCGACGTACGCGTCGGCGATGATAGGGATCTCCCGGTCCATGAGAGGCAGGACCACCGTCTCCCCGACGACCTCCCTGTACCTCTCGTCGTCGGGATTGACCGCCACCGCCGTGTCGCCCAGCATCGTCTCGGGACGGGTCGTCGCCACCACGGCGTAGCCGGGCCGGTTCTTGTACGGATAGCGCAGGTGCCAGATCTTGCCCTGCACCTCTTCGTGCTCCACTTCCAGGTCGGAGAGGGTGGTCTGGCAGTGCGGGCACCAGTTGATGATATAACGGCCCTTATAGATCAGGCCCCGGTCGTAAAGGTGCACGAACACCTCCCGCACTGCTCGAGAGCATCCCTCGTCCATCGTGAAGCGCTCGCGTGACCAGTCGCAGGAGACCCCCAGCTTCTTGAGCTGGCCCACGATGCGGTCGCGGTAGAAGGCCTTCCAGTCCCAGACCCGCTTCAAAAAGGCCTCGCGGCCCAGGTCGTGCCGGGTAAGCCCCTCGCTCTTGCGCAGCTCCTCCTCCACCTTGATCTGGGTCGCGATCCCCGCGTGGTCAGTGCCCGGAAGCCACAGTGTGTCGTACCCTTGCATCCGCTTCCAGCGGACGAGGACGTCCTGGAGGGTATTGTTTAGGGCGTGACCCATGTGGAGCGAACCGGTCACGTTGGGGGGCGGGATGACGACCGAAAAGGGCTCTTTCGGCCCCCCGCCTTCCGCCCGGAAGTACCCCCGCTCCTCCCAATAGGAGTACCACTTCTCCTCCACCTGCTTGGGATCGTACGTCTTTGCGAGCTCCGCCTTGGGCCGCTCGGCCACTCCTCGTTCGGCCTTGGCGGCCTCGTCGAGACGGTGCATTGCGATCGCCTCCTCAATTGACCGACGAAACTTTGCTCGGGCGAAGGCCCATCGAAAAGCGAAACGCCCGCGTCCTTGGAAAAGGACGCGGGCGACTTCACGCGCGGTACCACCTTTTTTCGGCAAGCCTGCTGGGTGCAGTGCCTACCGCTCTCTTGCGCCCGGTACAGGGGGCAACCTTGCGAACCTACCGCCGGCCGGCGTCCCAGACCCTTGTGGCGCCCAGCCCCTCGGCGAGAGGTGTGCGCTTATCCTCCGGGCAACAGCCGCACGCCGGGTTCAGTCGCCGGCTCGTGGGGCGACTTCGGGCGAACGCTTCCGGAAGGTCCTTGCAGCCTCCGGGACCTTCTCTCTGGCACGGGCTCTTTCGCCGTACTCCTCCCCGGTCATCGCCGTTCACTATGGTGGTATTTTCAGCTTATGATACATCATCACCCGGGAGACGTCAACCAGGCCCGGAGCACCGACCGCTCACGCCGGCTGGGCGGGTTCAGGCGTAAGCTCGCCCTTGGCCACCATCTCCTCCAGCGCGTTGCCCTCGGCGTCCAGCGGAAGGTCGACGCGGCCGCGCCGGCGTGCAGACTCCCAGGCGGCGAAGATGATCTCGGTCGCCCGAAGGGCGTTCTTACCGCAGAGCTCCGAATCCTCTCCCCGGGCCAGCTTCTCGACGAAGTCGGCGATTGCCCGCTCGATGTAACCAGGCCCGTGGCAGTTCTCCCCGCCGCAGTCGATCGGTTCCCAATCCCCCCGTCCGCGGCGCTTGATCCTTAGGACCGGCATTCCCTCTCCGTAGGGGCCGATCTCGATCACTCCGTCGGACCCAACCAGGCGGTGGTGGCAGTTGATCAGCCCGGCGCCGGGCCCCGTCGAGGCGACGCCGAAGACGCCGTTGTCGTATTGCCAAAGGACGTACGCCTGGTTCTCATTGTGTGCGCCGAAGACCAGGTTCTCCTGACGGTAGTCGATCTGGGCGATCACCCACTGGGCGGGCCGCTCATCGTTGAGGTAGTTGCAAAGGTCGAAGGAGTGCGAACCGTAGTCATAAAGGTTGTTTGCGGCAAAGGCGACCTGTTCCAACTTGCCGATTTCGCCGGCGTCCAGCAGCGCCTTGGCCTTGCGGAACGGCGCGCCGTAGCGGCGCTGGTGGTTGAATGCGAGCTTTACGCCGTTCTTCTCACACACCTCGACCATGCGCTTGGCGCCCCGCCAGGTGTCGGCCATGGGCTTCTCACAATAGATCCCCTTCACCCCGGCCTCGGCGGCCGCCACCACCATCTCCTCGTGCAAGCGCGGCCACGTGCAGACGCTGACGATGTCGAGATTCTCTTTGGCCAGCATCTCCCGGTAGTCGGTGTAGATCGCCCGCGCGCCGAAGATGGACGCAAAGGCCTCCGCATTCTCCCTGGAGATGTCAGCGCAGGCCACGATTTCGCACGATGGGAGCGCCTTGTACGCAGCGGCGTGATGGTGTGCCATGCCGTAGCCGAGCCGGCCGGGCCGCAGCGGCTTCTTTCCGGTGCCAATGAATCCTACCCGAAACGTTGCCAAGATCTTACCCTCCACCGAGATGGTCATCGTGTGCTTCGTCCGCGACGTCGTTTCCGCACCCATTCACTCACGCTCAAGCTTCTGCGCGTACCAGCGATCGCCCGCCCGCTCGAGGCGAAAAGCGCCTGCCGCGGTCAGGACCGTCAGCCGGTGGCCGCCGTCGCCCACCTCCTCGTCCAGGACAGCGTCAATCGTATGGAGCTCGCCGCGAAACCAAAACGAGACGGGAAGCGTTCGTTCTGCTGCGAAACCGACGGCCACCGGTGCTCTGCGGGCAGCCGGCGCCCCATCGCCTGCACCCGCCGCATGCGTCTCCTGAACGTGCACAAGGCGTGCCGGAGGTTCCTCATGCGCCGGAGACGTTCCACCTGCCGAATTATTCGCTCCGGCCCTCGGGTTCCCGTCCGGATGCGGCTTCTCGCCGGCCACCGCTCCCTTCGTGACGGGCAAGGAACGCGGATCGCACCTTTCCATGTCGCCCCGCCCCGGCGGAACGATGAACGGTTCGTCAGAAATCTCGCCGCCGAGGGTCTTTTGCAAGTGCGCCTCTCCGGCGGCCTCATCAGGCCTCGCCACCGGCCGATCTCCGGCCTGCTGAGTCTCCTCGCCGCCTGGTGTATCGTGAGCGTTCGCAACGCGTGGCGGAGCCTCGGATTGGACCTTGCTCCGAGGCTGGTTTGCCGCCTCGACCAAGTACGGCACGAGCCGCTCCTCAAGCCGGCTCAAAAGCAGCCCCGGCGTGCCCCGGCACTCGGGGTACGAAAGGGCGGAGTACCTCGCCGCTTGGAGCGAGACCACGCCCCACAGAACCGCATCTTCCGTAAGTTCAGCCATCCGCCGGCGGGCGTCCGCTTCGTCACGCTCCGGAAGGATGAAACAGAGGGCTCGCTCGTGGTATAGGACGACCACTTCCGCCGGATCTATAGCGCGGGCAAGAAACGGCCGCCACCGTCCGGGCACCAGCTCGCCCTCACCGGTGCACAACATTCCCAATCCGAAAGGACGGCCGCTCCTATCCGAGCGGGCGATCTCCGACGGCAGCCGATCGGCCAGATAGGCCCTGCTATACCAGCCCGCTTGGACCTCTTTCAGGGCCTGCCAGTGGGACGCGCTCTGGTCGAGCCTGAGGCGAAAAAGCGCCTGTTCGGTCTGCCGGATGAGCTCGAAGAGTTCGTCCCACGAGGTCATGGCCGTCCCTCCCGACACGCCATTTCGTGCCGCGCCCGGCGATCCCTTTTTCGACTATCAGCCGTAGTCTCCGCCCTGTCGGCAGACCTTCACGCAGTCGCGATCTTGATCACCGCCAGGGCGATATAGGCTACCAACCACCCAAGCCACCGAGAAAGCCCGCGGCTTGCGGCGTAATCCAGCGGCGACCTCGTCCGTGTAGCACCGCGCACCGCCCAAAGAAGGACGGCTCCCACCAGGAACGCTCCCGCTCGCGACAGGTGATCGACGAGGGGCGCCGGCACCGTGGCGGGGAGATAACGTGCAAAGCCCCACCCGGTCACCAGCCGCAGAAAGCCGTCCAGAGCGAGGACAGCCATGGCGGGCTGCCCGTGATTGGACGGCCGACGCGCCTCTCGCTGCACCCACGGGATCAGGACATAGACGCCCGTGAGGTAGACGAGGTCGAGAATGATCCTGACCGAATCAGGCGCCCCCACTTTGGCGACCGGCGCGCCCCACAACACCGCTACCCAGAGAAGGACCACGAGCCACGGCAAAGCGACGAGGTCCGCGACTTGCCAAAAGCTCATCCGGGCGCGTCGGGCGAAAAAGCGGATATAGAACGCGCCAAAGAGGAGGGCACCGTAGTAACTCAAGCCCTCGATCGGCGGACGGATGATCTCGTACGGATACTGGATGTAGTAGCCGGCGTCAGGCAAGATGTGGATCAGCCGGGCTCCGGCCACACCGCTGACCATCAAGCCCGTGACGAGCCACCACCAGGTTTCCGAGGAAAGGCCGCGCCGCCTTGCGAGCGCGCGCCCGACGACGCCGCCCGCAAGGCANGCGACACCTACACCCANTCCGAAACTGTACAGTTCCATCCGGATCTCCCTCGCGCCCAAGGTGCCGGCATTGAACGGGCTTCAGGCGCCGGCGGTTCCAGCCATGAGCTTCTCCCTGAGGAGCTGGTTCACCCTCTGGGGGTTTGCCTTCCCTTTCGTCGCCTTCATCACCTGACCGACCAGGAATCCGATGGCCTTTTCCTTACCGTCGCGCACGTCTTGAACCGGCCCGGGATTCTCTGCGATCACGCGCAGGACGATGGCCTCGAGCTCGCCGCTGTCGGAGATCTGCTCAAGCCCCCGCTCCTTGACGATCTCGGCCGCCTTTTTCCCGGTCGCGAACATCGCTTCAAGCACTTCTTTGCCGGTGTTATTGCTAATGGTGCCCTTCTTGACCAACTCGAGGAGCTCCGCCAGCTCCGCCGGGCTCACCGGCACCCGCTCAAACTCGAGCCCGGCGCCGTTCAAAAGCCGCTGCACTTCGACCATCACCCAGTTGCTCACGGTCTTGGGTTCGCCGAAGTGCTCGACGGTAGCTTCGAAGTAGTCGGCCATCGCCTTGGAGGAAGTGAGAATCCGAGCGTCGTACGCCGGCAAGCCGTATTGGGAGACGAAACGGGCCGCCCGTTGATCCGGAAGCTCCGGCAGCTGCCGCCGCCACGCTTCGATCTGCTCGTCCGTGAGTGTCACCGGGACGAGGTCGGGATCAGGGAAGTAGCGATAGTCCTGAGCGTCCTCCTTGGAGCGCATCGAGACGGTGATTCCCTTTTGCTCATTCCAGTGGCGGGTATCCTGTTCCACCCTTTCGCCGGCGTCGAGGATCGCCGACTGGCGGCGCACCTCGTACTCCAAAGCACGCTGCAGCGCCCGGAACGAGTTGAGGTTCTTCACTTCCGTCCGTGCCCTGAGCCCCGTCTCGCCGAAGGGACGCAGCGAGATGTTGGCGTCGCAGCGGAGGCTGCCCTCTTCCATCCGGCAGTCGGAGACGCCGGTATAAAGCAGGATGGTGCGCAGCTTCTCGAGGAACAGGCGAGCCTCTTCGGGAGAGCGGAGATCGGGAGCGGTGACGATCTCGATTAGCGGAATGCCGCCCCGGTTGTAATCGATCAAGCTGTATTCGGAGCCCATGATGTTGTCGCCCGAGTGGACCGACTTGCCCGCCTCCTCTTCAAGGTGCACGCGGATGATACGCACCTTGCGCAGCTCGCCGTTGACCTCAAATTCAACCGTGCCGTTTTGGCAAAGAGGCAGGTCGTACTGGGAGATCTGATACGCCTTGGGCAGGTCGGGATAAAAGTAGTTCTTCCGGTCAAACTTGCTGAACCGGTTGATCTCGCACCCAAGCGCCAGCCCCGCCTTGACGGCCAGCTCGAGGGCCTTTTCGTTGAGGACGGGAAGCGTCCCGGGAAGCCCGAGGCAAATGGGGCAGACTTGCGTGTTGGGGCTCGCGCCGAAGTCCGTGCTGCACCCGCACCAGATCTTCGAGCGCGTCGTGAGCTCGGCGTGAATCTCAAGGCCGATGATCACTTCGTACACGTCACTTCACCTCCAGGCGGGGCCGCATCGACGTCCATCCCGCCGCAGCTTCGTACGCCGCCGCGGCCCGCAGCAAGAGCGGCTCNCCCAGCG
>NICF_comb_assmDRAFT_10000344_pt1 | contig 39023 bp, 36 predicted proteins | sample NewIslPassag4_SG_FD_11279 | JGI IMG/M metagenome (IMG submission 11279)
TCATCTTCCGTCTCACACCTTACCGAGGATATGACAGTAAGACGCTTTCGTTTCAGGAAGTGAAAACCCTTGAACATCGGGGGAGCTTCGGCCGGCGGCGGAAAGAGAGGACACGATGCGCACTGTCCGAATAGTCGATAACGCGTAAGGCGCGTGGGCTCAAGGAGGGGAGGGGTGGGCGTGCCGAGCTGGATTCCCTCGGGTATCGCCCTGATCTACCTAGCCGTCGCCTGGTTCGGCCTGATCGACGGGGTTGTGGAATGGGCCAACCGGCGCCGGAGAGCGCCGCTGGGTTGGGTGGCCCTGGTCGTCGCGCCGCTCGCCGTGTCGTTTGAAGCGGTCTGGCCCGTCTTTTTCGCCGCGGCGTGCGCCGCCGCGGCAGGGTACCACGGGCTTAAGGGGAGGTTGAAGCACCAGGACGACCCCGAGGCTCTCCTTCTTTTTTTCTGCTCTGACGCTTCCATCGCGGCTTGCGGAGCGGTCGCAGGCTTAATGAGCGCGCTCTTTCTGTTTACGGCCGGGATGCTCGATCAGTGGGAGGCGTGGAGCGCGGGAAAACTGTTCCATCTCATCTGGGTGCCCGCCGCGTGGGGCGCCCTCTTCGGTGTTGCCCGCAAAAGGATCCGGCGCCGCTGGCCCGAGCCGCTATGGACGGGCAATGCAGGTCAGCCTGTCGTGGGAGTGACCACGCCCCAAGGCGCGGCGATCGCCCGCCCGTTTTCCTCGGGTGGGATCTGGCTCGACGAGGTGGTGCTCTCCCTTGCGGCGACCCCTCTTCTTTGGGGGCTCTTATCGTCCGTCCATCCCATGTGGAACCTCTTGTTTCTGTACGGCTGGATCGTCTTGCCATCCCTCGTCATCTACATGTTCTGGGCCGCCGCTCACACCGCGTGGCTGCGGTGGGCCGGGGCCATCGACAGGACGGACCGCTACTTGTTTGCGGCTTACGAAGTGCTGATGACCGACGACCACGTCCAACAGTGGATCGGTGAGCTTTCCCTCGATTATGACGCCGGGGCGCACCGTTTCGTCGTACGGGGCGCCGTTCCCCGCTCGCACCTGCTTTCCAGCATACGGACGAGGCTTTCGGCCATCGACGGCGCCGGCGTCGACCTTGCGGGTGTGGACGTCGTGCCCGATCTCATGCCCAACGCCAGGCTCGAGCTGGCTCTCTCCCGGCGCCAACGCCAGAGGTGAAGGAGGACGTAAAGGAGGGGGCAGGAGCCGTCTCCAAGGAAGGGGGTAGACCCACGTGACGATGAAGCGCGGCCGGCGTACGATGGAATCCTTGAGCCGTATCCACGGGCTCTACGCTTGGAGCCTCCTCGTGCTCCTGGTCTCCGGCGCCGGCTTGTACCTTCCGGGCTTGCGGGCGCCACTCGCCGCCGTGCGGGTGCCCTTGCGTAGCTTACACATCGCCGCCGGGCTGTTTCAGGCCGCATTGCTCTGCTACTATCTCACCCGCCTTGCATGGCATTGGCGGTCGCTTGGACCATGGATTGGCAAGCGCCTCAACCTCGTGATCGCTCTGGTGCTTGCCGCAGGTTGGAGCATCTCAGGAGTAATCCTCTGGTGGGACAGGGCTATGCTGCCCTATGCCCCAGCGGCGCTGCGCTGGCATGACGTGATCACAGTCGCGGGCTCACTCTACCTGCTGGGTCACGCCCTGGTACGCTCGCTAAAGATCGACCTCGCGCTCCCCTGGGCGCGCCGGCGCGAAGCACTCGAACGAGAGCCCGCGAACCCCATTGCCGCGTACCGGCTCGCGCGGGCGATCGAGCGGCGCCGGCTCCTCACGCGGCTTTTCGCCCAAGGAGGGCTCGCGCTCGCCGGCGCCTCGCTGGCCGGTTGGTGGATCAAGCGACAGCGGGCTTTCCAGCCTCTTTTGGCAAGCCTTGAGGCGCCGCCGCCCCTGTATGCGCTGCCCAAGCCCGATCCCCGTTCGGATCCTCCCGTCGGCGGGGGCGCCCGCGGTCACTTTCGCATCTACAATGTCGCCCGGGAGATGCCGGTCTTCGATCCCTATACGTGGCGGCTCGACGTCGACGGACTGGTGCGGCGACCGCTCAGCCTCACCTGGGAGGAGGTGCTGGAGCTTCCGAGGGATGTATGGGTGAGAGATTTTCACTGCGTCTCGGGCTGGTCCGTATACCACGTGACGTGGGAGGGGATTCCCCTCTCGTCCTTACTGGCCCGGGCCGGCGTCTTGTCCGGGGCGACGCACGTAACGTTTTACTCGTACGACGGGGTGTACACCGACGCACTCACCCTGGAACAAGCCCTGCTGGATGACACGTTTCTCGCCCTGCTCAAGGACGGAAAGCCGCTGAGCCGCCCCGAAGGGGCGCCTATGCGGCTCGTCATGCCGCGCATGTTTGCCTACAAGTCGGTCAAGTGGCTCACGCGCATCGAGTTGATCGACCACCCCCACGTGGGCTTCTGGGAGCGGCTGGGCTACGCCGAAGACGCTTGGATCCCTGGGGTCGACCGCGAGGGGCCCTCGGAAAAGGTGCCACGACAGGCTTGAGCGGTCCTATGAGACCATCCCATGCCGCAGCCGGATCGGCCCTTCTCCGGCGGGAGACGGCACATCGCTACTCGGCGTCGGGCCGGACCGGAACCAGAGCGCCGCTTTCCAGGGACCTCCGGCAGGCGTCGAGGACGCATGTGTTCTTTAAGCTCTCGGAGAGGGGGAAGGGGAGCGACGTCCCTTCAAGCAGCGCCTTGGAGACCATGTCGATCTCCCGTTGAAACTGGTTAGCTTCGAACGAGACTTCCGCTTTGAGATTTCCCTTGGCGTCGAACCAGCGGATCGACCGTGACGAGACTCGGTTTCCGAAGGGCTGGTCGACGGCGATTCGTCCGTCGACGCCGATCACCTCGTATCCATTGCGCGAGGCTGAAAGCAGGCCGCAGTCGAGCAGCGCCGTCGCCTTGGGAAAGCAGAGCATGATGGCCGTGTTGAAGTCGACGCCGTCCGCCTGGCTGGTCGAGCGCGCCATTACGGAGCGGGGTTCGTCTCCCGTGAGAAGCCTCGACGTCGCCACCAGATACCCTCCCAGGTCGAGGAGGGCACCTCCTCCGTGCGCACGCTGCCAGCGAAAGTCGGAGGGCCTGTCGCTCAGGCTCCAGCCGAGGCTTGCGCGCACGAAGAGGACATCGCCGATCCTGCCTTCCCGGACCCACTTCGCCGCCTCGTGGTGGATCGGGTGAAAATAGGACGAGACCCCTTCCATCACCTGGACGCCGTACGTCTCGGCGATCTCCTGTGCTTTTCGCACTTGCCCCACGTCGAGGCCGAGGGGTTTTTCGCACAGAACGTGCTTTCCCGCCCGGGCGGCCTTCTCGATCCAGGGCAGGTGGAGGTCGTTAGGAAGAGGGATGTAAACGGCGTCGATCTCGTCCGTCTCGAGAAGTTCCTGGTAGCTTCCGAAAGCCCGTGGAATTCCGGCCTCCTGTGCGCATTCTCTCGCCTTTTCCAACGAGCGGCTTGCGATCGCGTGCGCCCTGGCGAATGGGGAAGACTGCATCGCGGGAATCGCCTGGCGCCGGGCGATGCTGGCCGTACCCAGGATCCCCCACCGGACAAACTCTTTCATGAGATCACCTCGCTTAATGGTCACGACGCTATCCCGGTGTTTATCCCGGAAGCTGGGAACTCCTTCTGTCGGCTTGTGCCGGGGTTAGGCCGAAAGGAGAGCAAGGCCGCGCACGGCCTAGAGGTCTTTGGCTACTCGCGTGGAAGCGTATTTCCCGGACGTCACGCGCCGGCCGCACCATGGGGTGTGAAGTCGATTGCCGGCGCGCCGCATGACGTAAAGGAGGCCGCGGCGGCGCTGGGCACATGTCCCGGCCTGCGGTGTGAAGTCAGAGGAGGAGTTGGCATTGGCAGAGACGGCGATCGAAGGACACCCTTCGTATAAGCGGCTGCTTGAGACCATGGGGACCATCGCCGACCTCGGTGGGGCGATGTCGTTGTTGAGCTGGGATCAAAGCGTCAACATGCCCCATGCGGCGGCGGCCGACAGGGCGCGCCAGAGGGCGACGCTTGCCCGCATGATCCACGAGCTCAGCACTTCGGATGAGCTCCTCAATCTCTTGCGCGAGCTGGCGGACCAGGTCGATCTCGATTCCCTCGAGGACGGGCCGAGCAACATCCGCGTCGCGTTGCGCGAGGTCGAAAAGGCCCGCAAGCTTCCGGCGGAGTTTGTCGCTCGCATGGCCGAAGCGGTCGGCATTGCGGAGACCCACTGGGAGCAGGCAAAAAAGGCGAAGGACTTCTCCCTCTTCCGGGACGACCTCAAGCGAATTGTCGACCTGTCGATCGAAGAGGCTGAGCTGTTAGGGTACGAGGAAGACCGCTACGACGCGCTGCTTGACAAGTACGAGCCCGATACCCGCTCGGCCGACGTCGAGCGCGTCTTCGCTGAGCTTCGCCGCGAGCTTTTGCCGATGGTGAAGGAGATCGCGACTCGCCCCGAAGTGGACGACAGCTTCCTCTACCTGAAGTACGACCGCCAAAGGCAGTGGGACTTCGGCCTGGAGATCCTAAAAGCGATCGGCTTTGACCTCTCCCGCGGGCGCCAAGATTACTCGGCCCACCCCTTTACGACGGGCATCTCCGGAAACGACGTCCGGATCACGACCTTCGCCGCCGACGACCTCAAGCCGGCTCTCTTCGCCACTTTGCACGAAGGAGGACACGGCATTCACGACCAGGGGACTCCGGCTCGTTACCGCCGGACGGCGCTGGCCGGCACACCGGGCCTTGGGATCGCCGAGTCTCAATCGAGGTTGTTTGAAAACGTCGTGGGCCGCTCCAAGGCCTTTTGGTCGTACCATTATCCCCGGCTTCAGGAGTATTTCCCCGAGCAGCTCGGCGGGGTCGACCTCGAGCGCTTTTACCGGGCGATCAACAAGGTGACGCCCTCCTTCATCCGGGTTGAGGCGGACGAGCTCACGTATCATCTTCACATCATGATCCGCTTCGAGCTTGAGCGGGCCATGATCCACGAGAAGATCAAAGTCGACGAGTTGCCCGAGGCTTGGGACGCGAAGATGGAAGAGTACTTGGGCATTAGGCCGCCGGACGTCTCTCTCGGAGTCTTGCAAGACACTCATTGGTCCATCGGCGCGATCGGCTACTTCCCCACGTACAGCCTGGGTTCGTTGCTGGCCTGTCACTGGTACCAGTTGGCCGTGGCTGAGCGGCCCGAAATCGAGGATGAGCTGGCCCAAGGGCGCTGCGACACCTTGCGGGAGTGGCTCGTCGACCGAGTCTACAGCTTTGGCAGGAAGGTCACCCCGCCCAAGCTGGTCGAAAAGGTGACGGGCGGGCCGCTTACCGCCAAGCCGTTCCTCGAGTACGCAAGGCGAAAGTACGGCGAGATCTACGGATTGTGATCACGCTCCGCCGGCGGCGCTTCGAAAAGGCGCCGGCGAAGGCGCCTTGACGTGTGGCGCCAAGCTGCGATCGACATGAGATAAGCTGGGTGCCGGGGCGGTGGACGAACTGCCCCGGCGCTCCCGAGGTGAGGGAAATGCAGGCAGACATCGGCCTTATCGGCCTTGCGGTGATGGGACAAAACCTCGTCCTCAACATGGCCAGCAAAGGGTACACGGTTGCTGTCTATAACCGCACGGCCAGCAAGACGCAAGAGTTTGTGGAGAATGAAGCCAAAGGGAAGGCGATTCTTCCGGCGTACGCGCTGCCCGAGTTCGTCAAGGCCCTTAAGCGGCCTCGCAAGGTGATGGTCATGGTGAAAGCCGGACCTCCGGTGGACGCCGTGCTTGACGAACTGGTCCCGCTGCTCGAACCGGGAGACGTGGTCATCGACGGCGGCAACTCCTTCTTCAAAGACACTATCCGCCGGTTTGAAGCCCTCAAGGCAAAAGGCATTCACTTCTTGGGGACTGGGATCTCCGGCGGCGAAGAGGGGGCGCTCAAAGGACCGAGCATCATGCCGGGCGGCCCCATAGAGGCTTGGGAGGCGGTCGGCCGAATCCTGCTGGACATCTCGGCCAAGGTCCAAGGAGAGCCGTGCTGCGCGTACCTCGGCGAGAACGGAGTCGGTCACTTCGTCAAGATGGTCCACAACGGGATCGAATACGGCGACATGCAGCTCATCTGCGAAGCTTACTTCCTGATGAAAGAGCTGGCCGGTATGAGCGCCGCCGAGATGAGCGAGGTTTTCGCCCGCTGGAACGAGGGAGAGCTGCAGTCGTACCTCATCGAGATCACCGCGGATATCTTAAGGCGCGTCGATCCCGAGACGGGTGAGGCGCTGGTCGACGTGATCTTGGACGAGGCGGGGCACAAGGGGACGGGCATGTGGACGTCTCAGGTCGCCCTCGAGCTCGGCGTGCCGGCGCCGACCATCACGGAGGCCGTCTATGCCCGCTACATCTCGGCTCAAAAGCAGGAACGGGTTGCCGCGTCCAAGCTCCTCGAGGGTCCCAGGGCCAAGCCGCCCGTGGAGCGCGGGGCGCTGATCGAGGAAATCCGCCAGGCTCTGTACGCTTCCAAGATCTGTTCGTATGCTCAAGGCTTTGCCATCCTGGACCGGGCGGCGGCGGAGTACGGCTGGGAGCTGGACAACGGCCGCATCGCTTCGATTTGGAGGGGCGGCTGCATCATCCGCGCGCAGTTTCTCGACTCGATCCGCGAGGCGTACGAGCGGGAGAGGGGGCTCAAGAACCTCCTGCTTGCGCCCTACTTTAAGGAGGTCGTCACCCGGGCCCAAGGCGCGTGGCGGAGCGTCGTCGCGCTCGCGACGGCGGCGGGGCTGCCCGTGCCGGGGCTCAGCTCGGCGTTGGGATATTACGATCTCTACCGGCACGAGCGGCTCCCTGCCAACCTGCTCCAGGCGCAGCGGGACTACTTCGGCGCTCATACGTACAAGCGCATCGATAAGGAAGGCGTCTTCCACACCGAATGGGTGTAGCTCGCCGTGAGGGGCTCCCGCAGGTCGTTATGCTGCGTGGAGCCCCTCGCGGTAAGAAGCAGCCCGTAGCGAGGCAGATCGGAGTCGAAGCGAGCTGAAAGAGGAGGAGGAGCATGGCCCAGTTGCGTGTCGGCGTCGTCGGAGTCGGCAGGATGGGGTCGGTGCACGCACGGCACCTTGCGGGCTCGGTGAGCGGGGCAAAGCTCGTCGCTCTGGCAGATGTGGATCGGTCAAGGCTTGACGCCCTGGCAAATGAGCTCGGGGTCAAAGGGTTTACCGATTACCGGGAGATGTTTCGCTCGCCCGAGGTCGACGCCGTCGTCATCGCCGGCCCTACGGATCAACGGGAGGAGATGCTGGGAGCCGCCGTGGAGGCGGGAAAGCCCGTCTTTTGCGAAAAACCGCTGGCCCAGAGCATGGACGCCGTCCGCCGCCTTCGCGCCCTGGTGGAGCGTTCGGGTGCGTTCGTTCAGATCGGCTTCATGCGTCGCTTTGACCCAGGATACGCGGCGGCTCGTCGCCACATCGAAGCGGGGGCGATCGGCGAGGTGATCGGCGTTCATTCGATGACGCGCGATCCCAAGCTTCCCCCGTACGATTACATTGCGACGAGCGGCGGGATTTACGCTGACCTCGCGATTCATGATTTCGACATCGTTCGCTTCTTGATGGCCGACGAAGTCGCTTCGGTGTATGCGGTGGGCGGCGTCTACAAGTACGAGAGGCTTGCGGAGTACGGCGACGTCGACAACACCTTCTGCACGCTTACGTTCACCCGAGGCGGGATCGGCACCGTCCATGGAAGCCGCAACGCCGTCTCGGGCTACGACGTCCGAGCGGAGGTTTACGGCACCGAAGGGTCGATCCGTATCGGCTACGACCGGGAGACCCCCGTCCTCCTCTTTGGCGGCCGCGGCGGCTCGTTTGACTGCGTTCCGTTCTTTTTCGAGCGGTTTCATGACGCGTACCGCCTTGAACTCGAGGCGTTTGTCACGGCGGTGAAGCGCGGCGATCCACCTCCCGTGGGAGTGGAGGACGGGGAACGGGCGCTTGCGATCGCCGAGGCCGCGCTGGAGTCGCTGCGCAGCGGCCGTCCGGTTCGCGTCGCGGGGGCTTGCGACGCGGGGGTGGAGGCGTCGTGAGAGTGGGCAACGCACCCATCAGCTGGGGCGTATGCGAAATTCCCGGATGGGGCCCTCAGCTGCCCTACGAGCGTGTCCTCACCGAGATGGTCCAGGCGGGGTACGAGGGGACGGAGCTCGGCCCGTGGGGATACCTGCCCCAAGATCCCGAGCGTTTGGCGGCGGTCCTACAGGAAAAAGGGCTTGCGCTAGCAGCCGCCTTTGTCCCCGTAGACCTCAGGGCACCGGGCCGGCTCGAGCAGGAGATGCCGGGCGTCGCCCAGGTCGCCAAGCTCCTTGCGGCGCTGGGAGCGCGGCACATCTTAATCGCCGACGGCGGGGATCCCCTGCGCCAGAGCATCGCCGGTCGCCTCGAAAAGACGCGGGCTCATGGGCTTACGACCGAGCAGTGGAAGTACTTGGCTCAAAGCCTTGAGACGCTGGCCGAGGCTTGCGGCGAGTACGGCCTTGAGCTCTGCGTGCACAGCCATGGCGGCACGTACATCGAAAACCCCGACGAGATCGACCGCCTGTGCGAACTCACCGACCCGGCGCTGGTAAAGCTTTGTCTTGACACCGGGCACATCGCCTTCGGCGGAGGCGATCCCGTCGCCGTCTGCGAGCGGTACGCGGAGAGAATCGGACACGTGCACCTTAAGGACATCCGCCTCGACCTCTTGGCAAAATGCCTCGCGGAGGGAAAAGATTACGTGGCGGCGGCTCAAAGCGACGTCTTTGTCCCCTTGGGGATGGGTGACGTCGACGTGCTCCGCCTTGTCGAGGCGTTGAAACGCGCCCGTTACGGCGGTTGGATCATCGTAGAGCAGGACTGCGTGGTGACAGAGGGCGAGGATACGCTGGCCGCCCCGCGCATGAGCCGCGAGTACCTGAGAACTCAGATCGGGATCTAGAAGCGGCGGGGCGTTGACGAAGAGAGCTCGCGACGTTCCCCGGGCGGCTGTGGCCTGCCCATAAGAAAAGGACCGCATGGATTGCCATGCGGTCCTTTCGGGGGGGAGGGTGTGTTGGGTTGTTGCAGGAAACTTATCGCTCCGTCGCGTGGCGAGACCGGGGTGTGGCCTTGGCCAGGCGGCGAACGGCGCGTTGGTGTTCGGCTTCACGCAGCATCTCTTCGTAACGGGCCCGGACGAGAATGTCCCAACCGTACATCATGGTGGGGAACACCTCCGCTCGTGGGACCTCTGTTATCCCAGAGGGATCATCGTCGTCCCTTCGCTTCCAGTATATCGCGTTTGACGTTCCTCACAAGGTGGATTGGCGAAGATTAACAAAACCTTAACAATATCGGGGGTAAGAGTCGATGAAACGCGGCGCCGGGAAATGGGCGGTGAAGCTGGTTCGATGCGCGCTGGCGCTGAGCCTGGGGGTGGGAAGTGCGTTCGCCGGAGCGGTAAGCGGCAAGGCGGCTGCCGTGAGCTCCGCCGGCCAAGGCCTTGCGGAACTGGTCTTCCAATACTGTGGCGCCGGGGAAAGGGTCGCCGGGGTGACGGCTGAGTGGTGCAGTATGGAGCAGCGGGAGATCCGCCTCCGCCCGCGGGAGGACGGCGCCGGAGACGGCGCTGTCGCGCTGGAGGTCTTGGTCGCCGCGGACGACCGTACCCGGCAGGCGGGGTACCAGTGGATCGACCCGGGACTCGCCCAGACGACGGCGACCCTCTTTCTCTTTCCCCGCCCGATCTACGGGGCCTTTCACATGTGCAACGTCGACGCGCCGCTGTGGATCGCTTGGTACGACGAGGATGGATCGCCTCTCGATGTCACCTTGATGCTTCCCGGGGCCGACGTGCCGGCCGCCTTTTGCCGGGATCTCTACGCGCCTCGCACATCCGGGACGTACCGCTATGCGCTGGAGATCGGTGTGGGACTCGCTCGCGAGCTTGAGCTCGACCGCCAGCGGCTCATGGAGCTTTCGCTGGTGGTAGAGCCTTGGATGGCGCAAGGAAGATGATGGCGCGGCTACGTCCGTGTGAGCCGAAAGCGGGAAATGAGGCGCCTTTCGTGCCGCTCGTCCAGCGAGAACTGGATCCCGTGGAGAAGGCGGCCGCTTTCCAGCAGGTAGATCGACCACAAGGCGCTGCCCTCAAGCCATAGGGGCAAGTGGCTGATGTGGCTGTGGTCGCGAGCCTTTCCCGACGGGCCCCGGGAGGCGACGACGGGTTCCGGGGGGCGCCAAGGGACGGCTCTCGGGTTACATCGAAGCCGCACCGGGGCGAAGCTCGCCTGGTACGAGGCGCCTTCGGCGAACGGGACGTCGTTGTAGAAGACGAGCTCGACCAGACCCGGCTGCTCTTTGGCGAGGACGATGCGGTGAGAGTAGCGGGAGACGTGTTCCGCCAGGACGACGGTAAGAGAGCGCAGCGTCACGTCGCGCTCGGCGCCTGAGGGGATGTCCCAAAGCTCGGATCGCAGGAGCAAGGGCTGCGGCGCACAAAGTGCATGGGCGTCGACCCAGACCGCCCTGCTTTTCTCTACGCTATCCGGAACGTCTCCAGGGACGCCATGGAAGTCCGGATCGTTCCGATCCCGGGCCGGCGAGTCTTTCGTCGTCGCGTGATCCGGGGGGGTGTGGCGCTCGTGAGGCGGCGCTTCCGAAACGTCCTTAAGAAGCACTCGCAGGCTGCCGTTTTCAAGGAGAAACGCGCCCGTAAGTTTTCCGGTCACGGCCACCCTGCGCCCGCCGCGCTCGATTAGGGCGCTGACGCCAGCTTCCTCCGTCATGCTCGCACCTCAACCCTTGGAGGAGTTTTCTGACAACGGCGAATACAATATGCGCACTCTCTATCCAATTCCTGCGAGTGATGCGCCATGAGGATGTTCGATCCGCCTTCGGTCGACATCGACGGCGCGGTCCAAAGGCTCCTCGCCGTCGAGGAGGTGCAAAACCGTCACATTTTCGAACGGGAGGAAGTCAGCCGGGCCATCACCATCTGTTTGATCGTTCGCGCTCATCTCCTGGTCGCCGGCCCTCCGGGGATCGCCAAGACGACGCAGATCCGGCTTGCCGCTTGCCACGTGCGGGAGAGTCGATTCTTTCACACGCAGCTTTCACCCTTTTCGACCGTGGAGGACCTGTTTGGACCGGTGGACCTGGCCGCCTATAAGGCGGGAGAGCGCAAGCGTGTCAGCGCCGGGATGCTCCAGGAGGCGGACGTAGCCGTCATCGACGAGATCTATAACGGCAACGACGCGGTGTTGAAGGCGCTCCTTGCCCCGATGAACGAAGGCGTCTACGCCGAGCAAGGCCGTTTTGTGACCATCCCTTTGAGGACCCTGATGGGCACGACCAACACCATTCCGAGCGCTGAGGAGCGCGAGCAGCGAGGCCTCGCCGGGTTTCACGACCGCTGGCTCTTTCGCTTCGTCGTTGGAGACCTAAAGAACAGCATAAACTTTGCCCGCATGCTGCGCAGCCCGGACATCGACTTTTACGCCTACCGTCCGGATCCGCGGGCGAGCGTCTCGGTAGCGGAGCTTGAGGCGCTACGGCTCGAAAGCGAAAACGTGCGTTTGCCCGTCGCCCTCGCCGATGAGCTTATCAGGATCCGCGCCGAGATGGACGCGAGAGGGATCTACTGCAGCCCGCGCCGCTGGAAGCAAATACGCCGGGCGCTGCAGGCCTCGGCCCTCATCCACGGGCGGCGGGACATCGAGGACGAGGACCTCGCCCTCCTGCGCCACACCCTCTGGAGCGATCCGGAGCAGATCCCGGAGCTCGAAAAGATCCTCGAACCATATTTGGCGGCAGGGAGGGATCGCGCAGCTCTTCGGTTCGGCAGGATTTTAGAGATCTTCGGAGAGTTTGACCAAAAGCGCAAGTCCACCGCCCACCGTGCCGACATCGGCAAGTTGGCTTTAGAGGTGCGATTCCTTGTCGAGCGGGAGATCGAGCAGATGCGCGAGATCCAGCGTAAGAGCACCACCAGCGCCGAGAGAGAGGCGATCGAAGAGTACCTGCAGCGGGCGTACGACTACCTCAGCGAGCTAGACCGAGCGGCCGGGATGTGAGCGAGTCTTTGGGGCTGGACTACCTTTGGAGCCGCAAAACGCGGATTGGGAAAATGCACGGAGCAGATCGCCGCAGGCGGAGGGGTGGTTCGCGACGCCGTCGCGCCATGTGGAGCCAGAACGTTCCGGAGGACGCCTGCTGCCTTAAGGTGAGCGCTCTCGCTGCCGAAACGTACCGGGCGCTATGTCGGGGCTCTGGCACATGGCGTGCCAACGCGGAACGGCTCGCCCGCGTCTTGCCGCAGGCTGCAGAGATGCTTGCTGACGTCTTTTTCGCTTTCTACGACGCCTCGGCCGCTCTGCGGGCCGACGTGAGCACCGATGCCTCACGGAGCTTCGCGATGCTGGCGGCGTTCATGCTCACGCCCGAGTTCCGTCGCACCCGGGAGAGGACCCGAGGAGACGGCATCTTATCCGCCCTCCTTGCCCTGCAGGTCGTCGAAGCCTTCGCCGTCCCGCCGGAGGACGATCGGAATCGAAAAGGACTACGGCGCTTTGGACTGTTGGGCCGCACCTTGGGGCAGGAGGAAGCGCCGAGGGCGCCGGGGAGGAGCGCACGGGAACACCGAGAGGAGGCGCTCCTCCAGTATCGAGCGAGCCGGGCGGCGAAACAGGCGGAGCAAGGGCTTCGCTCGATCCTTGGAGTGCGGGAAGCATGGGGGATCCTCCCCGGCGAGAAGGGAGTTCACGCCCTGGACGACGTATACCGCCTTGTCGAGGAGGTGCACGGGCTCAAAGCGTGGGACGAGCTCACTGAGGTCTTGAGCCGCTTTAGGAGGCTCCTCGGGGCGGTGTCCGAGGGGGACCGGGCCGAGCGGCGGCCTGGGTTTGATTTCGTGGCCGGCTATACTTTGGGGAGGGAGCTTGGGCGCCTCGCTCCCGAGGAAGCGGTGCGGATTGCCGATCCGGAGACTGAACCGCTGTTCCAAGAGGCTTACGAACACCGCCGCCTCCTCGAGCTCGATTTCCGGGGAAGGAGCCTGCGGCGGCCGGGACCGCTGATCTGCTGCATGGATACCTCGGCGAGCATGAACACGCCGGCGGCCCTGGGGCGCGAGCGCTTTCTCTGGTGCAAAGGGATAGGGCTCGCTCTGCTGGGCCGCGCCCGCGAGGAGCGCCGCCCCTATTTGGGCATCTGTTTCTCCTCTGAGTCTGAGCTGGAAGCCTTCTCGTTCGCTCCGGGTGGATTCCGCCCGGAAGCGGCCGTCGACATGGCTCGGTGCGACTTCAACGGCGGGACCCACTTCGAAAGGCCTCTTCTCTATGCTCTCGAAACTGCCGAGGGTTACGCCTCCGGGGAGCGAGGCGCCGATCTGGTCTTCGTCGCCGACGGCGAGGCGCCGGTTGGGCTCAAGTTTCTCGCGGAGTTCTCCCGGCGCAAGCGGGAAGCCGGCCTCCGCCTTATCTCCGTCTTCATTGACGGCTTCAACAAGGAGCTCGCGCGCATAAGCGATGCTGCAATCCTGGTCGACTCTCGGCGACTCGATTCGTGGGATGCGGCCGTGCAGGAAGTGGGTAGGCGCACTTGCCGCCGCTGAACCGGAGTGGAAAGGAATTGACCGGCCGTAAGCAAAGAACCTCGGTAGGTCGAAGTGCTAAGGAGGTTTCCGGCGTGCGGAAAGCCGCAGTTTGGATGGGTCTTTGGTTGGCGGTGTGCGCGGCCGGGCTGGCGCAGGTGATCTCAGAGTCCGTCGTCTTGGGAGCTGAAGCCGTTCCCGTCGTCCGCCTCGAACGAGTGGCGAGCGGGCTTAATCAGCCGGTGCAGGTGACCTACGCCCCGGGAGACTTAGAAAGCCTCTTCGTCGTGGAAAAGCCGGGCCGGATCGTGCGTGTGGTCCGCGGGCGCATCGATGGTGAGCCCCTTCTCGACCTGCAGGGTCAGGTGTCAGGCGGATCTGAGCAGGGATTGCTCTCCGTAGCCTTCCACCCTCGGTTCGAGGAGAACCGCACCTTCTTCGTGTATTACACCGACCGCCAGGGAGCAGTGCGCATCGTCCGTTACCGGACTTTTCCCGGCCGGTACGTGGCCGATCCCGATAGCCGGATCGAGGTGCTGGTGATCCCGCAGCCGGCGGCAAATCACAACGGCGGGATGATGGCCTTTGGCCCTGACGGCTACCTCTATATCGGCACCGGCGACGGCGGCCGGGCCGGCGACCCTTGGGGCAACGCTCAAAACCTCTCCACCCTTCTCGGCAAGCTCCTTCGAATCGATGTGGACGGGGGAGAGCCGTACGCGATTCCCGCGGGAAATCCCTTCGCAGCGAGAGCCGGCGCTCGCCCTGAAATTTGGGCCTACGGCCTGCGCAACCCGTGGCGGTTCTCCTTCGACCGGGAGACCGGCGGGCTCTACATTGCCGACGTCGGCCAAGACCAATGGGAAGAGATCAACTACGCGGCGCCGACGAGCCGCGGCGGCGAAAATTACGGCTGGAACATCATGGAGGGGCGCCACTGCTTCCGGCCCCGTTCGGGCTGCCGACAGAGCGGCCTCGTTCTGCCCGTGGCGGAGTACCACCACGCCGAGGAGCAGGCGTGCTCGATCACGGGCGGGTATGTCTACCGGGGCAGCCGTCACCCCGAGCTCAGAGGGCTCTACTTTTTCGGTGACTACTGCTCGGGACGGATCTATGCAATGGAGACTCCCGGATCGGACTGGGATGGAGAGGCGCTGGCTTTCGATCGCGTGCTGGACACGTCGCTTCTCATTTCCTCCTTCGGGGAGGACGCGGAGGGAGAAGTGTACGTGGTCGATCTGCGCGGGGGAGAGGTTTACCGGATCGCCCTCTAGACGTGGCGGTTCGCCCTGTCGCTGGCTTTCGTCTTCAGAACCACCAATCCCCCATAAAGGCCCTTGAAGGCGACATTGGGCGGGTGTAGACTGGTCTCGACTACCGTTCCTCTTTGGAGGGACTCACCCGCATCATGGACGACCTATGTGGCCAATATGGTCTGAAGACGATTGAGCTTGGCGACAAACCCCTGTTTGACGAGGCTTTTCAGACCCTGCGACAACCAATCTCCGACTACACGTTTGCAAACACGTTCATCTGGCGTTCGGGACTGAAGCTTTATTGGAAGGAGATCCACGGCCACATCTGTGTCTTTGCCAACGGGACGGGCGATCTGACGATGCTTCTGCCCCCCGTGGGCGAAGGCGATCTGGTGAGGACCCTCGACGAATGTTTCGAAATCATGGATGATTACAACGATCGGGGGCTGGCCGCACGCACAGCCGGATCGAGTACGTAAGCGAGGAGCTTGCCGCACGCATCGTCCCCTTGGGCCTTGTGGCGTCGCCGATGGGTTGCGATTACGTCTACGACACTCGTAAGATGGTGGAGCTGGCGGGCGGCGAGCTTAAGAGTAAGCGTCAAGCCAAGGCCAAGTTCGCCCGGGAGCATCGGGTGCAGACGACTCCCCTCACTGCCGACCACGTCCCCGCGTGTCTGGAGCTCCTTGCCCAGTGGCAGGCGCATGGAGACGCACACGTCCGGGAGGATCGCAGGCCTGCGGCGGGTCAAAGAGAGCTACCGCCCCAAGAGGCTCCTGGCCAAGTACGTGCTGACGGCCCCGGTGCGAATTGTTCGCGGATGGACGCCGGACAAAAGCCTTCCGATCTCGGCGGTCGCCGCCGCTGCGCCCGTTGCCGGTCCAACGGAGCCCCGGGGGGAGGCCCACGGGCGCGCTCAAAGAGGCCCGGCTCCCTGCGATGTCGCACACGGGGCACTTGCTGGAGTCGAGCGGGCTGCCTTAAGCGATCTCGACGCGCTGTGCTAGCTTGAGCGGCGGGTCTTCGGCGAGCTTGCCATCAGCCGCCGGCAGCTCCAGCACTTGCTTCGCTCGCCGCGAGCGACGAGCTGGCTTGTGCGCTCGGACGGCGACGTAATCGGTTGGATCGTCGTCCTCTTGAGGCGGCACAAGCGGTACGAGTCGGCTCGCATCTACAGCCTCGCGGTGACGCCCGAATGGAGGGGCCGAGGGGTGGCAAGCCGTCTCGTGGGTGTGGCCCTAGGGGAACTTGAGAGGTTAGGCATCGAGCGCTGCTTTCTCGAGGTGGCGCAAGACAACGCTGCGGCGCGCAGGATGTACGAGCGCTTTGGCTTTGTGAGCATCGCCACGTTGCCCAATGACTACGCCGAAGGAAAACACGCCGAGCGGATGCTGCGGCGTGTTCGTGTTGACGCAAGCCGGCCGCTGGCCGGTGTCTATGCTCTTTGAGCGCCGTACGAGGCGGGGGTGAGCCGTTGAATGCGCACCTCCGCCAGCGCTTCCCGTGAGATCGCCTTGCGCTCGTTGTCGATTTTCAGGAACATGGGCCCGTTGAAGGGGGCGACCTCTTCCACCTTGACTTCGACGCCGGGGCGAATCCCTTGCTCCGTGAGGTATTGGAGAAGCCGGCCGTCCCTTTCCGGCAGGCTGACGACGCGGGCTTCGTCGCCGGGTTCGAGGCCGTTCATGGTCTCCATCAGCGGGCAGGCGACCCTTCCCTCCAGCGAGGGAATGGGAAAGCCATGCGGGCACGTCTCAGGGTCGCCGAGGACCTGGACAAGGCGCTCTTCGACGACGTCGCTCAACGCATGCTCGAGCTTGCACGCCTCGTCGTAGATGAGCGGTAAGGGAAGGTGGAGGATGTCGCTGAGGAGCCGTTCGGCTAGGCGCATCCTGCGGACGAGGCGCCTTGCGTCGGCCGCTCCTTGCTCGGTGAGCGTAATCCCGTCGGAGCCTGACGTGTCGACCAGGCGGTGTTGCTCCAGCCTCTTGATCATCTCGGAGGCGGAGGCTGCGGAGACCCCCATGAACTCCGCAACCTTGGTGACGGTCACCGGAGGAGACTCCTGACCAAGGAGAAGGATCGCCTTGAGATACATCTCGGCCTTTTCGGTTTTACCGATATTGTGAGTTGCCACCCGCGTCACCCTCCCTGAGAAGTGCAGCCGCGCTCCTCTCCTTGGAGAGGCAGGCCGCGCAACGCCCTCGGTAGATCACGTCACGCTCTTCCACGACGAAACCTAAGTCCGAAGCGAGGGCCGAACCCGGGTCGGCCTCGGGCTCCAAAGGATGGTCGACGATCCGGCCGCAGGCCCGGCAGACGAAATGAGCGTGCGGGGCGGGATTGGGATCGACACGCACGCTTCCTGTCCCGAGTGCGACCAGGCGGATCATACCCAGCTCCGCCAGTTCGCCGAGGGTCGTATAGACCGTCTTGAGAGAGATAGTCGGCATCGTCTGGGTCGCCCGCAAGTGGAGAGCTTCGACGGTGGGATGATCGTGCGCCTCCTCCACCAGCGAGCAGAGGAGCTGTCGCTGGGGCGTGATCTTCATGCCGTGACGGCGAAACGCCGCAATAAGGTCGACGGCAAGGACGGCCATACGAATCACCGCAATCTACGACCTAATCTACAATCATTGTTAACTGCTACTGATTATAGTTGAGGCTCCCTTGGCGGTCAAGGGAGCGCGGCGAGGGTTTGCCGGACGACGTCCGGCCGGTTGGTGATGATCCCGTCAACCCCGGCCCGGGCCAGCTCCCGGGCGCGCTCTGGATGATCTACCGTCCACGCGTTCACTTTGACGCCGTGGGCGTGGGCGCCCGCGATAATCTCCGAGGTGGCAGCGGTGTGCACGGGGTGCAGGGTTCGGCAGCGGAGGCGCTCAGCGTACGCCCAGGGTTCATCGAGGGCCGACGCGTAAAGGATCGCCGTTTCCAGCTCCTCATCGACGCGCTTCGTCTCGGCCAAGGCGTCATGGTCGAACGAGCTGATCAAGGCGAAACGGGTGAGGTCGAACGCCCGCAAAAGGTCGGCGACGGCCTTCTCCATCCCCGGGTACCGGTCGGCGCCTGTGGTCTTGAGTTCGATATTGATCACGCCGCGCCAAGAGCTAGCGGCGATCGCCTCGAGCAGTTCCCGCAGGGTCGGCAGCGGTTCGCCGGCAAACTCGGGAGAGAACCACGATCCAGCGTCAAGGCGGCGGATCTCATCGAGGGTGTGCTCGGCGATGAGACCCGCGCCGTTGGTCGTCCGGTCGAGCCTGTCGTCGTGGCAAATGACGACGTGCCCGTCCCGGGTCATATGCACGTCGAGCTCGATGCCGTCGACGCCAAACCGCATTGCCTCTCGAAACGCCGCCATGGTGTTTTCGGGCGCTTTGGCCGACCAGCCTCGGTGGGCGATGACAATCGGAAGCACATGAACTCCTCCTCTTGCAATAACGAAGCGTGCTTGCCGGACCGGCGCCTCCGCCGGTGCGGGAGCTCATCTTGGCTGTTTTTCGTACTTCTTGTCCGCTGTCCCGGGATTTACCTCTCGCGAAGCCCCAGAGGCCGCCTGGAAGTCGCGGGTGAGCGGGCGGGGGTGCCCGGTACGCGGCGGGGACCCACAGGGAGGACGGGAGCAGAGCGGCAACAGGGAGGAGATTCAAGATCGCGGCGAAAATCACGGGGTACCCGCTTGGCGCGATGATGTGGCGGGGCCGAGGTGGAGCACACTGGAGCAGAGGTGGGCGTTTCGTGGAACAGTTGTACCCCATTCGGCAAGAAGTGGCGGACCCATTCTCGATCTACGATGAAATCGAGCTTCCCGAAGCTGGAGAGGGCAGGCCGTTCGTCGCCGTCAACATGGTGACGACGGTCGACGGCAAGATCACCGTCAACAAGAAGGAGCGGGCCGAACCTATCGGCAGTCCGGTAGATAGGGAGCTGATGAAAAGGATCCGGGTTCACTTCGACGCGGTCTTGCGAGGCGCCGAGACCGTCAGGGCCAACCCGTACTTTCCCGGGGTGCCGGAGCCTCTGGCGGATCGGCGAGAGAGCCTAGGCAAGAGCCGGCAGCCCGTCGGCGTCATCGTTTCTCGCTCGCTCGACCTGCCCTTTGAAAGCCCGTACTTTGCCACTGGTTTTCCCGTCATTCTGACGGCGGCTGCGTCCGATCCGCAAAAAAGGCGGCAGGCCAGCCGCTATGCCCATGTGGAAGTGGTGGGCGACGACGCGGTCGATCCCGTGATGGCTCTCGACGTCTTGTATCGCAAGTATGGCGTGCGGCGCCTTTTGGTCGAGGGAGGGGCCGCGCTCAATTACACCTTCGTGCAAAGCGGAGCCCTGGACCTCCTCTTTTGCACTCTTGCGCCCAAGATCTCGGGGTTTCGAGAGGACCTCACGATGATCTCCGGGGCCTCGGTCATCCGGCCGACGCCCAGACTCAAGTTGGAGACGCTCTACGTCCATGAAGACGAGCTGTATTTTCGCTGGCGGTTTGCGAGCTGACGCGGCTTGCGGCCTGCGTCTCCATGCAAACGCAGGGGTCAGTTTCCGCAAAGCTCACTCGCCGGACGCTTCGTCTTCGTCCTCGATGGTGATGGAGAGCCGAAGCGGCTTTCCGGGCGTGGAGACCGAGATGAACTCCTCGGTGTTTTCCTCGTGGAAGAGCACCCAGCCGGCCTCAAGCGAGGAATCCTCGCGTTCCAGCCACACGTCGCCGCGCAGGACGACTAGGCGGTCCTCCTCGCCGACGCGTGAGAGAAAGTCGAGGACGATCTGGCGAGTCTCGCCGTCGCCCAGAGCCCCGAGCAGCTCGCCGATGAGCTCCTCCAGGCGGGAGCGGCGGTCGACGACCATGAGCTGGCTTTGGGCCTTGACGCCATCGCTCTGATAGCGCACCTCGCCCTGGGCGCGGAGCGACTCGTCCTGAAACGCGATGGCGATCAGCTCGACGGCAGAGACGGTGAACGGATGATCGCCCGCACGCGAGAGCGTCGCCGGGCGATGTTCCGCTCCACTTGCGACGAAGAGTTCGGTGGAGCTGTCAAAGCGACCCGCCACCCCGCTGACGGTGTATTCCTCCGATTCGGCGACGAACTCGGGCATCACCAGGACTTGGTTATCACCGTCCCGCTCGACGCGCAAAGCCGGAGTGTCAATGACCACTTTCCGGGCAGCCTCCACATGCGCCACGGGATGCACGGCTGCGAGCAGGACTAGCACGGCGCAACAGAGGAAGATGGGGAATGCACCTACTCGGGCGCGCCAGGGCATCGAGAAGGGCGCTGGTGTGGCCAAGGTCGTCACCTCAAAATTGAATGCGTCTTCGCGAAGTCACTCCAGACTTCGTTTCCAGACGTGCCAGCTCCTGCACCGTTCGGAAGAGGGAAGAACGGGAAGCGTCGAGCCCGGGACGGGTGTTTTCTGATTTGACGGGCGTCTTTCGGGCCGCCGCAGCAGGGGTCGACGCCGTGGCACAGAATACCAAAGCTATTCCGAGGTGATGACCGTGTTTCGACGCCTCTTATGCACGTTTGTGATTGCTGTGTGCGTGGCGGCAGCGGCGCAGGCGCCCTTCTCTGGGGCCGCTTCGGCTCAAGGCGGCGCTGAAGGACAACCGGTCCGGACCCAAGGGTACTCTGAGCTGTTTGAGGCCGTCTGGAACATCATCGCGGAGAATTTCATNGGGNCGGCGCCAGGGGTAGACTGGTTTGCCGCCCGCGAGGTCTACGAGCCTTTGGTTTCGGGAGCCCAGACCGAGCAAGAGGCCTACCGGTACCTGGCGGAAATGGTGGCACTGCTCGGCGATCCTGCGACCTTTGTGAGGGCACCGCATGAAGTCCAAAGGGCCAAGGAGGTCCAAGATCCCGAGCGTTATTCGGGCGTTGGGCTGTACCTCAGCCAATATCCCGACGGAAGCATCGTCGTCACGGGCGTCATCGACAGGGGACCGGCGGCGCGTGCCGGCGTGCGCAAAGGATCCCGGGTGTTCGCCGTCGACGGCGAGCCGGTGGCCGGAAAGAGCCTCGATGAGGTGGTCGCCGGGATCAGAGGCCCTCAGGGAACGAGTGTTTCGATCACGTTCGCCGACCCGGCGGGCGCGGAACGGACCATTGCCTTGCGGCGAGCGATGATCTACGTGAACACGGAGGTCACCTCGAACCGGCTTTCGGGCGGCATTGGGTATCTCGCGATTCCCAGCTTCGGCGAGGGGATGGCAGCCCAGGTGTTGAGCCACCTGCGCCGTCTCTACCGCAGCGACGCCTTGATCATCGACTTGCGCCAGCACGACGGCGCCTTCAGCCCTACGGATTTCCTGCGGATCGCCGGGCTCTTTACCGCCGATCCGCTGGGCGGGCTTTACACCCGACACGGGATCTACCCGCTGTTGCCCGACCGAGCCTGGGAAGGGGGAACGGGCTCATTAGGCGTCCCGCCTCCGACACGGCTTGATTTCTGGGAGAAGCCCATCGCCATCATTGTCGACAGCAGCGTCGCCCTCTCGCCGTTTACGGTGGCTTTCGTCTCGTCTCTCGCGGAGTCCGGAAAGGCCGTCGTGGTGGGTAGAGGCGTCGGGCCTGGACCGTTGGTAGGAACGGGCCAGGTCCTCGTCGAGCTCCCCGGAGGTGGCGTCCTTGCCGTGGCCACCAGCCGGCTCGTCTCGCTCACGAGGCAAGGACTGGTCGACGCGGTTGAGGTGGAGACCGAGGTCCCCCTCGACCTAAAGTACTTGGAAGCGTGGTACAGGGGTGACGACCTCGACATCCAGGCGGCGCGGGCTGCCTTGGAAAGCCGTCTTTCCCGGTGACTCCTTGAAAGAAGTGACTCGGTTTCCTCCCATATGGAAGATGGGCGGAACGGACTATACAGGTGTGGCGGTCCGTCTGTCATAATAGAGTGGATCGTTGTTCTTGGCGTGGAGTTGACGTTGTGTCATGCGAACGAGTCTTGCCTGGGCGGCGTGGGCCCTCGCGCTGGTCCTGGGCGCATTTTCGTGTCATCCGGTCGGAGCCCAGAGTGGTACCAGCATCCAGCTTTTGAGCGGGGTCGGTTACCACAGCACGGGGGACAGCCCCTCGGTTTTGGTGGGCGCTGAATATGTCTCAACGACTCGCACCGGAAGTTTCTTTTCGGGAATCCAGGAGACGCGGGTTGCCTTCCATCTTTCGGACGTAGTCTCCCTCGGCGCAGGGGGGGAGAGCACGTACACGGTCGGCGTCGAAGGGTCGTGGCAGCGCCGGCAAGGTGTCGTCCAGCTGGGTGCGGAGGCGAGTCTCCACTACCGCTACGGGGGGGCGGGCTGGGCGCGCATCGCCGGCGTTGGGGCGAGGGGCGTCACTGGACGTGTCCAGGGCATGTTGCGGTTGGATTACGTGGAAAACGCTTACTCCACCTTTCCTTGGTTTCAACGAGATTTGAACGGCGTCGCTCCTCGGGACGGCGAAGACTCATTCTACCGGGCGACGGCCAGCGTCTCGGCCCTCGTCCTTCCCGCATCTAACTTGACGTGGAGCCAGGAGATCCGCTGGCGAAGGCCGGCGACGGAAGGCGGCGGGAACCTGGGGATGGCGACCGGTCCCGAATTCCGCTTGGGAGACGGTAGGCTTGCGACGCAAGCGGGGATCCTGCTCAGGCCCGACGGAGCCATGCCGTTGGGCCAGATCCGCTACGAGCTGCAGGATCGGGAGGGCAGGTACAGCTTATTCCTGGCCGCGGCGACAGCGTCGGTCGAAGGCGACGGGCCAGTGTTATACGGATGGTGGGAGACGGAGAGCGAGGGGATCGGCCTTGCCGCCGCGGTCCGGCTGGAGCGCTCTCATGAGGGCGAGCTGAACCCTGCGATCTATTTCTCGATCCAGCCAAAGTTTTGAAGGGGTCATAGAGAGCGCCTCACCGGGAAGACCCCGGCTACAGAGGCGCGTCGCGCCTTGTGATCAACGGGGAAAGGGGGGGCAGGCATGGGGCTCTTGGCGTTGATTGGTCTTATCACCGTGCTGATGTGGCTCTTGGAGCGCCTGCCGTAACAAGCGATTCTAGCACCCTGGGAGCTTTCTCCGGGCCCCGCCCCGGCTGCCAGGTGATTCTCCTTCGGATGTCGAATTGGCTGTGCAGAGCTGGCTCGCTTGACGGTATCGTATTTCAATGGACAGGGGGGGAATGAAGCGATGGCGAGAAAGGTCGTGCTTCTGGGGGTCGCCCTGTTGCTCGTGATCGGAGCAACTGTCTCGGCCGCGGCCAGCGAGGCGGCGCCCGGCGAGGCGCTTCCTGTCGACGTCCCGGGCACCAACATCGTCTTCATGTCGGTCCGGGCGGCGGCGCCGGGGCAGACGCTTCATGAGGCGCGGGCGATGATCTGGAAGCGGTTGGTCGAGGCCTTTGCCGTTTCCGACCAAACCGGGGCGAGGGTCGACGGGCGGGCCGTTTCAGTGGTGGTTCCCGAGACCGGCGATCCGAGGATCCTTGTCAACGGCATGTTGATCGTCGAGGTTGATGCTGCTCACGCCGCGATCAACGGGACGACGCAAGAGGGGTTGGCTCGCGTCTGGGCGGCAAACCTCTCCCGGGCCCTGGATCGCTGGGCCGAGATCAACCAGAGGTAAGTCGGTTCCTGGAGGACCTCGCGAGCGCTTGGAGGATTCCAAGCGCTTTTTTTGTGGGCTGACGTCGGCGTTCGGTACCTGTTTGCCAAGGAGCGCGGTGCTGAGGAAAGCCCTGTGATATAATGGCGGCGGAGGGAGTGCCCGATGATGGACGAGCCGCGCGACGAAGGTGCGCCTTCTGGCAACACGCAGGTAGATGCAAAAAGCGACGGGAGAGAGCTTTCGGCCCTGGAAACGACGGTGCGAAGACTGGTGGAGGAGCTTTATCCGGTGTTGGAGGAGTTGCCCGATGATCGCACCTCGTGAGGCCGAGGCGATCCAAAAAATCGTTGCCCATGCCTTCGGCGATCCGGTGGGTGTGCGGGACGCAGGGGCGCTCCATGAGGCGCTGGCAAGGCCCTTTGCCTTGCGCAACGGCATTCCGTTGTACCCCACTCACTTGAGCAAAGTAAGCGCGCTTTTCCAGTCGCTGGTCGAAAAGAAGCCGTTCGCCGGGGCCAATCGCCGGACGGCATTGGTGATCACCGCGCTGCTTTTGGAGGAGAAGGGGTATCGGCTCAAAACCAGCGCGGACGCACTGAAGCCGCTCCTTATCGGCATGGAGCTCGGGTTTACCACCTGGCACCGGGTGGCGGCTTGGATCAAGGGGCATACGGAGCGGCGCACTCTCATTCAAGGGGTGGACGGCCATCGAGACGGGAGCTAAGGCGGGATCCACCGGGGCCTGGCTCATGGACGTGTTTGAAACACTCCTTGCCCACTTTGGCCCGAGGGGATGGTGGCCTGCCAAAACCCCCTTTGAGGTGGCGGTCGGCGCCATCCTTGTCCAGTCGGTCTCCTGGCAAAACGCAAGCCGCGCCATCGCCAACCTGGAGGTGGCGGGTTACCTCGATCCCCGGCGACTTGACGAAGCGCCCGAAGCGGAGATCGCCTCCCTCATCGTATCGAGTCTCTATTATCGCCAGAAGGCGAAGAAGCTTAAGGCCTTTACTCGCGTCCTCGTGCGCGACTTTGGCGGCGACATCGCCCGGATGCTCTCCGGTCCGACCCACGAGGTGCGCAAGATGCTCCTTTCGATCTACGGAATCGGGTCGGAGACGGCCGACAGCATCCTTTTGTACGCGGGTGAGCATCCCATCTTCGTCGTCGACGCCTATACCCGCAGGATTTTTGCAAGACTCGGCGTGTGGGACGAGACGGTTACCTACGAGGAGATGCAAAGCTATTTCCTCGCACATTTGCCGCACGACGTGCGGCTGTTTAAGGAGTATCACGCGCTGATCGACGGCGTGGGCAGCCAGTACTGCATGAGGACTCGGCCTCGCTGCAGCAGTTGTCCTCTTTCCGGACAGTGCCTGTATGCCCGCGGTGAGCGCAGCATGGAGGGCGGACCGACGTGAGAGTGATGGGTATGATCTCGGCCGTCCTGGTTTTGATCGCGGTATCCATTGCGATTAAAAGCCTGACGGCGTTCGGCTTCGGTTCCTGGCAGATCGTTGAGATTCTGGTGCCGATGGGCATCGGGGTGGCCGTATTCTTTGCCGGGGTGACGTATCTGGGCCTGTGGTCGGTTCGCCGCCTGAACCGTTCGACGGCGGATTCCCCCGAGCGAAAGGACGGGCGGGAAGGCAAAACGGGTGAGGATTGACCCGGGCTTCCCGTGCGTGATAAACTTATGTATCATTTAAGCGGCGCATTCAGCGCCACAGGCCACGGACGATGAAGGGGAGAAGTAAGCGAAGGACTCCCTTTATCAAGAGAGCCGCCGGGAGGTGCAAGGCGGCAGGGACCTGAGCCGAAGCTCGCCCCGGAGTTGCAGGCTGAAAGGACTCCCCAAGTAGGCCTTGCCGGTTGCCCACCGTTATCCCAGGGCGTCGACGAGGGAGCGCCGCACACCGGGCGCTAATGAGAGTGGTACCGCGGGATGTTCGTTCCGTCTCTTACGTGGAGGCGGTTTTTCTTTTATGTAACGGTTGCTGCCCGTTCAAAGCAGGGAAAGAGGGTGGATGGCATGGCATACGACCACGAAGCGCTGGAGACCAAATGGCAGAAGCGCTGGGAGGAGCAACGGCTCTATCGCATCGATCCCGACGAGACGCGGCCCAAGTACTATTGCCTCGAGATGTTTCCGTACCCGTCGGGCCGTTGCCACATGGGGCATGTGCGCAACTACTCCATCGGCGACGTCGTCGCTCGCTTCAAGCGGATGAAAGGGTGGAACGTGCTTCATCCCATGGGCTGGGACGCATTCGGCCTGCCGGCTGAGAACGCCGCCATCAAGAACAACATCCCGCCCAAGACATGGACGTGGGAAAACATCGCGTACATGCGCCAGCAGCTCAAGCGCCTCGGGCTGGCGTACGACTGGGACCGGGAAGTGGCGACGTGTCATCCCGACTACTACAAGTGGACCCAGTGGCTGTTCCTCCAGTTTTACAAGAAGGGGTTGGCCTACAAAAAGAAGGCTGCGGTCAACTGGTGCCCGCAGTGCCAGACGGTCCTCGCCAACGAGCAGGTGGTGCAGGGCGAGTGCGAGCGCTGCGGTACGGAGGTGACCAAGCGAGAGCTGGTCCAGTGGTTCTTGCGGATCACCGACTACGCCGAGCGGCTGCTCCGGAACCTCGAGGTCCTGAAAGGCTGGCCCGAGCGGGTAAAGACGATGCAGGCTAACTGGATCGGGCGCTCAGAAGGGGTTGAGATTCGCTTTCCCATCAAGGGGACCGACAAGGAGCTTGCGGTCTTTACCACCCGGCCCGACACGGTCTACGGGGTCACGTACATGGTCATGGCCCCCGAGCACCCGTGGGTGGAGGAGCTCATCGCGGGCAGCCCGCAAGAAGCTGAAATCCGCGGCTTCATCGAACGGGTGAAGCGGCTGAGCGAGATCACCCGCACGGCCGAAGACCGGGAGAAAGAGGGAATCTTCACCGGGGCGTACTGCATCAATCCGGTCAACGGCGAGGAGATTCCCATCTACCTCGGCGATTACGTCCTGGCCGGGTACGGCACCGGCGCCGTCATGGCGGTGCCCGCTCACGATCAGCGGGACTTTGAGTTCGCCCGCAAGTACGGTCTTCCGATCCGGGTCGTCATTCAGGGCGAGGATCCCTTGGATGGCGAGGCCATGTGCGAGGCGTATACCGGGCCTGGGATCATGGTCAACTCCGGCCCGTTCACCGGCATGAAGAGCGAAGAGGCTTGGGAAGCCATCACCGATAGCCTCGTAGAGCAAGGCGTCGCCGAGCGCAAGGTGAACTATCGCCTGCGCGATTGGCTGATCTCGAGGCAGCGCTACTGGGGCGTGCCGATCCCCGTCGTCAACTGTCCGCAGTGCGGTCATGTCCCGGTGCCTGAGGAGGAGCTGCCCGTGCTCCTGCCCGAAAACGTCAACTTCAAGCCGACGGGGCAGTCACCGCTGGTCGATTTGGAGGAATTTGTCAAGACCACGTGTCCCCACTGCGGCGGGCCGGCGGAGCGCGAGACCGACACCATGGACACCTTCGTCGACTCGTCGTGGTACTTCTTGCGCTACACGGATCCTCACAACGACCAGGCGCCCTTTGACAAGGAGCGGGCGGCGTACTGGATGCCGGTCGACCAGTACATCGGGGGTGTGGAGCACGCCATCCTGCACCTCATGTACGCCCGCTTCTTCACCATGGTCTTGTACGATTTGGGGCTCGTCGACGTCGAGGAACCTTTCACCAACCTCCTGACGCAGGGGATGGTCCTCAAAGACGGGGCCAAGATGTCCAAGTCCAAGGGAAACATCGTCGACCCCGACGCGATCCTTGCCAAGTACGGCGCCGATACCGCTCGGCTCTTCATTCTATTTGCGGCGCCGCCCGAGCGGGATCTGGAATGGAGCGACGCGGGCGTGGAAGGTGCGTACCGGTTCGTGAACCGCGTCTACCGAATGGTAAGCGAACTCGCCCCGGCGGTCAAAGGAGCGGGCCCGGTGACGGGAGATCTGGACGCGGCTTCTGCGGAGCTTCGCCGGAGAGTGCACACGGGCTTGAGGCGCGTGACGGTCGATATCGCGGATAGGTTTCAGTTCAACACCGCGATCAGCGCCATCATGGAGATGGTGAACGCGATCTACGCCTACAAGGAGCTGCCGGCGGAGAAGCAGAACCGCTCGGTGTTGCGTGAGGCGGTAGAGATCACCGTGCTGGCCCTGGCGCCCTTTGCGCCCCATGTGACCGAAGAGGCGTGGGAGCTCCTCGGCCACGAGTCGTCCGTGCACCTTGAAGCTTGGCCGCAGTACGATCCCGAGGCGGTGGTCGAGGCCGAGCTCGAGCTGGTCGTGCAGGTGAATGGAAAGGTGCGGGACAGGATCAAAGTGCCTGCGGACGCCGACGAGGAGAGCGTGCGCCAGGCCGCGCTGGCCTGCTCCAGAGTGCGGGAGCTGGTCGACGGCAAGGAAGTGGCGCGGGTGATTGTCGTCCCCGGAAAGCTCGTCAACGTCGTCGTGCGATAGGGACCAGCCGAATCCGAGGGTGAATCACGCCGGTTGGAAGCGGGGCATGCTGGTGGGGGAGGCATGCCCCGTGTCCTTTTTTGAGCTTCTTTGGATCTTGTTCATCGTGACGTCCCTCATGCCGCTCTACCAGCAAAAGCGTATCGAAAGCCGCCGCATCCGCCTGCTGCACCGGATGCAGGAGGAACGCCAAAGCCGTGTGATCACCATGATCCACCGTCAGGAGTCGTACAGCCTTCTTGGGATGCTTTCCCGCCGCTACATCACCATCGAGGATTCGGAGGCCGTGCTCCGGGCGATCCGGCTTACACCGCCCGATACTCCCATCGACCTGATCCTCCACACTCCGGGCGGGCTCGTTCTCGCGAGCGAGCAAATCGCGCGTGCTCTCAGCAAACACCCGGCCAAGGTGACGGTGTTTGTCCCGCATTACGCCATGTCCGGAGGGACGATGATTGCCTTGGCCGCTGACGAGATCTGGATGGACGACAACGCCGTGCTCGGTCCCGTCGATCCCCAGCTCGGAGGGTATCCCGCCGCCTCCATCCTGCGAGTGGTCGAGCAAAAAGAGAAAAACAGGGTGGACGATGAGACGCTGATCCTTGCGGACATCGCAAGCAAGGCCGTGGAGCAGGTGCGAAACGTGGTCGTCGAGATCTTGCGCGAGAAGCTGGGCGAGGAGCGGGCGGTGGAGCTCGCCCACACGCTCAGTGAGGGGCGATGGACCCACGACTTTCCTCTCACCTGCGACATGCTCCGCTCCTTTGGCCTGCCCGTCGTTTGCCGGATGCCCCGGGTGGTCTATGAGCTGATGGAGCTGTACCCGCAACCGTCCGGACGCCGCCCGTCGGTGCAGTACGTCCCCGTCCCGTATCGCGCCCCCAAGCCTGAGACGGCCCGGGGAGAGGAGGGGACTCCCTAAGGCCCGCTTTGCCCGGGCGCGCGTTTGATGAGTGAGCCCGGTCCGGGCGTGATTTTCTCAAGGATTAGATCACCATCGGCGCCGACGGCTCAAGGATCGCGAAGGCGGAAGGCCGAACGTATCGTTGCCACGAGCCGGCACCGTGAGGGTGTGGAGGGCTTGGGAATGTTTGCCACATCCCGCGGGGAGCGCGCGGTGTTGATCGCCGCCGCCGCCCTTTTCCTGTTGGTCTCGTGCCTAGGGTTGTTCTCGCGCGTTCGGATCGCCGGATGGATGGGAGAAGAGATCGTCGTGGCCGCTGCTGCCGAACCGGTCGCCGCTAATCCCCCCGGCCAGGCTTCCATCGACCCCTCAAGCTCTAGCGACGGAGCCGNTTTCCGGGAGCTCGGCGNTGAAGGAGGCGCGTCCGCCGACCCGACTCTTTCAAGGATCGGCGAACCGGCCGCGGCTTACCGCATCGATCTGAATACCGCGACATTGCAACAGCTCGTGGAGCTTCCGGGTATCGGTCTTCAGCTCGCCGCTCGCATCATCGAGTACCGGGAGTCCCGTGGGCGCTTCGAGAGCGTGTACGAGCTTCTCAACGTCAAAGGGATAGGAGAAGCTCGCTTTCGCCGGCTTCTGCCTTTGGTGACGGTCTCGCCCGCGCACGATGGGCAATGAGGCGCAGGGAGCAACCGGCGTTCAATCGAGTGCCCCGGAGCCGAAGGGCGGCTCTTTTTCGGGCGGGGCTAAACCCTCCTTGGTGGGCGCAAAAACGCCGTGGCGCCTTNTGGTTCCTCGCGGCGCTCGCGGGAGCTTATGCGGGTCACGCCTTGCCATGGCCGTCGTGGATTTGGGCGGTGCTCGGGGCCGCGGCCCTTCTAGGCCTCGTTTCTTGGAGGCGCGCAGAGGAGCGCCGGTGGAGCCCGCTTCTTTTGGCCTGTCTCGCATCGCTAGTCGCCCTTTCGGCTTCGGCGGGGAAAGAGGAGTTCGCGAGGCGAGAGGCTCACTATCCTCGGGGCGAAAAGCGGCTGCTCTACGGGCGTGTCATTGACGTTTTGCCACATTCAGGCGGGCGGCTCGCCTTGTTGGTGGAAGACGGTGCGGTGTCTCCCGCGCCCTTTGGCAGAGGCCCCTACGCCGTGCGGCTTGTTGCAGAGGTCGACGAGCTGCTGGCGGCGCTAGAGTCCATGCCTCCTGTAGACGGGACGATCGCCTGGCCGGTCAGGGTTTACCCCTTTTCGCCGCGCGGAAATCCCGGGGAGTTCGACGCCCGGGCACGGGCGATGCGGCGAGGATATGTGGCGACCGCGTACCTGGACGTGGGACGGGCCGGTGGCCGCGGCAGCGCCGGCGCAAGTGAACCGACCGCAGGAGCCGGCGGTGACGACGCGCGCCGGGGAGACGCCGCCGGCGGCACCAGCGCTTCGTGCATCCAGACCGAGGCGGCGCTCCAAGCGTACCGGGCTCTGTCAATAGAGGCACCGCTCCGGAAGGCTGCCTGGCGGTGGCGGTGCCGCCTCACCGCCAGAGGCTCTCCAGAGACGGCGCCGATCGCCGTAGCGATGTTGCTTGGGCAGAAAGACCTGATCGATCCAAGCCTGCAACAGGCCTTTAGCCGCTCGGGATTGGGCCATCTCCTCGCCGTCTCCGGCCTGCACGTGGGTTTCGTGCTGGCACTCGTCATGCCGTTGATCGCACAGGTCCGGGGGAGAAAACGGGCGGTAAGCTTTCTCGTAGACCGAGTGCGGGCGTGGGCGGGATTCGCACTGCTCGCGGCCTTGGTGCTCGCGTACGTGGCGCTCGCCGGAGGCCCTGCTTCAGCGGTGCGAGCGGGATTGATGGCGCTCACCGCAGTCCTCGCGCGGGAGCTTGGGCGACCGGTCGACCCCTGGCAGGCCCTCGGCGTCGCCGGGACCCTACTCCTCGTCTACCAACCTCACTTCGCCCTGGACCTCGGGTTTCAAATGTCCTTCCTGGCCGTCGCAGGCATTTTGGGAGCGGTCGGTTCCGGGCGGGCAAAGGTGCGGGAGGAAACTCTCACGCTTAACTCGCGTCGGTCGGGGTCTGGGCTTTGGGGGCGCGCGGTTAGCGCCGGCGCCGTGGGCCTGACCGTCACGTTGGGAGCCCAGGCCGCGACGGCGCCTCTTTTGGCAGCCGCCTTTTCAGAGCTGTCGTGGATCTCGCCGGCCGTCAACCTGGTAGCGGTCCCGGCAGGCGGAGCCGGGGTGATACTGCTCGCGGCCGGGGTCCTGATCGGGGAAGTGTGGGCGCCTCTCGGCGATTGGCTGCTGGACGCCGGGCACCGCGTGACCGGTCTTGTCGTCGCCCTGGCGCGGGCCGTCTCACCGTGGGGCGCGATCGAGGTGGCGATGCCCTCGGCTGCTGCGGTGGCCGGATGGTACCTTGCTGGATTCGGCGTCGCATGCGTGTTCCGGGCGGTTCGGTGTCCCGCGGCGGCGTCGCTGGTGCGGCTTGGGAAACGGGCGCTCATCGCGGGAGTGGTGCTTCTTGCCGTCGGCATCTCGTGGCCGGGGGTCAAAGGGCTCCTCGGCGTCACGGAGGTGTGGGTGCTCGACGTGGGGCAAGGCGACGCCATCCTGGTGCGAAGCGGGTGGGGCAGGGCGGTGATGATCGACGGCGGCGGCGTTCCTGGCGCGGCAGCCACGGGCGGTTTCGACGTGGGCGAGCGCCGCGTCGTTCCGGCGCTCAAGCGACTGGGTGTCCGCAGGCTCGAGGCCGTGATCAACACCCATCCCCATGAAGACCATGTGCACGGCTTGGCCGCCGTCGTCGCCCGGCGCGACGTCCGAGCCGTCTTTGCGCCGGAGGGGGAGCCGGCCGGCGCGGCGTACCGGGCGTTTGCCGAAGCGGCCAAGGCGAAAGGGATCGAGATCCAGCATCTTTGGCCGGGAGCGACGTTGTGGCTGGAACCAGGGGTGAGCCTTACTGTGCTGACCGCGGGAACCATGGCCGAATGGGAGGGAGAGGCCGGCTTGGGCATGCCGTCGGTGAACGACCGCTCCATCGTCCTGCTCTTGCGACACGGCCGCTTCCGAGCGCTCTTTGCCGGCGATATCGAGGAGCGGGGACAGATACGCCTTCTTCGGCAGGAAAGGGTTAGAGTAGAGCCGGCCATCGCCGGGTTGGACTTGCTGGTGGTACCACATCATGGGGACAAGGTGACGGCGGCCACCGGTTTTCTTGAGGTGACGCGGCCCCGGGTGGCCGTGATCTCGGTGGGGCCGAACCGCTACGGCCACCCGTCGACCGCCCTGATCGAGAAGCTGTTGGAGAAGCGGGCGCAGGTGTGGCGCACGGACGAGCACGGCGCGATCCGGATCGAGTTTTGGCCGTGGGGGGTGCGCACGAGCTCGGTTCGCTAGCCTCTCGCACCGACGTTTCGGGTAAACCGGAGGAACGCATGCCGGAAGCGACGAAGGAGCAAACCGGGGAAGGAGCATGGAGATCAACCAGCTGAAAGCGGAGTTGGAAAAGGGAAACGTCTGCGGCACGTACCTGGTGACGGGAGCCGACGCGCTCCGCCGTGAGCAGGCCGTACGCTTGNTGGAGGAGGCGCTGTGCCCTCCATCGATGCAGGAGTGGTGTCTCGTCAGAGTTGACGCCACGGAGTCCAGCGGTGCGGAGGTGCTCGACCTCGTCTCGACGCCGCCGTTTCTTGGCGAACGGCGCCTGGTGGTCGTCAAGGCTGCTGACCAGCTGGCCGGCGACGAAGTGTTGCTGGATCATGTCGTTCATCCTCCGGCGTTCTCCACGCTGGTGCTGGTGGCGGAGAGCTTCGACCGCCGCCGCAAGCTCTTCGAGGCGATTCAAAGGCACGGACGGGTCTTGGAGTACGGCGCGCCCTCCGAGGAGCGCGACCTGCTCCAAAGGATCGGCGAGATGGCGCGACAGCTCGGCGTTCATCTCGACCGGAGCGCGCTGTCCGCCCTCCTTGCGAGAGTGGGGGACGATTTGCTCCGGGCCGAGCGGGAGCTAGCAAAGCTGGCCTTGTTCGCCGGCGGCGAAAAGCCCGTCGGGGAGGACGCGGTTCAAGCCGTCGTGGCGGAAGCGCCGCCCACTCTCGGCCAGTGGGCCGTCTTCGATTACGTCGACGCTCTCTCGGAAGGGAGGGGAGCCCTCGCCTTGGAGCGGTTGCAGAAACTGCTGGCGGCGGGCGAGTCACCGCTGGTGGTCCTCGCGATCATCGCAAGGCAGTTTCGCCTCCTGCTCGCGGGTCTTGCTTGGAGAGGGGAACGGCCTGAGGCGCTGGCGCAAGTGCTTTCGATGCGATCCGCCTATCCCGTAAAGAAGGCGATGGCCCAGGCCAGGGGATGGAGCCTTCCTCAGATCGCCCTGGCCCTCGAGGAGTGCGCCCACTGCGACGCCCTGCTGAAGCGGGGCGCCGACGGCCAGCGCACCCTAGAGCTCTTGACCATCAAGCTCGTCGAGATGCGGCGAACGAAAGCGTCCCGCTGAGTCGGGGACGGCCCACGAAAGGGTCAGGACTCCTGAACCGGAAGGTGAAGCAAAGCCAGGAGGGGCCTGACTAGGCTAAGTTAAGCTAGACCCTCGACCCTAAGCTAAGGCTAAGCCAAGGAAGGCGAAGCAGGGCTGAGGTAAGCCAAGCCAACCCAAGCTCAGCGAAGCTACGAGCTAACGATCCTTCGCAAACTTAAGCCAAGCGCAGAAAAAGAAGAAGAGCCGCCTCGGCGCGGCTCCTAGCGAGGTTCGGTCAGCGATGATTCGGATCTGGACATTCGGGTTAGGCGGCGTACGGGAAAGCGCGATACTCCGTCGCACAAAAGAGCTCCGGCATCGTTCGCTTCCAGGAGGCGCCTTTGCGGCTGGCGACCGGGTTATGAAAGGCTTGCCAGCTTGCTCGCCATGCGGGACTTCTTGCGGGCTGCGAGGTTTTTGTGCACGACTCCCTTGGCAGCCGCCCGGTCCAGCGCGCTGGCGGCGATCCGAAACCGCTCGACGGCCGCCTCTTTCATGCCGCTCTGCACGGCTTCCTCAAACTTTTTGACCAGCGTCTTCACCTTAGATTTGATCGACCGGTTGTAGCTGCGACGCGCCTGCGAGGTGCGGACCCGCTTGACAGCCGACTTGATGTTAGGCATGCTCCTCATCACCTCCTGAAAGACAGGCTGTATTGTACCATGTCAGGAGGCTTTTTTCAAGAACGGCCGTTCCGCCCGCGGGGAAGCCCCGCGCAGCGGCGACTTCAACCCGCTTGTGAACGCGGTGGCCCCTGTTTTTGGGGGCGGCTGCCCAGTTGTTAACCTTATGTAAAAGGTGGCGACGATTGGTTGAATCCCCTTGGGGATGCGATATACTGTAATCGGGACGGTGGAGATGACTCCCGGGACAAAAAGCGACCCGGGAGGGTAGTTCTCCCCCAATATCTGCGAGAAGGAGTGGTATACGGATGGTCATTTGCAACGACTGCGGCAAGCGGAACCTGGCGAGCCTCTACTGCGAGCGGTGCGGCAGCGACCTGTACGCGAGGAATCGCAGGCCTGAGCGGACTCGCGAGAGCATCTTCGATCGACCCCTGGTGCTTCGGTAAACGGCCATGGAACGTTCGTCGCAATGGGAACAATCCGGCTGTCGCAACGGCTCGAGCAACCACTCGGCTAAAATAGGGAAACTGCGATAAAGGGACCGCCTCGATGTGACGTGGCTGGTCCCTTTATCGCGTCCCTTCCGTGTTTACGACCCGATCTGCCGTCATCTCGACTCATTCCTTCTCGATTACCTGTTCTCTCGCCGAGATCGCCTATCTCCCCGTTTGTTCCTTTCACCCAAAGGCTCCTCCTCAGGATAGGCTCACCGCCGTCGGGGATGCTAGAAGCACATGAGGAGGAGTGCAACCGGTGCGATCACTCAAGGAGCTCAAGCTCTCCCGCCTTCGCTACGTGCGCCCAGATGAGCTCTCTTCCCATGAAGAGCGTTTCTTCGCGCAGCACAACGTCCGCACGGACCTGGCTCTAGAGGCGCAGCAGGTGGCAAGGCAGGCGGGGCAGGGGAGCATTCCCGGGGTCCACACGGAAACAGAGGACCTGACGTTTGGCACGATCACCCGTATTCACGTCATGGACGAACACGGCGCCTCCGTCATCGGAAAAGCGAAGGGGCGGTACGTGACCATCCAGGCGCCGAGGTTAAGGAGGAGAGACCGCTCCGTAGAGCAGGAGGTCAGTGCGGCGCTGGCCAAGGAGCTCGAGGCGTACTTGGGAAACTGGGGGGTCCAGCCCGAGCATCCCGTGCTCGTCATCGGGCTTGGCAACTGGAACGCCACTCCCGACAACGTCGGACCGCTCACCGTCTCCAAGCTTCTCGTCACTCGGCACCTTCACGAGTACCAGGTGTTGGAGGAGGACGTCTTGGGACGGATGAGACCCGTGGCGGCGCTCTCTCCAGGGGTTCTGGGCCTTACGGGAATCGAGACGGCAGAGATCGTGGGGGCGGTGGTTGAAAGAGTACGTCCTGCTGCGGTCATCTGCGTGGACGCTCTTGCGGCCATGAGCGTTGAGCGGATCGGAACCACCGTGCAGCTGGCCGATGCGGGGATCAGCCCGGGCTCGGGCGTGGGAAACACGCGCAAAGGCTTAAACCGCGAGAGCCTAGGGGTGCCCGTCCTCGCCGTGGGCGTTCCCACTGTGATCTATGCGACGACCATCGTCTCGGAAGCCATCGACAAGCTCCTCCAGGGGATGGAGGCAGTGCCAGGTGTGGGTGAGAAAGGGCCATTGGAAGGCGGCTCCATGCTTGATCCGAGCCGCATCGTAGTGACGGCCAGCGACCGGATCCCCACCCGGCCGCCGAGCGGCGACGGCGGGGGTGAGGGGATGGCGCACCTTAGAGCGGTGAACCGGAACCAGCTCATTCGTGAAGTCCTCGGCGACTCCATGGGTTCGCTCGTCGTCACGCCCAAAGAGATCGACGTGATGGTCGATACTCTTTCGGACGTGTTGGCCGACGGTCTCAACGAAGCGTTGCATCCGGGAATTTCGGCGGCGGAGGCTAGGCAGATCCGCTGACGCCGGGATTATCGGAGCTTCACCACGGCGCGCAGGCCGTCGATACCCGCCGCGATCTCTTGGGCCAGCGCTGCCGGATCGGCGCCGTCCCAGAGTTTGACGAAGTGGGAGGCGAGGATTGCCTCGATCGCTCGCTCCTCGACGTGGGCATAGACGTCGGCTAACGGTGGGCCGATCGCAGCTCGCGCCCACTCGACCAGAAGGTCGAGCTCTTTCTGAGGCAGCCCCGAGTCGGTCCGCCACCCGTTCCAAGCCGATGGGTGGGCAGGGACGGCGAAGAGGCGTGCCGCCTCCCACGGCCCAAGCCGCCGGCTCAGGTGTTCGGCGAGGAGCATCGCCGCCTTGGTGTGGTCATCCCCTTTATACTCCTTCTGGCGAAAGACGGCGTAGCCCGAGATGACTGCAGGATGTCGGGGTGGCCCGCCTCCGTCGGCAAACGAAGGGGGAGGGACGGCGAGGACGAGGTGGTCGCCCTCTTGGTCGCCGGCGGCGTTTCCGCCCGAGACGCCTCCCCGGGTCATGAGGTGCTGGAGGAGCCATGGGTTTACAGGAGCGATGACGGCGGCGCGACGGTTCCAGAAGCGAGCCAGTCGCTGCCTTGCCATCGCTTCGGCATCATCGTCGACAAGCCCCCGGCGAATCAGCTCGCGGAAGAACTCAAGGCCCCGCGTGATCTCTTCGACGGTCCAGCCCCGGCTGCCGTCATCGGCGATCAGGTTTTTCCCGGTCGAAGTGATCATGGTCTCGATGAAGGCGCTCGGGTCAAAGGGGTTGAGAGCGAGGCCGTACGCCCCGAACTGAGTCTTGGCACCGGCCAGCGCCGCGAGGAACTCTTCCTTCGACCAGCGCGAGCGCGCCTTGCCGAGCTCGGGGGTGAGATCTTCACGGGCGACCCACAGCTTAGGTTGGACCCATCGCGGCCAGGCCCACAGCGCGTCCCGATCCCGCAGCGCCCGCACGGCGCTGGGTAGGAGGTCGTCTTTCGCCTCCTTGGTGAGGTAGGGATCGACGGGCACCTGCCATTCCCGATCGATCAGGCGAGCGCCGAGGGGCATGCCATACACGTCGGGCGGCTCGCCTTTCGCGAGGGCCTCCCGCAGTCGGGTGTGGCTCTCGTGCAAAGGAAGGATCTCCAGCTGGACATGGACGTTAGGCCAGACTTTGCGGAACTCGGCGATGGCGTCCTCCAAGGCCTGCAAGTGGGATCCGCTCTCCCAGGGCAGGGGGACCTCGTGCTCCCAGACCACCAGGTGGTATCCCCGGCGCGGGTCGACTTCCGCCAAGGGGTCGATGCGGCGATCTCCCACCTTGACGAGGCGGCTGAAATACACGTAAGCCTGGTAGCCTCCTGCGATGAGAACGACGGCGGCAACGGCCGCAAACCAACGTCGGAGGTTGGAAAGCATCTCACTCACCCGCCATCACTGCGAAGTCAGTAGGACGCCGCACCCTCACTTGAGTCCAAGGATGTAGTAGACGTCCTCGTAGACGACTCCGTCGACCGGAAGCCCATAGAGCTGCTGCAGCTCCTTCACCGCGGCGGCGCTGTTGGGGCCGAAGCGGCCGTCGGCGCCTTGGGCGTCAAAGCCCAGCTCTTGCAAGCGGAGCTGGACGAAGACCACGTCCCGGCCCGTGGCGCCTTGGGTAATCTGCCGGTCAAAGGAGACGTCCGGGGCGACACCGATGATCTTCACCGGTGTGCCCGTGGGAACCCATTCATAGAGCTCCTCGACGTCGTGATTGAACATCCGGATGCAGCCGGCGCTGGCCCGAGTCCCGATGGACCATGGCTTGTTGGTGCCGTGGATGCCGTAGATCCCCCACGGCACGTTGAGCCCCATCCATCGCGTGCCAAACCCGCCGCCCCAATTGCGGGCTTTATGGACGATCTTCCACTCGCCGACCGGTGAGAGGGTGAACTGGTTGGGTCTTCCCACCGCGACCGAGTACGTCTTGTACGGCTCGCCGTTGACGTAGAGCGTGAGCTTCAACTGGTTGGTGTCGACGACGATCATCATCTCGCCCTCGGGCTTTTCCTTAGGTGGGCTGGCGACGGGAGACGAGGCCTCCGGTCCCAATGCGGCCCAGGTCTCCAGCCCGACGATACCGTCGGGGGTAAGCCCCTCCGACTCCTGGAACCGGCGAACCGCCTCGGCCGTCTCGGGGCCGTAAACGCCGTCGATCCTCTGCGGTCCAAATCCCAAGGTCTTGAGGCGCTCCTGAAGCTCCTGGACGTCGACCCCCGTGATCGGCGGGGTGCGAAGCGACAGCGCCCTTTCCGGGCCGCATCCTGCGCTGGGATCGAGCTCCTGCGCTCCGGCGGGCACGCCGGAGAGACTCGCAGCGAGCGCTACGATACCTGCCAAAAGCCAAAGGCGCGTCATGGGCGTCTCACCTCGGGACGGATCTGGCGGCCGCGTACCACCTCGGGCAGTGGGGCTTTTCGTCGAGGCGGCCGAACCGCCGTCGTACGAATATGGCCCGGGGAGCGCGATTATGACAGGCCCGGTAAGGCGCTTTTCCGTTCGCCAGCGGAACACGTGGACCCGGCTTGCCGGAGGCGGCCGACGCCCCGGACGAGCTCGTCGCAGCGGGCCGGGACAAACCCACATACAGGATGGGCTGCCCTCATATACATGAGCCCTGAGGGGGGCAGTCCACCCATGTACTGGAGAGCTCATCTCACCGCCCGCCGTGTTCGCCACTTCCTTGCCCGCTATTGGGCGCGGACGAGCCTCAAGCGCCTCCCGGGGGCGGCTCCGTCTTTGGCGGTCCTCTGCGTCCTGGTCGTCGCCGCGGGCTTTGGGATCGGGTCCGTGGCCGGAGGGCGCCTCGCGGATTGGGCGAACGCGGGGTGGCGGTACGCCGCGGGCCACCTGGTCTTCACGGTCGACGGGGAGAGAGCCAAGGCCATGCTGGGCAGCGTCTTGCCTCCATTCGGTGAGCCGCACGTCGATCCGTCGCTGAGCCCAGGATGGCGAGGCTTCCTACGCTCCTGGGCGGAGCTTGCCACCGGATACGACCTCTCGTCGCCCATGAGCATCCTCGAAGCGGAGATCGGCGGGCTTCGGCGTCCGGGGCGGTTCGTGCCCGGCTCGGTCGAAGTGGCTGCCTCGGGCGAGCCAAGTGCGGACGAGCCGGGAA
>NICF_comb_assmDRAFT_10000345_pt1 | contig 39023 bp, 34 predicted proteins | sample NewIslPassag4_SG_FD_11279 | JGI IMG/M metagenome (IMG submission 11279)
CGCGAACCCGGCCCCGTAGCGTAGGATTGCGCCGAGCCAGCATATGGAGGGCGCGATGACGGACCACCCGCTGCCGAGCGAAGAGGAAGTCCTCGGGTACTTCGAACGCTATAGCAACTGGGGACGCTGGGGCCCCGACGACAACGCGGGCACCATCAACCTCATCACTCCCGAGAAGCGCCGGGAGGCGGCCCAGTTGGTGCGAAGCGGCCGCACCGTTTCGCTTGCCTACCCGCTGAACACGGTCGGCGGCCCGGGCAACTGGAACCCCGCACAGCACTATATGCGCGTCGGGCCCGAGGCCTCGGCCGACTACATCGGCCTGCTCTACCACGGCTACGCAACGACGCACATCGACGCGCTCTGCCACATCTTCTACGACGGCAAGATGTACAACGGCCGCCCGGCGAGCGAGGTCACGCCGGTGGGCGCGAAGGCGGGTGCGGTCGACGCCTGGGCGAACGGGATCATGACCCGCGGCGTGCTCATCGACATCCCGCGGTTTCGCGGCGAGCCCCACGTGACCATCGAACGGCCGGTCCGTGGCTGGGAGATCGAGGCCGCGGCCGAGAAGCAGGGGACGCCGCTCGAACCGGGCGACGCGGTCGTGGTCTACAGCGGGCGGCAGTCGTTCTACGCGGCGAACCCGGAGCGGGTACCCGGCGTGCACCCACAGCCGGGCCTCCACGCCGACGTCATTCCCGTGCTGGCCGAACGCGACGCGGCGCTCCTGGTGTGGGACATGATGGACGCCCGCCCTTCGGGGTATCGCGTGTTCGACGAACCGCGGCGCCCCGGTGGCCCGGTCCATATCTTCGCGATCGTGATGCTGGGCCTGCCGCTGCTCGACAACGCGCACCTCGAACCGCTCGCCGAGGCCTGTGCCGAGGAGGGCCGCTACGAGTTCCTGCTGACGGTGAACCCGCTCAATGTGCGCGGCGGCACGGGTTCGCCGGTGAACCCGATTGCGGTGTTGTAGGGCCGTCGGCTGTCGGCCGTCGGCCTTCGGGTTTGCGCGGTGGCCCATGGGTGTCGGCGTGCGTCGCGTGAACCCGGGCCGCGGTGGGCCTCGCCTACCGGGGGTGGTCGCCGTTCGCACGTTTAATCAGTACCGCGACCGTGAGGAAGCGCCTGGGTGGGCTTCAGCCGGGCGGCCTCGGGCCATGCCATCTCGCCGCCCGCGCCTCCGGGAACAGGGAACGGGGAACCCCCACTGAGCACCGGGCACGAAAAAGCCGGGGCACGCCCCGGCTTTTTCCAGACCTTCGACCCTGGAGGTTGCTAGCTGTGCAGGTCGAACCGGTCGAGGTTCATGACCTTGTCCCAGGCCTTCACGAAGTCGCGGACGAACTTCTCCTGCGCGTCGTCCTGGGCGTAGACCTCGCAGAGTGCACGGAGCTGCGAGTGGGCGCCGAACACGAGGTCCACCGGGGTCGCCGTCCAGCGGAGTTCGCCGGTCGCGCGGTCGCGGCCCTCGTAGAGGTTGTCGCCGACCTTCGTCCACTCGGTGCTCATGTCGAGCAGGTTCACGAAGAAGTCGTTCGTGAGCGTGCCCGGGCGGTCGGTGAACACACCGTGCTTGGTGTGGCCGTAGTTCGCGCCGAGGGCGCGCATGCCGCCGAGGAGCACCGTCATCTCCGGCGCCGAGAGGCCGAGCAGGTCGGCCTTGTCGATCAGGTAGTGCTCGGCCGACTTCGGGGCCTTCGGGCTGATGTAGTTGCGGAAGGCGTCGGCCCGCGGTTCGAGCACCGCGAATGACTCGACGTCGGTCAGCTCCTGCGTGGTGTCGTTGCGGCCGGGCGTGAACGGCACGGTGATGTTGACACCCGCGAGGCGCGCCGCCTCTTCGACCGCGGCACAGCCGGCGAGCACGATGAGGTCGGCGAGGGAGACGCGCTTGTTGCCGGTCTGCGCCTCGTTGAACTCCTTCTGGATGCCCTCGAGGGTTTCGAGCACGCGGGCGAGCTCGGCCGGGTGGTTCACTTCCCAGCGCCGCTGCGGTTCGAGGCGGATGCGGGCGCCGTTCGCGCCACCCCGCTTGTCGGTCCGGCGGAACGTGGAGGCCGACGACCAGGCCGTGTAGACGAGCTGCGAGATCGACAGGCCGGAGGCGAGCACCTTCTTCTTGAGCTCGGCGATGTCGGCCTCGTCGATGAGCACGTAGTCAACCGGCGGGATGGGGTCCTGCCAGATGAGCGGCTCCCTGGGGACCCACGGCCCGAGATGCCGGGTGATGGGGCCCATGTCGCGATGGAGCAGCTTGTACCACGCCTTCGCGAACGCCTCTTCGAGCTCCTGCGGGTTCTCGAGGAAGCGCTTCGAAATCGGCCCGTAGATGGGGTCGAAGCGCAGGGCGAGGTCGGTGGTGAGCATCACCGGCGGGCGCCGCTTGTTCGGGTCGTACGGGTCGGGCACGAGGTCCTTCGCGGCCGGGTCGGTGGGAACCCACTGCCAGGCGCCCGCGGGGCTCTTCGTCAGGTCCCAGTCGTACTTGTAGAGGGTCTCGAGGAAGCTGTTGTCCCACCTGGTCGGGGTCGGCGTCCAGACGCCTTCGAGGCCGCTGGTGATGGCATCGGGGCCCTTGCCGGTGCCATAGGAGCTCTTCCAGCCGAGGCCCTGCTGCTCGAGCGGGGCAGCTTCGGGTTCGGGGCCGATGCTGTCGGCCGGGCCGGCGCCGTGGGTCTTGCCAAAGGTATGGCCACCGACGATGAGCGCGACGGTCTCCTCGTCGTTCATGCCCATGCGGCCGAAGGTGGTGCGGATGTCCTTCGCCGCCTCGATGAAGCTGGGCTTGCCGTTCGGGCCCTCGGGGTTCACATAAATGAGACCCATCTGGGTTGCGGCGAACGGCTCATCGAGTTCGCGCTCGGTGCCATGGACGCGCTTGTCGCCGAGCCATTCGTCCTCGGCGCCCCAGTCGATGTCCTCGGGCTCCCAGATGTCTTCGCGGCCGAAGCCGAAGCCATAGGTCTTGAAGCCCATCGCCTCGAGGGCGACGTTGCCGGCGAGCACCAGGAGGTCGGCCCACGAGAGCTTGTTGCCGTACTTCTTCTTGATGGGCCAGAGCAGGCGGCGGGCCTTGTCGAGGCTCGCGTTGTCGGGCCAGCTGTTCAGCGGTGCGAAGCGCTGGGCGCCTTCGCCACCGCCGCCGCGGCCGTCGAAGATGCGGTAGGTGCCGGCCGCGTGCCACGACATGCGGATGAAGAGCGGACCGTAGTGCCCCCAGTCGGCGGGCCACCAGTCCTGGGAGTTCGTCATGAGCTCGATGAGGTCCTTCTTCAGGGCCTCGACGTCGAGCTTCTTGAACTCCTCGGCGTAGTTGAAGTCCTCGTCCATCGGGTTGGCTTTGGACGAGTTGCGATGGAGCGTCGAAAGGTCGAGCTGGTTTGGCCACCAGTCGCGGTTCGTCCGCGGCCGCGTCGGATCGGATGTGGCCACTGCGCCGCTATTCGTCGCGTTGGGATCAGACACGTGGGGTTTCCTCCTCAAGTCAGGGCAAGGTCTGAGGCGGTCGGTATGAGACACCCGAGCGGGGTTCGCTGCTGCGGCGGTTTGCCGCCCCGAACCTCGCGAACCTTCTCATCCAGGCACTCGCAAGTTTAGAATGGTTCCGATCTGGCAAGCAAGCTAATCTACGAACACCCGCGAAAAACCTTACCCGCGCGGACGCAGGTCTCCCGAGAAGGGGACATAACCGAACGTTTGCCCCTCAACGCAGCCGCGTGGTACTGGAAAGAAGATGGAAACGAGCGTTGCCGAGCGATTCCGCGAGTTGGGCATCCGCGTGACCGCGCAGCGCGTCGCGGTGGCCGAGGTGCTCGCGAACTCGGACGACCACCCGACCGCCCAAATGGTCTACGAACGGGTGCGCGAACGCTTCCCGCAGATCACGCTCGGAACGGTCTACAACACGCTGGCGATGCTCGAAGAGAAGGGGTTCGTGCAGGCGCTGACCTTCGCGGGTGGCACCCGCTACGACACGAACGTGAAGCCGCACGCGAACCTCGTGTGCATCGAATGCGGGCGCATGGTCGATGTCGACGACGAGGAGGGGCTCGTCGACCGGCTGCGCCAGAACGTGATGGCAGAGTTCGGCTATTCGCTCCTGAGCCAGCGCGTGGACTTCTACGGCACGTGCCCGGATTGCCGCGGCGGGCGCGGCGAACCGGCTACCGCAGCCTCGTAGCCCCGCGCTACCCTTCGGCCGCCTCGCGGATGGCGGGGAGGTGCTCCCGCGGGTGCCCGATGAGCAGCACCTGGATGAACTGGCGGGGCGTCGCGCCGCGGCCGCCGAGCGCCGGGAGGGGGTTGCTTTCGCGGGCGAGCTGCTCCTCGGTCAGGCTCGAAATGACCTTCGCGGCCGCTTCCGCGCTCTCGCGCAGGGCTTCGAGCGTCTCCTCCTTCGACACGTTGGCGAACCGTTCGGCGTGCTCGGCGTTCATATGGTCGATGATTTCGCGGCTCATGGGCGGGAGCGGTTCGCCGTTCGCGATGGACTGGATCGACCGGATGGCGGTGCCCCAGTTGTCGGCGATGTGGTGGACGGCGACGTTCACCGGCCAATCGAGCCCGGGGACGACCCGGTGCCAGCGGTTCTCCGGGATCGTCTCGGCATAATCGATGAACTCGGCGCTGGTTTCCTGGAACTGGCGCAGGAGCTCACCTGCGGGCGGCTCGGGGTTGGTCATGACCGGTCCTCCTCGTGAGGTGGCGGGAGTATGTGCACCGGGGAGGGCGCGGGGCAAGCGGGTTCGCTGGAGCCCGGCGCGATGAGGCGGCCGTTATGCGTCGAAATCGGCGCGGAGCTCACCGGCCTACCGCTGGCGACGATCGCGGAGATGGCCCGCCAGTACACGTTCCGGAACGCGCACGGCGCGAACTAGTGCCGGGGGGATACGAAGTTGGCCTCGTAAGCGGCAGCGATCTCGCTCAGCACACGTTCCTTCGTGAGAGGCACTTCATCGACACGGGACTGAGCGATTGCCGCGGCGACGCCCTGCGCCGCCGTGAGTACGTGGGCCATTTCTCCTTCGCCGACGGTGTTCCAGTGAACACGCTCACGCACCTGCGCCTGGACCTGCCCGTCTATGTCCGGCTTGGCGGTGATTGTCGCCTCCAATCGAAGCGCCACGCCGTTCTTGCGGAGGAGACGACTCAAGACGCGGATGCTCGGGTTAGCGGCACCTGACTCAAGTGAAGCGACATAAGCTTGAGACACGCCAGCCCTCCTCGCAAACTCCTTCTGGGAGAGGCCCAGCGTGTGCCGGATCTGAGCCAGCAGCATCGCGACATCCCGGGAGGGCTTGAACTCTGCCTGCTGTTCAGCGAACTCGCGATCCTTTGCAAGCTCCGTAAGAAAGGAATCGAACGTCTGAGCGGTCATAGTTGTCCCTCTGCTGCTGGATGTACTTCCGCCAGCCAGTGGTCGAGATACCTCAGCGCCCGTTCTATGTGCTGTTGGGCTGCCGAAGCCATTTCATCTTTGGACACCACGTGGAGCACCACGAAAGCATCCTCTCCGGGCACCGGGGAGAATAAGACGCGGTAGGCTGGCCTCACCTGTGTCCGCAACTCCCACAACTCCACGCTTCCTTCGATGTAGCGAAGACGCTTGAACTTGTTCAAACCCGGCTGCGGGCCGAACTCGCTCAGCATCTCCAGACCTGTTTGGATGGCCTGGAACGTCTTCGGCGTGCTCCTGGCGAGACTGGCCAGTTTGTTGGCTACCACCTCCACGCCCGACGCCGTCTGATACAGGTATCTCTGGAATCGTGGCATGCCGGGACTATATAAGTTATCGCTTATGGGCACAAGGTCCAACAGATCCGTCACAGAAAGTAGGAGGTTTCCCCTTAACACATAGGGCAGGCAGCAGCGGAACATCAGCTGGCTGCTTGCCGGTGGCCGGGTGGAGGCGCCCCCGCGCGCTATTCGGCGTTCCCGAGCGATTCGAGTGCCTCGCCGGTGAGCCGGTAGGTGGTCCATTCGTCCATGGCGATGGCGCCGAGCGACTTGTAGAACGCGATCGCCGGTTCGTTCCAGTCGAGGACGGACCATTCGAGGCGGGCGCAGCCGCGTTCGACGGCGATCTGCGCGAGGCGGGTGAGGAGTGCGCGGCCGTAGCCCCGGCGGCGGAATCCAGGCTTCACGAAGAGGTCTTCGAGCCAGATGCCGGGGCGGCCTTCCCAGGTGCTGAAGTTGTGGAAGAAGAGGGCGAAGCCGGCCGGCTCGCCCTCGTCGGTTTCGGCGATGAGCACCTCGGCGTAGGGGTGCGGGCCGAACAGGTGCCGGCGGAGCTCCTCGGGGTCGAGGCGCACGGCGTCGGGCTCGCGTTCGTACTCGGCGAGCCCGCGAATGAGTTCGATGATGGTATCGAGGTCGGATTCGCGCGCGAACCGGAGGCTCACAGGTCTTCGACCAGCTCGATCTTCCCGACGGTGGCGCCTTCGCGAGCGATGCGGGTGGGGAGCGCCCGGCCGGTCATGCCGGTGGCCTGGAGCTCGGTGAGCATGGCGTTCGCCACCGTGCGCGCGGCGTCGGGCGGGCAGATGGCGGCGATGGAGCTCCCGGCGCCACTGAGCCATGCCGCGTAGGCGCCCGCCTTCTTCGCCGCCGTGAAGATGTCGAACATGGGCGGGAAGAGCACCGCGCGCTGCCGCTGGTGGATGCGGTCGTCGGTGGCGGCGTCGAGCAGGTCGACGCGGCCCGCGGCCATGGCGGCGACGAAGAGCGCGGCGCGCCCCGTGTTGTGGATGACGTCGGCCTTGCTGTAGGTGTCGGGGAGGACCTTGCGGGCGTCCTTCGTCGCCATCGGATGGTCGGGGATGAGGACCGCGATCGAGGTGTCGGAGGGGTAGCGGCAGGGCACGCGAAGGTAGCGGCCCTCGTTCTCGATGCAGACCTGCATGCCGCCGAACAGCGCGGGGCAGGCGTTATCGGCGTGGCCTTCGAGCTCAGCGGCGATGGCCAGGCACTCGTCGGGCGAAAGGGGCTTGCCGGCGAATTCGTTCGCGGCGAGCACGCCGGCCACGCGGGCGACGGCGCTTGCACCGAGGCCGCGGCCGAGCGGGATGGCGACGTTGTAGCGCACGCGAACGGGCGGCAGCTCCTTGCCGATGTGCGTGTACACCTGGCGTACCGCGGTGAGCACCATCTTCTCGCCGACGTCGTCGGTCGGCATGGGCTCGGGGCCACCGAAGGTGACCGTGATCGAGGCGAAGAGGTCGAGCGCGAGGCCGAGGCAATCGAAGCCTGCGCCGAGGTTGGCACTGGTTGCAGGGACGCGGACGGTGATAGCTGTAGCAGACATGGCGATCTTGGTGGGGAACGAGGATAACAAAGGCTCGGCGTATGGGCTGGTGGGTTGTGGCTGTTGGCTGTTAGCTCCGGGCTCGGCTTCGAAGCCAGTTCCCAAGGGAGGCGGTTCCTCGTATCAGACGCCGGCGGGGCTTGCGAACACCTTCACCCCCGGCTCGACCACCAACAGCCAATAGCCAACAGCCAATAGCCTCCATAACGCGCGGGCTGCGCGATCGTGTATAGTCGCGGTCCGATGAGCCTGGAGGGTAAGCATCCCCGGCCGGCGGAGGCGGTTGCCCCGCCGGGCGCTCCTTCGTACCGGCTCGAACGGGCGTGGGCTCGTACCGTCGTTTCGACGCTTCCGCTCGTCCTGGCGCTGGTGCTGGCCTGTGTGATGTACGCGCCCGCCATCCCGAGCGGTCTTTACGGGGATGACTACGCGTACCTGCTCGCGCAGCGCGAGATGGGCTTCGGCGACTTCGTCGCGGCCGCGCTCGACCCGAGGGAGAGTGACACGTTGCTCGATGTCCCGGGTGGATACTGGCGGCCCCTGTCGTCATTGAGCTGGCTGGTGACGGCGCCACTCTTTGGCGCGAACGGGCAGTATTACCACCTGCTGACCCTGGCGATCCACCTCGCGTCGGTCGTGATGGTGTGGCTGCTGGCCCGGCGGATCGCGGGTGGAACATTCGGGCCGGCCGCTGCCGCCATCCTGGTGGCGATTCACCCTGCCAGCATCGAAGCGGTCGCCTGGGCGTCGTCGATCAACAGCGCGGCGCTGCCCTTCGCGCTGGCCGCGTGGCTGGCACTGGCCCGTGCGGTCCGGGATGACGAGCCGCAGCGGGCTCGCTGGCTGCTGGTCGCCGCGGGGTTCCTTTCCATCGCGCTCCTGTTCCGCGAGACCGTGGCGGTGATCGCGGTGGCCGCGTCGCTCTGGTACCTGGCCGTGAGCCCGCCACCATGGCGTTCGCTCACTGCGAGGCGTACGGCCCGGTGGGCAGCGCCGATCCTGGCGATGGCGGCGCCGGTGGTGGCCTACCTGCTCATCTCGACGGTGTTCTTCACGCAGTCGAACAGCGGGAACCGGGTGGTGTGGTCGTGGGATGGCGTGGAGAACTGGGGGTTCTACATCCGGTACGCCGGCGCTCCCATCGGACCGCCGGCCGCGACCCCCGTGAAGGTGTTCGGTGCCGTAGTGGGTGCGGTGCTGTTGTTGCTGATCCCGGCGACGGTGTTGGCGCGCCGGCCGGTCGTGGCCGCGCTGGTGCTGGGGTTCGTCGTGGGGCTCCTGCCATACGCGTTCGTCGACTTCGGGACCTCGGTGCGGTACCTCTACTTTCCGCTCGCACCGCTCGCACTGGGGCTCGCCGTGCTCATCGCAGCGTTCGAGGAGCCCGTGCCGGGCCGGTGGCGGAACGCGGTCCCGGCGGCGGCGGCGCTGCTCATGCTCGCGGCCATCCCCGTGGCCCTCTACGGGAGCGTTCGTGTCGACCGGTGGGTGACATCGGCGCCGGATAAAGAGGATGCGTGGCTCGAGCAGGTGACGGCCACGTGGCCCACCTGGCCGCACGAGGGCGGGCGCCTGTTCGCGGCGAACACCCCGCTCATGCTGGGAATCTTTGGGGGATTCGCGCTCCAGCCGGCGCTCGACTATGTGTACGACGGCCAGGCGCCCGACCAGGTGGTGGTGATCGCAGAGGAGGACATCCCGCGCGTCGAGTTCATCGTCACGGAGCAGGACGAGATTTTCGTGTTCGAGGAGTAGCGCCCCGCCGCCCGCCCGGGAGAAGGGGAGTGAGGAACAGTGTCACCCGGCAGGAACAGCGAACAGCCAATAGTTAACAGCCAATAGCCCGGCCCTTCGGGCCGTGATGTTGGGACAGGCGAACGGTGTGGGGCTACCAGGGGTGGGCGACGCTGGAAGGGCTACCCGGAGGTGCGACATGCGAGTACTGGTTACCTGGGCAACCAAGCACGGGGGCACCGCCGAAGTTGGGGAGGCAATCGCCGAGGAGCTGCGGACGATGGGCCTGGATGTGACCGCGCTCCCGGCGGAGGATGCGCCGCCGCCGGACGAGTTCGACGCCGTGGTCATCGGTTCGGGCGCGTACATGGGCAAGTGGTTGAAGGCGGCGCTCGAGTATGTGGGCGAGCACGAACTCTCGTTGCGCCAGCGGCCGGTCTGGCTGTTCACGAGCGGGCCCATCGGCGACCCGCCACGACCGGAGANCGACGCGGTCGATATCGAGGCGACGAAGATGGTCACGGACGCGCGTGCGCACCAGCTGTTCCCCGGCCGCATCGACCGGAAGCGGCTCGGGTTCGCCGAACGGGCGCTGGTGATGGCGCTCCGCGTGCCCGATGGCGACTGGCGAAACTGGGACGACATCCGCGCTTGGGCACGCCGAATCGGCGAGGAGCTGTCGAAGGAGCGCCGCCTGGACCCGGCGCCGGTGGAGTACCACCCGTGGGAAGTCGGCGGGCGGTGGTAGCAGGGAGCGGCTGTTGGCTATTGGCTGTTGGCCGGCGGGTTCGCGTTCGGACGCTCGTGCAGGGGTATCGGCGTGATTCGAGGGCCGAGGCTGCAGGTAGTCTCGACCCTCGTCGTGTGGGCTCCCTCTCCCGCGGCAACGGGAGGTTGGGGTGAGGGCCATGGGCGCGGCTTGCTTCGCGCGCCGCGGTAGGGGACGACCGATAGTGCCGTTGATGGAGCGGTGAGCAGTCCGCCGAGGCCGCAGTGGGCCTCGACTACCGGAGGCGGGCCCCTCCGCACTCAGTACCGCGACCGTGAGGGAGCGTCCGACGTAGCCTACCGGAGAGGGCCGGGGGCCACGCGATCTCGCCGCCCGTGCCCCTGGGAACCGGGAACCCTCACTGAGCACCGGGCACCGGGCACTCCCCTACCGGGGACGAATTCGGAAGACGGGGTAGTTGGCCGCGACGGCTTCGAACTCTTCGAGCGGTGAATCGGGGCCCGGGTCGAAATGGGGACGGGCGCCGAACGCGCGTTTCACATACGCCTTGAGCACCGGGGCGCGTTCCTCGACGGGCACCTCTTCGAGGAGCACGGGTTCGCGCGAACCGCTTCGGATGGTGGCTTCGCCGCCCGCCGCGCGAACGTTCTTCACCCAGTCGGACCGTTCGCCCAGCATCGAAACCAGGTAGCGCTCCCCCTCGACTTCGGCGATGACGACGGGCACGGACTGGAGGCCGGCGCCGCTGCGGCGCGGCACCTCGAGCGCGACCTGGAACCGTGGCGGCAGCCCCAGCCCCGACCAGATGGCCTGCGCGCGGCTCACTGCCCGCCCGACGCGTGTTGGCCGCCCGTTGCGGTAGTAGACGGAGTTGGGCATCAGCACGAACGCGACGGCGATGGCCGCGGCGACCAGCGCGGCGATTCCCAGCGGCTTGCGCATCCTCTCACCTCCCGGGCGGATTCGCCCGTGCAGTACGCGCGGGCCGGGGCCCAACGATACACCAGTCGGGGACGGGGGTTCGGGGCTCCCGAGGCTGCAGCGGGCCTCGACTAAGGGTTCGCGCACCTCGGGGACGCCCAACCAGTACCGCGACCGTTAGGGAGCGTCCGCCGTCGCCTACCGGGCTGGGCCGGGGTCACGCGAACGCGCCGCTCCGCGCCGCCGGGAACGGGGAACCCCTCCCACCGGGCACTGAGCACGGAGCACTGTGCACACAACACATTCGTCGTATACTCCGGCATCCATTGCGGGAGGTCATATCGTGCAGGCATCCAACCTCTTCCCGGTCGAAGGGAAGACCGCGATCGTTACCGGGGCGTCGTCGGGGTTGGGGGTGGTGATGGCGGAGGGGCTGGCGAACGCGGGCGCCAACGTGGTGCTCGCGGCGCGCCGAAAGGACAACCTCGATGCGCTCGCCGAACGGCTCACGGCGGCGGGTGCGAAGGCGCTCGCTGTTCGCTGCGACGTCTGCAACGCCGAAGACGTCGAGCAGCTGGTCGCGGCGGCGTGGGACAGCTTCGGGCGCGTCGACATCCTGGTGAACAACGCGGGTGTCTCGGCCGATGCCGGGGTGCTGCCCGAACACGTGCCCGACGAGCTGTTCGAGACATCGGTGCAAACGAACCTGGTGGGGACGTTCCGGTGTTGCCGTGCGGTGGCCCGGCGGCAGCTCGCGGATGGCCGGGGCGGTTCGATCATCAACATCGCGTCGATCATGGGGATGGCCGGCACGCAGAACGCACCGGTCGGGTACCAGTCGGCGAAGGCGGGCGTCATCAACCTGACGCGGGCGCTGGCGCTGAGCTGGGCCGACCGCGGGGTTCGGGTGAACTGCATCGCGCCGGGCTGGTTCCCGAGCGAGATGACGGCGGCGTGGTTCGCGGTGCCGCAGTTCCTTGCGCGGTTCGCGAACCAGATCCCGACGCGCCGCGTGGGCGACCCCGCCGACCTGGTGGGACCGGTGCTCTTCTTCGCGAGCGACGCCTCGGCGTTTGTAACGGGCCAGGTGCTCGCGGTCGACGGCGGGCTCTCGGCGTCGAACGGGGCGATGGCGTACGACGAGGAGCTGTTCGCGATGCAGGCGGCGGCGGTGGGCCCGCTCGGGGAGCGGATCATGCCGGCGTAGCCGGCGGCTGTCGGCTATCGGCTTTCGGCTGTCGGGTCTGCCCTCATCTCCCTGCCCCTTCTCCCGCCCCAGGCGGGAGAAGGGGAGATTGTGGTGTAGTGAGGCGGTGGCCGTCGGCGATCGGCCGTCGGCCTTCGGGTTAGTGCGGTGGCCTGGAGGTGCCGGCGTTCGACCACCGGGCGAGGAACGCTCCGCCGGGCGCCCGGTCCAGGCCGCCGAGGCCGCAGTGGGCCTCGACGACCGTGAGCGCGCCGCGTTCGCCTCCGGGAACCGGGAACCCCTGCTGAGCACTGAGCACCGGGCACCGGGCACTACCCGGTAGGCCATCGGCCTACCGGATCACGAAGTAGCGCGCGGCGGGGTGGTGCGTGATGAGCGCCGAGGTCGACTGTTCGGGGTGCCACTGGAACGTCTCGCTCAGTTCGACGCCGATGCGCTCGGGGCCGAGCAGCTTTGCGATGAGCGTCTGCTGTTCGAGGTCCGGGCAGGCGGGATAACCGAACGAGTAGCGGGAGCCGCGGTAGCCCTGCGCGAAGATTTCGCGGACGGTCGGGGCGTCTTCGCCCGCGATGCCGAGCTCTTCGCGGACGCGCTTGTGCCACAGTTCGGCCAGCGCCTCGGCCGATTCGACGGCGAACCCGTGCCAGTGCAGGTAGTCGCGGTACTCGTTCGACGCGAACAGTTTCTGTGCGTATTCGGTCGCCTTCGGGCCCATGGTCACGAGCGTGAAGGCCACGACATCGTAGGGGCCACCCTCGGGTTCGAGGCCGTAGTGCGCTTCGACGCCGGGCGGTTCGCCCTTCGTGCGGAAGAAGTCGGCGATGCAGAGCCGCCGACCGCTCGGCTGGCGGGGGAAGGTGAAGCGCACCGGTTCGCCGGCCGGGCCGTTGTCCCATTCGGGCCAGACGAGGAGGTCGTTTCCCTCGGCCTGCGCCGGGAAGTAGCCGTAGACCACCTTTGGCACGAGGAGCTGTTCGCTGATGGCGATCTCCTGCATGCGGCGGAAGACGGGCCGCACTTCGTTATCGAGGAAGGCCTCGTATTCGGCGTCGCTGCGCTTGCCCTTCTGGTACTGCCACTGGCCGCGGAAGAGCGCGACCTCGTTGATCCACGGGAAGATGTCGCGCAGGGGGATGCCGCGAACGACCCGCGAACCCCAGAACGGGGGCTTCGGAACGGGCGGCTTTTCGCCCGCGCGAACATCGGAAACGGCGTATTCGAACGCGCCGGGCGGCAGGCCGGTGCCATCGCCGCCGGGGGCCGGCGTGGTGACGCGCACTTCGTCGTAGCCGGTGTGTTCCCTGGAGCCCTTGCGCTCCGCCGCCGCGGTTTCCGTGTCGCCCTTCTTGCCGAGCAGCCGGTCGAGCGTGGCGAGCCCTTCGAAGGCGTCCTGGCAGTAGAACACCTGCCCCTTGTAGATGGCGCGAAGGTCGTTCTCGACGTACTTGCGGGTGAGGGCGGCGCCGCCGAGCAGCACCGGGTAGTGGAAGAGCTCGCGGGCGTTGAGTTCCTCGAGGTCTTCGCGCATGACGACGGTGCTCTTCACNAGCAGGCCCGAAAGNCCGATCGCGTCGGCGCCGACCTCCTCGGCCTTTTCGATGACGTTCTGAATCGGCTGCTTGATGCCGAGGTTGTAGGTCGTGTAGCCGTTGTTCGACAGGATGATGTCGACGAGGTTCTTGCCGATGTCGTGCACGTCGCCGCGAACGGTGGCGAGCACGATCTTGCCCTTGCCGCCGCCTTCGACCTTTTCCATGTGCGGTTCGAGGTAGGCGACGGCGGTCTTCATCGTCTCGGCCGACTGGAGCACGAACGGGAGCTGCATCTTCCCGGCGCCGAAGAGTTCGCCGACCACGCGCATGCCATCGAGCAGGTGCTCGTTGATGATGGTGAGCGGGTCCATCCGCTGGAGCGCCTCATCGAGGTCGCGTTCGATGTCGCGGCGGTCGCCGTCGATGATGCGCTGCTTCAGGCGCTCTTCGACCGGGAGCATGGCGCGGTCGGACGTGGTGGTCTTTTCGGTGGTGACGCCTTCGAACAGCGAGATGAAGTGGGTGAGCGGGTCGTAGCCGTCGCGGCGGCGGTCGTAGATGAGGTCGCGCGCCGTTTCGAGTTGTTCTTCGGGAATGCGGTTGAGCGGCAGGATCTGCCTGGCGTTGACGATGGCCGCATCGAGCCCGTGTTCGATGGCCTCGTAGAGGAACACGGAGTTGAGCACGCGGCGGGCCGGCGGCTTGAGCCCGAACGAGATGTTCGAGACGCCGAGCACGGTGTGGACGCCCGGGAACTCCTGCTTCACCTGGCGGATGGCGTTCAGCGTCTCCATCGCGTCGCGGCGCAGGTCTTCCTGGCCGGAGCTGAGCGGGAAGGTGAGGAAGTCGAACAGCAGGTCGCCGGGTTCGAGGCCGTATTCGTTGACGGCGAGGTCGTAGATGCGGCGGGCCACGCGCATCTTCCACTCGGTGGTGCGGGCCTGCCCCTCTTCGTCGATGGTGAGGGCGATCGCGGCGGCCCCGTGGCGGCGAATCAACGGCAACAGGCGGCGGATCTTCCGTTCGCCGTCCTCGAGGTTGATGGAGTTGACGATCGCCTTGCCGCCGTAGAGCTTCAAGGCCGTCTCGATGACCGGCACCTCGGTGGAGTCGAACACGAGCGGCAGCGTGGACTGCGTCCGGAGCTCGGTAACAAGCCGCTCCATGTCGGGGGCGCCGTCGCGGCCGACGTAGTCGACCATGACGTCGAGGACGTGGGCGCCTTCGGCCGTCTGCTCCTTCGCGAGCTGGACCATGCCGTCGATGTCGCCGGCGAGCAGGAGCTCGCGGAAGGCCTTCGAGCCCGTGGCGTTCATCCGTTCGCCGATGACGAGGAACGAGGTCTCCTGCTCGATCGGGACGGAGGTGTAGAGCGACGAGACGGCGGCTTCGTAGGGGCCGGGCTCGCCATCGAAGAAGAACTTCGCAACGTCGCGGCGCTTCGGTGGGCGGTGTCCGATGGCCTCGAGCGCGGCTTCGAAGTGCGCGGGGGTGGTGCCGCAGCAGCCGCCGGCGATGTTAATGCCGAACTCGTCGACGAAGATGGCGTGGTAGCGCGCGAACTCTTCGGGCGTGAGGCGGTAGCAGGCCTCGCCATCGATGAGCTCGGGCAGGCCCGCGTTCGGCGCGACGAACACCGGCCGGCGCGAGTGCTCGGCCAGGTAGCGCACGTGCTCGACCATCTGCTCGGGGCCCGTCGCGCAGTTGATGCCGATGATGTCGACCACATCGAGCGCGTCGAGCGTGGTGAGCGCGCAGGCGATGTCGGAGCCGAGCAGCATGGTGCCCGTGGTCTCGATGGTGACGCTGGCGATGACGGGCAGGCGAACGCCCATTTCCTCGAACACGTCGGAGATGGCGGCGAGGGCGGCCTTCGTCTGGAGCAGGTCCTGGCAGGTTTCGACCTTCAGGACGTCGATGCCGCCTTCGATAAGGCCGCGGGCCTGTTCGCGGTAGCCTTCGACGAGCTCGTCCCAGGTGATGTGGCCGAGCGAGGGGAGCTTCGTGCCGGGGCCCATAGTGCCGAAGCTGTAGCGCGGCCATTCGGGCGTACTGAACTCGTCGCGGACGGCGTTGAGCTGCTGCGCGGCGATCCGGTTAATTTCGCGGACGCGCGGCACGAGGTCGTACTCGGCGAACACGACCGGGTTCGCGCCAAAGGTGGCGCTATCGACCGCATCGGCGCCGGCCGCGTAGAGGCTGCGCTGGATGTTCGCGACCGCCTCGGGGTCGGAGATGACGAGGTATTCGTTGCAGCCGTCCTTGCCGCCGTAGTTGGGGCCCGGCTTCATCGCCAGGATGCTCGAACCGATGGGGCCTGCGGCGAAGAGGACGCGTTCGCGGAGGCGGTTGATGAAGGGATGATCAAGCGGTTTGTAGGCCATGTGGGTACCCGGGAAGCGCCGTTCAGAGGCGGCGCGTGAAGCTAGGCGGCGAGGGGGATTGAGGCCGGGAAATCGACGGCAGCGTTAGCCTCGGCGCGCTGCCGCCTGACGCATGACCATGCGGCCGCGCTGCGAAAGGGCATCGAACGGGGGGGACGCAATGCTGCCCGCCATGGCGCGAGTATACCAGAGCCGTGCGAGGGGCCGGTTCCGGGCTATCCCCTTCGCGTATGATGCAGGGCATGGATTTCCGGCTTCCCGAAGAGACGCGCAGGTGGCGTGAGGAGCTCCGGGCGTTCCTGCGGGAGGAACTCCCGCCGGGGTTCCAGGGCTCCGATGACTACTTCGATAAGGAAGAGCAGCTCCCGTTTGCGCGGCAGTTCATGCGAAAGCTCGGCGAACGCGGGTGGCTCGCCCCGGCCTTCCCGGAGGAGTACGGGGGCATGGGCCGGACGTTCATCGACCAGTTCGTGCTGAACGAGGAGCTTGCGTGGCACCGGGCGCCGGCCGGCGGGCGGCTGTTCACGCTCGGCATCGTCGGGCCGACGATGCTCATCCACGCGACGGAGGAGCAGAAGGCGCGATGGCTCCCGCCGATTTCGCGCGGCGAACACTGGTACTGCCAGGGGTTCAGCGAACCGGGCTCGGGCAGCGACCTGGCGAGCATGCAGACCAGCGCCGTCCGCGATGGGGACGAGTACGTCATCAACGGCCAGAAGATCTGGACGACGAACGCGCATGCCGCCGACCGCATGATCCTGCTCGCGCGGACCGACCCGGAGGCGCCGAAGCACAGGGGCATCAGCGCGTTCATTGTCGATATGAACACGCCCGGGATCACCATCCAGGGCATCCCGAACATGGCCTACCGGCGCGACTTCAACCAGGTGTTCTTCGAAGACGTTCGGGTGCCGGCCGGGAACCTGCTCGGGGGCGAGAACCGGGGCTGGTACGTCGCGGCGACGACGCTCGACTTCGAACGTTCGAACATCGCGGCGATCAGCGGGGCGCGGCGCACCATCCACGACCTGGTGCAGTGGGCGCAGCAGCGCCAGCCCGGCGGCCGCCGCCCGTGGGACGACCCGGCCGTTCGCAGCAAGCTGGCGGAGCTGCACATCCGCGCGGAGGTGGGGCGGCTGCTCGCCTACCGGACCGCGTGGCTCCAGTCGAAGGGCGAGGTGCCGAACTACGAGGCGAGCATCGGCAAGGTGTGGATGGCGAACCTCGGAATCGACACCGGGAACGTGGGCGTGAACCTGCTGGGGCTCTATGGCCAGCTCACCGGCGGGCAGGCCCTGGCTCCGTTCGACGGTCGCGTCGAGGAGTCGTACCTGCTGGCGGTGGCGGGGCCCATCGGCGGCGGTACGGCGGAGATTCAGCGCAACATCATCGCGCAGCGCGGCCTGGGGCTGCCCCGCGGCTAGGTTCGAACGCGTAGCGGTCGCCGGTTACTGGAACAGGGCGCCGACCGACTGGCCCGAGTGGATGCGGCCGATGGCATCGCCGAACTGCGGGGCGATCGGGATGATCTTCATGTTCGGCAGCTGCTTTTCGGGCGGCACGGGCACCGAATCGGTGACGACGATCTCGCGGACGTCGGCCTTCCGCAGGCGGTCGACCGCGGGGCCGCTCAGGATCGGGTGGTAGCACGAGACGTAGACGTCGCGGCAGCCCTGTTCGCGCAGGACGCGAACGGCCTCGGTGATGGTCCCGCCGGTATCGATTTCGTCGTCGAGGATGAGGACGTTGCGATCCTTGACGTCGCCGATGACGTTCACGGCCTCGGTGCGGTCGGTGTTGCCGATGCGGCGCTTTTCGATGATGGCGAGCGGCATATCGAGCCGGACGGCCATGTCGCGAGCGCGCTTTTCGTCGCCGACGTCGGTGGCGACGACGACGCAGTTTTCGATGTTCTCGTTGCGGAAGTAGGCGCTAACCGGGTAGAGGGCGTTGAGCTCGTCGACCGGGATATTGAAGAAGCCCTGGATCTGGCCGGCGTGCAGGTTCATGGTGAGCACGCGGTCGGCGCCCGCGGTTTCGATGAGGTTGGCGACGAGGCGGGCGGAGATGGGGACGCGCGGCTGGTCCTTCTTATCGCTGCGGCCGTAGGCGAAGTAGGGGATAACCGCGGTGATGCGACCTGCGGAAGCCCGCTTGGCGGCATCGATCATGATGAGGAGTTCCATGATCGAGGTGTTCACGGGCGAGCAGAAGGGCTGCACCAGGAAGACATCGCGCATGCGGATGTTCTCCTGGTACTGGACGAAGATGTTCTCGTTGGAGAATTCGAAGACATCGACCTTGCCGAGGGGGCGGCCGAGACGCGCGCAGATGGCCTTGGCAAGCTCCGGGTGTGCCCGGCCCGAGAAGATCGCGAGGTCGCTATACACCTGGTTCCTCGATGCTGGATTCGGGCGGCTCGCCAGGGGAAGGGCGACGAGCGCGCGATCGAATGTACCACGAGAAAAAGTTCCACGGCGAAGGGCGTACGTGGAAAGGCAGGCCGGCGGATCCGCGCCCTACACTGGTGCCGTGGAACATTCGATTCTCGGGCTCGTCGGCAAGACGCCGATGGTCGAGCTGAAGTCGCTTTCGCCGGAGCCGGGCGTTCGCTTCTTCGCGAAGCTGGAAGGGCAGAACCCCACGGGCTCGATCAAAGACCGGATTGTGCTGCGCATCCTGCAGAAGGCACGCGAGCGCGGCGACCTCCAGCCGGGCCAGCGCATCGTCGAGGCTTCGACCGGGAACACGGGCGTGGCGCTGGCGATGCTCGGGCAGCTCTGGGGCCACCCGGTCGATGTGTGCGTGCCCGAGAGCGTCTACCCGGAGATCGAACAGCTGCTGCGGGCCTATGGCGCGAACATCCGGCGGGTGCCGCGGCAGGCCGGGATTAAGAGCGCCATCGCCGTCGCGAAGGAGATCGCCGAGAAGGAAGGGGCCTACTTCCTGGACCAGTTCGGGAGCGAAGAGAACGTCCGCGCGCACTACGAGACGACGGGCGCGGAAATCCTGGAAGACCTCGGCCGGGTGGACGTGTTCATCGCGGGCATCGGGACGGGGGGCACGATCAGCGGCGCGGGCCGTCGGCTCAAGGAAGCGAACCCGGGCTGCCATGTGTTCGGCGTCGAACCGCGGCTCGGGGTACACGTGCAGGGGCTGCAGTCGCTCGAAGATGGCTTCATCCCGCCCGTGCTGGACGAGTCGGTGCTCGACGGGAAGATCATCGTGGGGAACCGGCACGCCTTTTCGCACGCGCGGCGGGCGATGCTGGCCGAGGGGATCTTCGGCGGCATCAGCTCGGGCGCGGTGCTGCACGCGGGGATGCGCGCCGCCAGCCGCATCAAGCGGGGGAACATCGTGATGGTGTTCGCCGATGCCGGCTGGAAATACCTGGGCACCGACCTCTGGTCCTCGGAAGACCACGACCCGGCTTTCGAAGCGCACGAAGACCCGCTCGACGACGTCCTCTGGTGGTAANGNNACCNGNGNCACTTCGCACNANAACNNAAAGCCCGGACCACTGGTCCGGGCTTTGTTGCTGGTNGCCGATNGCNGGCGGCCGGTAGCCCCTTACCCTGCGACGGCTTCCGCTTCTTCCTTNGCGCCGGCGCCGAGGAATTCGAGGAACGCCTGGTTGTACTCGTTCGGGTACTCCATGGCGCCGACGTGGCCGCCCGGGAGCTCCTTCAGGGTCGCGTTCGGGATGAGCTTGGCCAGCCGCTGCGAATTGCGGATCGGCAGGNGGGCGTCGTCCTTGCCGCCGACGACGAGCGTGGGCTGCTTGATGTTCGACAGGCGGTCGCGCGCGTCGAATTCGAGCACGGCGCGGGCCTGGCGATGAACGCGTGGTCCTGCTGTGGCCACTGGTTCGCAAGCGAGTTCAGGATCGACTTTTCGTACCGCTCTTCGTCGTCGAGCAGCTCGGGGCTGTAGAGGAAGGCGGAGGTGAGCCGGACGATCTGTTCGCGGCTCATGTTCGAGCGGCGGGCGTCGATGAGGCCGCGGACGACGGTGCGGGTGTAGCCGTCGATGTAGGGCGCGCTCGCGAGAAGGATGAGCTTATCGACGCGGTTGGGGTGAGCGAGCGCCAGTTCCTGGGCGATGAAGCCGCCCATGCTGAACCCGAGCACGCTGGCCTTTTCGATGCCGAGGCGGTCCATCAGGGCGATGGTGTCCTGGGCCATGCCAGCGATGCTGTAGGGGCGGTCGGGAGCGCTCGTGCGGCCGGCGCCACGGTTATCGAAGGTGATAACGCGGTAGTGCTTCGAAAGTTCGGGGACCTGGAGTGCCCAGCCCTGCAAGTCGCCGCCGAGGCCCATGATGAGGACCAGGGGATCGCCGCTGCCGGCTTCTTCGTAATAGACGAGGATGTCGCGAAGTTGTGCGGTGGGCATGGGTGCTCCTGGGTTGCGTCGATCGGCGGCCGCGCCGTTGCGGCGCGGCCACGGAAATGCTACCGGTTCGCGGTTCTTACGTCAGGTCGAGGGGGGAGTGCTAAGTGCTAAGTGCTTAGTAGATTGCCTCGGGTGTCGGCATCGCCGTTCGAATCCCGAAGAGCCCCACTCAGCACTAAGAACCAAGCACTCAGCACTTCCCGACTCAGCACTCCCAGCGTTAGCGGATATGAATCTCCGCGGTTGTCGCGGAGACGTACTGCTGGCCGCCGCCGGCGCCGCGGACTTCCACCTCGACGGTGGTGTTCACGAACTGGCGGCGGGCGGCGCCGGTGACGGCGTATTCCCAGTGGTCGCCGGATTTGGTGCCCGGGTTCTCGAAGGCGTCGGTCTGCCAGGCGCCGGCTTCGCCGTTCCAGTACTTGCCGTCGTCACGGCGGATGACGAAGGAAACGGCGGTGAGGTTGAGGTCGCCTGTGGTGGCGGTGAAGGCCAGGCGGCTGCGAGAGACGACGCTGCCCGGGACGATGGCGCCGAGCTCTTCGGTGGGCACACCGGCCCCGGAGGTGATGGTGAATTCCTGCGGCGACGAAGCACCGCCGCCGGGGGTGAACACGGTGACCTGCGCTGTGCCGGCGGCCGCCAGCTTCGCGGCGGGGACCACGGCGGTGAGCTGCGTGGCGCTGACGTAGGTGGTCGCCAGGTCCTGGCCGTTCCAGCGAACGATGGAATTGCTGGCGAAGTTCGAGCCGGTAACGGTGAGGGTCAGATCGCTGCTGCCGGCCGGGGCGCTGTTCGGCGAGATGCCGGTGAGCACCGGGGCAGGCGCGGAGCCAGTGATGGTGAACGGCTTCGCGAGCGACGTGCCGCCGCCCGGCTCGGGGTTGCGCACGGCGACGTAGAGCGTGCCGGGGTTGGCCAGCTCGCCGGTTTCGAGGTTGACGCGGAGCTCGGTCGCGCTGACGTAGAGGGCCGGGCGGACGACGCCGCCGATCAGCACCTCGGAGGCGGGGATGAAGCCCGTGCCGTTGATCACGAGGGTGAAGCCCGGGATGCCGGCGTCGACGGTCGAGGGCTCGAGCGCGGTGATCACCGGGAGCGGGTTGAGGCGTTCGCGGACCTGGAACGTGACGCCGTTCGATTTGCCGCCACCGGGGCCGGGGTTGTAGACGGTGATGGTGGCGGTGCCGGGCTCCATCAGCAGGTCGGCCGGGATGAGCGCCCGGAGGGTCGTGTCGTTGACGAACTCGGTGGTGCGGTCCTGGCCGTTCCAGCGAACCACAGCGCCGTTCACGAAATTGGTGCCGGTGACGGTGAGGACGAACGACGGTTCGCCTGCGAACGTCTCGGCAGGCTGAAGGGCGTTGAGGGAGGGCGCCGGGTTTTCGGCTGCGACGGTGAGCGCGAGGGTGCTCGACCCGCGGGTACCAGGGTTGACGCCGTCGCCGTTGTAGAACGCGGTGACGGTGTAGGAGCCGGGTTCGGCGGGCGTGAATTCGACGCCGCTCTGGCCGTAGCCGCAGTTGTCGGCGGCCGAATCCAGGTAGGTGGTGCCGGGAAGAAGGTCGCCGCCGGGGCCGCGAACCTCGAACGCCGAGGCGTCGAGCACCGGGAAGGACGACTGTGCGATGCCCGCGGCGCTGTCTCCCTCCTGCCCGACCGGGACATGCGCGGTGCACACGGCAATCGGCTGATTGAGCTGCCACGGCGGATCGCCGAACGGTGTGGCGAGGCCGAGCTTCCGGACGGTGACCCGGGCGCGGGTGGTCCCGAGAGGATTCGCCTTCGAGACCTCGTCGGTCAGGGCGAAGGACGGGGCGCGCAGGTAGATGTCGATGTCCTGGGCGTCCTGGGCCGTCTTTGCGCGCACCTTGAAGGTCATGGTCGCTGTGGCGTCTTCGGCCAGGGGCAGCGTGCCCCCGGAGCAGCGGGCGATGTTCGCGTCGATCTCCGCGGTGCCGGCGCCCGGGCAGGTGATGCTGCCCGGTACAATCTCGCCGTTCGTGATGACGGCCTCGATGGGCTGTACGGGCGTTACCGGCCCCGGATTGGAGACCGGAGGAACGTTGCGGGTGGTGAACGTCACGCCAACGTTGACGACGCCGCCTTCCTCCACGGCCTCCCGATCGGGAGTGGTCTCGATGTCCCAGGTGGGTTCCTGGCCGGCCATGAGCAGCATGTATTGCGCGCCAATCTCGACCGGGTAGGGAGTCGTGACTTCATCCCCTTCGGAATCCCACATCCCGGACTGGGGTGTTGCGAGCAGGTCCAGGTCCTCGGGCTCATAGACGGGGAGGGCGTCCTCGGTGAACTTGAAGGTGAGCGAGGTCATGACGCCGGTATTGAAGTTCGCCGGGAGATGGAACCTGCAGGTAACGTGATCAGCGTGCACAGCGGGGCCGCAGTCCATGGGGACGGGGCCGCCCTGTGCAGAAACGAACTCGAGGCCCTGGGGCACCGCAAACGTGAAGGTGACCGGGTCGGTAATGCCCTCGGGCCGAACGGCGCCCGGCGGATCGGCAAAAAGCTGCACCACCAGCTGTGAGCCAACCTGGAACGTTCCACTCGCTGGGTACAGCAGCCAGTCGAGCTCATCGTCCGGGTCGTCGGCGCGGGTGGGGCGAACGCTAACCGCGAGGCCCAGCGACGCAACCAGTGCGAGCAGCAGCAGCCAGCGGAACGCGGGCCGGGAAGTCGAACGCGTGCGCATATGGCTAGCCCGTGTAGCTGATGGTGATGCCGCGGAGCCGGCTGCCCGGGCCGCCCGTCAGGTCGACAACAAGGAAGTAGACGTTCGCGCTGTTATCGACGGTGTGCGGGTAGGCCTCCACGGTGAAGGGCGAGGAACCTTCGGTCGAAAGCACTTCGGCGAGCTTGTACACCTGCGCCACGACGGAGCCGTTTGAAAGCGGCGTATAGTCGAGCCGCACCTGCACCGTGCCTTCGGTGGCGATGAAGTGCGCCGTCATGCTGGTGATGGTGACGCCATCGGGCAGGTGGACGGGTGCGAAGTAGCGGTGCGATGTCGGGTCGGTGCTGACCGGGTAGAGCTCGTTGAACGACTTTTCGTAGACGGCCAGGTCGCTGGCGGGGACGAAGGTGCTGGCCGCGACGGAGTAGCTCCCGGAGCGAAGCCCGGCCAGGCCGGGAAGGGTGCCACCCTGCCCGGCGACATCGATCCAGATAGCGTCGCCGGTTTCGATGCGCTCGAGCGAGTTGGCGAAGGCGGGCGCGTCGGGGAAGTAGGCGAGGTATTCCTGGGTTTCCTGGTCCCAGTGCCAGACGCTGCGGTATTGACCGGCGATGCTCGCGAGGGCTTCGGACGGCGGCGCCGAGGGGCCGAGATAGGCAACGTTGTTCCAGCCCTGGACGACCGGGGTGCTGGCTGTTGCATCGTGAACCAGCGCAGTTGCGAACGCAGCGGCCGAGAGTAGTCCACCGAGCACGATCGCCGGCAATCGCTTCATCACAGGTCCTCCCACCTCACAACCGAACCCGCCTCCTGGAACGCCAACGGGCCCGGGGATTCTAAGAGACACTAGGGCCGACCCACGCGATGGTTCAATACTCAATCGCGAGAATGTCGTGAGGGGGAGTGCTAAGTGCTGACTTCTTTATGCTTGGCGGGCTCCGGGGGTTCGGATGGCGATGCTGGCACCCGGAGCGCTCTACCAGGGCAGGTAGCACCAGGAACTCAGCACTCCACCTTTCTGCCGCGGGCGAGGCGGGGTGCGCCGGCGGCGTTCGCGGCGCGAAGGCAAAGGGCCAGGCTGACGGCGTAGTCGTCGTGGCCGCGGGCGGCGTGCCAGCGGAGCTGGCGGCCGGGGCCGTATTCGGCGGCGCAGTCGCGAAGCTCCTGGCGAACGGCGGCCGATTCGCGGCTGCCATCGTCGGCGTAGAGGGCCAGGGTGCCGAGTTCGGCGGCGGTCACGAGCGCGTAGCCGAGTTCCGACTTCGATTGCGCGGTGAACACGAACGGTTCGATGGCCGGGCCGAACTCGCGGGCCAGCCGCTCGGCGATACCCAGGCCGAGGCCGGTGGCGTCGATGCAGAGCCGTTCGAGCCTCCAGGTGCGAAGGGCTTCGCGGGCGAGCTGTTCGGCGGCTTCGAGGCCGGCACCCTGGAGCGCGGCGTGGTCGACCACCTCGGCGCGGGAGCCGGCAAGCCGCGCGATGGTGAGCACGGTGCGGTCGTTGCCCGGCCCGGCGAGGTCGAGCCCCGCGACGTAGCGTTCGCCGGGGCGGGGCGTGCGCTGCCGTTCGTGCGAACCCGAGAGGCGCGCGAGCTGTGCCGCGGTGAGCAGCCTCCCGGCGCTCCGTGCGACGCGGAGCTCGTACTGGGTGAGGAAGAGCGGGTGGTTCGCGCCCAGCCGCTCCCGTTCGCGTTCGACATACCGGCCGTAGGCCGGGACCGATTCGGCGACGCGCTGCCAGCTCACCTCGTGGTGCAGGCGGTCGGGGCCACGGGCGCCGCTGGCGGCATCGGCGGCGCGATTCGCGGCCACGGCCCGGTCGAGGAGCGACGAGCCCTCCCACGGCGTCCCGAAGAGGATGGTGGGCGCCCCGGTGGAGGCGGCCATCGGGCGGAACTGGCGGTCGAACCAGTCGGGGTCGATGTCCTGGGCCTCGTCGGCGATGAGCGCGAGCGAGGCGGTGTGCCCGGCCACGTTCGCGTCGGGCGCGGCGCTGAGGAAGTAGGCGGTGGCGCGGCCGACACTGATGGTATGGCCGCTGATACGCACCGGCGCGCCAGGGAAGAGATGGGCGGTGGTTTCGAGCGTGCGGCGGACGCGGGCGATGCTGATCTCGGCCTGGGGATGGAAGCTCGGCGCGCACACGACGACCGAGCCGCCCGATGCCGCGTTCGAACGGAGCAGGTAGGCGACGAGCGCGGCGGCGACTTCGTTCTTCCCGGCCTGGCGAGGGAAGAGCACGGTGAAGGTTGCGCCACGGTGGCGCTGGAGCCCGCGGATGAGCGATTGCAGCACCGACGCCTGGTAGAGCCGAAGCACCGGGCCGCGCGGTCGGAGTGGAGTTGTGTACCCGGTTCGCATGTATCGAGGGTGGTGCGCCGGAGGGCCGACGCCGAAGCGGCCTCTGTCAGTACAGTTCGGGATAGCCCTCATGCTTTCTCGCAAGGCTGCCGATGACTTAGGAGACAGCGGTGCGCCGCAAGGAGAGAGCGATGCCCGGCCGTGCCCTGGAGCCACCAGCCTCGTTCCTTGGGTCGGTGCCGGCGCTGTTGTGGGTGTGCGATGAGAGCGGACGTCGCACCTGGTTCAGCGACGAATGGCTGCGAATGCGGGGACGGTCGCTGGCGCAGGAGCAAGGCGACGGATGGCTCGCCGGGGTGCACGCCGACGACCGCGGGGCACTGGCCGAACGATATTTCGACGCCGTTCTTCGCGGGACCGGGTACACGTTCGACTACCGGCTACTGGCGAACGATGGCGTCTACCAGCCGGTGCGGGAGCGTGCGCGGCCGCTCCCGGGTGGCGGGCTGGCGGGCGTGTGCGACATGCGGGCGGCCAGCGAACGCGCGCGCGCCACGGATGAGCAGATGGCGTTCCTCCAGGCGCTGTTCTTCGCGGCGCCCGCCGGTATCCAGTTCTTCGCTCCCGACGGGACCAGCCTCGCAATGAACCCGCGGCAGCGGCGGCTGCTCGGCTACGCGCCGGGTTCGGAGCCTTCGAACATCTACAACGACCCGGTTCGCGTCCGCAGCGGCAGCATCGAGTACTTCGAACGCGCCCGCCGGGGCGAAACGGTGGAGGCCACGTTCGAGCTCGAAATCGACGAGGACGGCGCGACGGGGCACCGCTGGGTCGAATCGACGCTCTTCCCGGTGATGCGCGAGCAGGGCGGCGTGATCGTGGTGGTCGAATACCTCCGCGACGTGACCAGGCGGGTGCTGACCGAAAAGGCGCTGCGGGAGAGCGAAGAGCAGTATCGCGCCACGATCGAAAGCCTGAACGATATGGTGTTTCGCACCGACCGGGAGGGGAACATCACGTACGTGAGCCCGGCGGTGGGGTCCCAGGCGGGCTGGCGCGAAGGCGAACTCACCGGGCGGCAGGCTTTGGAGGTGTGGGCGAACTCCGACGACTACCGGCGGTTCCTCGACCTCATCCTCTCGCGCGGGCGGGTGAATGACTTCGAAACCCGGATGTTCGACAGCAGGGGCCGGGCCACCTGGGTTTCGATGAACGCGACCGTGATGCGCGACGAAGAGGGGCACGTGACGGGCATCACGGGGTCTGTGCGTGACATAAGTGAACGGAAACGGATGGAGGCCGCGCTGACCGAGGCCGAAGAGCGCTTCCGCCGCATCGTGCAGACTGGCGCGGAGGGCATCTACCTCATCGACCTCGAGGGCTACATCGAGTTCGCGAACGAAGCGATGGCCCAGATGGTGGGCTACTCGGTGCAGGAGCTCATCGGGCGGGCGCACCGCGACCTTGTGGCCCCCGACCGCTGGCGCCCGCGGGAAGCGCAGGGCTGGCGCAAGGGCGAAATCGAACGGTTCGAAGCCGAGTACGTGCATCGCAGCGGGCGGCGAATCCAGGCCGTGATCTCCATCGCGCCGATGTACGACAGCACCGGGAACCTCACGGGTGGCCTGGCGATGGTGATGGATATGACGGAGCGGTACCGCGCCGAGGCCGAGCGCGACCGGATCTTCCAGCTTTCGCTCGACATGCTGGCGGTGCTCGATCCGAAGGGGCGGCTGGCGCGCTGCAACCCGGCCTGGGAGCGAACGACCGGGCTGCCGGTGAGCGAAATCGAGGGGCAGGAGGTGTTCGCGTTCATCCACCCGGGAGATATGGCGGCAGCGCGCGAGGCCCGCGAGAGGCTCGTGCGGGGCGAGGCGGTGTTCGATCTGCGGCTGCGGTTCCGCTGCGCGAACGGGTACCGGTGGTTTTCGTGGAACATCTCGGCGCCGACGGAGGGTGCGTATATCTACTGCGTGGTGCGCGACGTGACGGAGCAGGTGGAGGCGCAGCAGGCGCAGGCCGAGATGCTCGAGGCGTTGCGGCGAAACGCCGCCGCGCTGGAGGAGCAGGCGGCAGTGCTCGACCAGCTGCGCATCCGGGCGGAGTTCCTCGCCGACCACGACACGCTTACCAGCGCGCTCAACCGGCGGGCGTGGTTCGAAGCTGGCGCGAAGGGCGGCGAGTGGTGTGTCGCAGTCATCGACATCGACCACTTCAAGCGGATCAACGACACGTTCGGCCACCCTTCGGGCGACGCGGTGCTGATCGAGGTCACGCGGCGGCTGACCGAGGCGTTCCAGCCGGTGGGCGGTATTGTGGGGCGGCTGGGCGGCGAAGAGTTCGGTGTGCTGCTGCCGTGCAGCCTCGAAGAAGCCTACCGCGCCTGCGAGGCGGCGCGGATGGCGGTGAACTCCGACCTGGTGCGCCTCGAAGATGGCCGCGGCATCCCGGTCAGTGTGAGCGTGGGGCTGGCGCCGTGGTGCGAGACGGGCCAATCGCGCGAACGTTCGTTGACGCGAACCTACGAGGAGGCCGACCGGGCGCTGTACGAGGCGAAGAACTCGGGCCGCGCACGGCTGGTGGTGTGGTCGAGAGCGGCGTGAGAAGGACTGAGGACGCAGGACTCAGGACTTGGTGAAGTGCTTAGTGCGAAGTGCTAAGTGCTAAGCACTAAGAACTCAGCACTTAGCACTTCGACCTACCCGCCCGCGATGCCGAGCGTGCCGGGTTCGGTGGTGCGCTTGCGCCCGGAGCGGGCGGCGGGCAGGAGCACCGGCGCCGGGGTCTCGCGGGCCGCGGCCAGGCACTCGATGGCGCCGGGGACCGTGGTGGCGACGTCGAACAGCGCCGCGTGGGCCGGGTGCAGGAGGCCGGTCTCGGTCGCGCGGTGCACGAATTCGAGAATCGGGTCGAAATAGCCGCGGTAATTCAGCAGGACCACGGGCTTGTGGTGGATGCCGAGCTGCCGCCAGGTGAGCGCTTCGAACATCTCGTCGAGCGTGCCGAAACCACCCGGGAGCACCAGGAACGCGTCGCCGAGATCGGTCATCCGCTCCTTGCGGCGGTGCATGCTTTCGACGACTTCCAGGCGGGTGAGGCCCGGGTGCGGGGGCTCGACGGCTTCGAGCCCAACGGTGGTGACGCCGGTGACGCGACCGCCGGCGGCGAGGGCTCCCTGGGCGACGCGGCCCATGAGCCCGAGCGACCCGCCGCCATAGACCAGGTGCCATCCCTGCTCGGCGATGGCGCGGCCAGCCTCGCCGGCGAGTTGCAGGAACTCGGGCCGCGCGGCGCGGCTGGCGCCGCAGTAGACCGTGACGGAAAACTCCGGAGTTTCCGGTGTCCCGGGCCACGGGTGGAAGCCATTGTTCGATCTCGTGGGTTTTCGCATCTCTCACCAACCTCCTCGAACCCCGCCGGGCCGCACAGGATCTCGCATCTGCGTTGCATCCGCCGTGCCGGAGGTCGCGGCGAACTGTTATTGCCATAACAACTGTAGCGGGTTGGGGACCGGCCCTGTTGGGATGAGCCCTGCCCGCGGTTGCTCGTGGGGGAAACGGGCACGGCTTCGGCTCGAACGCTCCACAGCGGGTCAACACGCATGACGATGCTTACGAAGGTCTCGCTGTTCGCCGGGCGTTGTGTGCGGTAGTTCACAGAACTCGATACGCTGGCCGGGAGTGGGAATTTCGCCGGGCACCGCCGGAGGATTCATTGGTACGTTCACCGCACGGCAGGGAGGCCGAAAGGCCCGCCGTCCACGCGTTCCCCCTCTTCCTTGTTGTTGCACTGGCCTGTTCGGGGCTGGCACTCACTGCCGCCGTGACGATGGGCAGCACGAACGGGCTGGACCGTTCGCTGGTGCCGGTGGTCCAGCAGGTGACCGGGTTCGAACCCATCGCCCTGTTCTTCAATGGCTGGCTTCACCGGGAGGGGCTGCCGCTCATCTGGGGATGTTCGTTCGTGGCGTTCCTGGTGTTTCGAAAGTGGCCGGCTGCGGGGCTCTTCGCGCTGGCAGCGCTGGTGGGTCCGGCGAACCACGCGATGAAGCTGCTGGTCGATAGGCCGCGGCCGACCGGTTCGTTCCGCATCCTCGAACAGCCGTCCGACCCGTCGTTCCCGAGCGGGCACACGGCGGCGGCCGTCGGGTTCTTCGGGGCGTGGTTCCTGGTGGCCTCCGAGGTGTTGCCGCGGCGCTACGTATTGCCGGTGCGGGTGGTGTGCGTCGCCGGGATCCTGTTGGCCGCGGTTTCGCGGGTGTGGTCGGGCGCCCACTGGCCGACGGATGTGACGGCCTCGATCCTGCTGTGGTCGGCGCTGGTGCTGGGGTTGTGGCTGGTGGTGAACGCGATGGCGCCGCCGGCGGCCCAGCTGGTGCAACGCGCAAAAGCGGCGCTGCCCGCCTGGGCCGCTCGCCCGCTTTCGGCCGCTGAGCAGGTGAAACAGGGAGCGCGAACCGCGGGATCGAGGCGGGTTCGGCGGGACGATCCCGGGTATTGATCGCGCGACTTTCTGTGATAGCCATAACGAATAGACTTAGGTCCCATTACCCGAGATCGATGGGCCCATGTCGTGTCACGAGTCATGCGTGAGAGTTGTTCCTACCACCGAAGTGAAAGGAACGGACTCTCATGGCCCGAATCAACAACATCCGGTTACCGCGGCGGCTCTTTCTGAAGCGGGCAGCCGTGGTGGGCGCGGCCGTGCCGATGGCCGGTGGGCTGATTGCCGCGGCGTGTACGGAGGAGGATGCCGAGCCCGCTTCGGCGCAGACGCCGGAAACGGCGAACCACTCGGCGACAGCGGTTCATGCCGCACAGGAGGGCGCCGGGACCGAGGCCGAGCAGATTGACCACGACCATGCTGCCGGCATTCAGCAGTTCCTGGAGAACCAGGAGACGCCCCTCACCAAAGGCAAGGGCAACCAGCCGCTCGAATGGACCATGGACGGCGACGTGAAGGTGTTCAACCTGACCGTCGACGAGGTCGAGTGGGAGGTTGAGCCGGGCGTTGTTGAGAAGGGGCGGGGCTACAACAACATGATCCCCGGCCCGATTATTCGCGCGACCGAAGGCGAACGGGTTCGCATCAACGTCACGAATAACCTGACGGAAAGCACGGCGGTCCACTGGCACGGGCTCTATGTGCCGTGGGAGATGGACGGCGTCGGTGGCCTGACGCAGGACCCGATCAAGCCGGGCGAGACGTTCACCTATGAGTTCACGCTGCGGAACTCGGGTACGCACATGTACCACGCGCACCACAACTCGGCGGACCAGGTGAACCGCGGCCTGCTCGGCGCCTTCATCGTCGACCCGAAGGACCCTTCGACCGCACCGCACTATGACCGCGAGTACGTGATGATCGTGAACGACACGGCGCTCGGGTTCACGATCAACGGGAAGGGCTGGCCGGCGACCGAGCTGTTGACGGCGAAGCTCGGGGAGAAGGTGCTGATTCGCTTCCTGAACGCCGGCTTCATGCACCATCCGCTCCACCTGCACGGCATGGCGATGCAGGTGGTGGCGAAGGATGGGTGGCCGCTCCCGCAACCCTACTACTGCGACACGGTCGATATCGCGCCCGGCAACCGGTACGACGCCATCATCGACTGCACCGAAGCGGGCGTCTGGGTGTTCCACTGCCACGTGCTGAACCATGCCGAAACGCCGTCGGGCTTCTTCGGCATGGCGACGGCAATCAAGGTCGAGCCCTGACAAGGGGTACAGCTCTCAGGTCGTTCCCTGGCGCGAAGGGGCCCGGCGGCAAATCCGCCGGGCCCGCTTCGCGATCAGTGCTGAGTGCTAAGTGCTTAGTTCTTAGTGCTTAGCCGGGCGCTACGGGTTCGAGGCTTTGCTTCCCGTCCCGCAACACCCCCACTTAGCACTTAGCACTAAGCACTTAGCACTTAGCACTTAGACCTCCCTCTTCCTTCGGCGGAACTTCGTCTTCTCGTCGTACCGCTGCCAGTACTCGTTGTAGGCCTTGCGGGCTTCGGAGCGGCCGGCTTCGAGCATGTCGCGGGCGGTTTCGCGGATGCCCAGGGCGATGGCGCGGAGCCAGTCGAGGGCTTCTTCTGTGGGGTCGCCAGGCCGTTCGGCGCGCTCGGTCACCGTCGCCTTCCTCGTCGCCGGTTGCCGCGCACGCGCGAGGGGAAGTTGGTGACTGCGCCAATGCCTGCGCGCACGCCGCGGACCACCGAGTAGACGCGAATGATGGGCGAAACGACGGTTTCGCCGGCGAATTCGGTGGTGCCGCGAACATTATCGAGCGAATCCTTGAGGGAATCGACGGCCGGCGCGACGTTGCGTTCGAGGATGCGGCGCAGTGTGAACACGAGGAACACGAGCGCGGCAAGCAGGACACAGATAAGGAGGAGCGCCAGTGCGGCGAAGATGCCGCCAAACACAATGACGATATCGCGCCATTCTGCCCAGCTATCGGGCGCGTCCCAGGAATCCGGTTCGAGCCAGGACGGTGCAATATTGCCGCCAAAGTAGCCATCGACGATCCAGGCGAGCACGAGATAGCCCAGCAACAACAGGATCGCCGCGGAGACCACCGTCCAAAAAAAGCGCATACGGCTCCTCCGAGGAATGACTCGATACTAATGACATGTCACTGGGCGGGCAATAAGAACCGGTCTTTTCCGCACGGGATGTTATGCTCCCGAGAGCCGGGGCCGTGTGTCACCTTCAATCCGGGAGTTCCCCAATGACTCGTGGTTCGAGCGCGGGTAACAATGGTCTGCGGCCCAGCACGGCCGGGAGAATCGAATGCCGTCGTTTGGGACGCCGGCCTCGCCGGGAGGGCGCCAGGGCACCGCTACCCAGCTGGAGCGCATGCCGGTGCAGGGACTGATCCTGGTTGTCGACGATGATGACGCCGTACGAGTAATGCTGAGCCGCTTGCTGCGAACCCAGGGCTACACGGTCCTGCAGGCTTCGCACGCACGCGAGGCCCGGGCCATCCTCGCAGAGCAGCGGCCCGACCTGGTGATTAGCGACATCGTGATGCCGGGCGAATCGGGCATCGAGTTGCGGCGGCGCATGGCCCGCAACTGGCCGGAGATCCCCGTCATATTGATCAGCGGGTATAGCCCCGAGGGGCCCGCCGAGTTCGCTGCCCGGAACCCGAACACCATCTTCGTGCAGAAGCCGTTCGCTGCCGACGACCTGCTCGCACTGGTACGGGACACGCTCGCACGCCGGGAGTCCTAGTCGACCGGCACGAGCTGGTAGATGAGCATGAGCGCGGCCAGCAGGTCGGGCGTGGCAACGCGGCCGAGCAGCTCATCCAGGTAGACCAGGTTGAACGGGGCGCCTTCGTCGTGGCCGCTGGCTGCGGCGAGGATCTTCACGTATTCGCGGGCGAGCGGTTCGTTCGGTGAGTCGTTCGGCAGCTGCTCGTAGGCGACGGCGATGAGGTCGGCGAACGAGCGCTCGGCGGCGGTGGTGAGCGGGAGGGCCTGCTGCACGCCCGGGCTCGGGAGCAGCCCGAGGCTTTCGGGCAGGCGGCGCCCGCTGTTGAACATGGCGATGGCATCGACGTTCAGTTCGCGGCTCAGCCGGGTGACGCCCTCGGTGAGCGAGGGGTCGACCGCGACGAGCTGGATCCAGAGCAGGGTGTCGAACGCGGTGGCGGCGATCTCTTCGTAGCGGCCGTCTTCGAGGTCGCAATGGACGGCCTCGTGGGCGAGCACCGGCATGAGCAGTTCGAACCGCTCGGCTTCGAGCGCGGGCGAGACGGACACGACCCGGCTGCCGTCGAGTTCGAAGGTGACCTGCGCGAACAGGTCGGCTTCGTCGGAGGGCGATTCGAACGCGACGCGGGCGGCGGGTTCGCCGGTACAGTTGTCGGCGGTGAGCAGGTCGTCGATGGCGGGTTCGGCGAACGTGCCGGTGAGCCCGGCGAGGGCGGCGCGCAGCTTCGGCGAGGGCACAATGGCGGGCGGGATGGCATCGTAGCGAGCGAGCGCGCGTTCGGCGAGATCGCCGGTGGGGTCGCGGAGGAGCATGTGGGCGCGGAGGGCTTCGCGTTGCACGGCCGGGTCGCGGTCGGCTTCGGTGGGCGGCGGTGCTTCGCCCATGGGCGCGAAGAATTCGGTGCGGGCGGTGGCGAAGGGCAGGGACGCGAGGGCGGCGGTGCTCACTGTGAGGTCGCTGGCGACGGGGTGGACCATTTCGCCGGGTTCGTTGCGCCGGAAGGCGGCCTTCGAGACCTTGAGCTGGCTGTCTTCGGGGATCAGCGCGTCGACATAGAGGACGACGGTGCGGCCGCCGGGCGGTTGCCGCTGGGCTTCGCGCACGAGGACGCGTTTGCGTCCGGTGGCGCTGACGAGGTCGGGGACGTCGAATTCGAACCGCGAGGCGAGTGGGACGCGGCCTTCGGCAATTTCGAAATCGCGGTCGAATTCGACGGTGACGGTGGTGCTGAGGCGGGCTTCGCCATTGATGACGTCGCGAACGGCCTCGGCGCGGCGAACGTTCGGGATGGGCGGCGGGTCGCTCCCGCCGCACGCGACGAGGAGGAGCGGCGCGAAGAGCGCCACGGCGAGGGCGAGCCACGTGGAAAGACGGCCCATTCCCACCACCCCGTGTGATGCCGGAAACGGTACACGAGGATGGGGTGGGGGTTACAGACCTTTGCGTTGCAGGTGCGCGAAGGCTGCCTTACCCGTCGCCCTGGCCGCGGAGGAAGTCCTCGACATCGCGGAGGATGTCGTCGGCGGAGGGGAGCTCGCTGCCTTCGGTATCGGGCGGCACTTCGTCGGGTTCGCCGTAGTGCTCTTCGAGCGTGCGAACGTAGGCGGCGATCTGTTCGTCGCCGCGGGAGGCTTCGTCGACGCGGGCGACGAAGCGGGCGCCTTCCTGTTCGAGGTCGCCGAGCGGCGGGGCGAGCCCGATGATCGGTTCGAGCGCGCGAAGGAGGGCGAGCGTGGCCGGCGGGTTTTCGTCGGTGTTCAGGTAGTGGGGGACGCCGGCGGCCAGGCTGATGAGCGGGGCGTTGTACTCCCGGCGCAGGACGTCGTGGATGACGCCGATGATGCCGGTCGGGCCCTGGTAGAGCGAGCGCCCGAGGCCGAACCTGGCGGCGAGACGCGGGTCGGCGGAGGAGCCGGTGACCGGCACGGGGCGCGTATGTGGCGTGGCGGCGGGCCGCGCCACGAGCGTGCACACGAGCGAGGGCTGGCAGTTCGCGATGATCTCGGCCATCCGTTCGGCGAACGTGCGCCAGCGGAGGTTGGGTTCGACGCCGCGAACGATCACGAGGTCGTGGGGTGCATCGTCGAGGCGGGCGTACCAGGCCTCGTTCTGGGGCCAGTGGAGTTCGCGGGTGCCATCGACGCCGAGCCGGACGGTGGGCCGGGTGTCGGTGAACACGTAGTAGTCTTCGGGATCGACGGTGACGAAGCGTTGCGCGTTGAAGGCGTCGATCAGGCGGCGGGCGACGTCAACGGTGACGGTGCCGGTGTCGCTCCAGCCGGTGAACGCGATGATGACGACGGGCGAACGCAGACCCTGGACGGGTGATACATCGAAGCCATCCACACTGCCATTGTAAGTCCCGATTCCATAGCCGGTAGCTACCCGGCGAATAGCCGGAAGGCGGGGTTCCGCTCTACTCTTCGGACATGACCCATCCCTGGCACGATATTCCTGTAGATGCGTCGTGCATCGACGAAACCTTGCCTGTCGTGATCGAGATCCCGGCGGGCAGCAAGAACAAGTACGAGCTCGACAAGAAGAGCGGCCTGCTGATGCTGGACCGCGTCCTCCACAGCTCGGTGCACTACCCGGCGAACTACGGGTTCATTCCGCGGTCGTACTGCGACGACGGCGACCCGCTCGACGTGCTGGTGCTGGGCCAGGAGCCGATTCACCCGCTGACCATCGTCACGGTTCGCCCCATCGGGGTGATGAAGATGAGGGACTCGGGGAAGGACGACGAGAAGATCCTGGCGGTGCACGCGAACGACCCGGCGTGGAACCACATCAAGGAGCTCGAGGACGCGCCGCCCCACCTGATGCGGGAGATCACGCGCTTCTTCCTCGACTACAAGGTGCTCGAGGAGAAGGAAGTGGTGATCGACCCGTTCGAAGGCCGCGAGCGAGCGCTGGCGGTCATCGCGAAGTCACTCGTCGACTACGCGAACCTGCCTCCCGAGAAGCGCGGCCTCAGGTAGCCGCGCGCACCCGGTGCCCGGCGGCTCGCCCGGGCGCCGCGGGCTATCGAACCCATATCCTTTACTCCATCACGTTGGCCGGGGCGGGAGTGGAGGAAGCCCGCCCCCTCGCGAATTGTTAAGCCGCCTAAGCAGTCGCCTTGTCTGCCCTGTTCAAACCTCCCTATAATCCGTCGGAATCCTGTAGGCGGTGAATGGGGTGAAAGTCGAGGTACTGCAGGAAAACCTTCAACGCGGGCTCTCGATCGTGAGCCGCGCCGTTGCGACCCGCTCTACCCTGCCCATCACGGCGAACGTGTACCTCGGCACCGACCAGGGCCGCCTGAAGCTCGCCGCGACCGACCTCGATATCGCGCTTTCGGCATGGGTCGGCGCGAAGATCGACGAGGAAGGCGCGACGACGGTGCCTTCGCGGCTCATCAGCGACTTTGTGGCGTCGCTGCCGCCGGCCACCGTCCGCCTCGAAGTGCCCGATCGCGGCCGCCAGGTTCGCCTCGAATGTGCGCGGAACGAATCGACCATCAACGCGATGGACGCGGAGGACTTCCCGCGCATCCCCGAGATCAAGGACGGCCTGACGCTTTCGCTCGACCCGCGGGTGCTCCGCAAGGCGATCGAGCGTGTCGAGTTCGCGGCCGCCAGCGACGATAGCCGCCCGGTGCTGACGGGTGTGCACATGAAGTCGGATGGCGACCGGCTGACGCTGGCCGCGGCTGATGGCTTCCGGCTGGCGGTGGCGGAGATCACGATGGCGCAGGCGCCGAGCGAGGCGATCGAAGTCATTGTGCCGGCGCGGGCGCTGCGCGAGCTTTCGCGCCTCATCGCCGATACGAGCGAGCCGATCGAGATGCGCGTGAACCAGCAGCGCACGCAGGTGCTGTTCCAGGTGGCCGACGTGGAGCTGGTGGCGCAGCTCATCCAGGGGACGTTCCCGAACTACAGCCAGCTCATCCCGGCGGAATGGACGACGCGGTGCGTGGTGCCGGTCGACGAGTTCAAGCGGGAGGCGCGCATCGCGGCCATCTTCGCGCGCGACGGGAGCGGCATCATCCGGCTGAAGATGCACCCGGGCAACGGGATGCCGGGCACGCTCGAAGTCATCGCCCGTGCCGACGAAGTGGGCGAGAACGAAGGCAAGATCGACGCGCAGATTGAGTCGTCGGCGGGCGAAGTGGCGAAAATCGCGTTCAACTCGCGCTATCTGCAGGATGTGCTGAACGCGCTGAGCGGGAATGTTGCGCTCGAGATGACGAGCCCCTCGAGCCAGGGTGTGTTCCGCCCGGTGGACGAAGAAGGCAAGGAGATCGACGACGGCGGGAAGTACGTGCACGTCGTGATGCCGATGTTCGTCCAGTGGTGAGAGACCTTCGGGAGTAGTCCACGCGTAGATGACGGTACTGAGGCTGCTCTGGTGCTCGAAGGTCTCATATGCGTATCTCCGCTATTCGCATAAGTAACTATCGAGAAAGCCGCCGGCCTGAGATTGAAGGTACGGACGACACGCTTCTCGTTGTCGTGTCTGGGCGAAACGGTACGGGAAGCCCCAACTATCTAATCTGCCGCGGCGACTCGAAAGCCTCCTTCAGACGGCAGGGGGCAATTCGCCGAGATAAAGCGTCGGGCTGCCCGAGCCAACCGCCGTAGGTCGTCGGTTCAAGGGTGGACATCTTCTCCGTGCTACCCTTTCGCATCTTGCGCGCGGGAGGCGGAGATGCGCCCGCTGCGGTATTCGATCAATGTGACGCTCGATGGGTGTTGTAGCCACGAGGCGGTCGAGGCGGACGAGGAGCTGCACCGGCACCATGCGGCGAACCTGGCGCGGGCCGATGCGCTGCTCTTCGGGCGCGTCACCTACCAGGTGATGGAGGAGGCGTGGCGCCCGGCGGCGCCGGGCGTATGGCCGGAGTGGATGGCCGACTGGATGGTGCCCTTCGCGCAGACCATCGACGCGGCAAAGAAGTACGTGGTTTCGAGCACGCTGGAGCGGGTCGACTGGAACGCGGAACTGCTGCGCGGCGACCTCGAGACGGAAGTGCGGCGCCTGAAGGACGAGCCGGGCGAGGGGATCCTCACGGGCGGGGTCGCGCTGCCGATGGCGCTGGCCGAGCTGGGGCTCATCGACGAGTACGAGTTCGTGGTGCACCCGCGGATCGCCGGTCACGGGCCGACACTGTTCGCCGGGCTCTCGCGGTACGTCGACCTGGAGCTTACCGGCCGGGGCGAGCTGGCTTCGGGCGCGATGGTGCTGCGGTACGTGCCGACGGGGTAGCCGGGCGTTCGTGTGGGAAGGCCGGCCTTCGGGGCGGGAAGCTATTGCCGCGCCGCCGTTCGCACGTGTCGGCCTGCGGCAGGGAGAGGTTGCGCCAGGGGTTCGGGGCGAGGCCGGAATGCCAGCAGCAGTACGGCGGCCCAGGCGAGGAGTGCGATACCGGCGTACCAGGCGGCGAGCGTGGCGGGCGAGGGGTCTTCGGGCATGAGGATGAAGAGGACGTTGCCCGTCAGGCTGCAGTGCATGACCACGAGGATGAGCAGGCTTTGCGTCCGGTCGTGGACCCAGGCCATGAGGACCCGCACGGGCGGGAGTACGGCGACGTAGAACAGCATCATGGCGAGGAAGAGCGAGAGCGAGACCCCGCCCGTCTCGGTGCCGCTGCCGACGAGCGCGGTGACGTAGTGCCACGCTCCCCACAGGAACCCGAGGATGAGGCCACCGGCGAGGAGGCCATGTCGGCGCCGGAGCCGTGGCGTCGCGAACCCGGTCCAGCCGACCTCTTCGAAGATGCCGGCGGAAAGCCCGGCCACGACGCCACCCGCTACGAGCGCCCACCGGTTGCCGGCGTCCACGATCCCGGGCGTGAAGTCGTCGGAGAGTGGCTGTAGCACCACCAGGACTGCGGCGGCCATCGCGGGCAACCCGAGGAAGGCGAGCACATACCAGCCCCAGTTCACCCGCCACCGGAAGAGCCGCTGCCGCAGTTCGTGCAGCCCACTTCGGCCATCGATCACGGCGCAGCAGACCAGCCCCGCGATGCCGGGGCCGGCAACCATGCCGAGCACCACCAAGGGCAGCAGCTCCTCGGCCTTCTGCTCTGACGGGACGAGGCCTTCGCCCCCGAGCGCGAGGACGCCGAGCACGATGCCCCAGGAGATGGCGAACGTCAGCGCGAAGTAGCCTGCGAGAGGGTGGCGTTTGATGGGGCGGGAAAAGAAATGCGCGTTCATGGTGTGCCTCCCGCCGACGGTGCCACTCCCCTGGCGTCCCGGGCAGGGCCATCCGGGCCGGTGTTCCGGGTCCCTGGGCGCGGCAGGAGATCCACAGGCGCAGGCCGCCCGGTAAACCCCATCCTGACCGCCAACCGTTCGGATTTACGGCATCTTTGGCCTTTTTCCCGGGGGAGCGGTTGACTGTTGCCGCCTATGTCCGAGCATTAGGCATGCCAAATACGTGCAGGAAGGCCAGTCTTGTGCGGTGGGATTGCAAGGATTCATGGATCGGGCTTGGCGGGCCGAACGGCTCCCTTCGCCGCGCCTAATGCGTTCCGCTCGGGGAGGGCGGCCCATCGCCGGCCTTCCCCTTCAGCCCGGGGCAACTAGCGGGCACCAGTTCACACACGAAAGAGGAACCAACAACAC
>NICF_comb_assmDRAFT_10000346_pt1 | contig 38941 bp, 34 predicted proteins | sample NewIslPassag4_SG_FD_11279 | JGI IMG/M metagenome (IMG submission 11279)
CCCTTCCGTTACGGCGGGGAGGCGGACGCGCCGGAACGGGGGGGGCGCAGGGCCCGCCGGCGGGGCACCGCTCCCGGCCCGGGCCCCGGGCGCCGCGGCTTGGGATTTGCCCCGGCCGCCCCGATAATTGCCGGATGATCGGCATCCGCTCCAGCAATCCGGAACACGGCTTCCAGTTCCCGGGGGTCTTCGAGATCACCGCCATGGGCGCGGCCGGGGCCGGGCTGGAGGCGGAGGTGCCGCGGGTGCTGCGCGAGGCGGGCATCCGCGTGCTGGAGGAAACCCTGTCCCTGCGCGAGTCCAGCGGCGGGCGCTATGTCTCGGTCCGGCTGTCGTTCCATGCCGCCGACCGCGCCCAGTACGAGGCCGCGCACGTCGCGCTGCGCGCACACCCGGAAGTGAAATGGACGCTGTGAGCCTCCCCGTTGCCCTTGTCCGCGACCTCGGGCGCCAGGCCTACGAGCCGGTGTGGCGCGGGATGCAGCGTTTCACCTCCGAGCGCGACGAAGGCACGCCGGACGAGATCTGGCTGGTCGAGCACGACCCGGTGTTCACGCTGGGCCAGGCGGGGAAGGCCGAGCACGTGCTGATGCCGGGCGACATCCCGGTGATCCACGTCGACCGCGGCGGCCAGGTGACCTACCACGGCCCCGGCCAGATCGTGGCCTACCCGCTGCTCGACCTGCGGCGGCTCGGGATCGGCGTGCGCGAATACGTCTGCCGGCTCGAGCAGGCGGTCATCGACACCCTGGCCGAGTGGAACATCACGGGCGTGCGCCGCGAGGGGGCGCCCGGGGTGTACGTCGGCGACGCCAAGATCGCCTCGCTCGGCATCCGTGTGCGCCACGGCCGCGCGTTCCACGGCCTGGCGTTCAACATCGCGATGGACCTGGAGCCGTTCCGGCGCATCAACCCCTGCGGCTACGCCGGGCTGCGGGTGACCTCGGTGCTAGACTTGGGCGGCCCTTCCGGCGTGGAGGAGGTCAAGCCGGTGCTGCTGGACCAGCTGGCGCGCCAGTTCGGGCTGCGGCTGCAGGCCGCGCCGCCGCCGGAATTCGCCGCATCGCAAGCCGCCTGAGCCTTCCCATGTCCGATTCCCGCACGCGTTCGATCCCGATCGAGGTCGTCACCTCTTCCGCGGCGCCGTCGCTGGAGCCGGGCGTGCGCCAGGTCGCGGCCGAGAAGATGGCGCGCTCGCCGGTGCAGTTCGCCGAGGCGCCGGTGCTGCGCAAGCCCTCGTGGATCCGCGTGCGCATCCCGTCCGACGGTTCGGTCGCCGCGCTCAAGCACAAGCTGCGCGCCAACCGCCTGGTGACGGTGTGCGAGGAGGCCAGCTGCCCGAACATCCACGAGTGCTTCGGCCACGGCACCGCCACCTTCATGATCCTCGGCGAGGTCTGCACACGCCGCTGTTCGTTCTGCGACGTCGCCCACGGCCGGCCGAAGCCGCCGGACCCGGAGGAGCCGGGCAGCCTGGCCCGGACCATCGCCGACATGGGCCTGAAGTACGTGGTCATCACCTCGGTGGACCGCGACGACCTGCGCGACGGCGGCGCCCAGCACTTCGTCGACTGCATCCGCGCGGTCCGCGGGGCGGTGCCCGGGATCCGGATCGAGATCCTGACCCCGGACTTCCGCGGCAAGGGGCGTATGGAGCGCGCGCTGGAGATCCTGGCGCAGGCGCCGCCGGACGTGTTCAACCACAACGTCGAGACCGTGCCGGAGCTGTACCGCAACGTCCGTCCCGGTGCCGACTACCAGTGGTCGCTGACCCTGCTCAAGCGGTTCAAGGCGCAGCACCCGGACATCCCGACCAAGTCCGGCATCATGCTCGGCTTGGGCGAGGCCATGGAGCAGGTGCAGGCTACCCTGCGCGACCTGCGTGCCCACGACGTGGACATGGTCACCATCGGCCAGTACCTGCAGCCGTCCCGCCACCACCACCCGGTGCTGCGCTACTGGACGCCGGAGGAGTTCAAGGCGCTGGAGGAGTACGGCATGGCCCTGGGCTTCACCCACGTGGCCTCCGGCCCGCTGGTCCGTTCCTCCTACCATGCCGACCGGCAGGCCGCGGGGGCCGGCCTCGTCGCCTGACACGCCCCGGGGGCCGCCGAAAGGGAAACATTCAGGACCGCGCCCGGTTTGGCGGTACAGTGAAGCGCGCGGCGGGTGCAACTTCCGGCACTGCCGCAGGTCCCAATCCGGGCAAGAGACTGCCCCTGCCGAACCGGAAACCCGACCCGATGAAAGTCCGCCGCTTCCTCCCCGCCCTGCTGGTCGCGCTGGCGCTGTCGTTCGCGACGGTGGCCCAGTCCGCGCGCGAGACCCTGCCGACCACGCCCACCACGGAGCAGGTCACGGCGGCGAAACTCGTCTACGGGCTGCTGTCGGACAGCCGCTACGCCTATCGCCCGCGGCCGATCGACGAGTCGATGCCGCAGGAGATCTTCGACAACTACCTGAAGGTGCTCGACGGCAACAAGCTGTTCTTCACGGTGCAGGACATCGAGGAGTTCGAGCAGTTCAAGCCCAGCCTCCCCCAGGACATCCGCACCGGAAACCTCGAGCCCGCGTACCTCATCTTCGCGCGCTACAAGCAGCGCGTCGCCGAGCGCATGGAGTACGCGCGCTCGCTGCTGAAGCAGGACATCTTCCGCTTCGACGGTGACGACCGCTGGGAGTACGACCGCAAGGACGCCCCATGGGCCGATGCCGCGACGCTCGACCAGCTGTGGCGGCAGTCCGTGCGCAACGACTGGCTGCGGCTCAAGCTTGCCGGCAAGCAGCCGGACGAGATCCGCAAGACCCTGGACAAGCGCTACCTCAACCTGGCCAAGAGCGTCGACGCACTGAACCAGGAGGATGCGTTCCAGACCTTCCTCAACGCCTACACCGCCACGGTCGACCCGCACACCGACTACATGAACCCGCGCACGGCGAAACTGTTCAACCAGAGCATGTCGCTGTCGCTGGAGGGCATCGGCGCGCAGCTGCAGAAGCAGGACGACGTGGTGGTGATCCGCGAGCTGATCGCCGGCGGCCCGGCGATCCTCAGCGGCAAGCTCCGCGTCGGCGACCGCATCGTCGCCGTCGGCCAGGGCGACAGCGGGCCGATGGAGGACGTGATCGGCTGGNGCATCGACGACGTGGTCGAGAAGATCAAGGGCCCGAAGGGCACGAAGGTGCGGCTGGACGTGATCCCGGCCGGCGCCACGCTCGACAGCAAGCCGGTCCGCGTCACCCTGACCCGGGCGAAGATCAAGCTCGAGGAGCAGGCCGCCAAGTCGGAGGTGATCGAGGTCCCGTCGGGCGTGCCCGGCGTGCCGGCCCGGCGCATCGGCGTGGTCAAGCTGCCGGCGTTCTACCAGGACTTCGAGAGCCGCCGTTCGCGCAACGGCGAGTACACCTCGGCCACCCGCGACGTGGCGCGCATCCTGCAGCAGTTCAAGGCCGACGGCATCGATGGCGTGGTGCTCGACCTGCGCAACAACGGCGGCGGCTCGCTCAACGAGGCGGTCGAGCTGACCGGCCTGTTCATCGACCGCGGGCCGGTGGTGCAGGTCCGAGAGTCCGGCGGCCGGGTCATGGTCGAGGGCGACCGCAACGCCGGCGTGGCCTGGGACGGCCCGCTCGCGGTGCTGGTCAACCGCCGTTCCGCCTCGGCCTCGGAGATCGTGGCCGGCGCGCTCAAGGACTACGGCCGCGCACTGGTCATCGGCGAGACCACCTTCGGCAAGGGCACGGTGCAGAACATCGTGCCGCTGGACCGCTGGCCGGGCAACGGTGGCGACCGCTACGGCCACGTCAAGCTGACCATCGCGCAGTTCTTCCTGCCCGACGGCAGCAGCACCCAGAACAAGGGCGTGGAGCCGGACATCGCGTTCCCGGCGACGCTGGATGCCAGCGAGTTCGGCGAGAGCACCTACGACAACGCGCTGCCGTGGCGCAAGATCGCAGGCGTCCCGCACGAGCGCTACGGCAATTTCGCCATGCTGCTGCCGCGCCTGGAGGAGCTGCACAAGGCGCGGGTCGAGAAGGACGTCGAGTTCCGGTGGTGGAAGGAGGACGTGGACGAGTTCCGCGCCGAGCGCGAGAAGATCTACGTCACCCTCAACGAGGCCGAGCGGCGCGCCGAGCGTGACCGCCAGGAGGCCAAGCGCAAGGCCCGGCAGGAGGAGCGCAAGCGCCTGGGCCTCGAGCTCGATCCGCTGGCCGAGGTGATGGACGACGGCCTGCAGGCCAACGAGCGCGACGTCGTGGCCGACGCCGAGCGCGAGAAGGCCGCGGAGAAGCGCCCGGACCCGCTGCTGCGCGAGTCGGCGGCGATCCTGGTCGATGCCATGCGCCTGCTGGACGGGGACCGCGCGCTGGCGGCGCAGGTCCTGCCCGCGTCCACCGGCCCCGGGCGCTGGACCGAGTAAGGCCGGCACGCCGCGTGTTTCCGGGACACGGTGTTCCCGGAATCCGCACCGGGGATCCCGGGTCCCCGCCGTAGAATGGACAGACCGGGCCGCACGCGGCCCGGTCGCCGTTTCCCCCCCTCCACAAACCGGTTCGGGATCATCCCATGGCATCCGAGTCCGCGGTCGCATCGGGGCGTGCGTCCACCGTGCAGGTGGTGTCCGCGCTGGCGCTGGTCTACGTGGTCTGGGGTTCGACGTACCTCGGCATCCGCTGGGCGCTGGAAGGCGGGTGGCCGCCGCTGCTGATGGCGGGCGTCCGCTTCCTCGTCGCCGGCGTGCTGATGTACGCGTTCCTGCGCTGGCGTGGCGAGCCCGCGCCCACGCGCGCGCAGTGGCGCAACCTCGCGGTGATGTCGGTGCTGCTGCTCGGGCTGGGCAACGGCATGGTCTGCATCGCCGAGCAGACGGTCTCCTCGGGGCTGGCCGCGGTCGCGGTGGCCTCGGCGCCGCTGTGGATGGGACTGTTCTCGGCGATGCGCGGCGACCGCCCGGTCGCGCTGGAGTGGGCCGGGCTGGCCATCGGTTTCCTCGGCGTGGCCTGGCTCAACGCCGGCAGCAGCCTCACCGCCTCGCCCTGGGGACTGGTCGCGCTGCTGGTCGCGCCGCTGGCGTGGGCGTTCGGCTCGATCTGGAGCCGCAGCCGCGACCTGCCGTCGCCGTTCATGTCGGCGGCTGGGCAGATGCTCTGCGCCGGCGTGTTCATGCCGCTGGCGGGGCTGGCCATCGGCGAGCGCATGCACGCCTGGCCGAGCTGGCAGGGCATGGCCTCGCTCGCCTACCTCGTGTCGTTCGGCTCGATCGTCGGCTTCACCGCCTACGTCTGGCTGCTGCACCACGTCCGGCCCACGCTCGCCGGCAGCTACGCCTACGTCAACCCGGTGATCGCGGTGCTGCTCGGCGCGTGGCTGGCGTCCGAGCGCTTCGGCGCGCACGACATCGGCGCGATGGCGGTGGTGGTCGCCGGCGTGTTCGCCATCACCCTGGCCAAGGCGCGCAGGCCGGCCGCCCCGGCCGCGGCGGCTGACGCATGAGCGCCGCCAGCCTCGACCGGCGCGGGCTGTGGGCCGCGGCCGGCGCCTTCGTCGTCTGGGGCCTGATGCCACTGTACTGGCACCTGCTCAAGGCGGTGCCGTCGCTGCAGATCGTGCTGCACCGCGTGGCCTGGGGCACGGTGACGGTGTGCGCCTGGCTGTGGTGGAAGCAGGGGCGCGGCTGGGTCGCGCAGGCCCTGCGGCAGCCGCGCGCGGCCGCGATGCTCGCGGTGAGCGGCCTGCTGATCGCGTTCAACTGGAGCCTGTACATCTGGGCGGTGAACGCCGGGCACGTGATCGAGACCAGCCTCGGCTACTTCATCAACCCGCTGGTCAACGTCGTGCTCGGCGTGGCGCTGCTGCACGAGCGCCTGAACCGGACGCAATGGGTGGCGGTCGGCATCGCCGCGCTTGGCGTGCTGTGGCTGACCTTCAACTACGGCAGCTTCCCGTGGATCGCGCTGCTGCTGGCCGGCTCGTTCGCGCTGTACGGTCTGGTGCGCAAGCTGGTGGCGGTGGACGCGGTCGCCGGACTCGGCGTGGAGAACCTGTACCTGTTCCTGCCGGCCCTGGCCTGGCTGGGATGGATCGAGGCGCATGGCGGCGCGATCGCGTCCGGCGCCGGCGTCGGGACCGTGGCGCTGCTGGCGTTCGGCGGCGTGCTCACGGTGCTGCCGCTGGTCGGCTTCGCTTATGGCGTGCGCCGCATCCCGTACTCGACCGTCGGCCTGCTGCAGTACATCGCGCCGACGCTGCAGCTGTTGTGCGGCATCCTGTTCTTCCGCGAGCCGTTCGGCGCCGACCGCGCGATCGGCTTCGCCTGCATCTGGGCGGCGCTGGCGGCCTACGCCTTCGACGGTTGGCGGCGCGCGCGCCGCACGGTGGCAGCGGCCGCGGCCTGAGCGCGGCGGCCTCTGCCGCCGCGCCCGTTGCCGGTCAGGCGCTGCGCAACGCCTCGGTCACCGGCAGCCGCGCCGCGCGCAGTGCCGGGAACAGGCCGCCGACCAGGCCGATGCCCAGTGCCCACTTCAGCCCGGTCCACAGCAGCCCGGGGGTGACCCGGAACTCGAACATCACCTGGCTGAAGTTGGCGCCCAGGGTGGCCGCGCTGTAGCCGTTGAACAGCAGCCAGGCCACACCGCCGCCCAGCGCGCCACCGAGCAAGGCCAGCAACATGGTCTCGAGCATGACGCCTGTCACCACCGGCAGGCCACGGAAACCAATGGCGCGCAGCGTGGCGATCTCGCGCGCGCGGCCGGCCACGGCCGCGTACATGGTGTTGAGCGCGCCGAACACAGCACCGATGGCCATGANCCCGCCGATCACCGTGCCCAGCGCCCGGATCAGCCGGGCCAGCCCTTCGGACTGGCGGTTGTAGTAGTCGCGCGTGGTCAGCGCGTCCAGCTTCAGCCGCGGATCGGACTCGAGCGCCGCCTTGAACGCGGCAAAGGCGCGCGGGTTTTCCAGCTTCACCGTCACCGACTGGTAGACGGGGCGCTGGTAGGTGCTGGCCAGCGTCTCCGCGTCGGCCCACAGTTCCGACTCGTGGGAGTCGCCGGACTCGAAGTGGCCGACCACCTCCCATTCCTGGTTGGCCAGGCGCAGCCGGCTGCCGACCTCGAGGTTGCGGTACTGGTTGGCGGCGCCGCGTCCGACCACCAGTTCGCGCTTGCCGGTCTCGAACCGGCGCCCCGCGGTGATGCGCACGTGCGGGCGCACCCGCCATGCCATCTCGCCGACGCCGCGGATCTGCGCGTTGGCCTCGGTCCCGCCGTCCCTGAGGACCATGTTGACCACCTGCGACAGTTCCGGGGACAGCAGCGGCCGTCCGTCCGCGTCGCGGGCGATGCCCGGCAGGTTCGCGATCAGCGGCGGCTGATCGCGGGTGATGGCCGAGTTGGTCTCCGCCTGCGAACCACCGCGCAGCACGATCGCGGTGTCGTCGCGCCCGGTGCCCTGCAGCGTCGCGCGGAAGCCTTCGCCCATCGCCAGCATCGCCACCAGCACGCCGACCACACCGGCGATGCCGACCACGATCACGCTGGACGCCCCCCAGCGCCTGGGCAGGCTGGAGATGCCGATGAGCGCGGCCTCGCGCGCAAGCCGTCCGCTGCGGGTGGACCACAGCCATGCCGCCAGCAGCATGGCCGCGGCAAGCACGCCCCACCAGGGAAGGATGATCCACACCACCAGCCCGGCCAGCAGGCACAGCGTGACGAGGATGTTGGCAAGCAGCTTCTTCATGGAGCGTCCTCCTCAGCGTCCGGCCAGGGCATCGACGATCTTCAGGCGCTTGGCGCGCAGCGCCGGCAGCACGCCGACCACGAAGCCGATGGCCAGGATCAGCGCCAGGCCCAGCGCCCAGGTCTGCCAGGGCATGCCGCCGAGCGCGACCATGCCGCCGCTGGCGGCGCCGATCGCGGGAATGGCCACTGCGGCCAGGCCCAGGCCGATCAGGCCGCCCAGCCCGACCAGCAGCACCGATTCGAGCAGCACCAGCCCGAGCACGAGCCCGTCGCGGAAGCCGAGTGTCTTGAGCACCGCCAGCTCGGGGATGCGCTCGCGCACCGCCTGCGCCATGGTGTTGCCGGTCAGCAGCAGCAGAGTGAAGAACACCGCGCCCATGATCGAAGTGACGATCATCCCGACGTCGGCGAACTGCTTGACGAAGGCGCGGTTGAACTCGGCCTCGCTCTGGGTCTTCGTCTCGTGGTCGGAGTTCTCGCTGAGGGCGTCGATGGCGCGGGCGACGCGGTCGGCCTGCGACGGGTCGGCCAGCTTGACCATCCAGAGGCCCACCTGGTCCTTCACGTAGTCATTGGACTCGTTGAAGTACTCCCAGTGGAAATACAGCGCGTTCTCCTCGCCGCTGCGCTTGGGATCGGCCACGCGGTAGGTGCCGACCAGCTGGAACTCCCAGTGGTTGCTGCCACGGGTGGGGAAGATGGTCGCCTGCAACGGGATGATGTCGCCGACCTTCCAGCCGAACCTGCGTGCCAGGGATTCGCCCGCGACCGCGCCGTTGCGGGTGGTCTCGAAGGCCTCGCGCTGCTTCGGGTCGATCAGGTATTCCGGGTACATGTCGAACAGACCGGGGCCGGTCGAGAAGTTCGGGAAGAAGTTCTTCGGGTCCTGGTAGATGCCACCGAACCAGGCCATGTACACGGCCTGCTTCACGCCGGGCACCGCCTGGATCTGCGAGTGCAGGCGGTACGGCAGCATCTGCGTGATCGACAGCCGCGAGGACACCACCAGCCGGTCGTAGCCGGCCACGCTGCTGGCGCCGGCAGTGAACGCGACCCGCACCGAATCGAGCAGGCCGAACAGCATGAAGGCGGTGACCACGGACAGCAGGGTCAGCAGCGTCCGCGTCCTGCTGCGGAACAGCTGTGCCCAGACCAGGGAAAGGTATTTCATCGCCGTGCCTCCTGGTCAGTGCGCCATGGCCGGGGCGTCCACCAGCTCGCCCTTGTCCAGGTGCAGGGTGCGCGTGGCGTACGCGGCGGCCCGGGGGTCGTGGGTGACCATGACGATGGTCTTGCCGTGCTCGCGATTGAGCAATTGCAGCAGCGACAGCACTTCCTCCGCGCTCTGGCGGTCGAGGTCGCCGGTTGGCTCGTCGCAGATCAGGAAGGTCGGGTCGGAGACGATGGCGCGGGCGATGGCGACGCGCTGCTGCTGTCCGCCCGACAGCTCGTTGGGCTTGTGCGAACGGCGCTCGGCCAGGCCGACCAGGCCCAGCGCGATCTCGGCGCGACGCCTGCGCTCGGAGGCCGGCAGCGGCGTCAGCAGCAGCGGAAGTTCCACGTTCTTCTGCGCCGTGAGCATCGGCATCAGGTTGTAGAACTGGAACACGAAGCCGACATGGCGGCTGCGCCAGTTGGCGAGCTGGCCAGGGGTCATGGTGTCCAGCCGCTCGCCCTCGATCTCGATCTGCCCTTCGCTGGGCGTGTCCAGCCCGCCGATCAGGTTCAGCAGGGTGGTCTTGCCCGAGCCGGACGGGCCCATCAGCGCGACGAACTCGCCACGCCCGATGTCGAGGTCGATGCCGTGCAGCACGTCGACCTTCTCCGGGCCGCGCTGGTAGGTCTTGTGCAGGTTGCGAATGGAAACCAGCGGAGACATGGCGTTACCTCGCTTGGGGAAATGGAAACCGGGCCGATGCGCGGCCGTGGCCGCGCGATGCACGGACGACGGCCGACAGCCGCGTTTTTCGACATCCCTGCCGGGACGGGCGCGCGTTCCATCGCGCGCGGGCGATCCTCAGTTGCCGGTGCCTTCGGGGGCGCGCCGCACGCGGGCACCGTCGTGCAGGCCGGCCGGCGGGTCCAGCACCACCTCGTCGCCGGGCGACAGCCCGGACAACACCTGGCGGTCGCGGCCCAGCGTGGAACCGGTGGCCACCTCGCGCAGCGCGACCCGGCCATCGTCGCCGACCACGAAGACGACCGTGCGCCCGTCGCGCTCCACCAGTGCATCGGCGGGCACGCGCACGCCTTCGGGCTTTTCCTCGTCCGCCTTCGGCGGCTCGAGGAAGCTGACGCGCACGCCCATGTCGGGGACGATGCGCGGGTCCTTCTCCTTCAGCGCGATGCGCACCTTGACCGTGGCCTTGCCGCGGTCCGCCGCGGGGATGATGGCGATGACCTCGGCCGGGATCTTCCAGTCGGGGTAGGAGTTGAGCACCGCCTCCACCGGCATCTTCGGTTGCACCCGGCCGATGTAGGCCTCGCCCACGTCCACCTCGACCTCGAGCGAATCCATGTCGACGATGGTGCCGATGCCGGTGCGGGTGAAGCCGCCGCCGGCCGACAGCGGCGAGACGATTTCGCCCTCCTGCGCGGCCTTGGCGGTGATCACGCCGGAGAACGGCGCCACCACGATGGTGTTCTCGATGCCCTGCTCGGCGATGCGCAGCCCGTCGGCGGCGACCTGCACGTTGCGCCGTGCGGTCGCAAGCTGCGAGCGCAGGCTGTCGCGCTGGGCCACGGCCTGCTCGTACTGTGCCTGCGGGACCAGCTTCTGCGCCGCCAGGGTTTCCAGGCGCACAGCGTTGGCCTCGGCCTCCTTCAGCTGGGCCTCGACCGCGCCGAGCTGGCTGCGCGCGGCCTCCAGCTGCGAGGCGGCGAGCGCGCGCTGCTGCTCGGCGTCCACCGGGTCCAGGCGCGCCAGCACCTGGCCTTGCTCCACGCGCATGCCTTCCTCGATCAGCACCTCCCTGACCCGGCCGGTGACCTTGGCCGAGACAGTGGCCATGCGCCGGGCGACCACGTAGCCGCTGGCATCGAGCACCGAGGCCGGGGCCCCGCCGGACGCCATCGGCACCGCGAAGGTGGTCTCGACCGGGATGGCACCGTCGCGGCCGAAGACCATCCAGCCGGCGACGGCCAGCACGATGGCGAGCGCGGCGATGCCGGCCGCGATCCACGGCCCCTTGCGCCGCGGAGGCGGGGCGGCGGAGCGGTCGATGCGGAGTTCCCTGAGCAGTTCTGCGTTCGTGTTCATGGAAGGACAGGACGTGGACCGGCTGCGGATGTGACCCTACCAGAGCCGGATGTGGCCTGCCGGTGGTCATGGCCGGGCCAGCATAGGCCCGCCGCCCCGGTTCGTGGCGTGACAGCTGTCAGCCGTTTCGCCTGACGGCCGGGGATGCAGGTCCCGTGGATCCCCGGGGGACCATGTCGCCGTGGTTGCGGTGGAGGATCCGATGGCCCGCGGTGGCGGTGCCGGCAAGCGCGGCACGAGGCGTCGCCGGGGCGGCGTGATGCGGCAGGCCGCGGGGGCAGGGCATGCGGCTGGCATACCATATCCCGGCTGGAGCGTGCCGGAGGAAACAGGATCGCGCTGACGATGAATGGTCCCGCACGCAAGCGTTTCTGGAGCATCGCCCCCGACTCGCCCGTCGCACAGGACATGCGGGCGGGACGGCCGCCATGGCTGCCGTTCGTGCACCTGGTCTGGACCGCGTGGGTGTTCCTGACGCCGATGTTCGCCGGTGGCGGGTACGGCTACACGAAGCGCTGGGCATTGCTGACGCTGCTGTCGTACCCGTTGTTCGTCGCGCTCTATGTGGTGGTGGTGACGTCGTCCGAACGGCGCGCGCGGCAGGCGGCGTGGGGCATGGTCGCGCTGTGCCTGGCGTTGTTGCCCTGGTATCCGTCAGGCCTCAGCTACTTCGTGTTCGGCTCCATCCTGTTGCGCCCGTGCCGCGGCGGCGGTTCGGTGGCCGGCTACCTCGCGCTGCTGGCCGTGCTCAACGCGCTGCTGCTGGCCTGGGCCAGGTACCTGGACTATCAGTGGCAGTCGGTCCTGTGGATGCCGGTGGTGAGCGCGATCATCGGCATGCTGGGCCTGATCGACAGGATCAACCAGGAACGCGAGGCGATGCTGCGGATGTCGCAGGACGAGGTGCGGCGGCTGGCGGCGCTGGCCGAGCGCGAGCGCATCGGCCGCGACCTGCATGACCTGCTCGGCCACACCCTGTCGATGGTGGCGCTGAAGTCGGACCTCGCCGCACGGCTGCTGGAGCGCGACCCGGCGGCGGCGCGCGGCGAGATCGCCGCGGTCAGCCGCGTCGCGCGCGAGGCGCTTGCGCAGGTGAGGCGCGCGGTCAGCGGCATCCGCGCCGCGGGTATCGCCGCGGAACTGGCCTCCGCCAAGCTGCTGCTCGAATCCGACGGCGTCGCGTTCGAGTACCGCGTCGATGAATCGCTCGGGACGGGCACGTTGCCACCGGAAGTGGAAAGCGCGTTCGCGCTCGCGGTGCGCGAGGCGGCGACCAACATCCAGCGCCACGCCCGCGCGCGACGCGCCGGGGCGGGCTTCGCGATCGAGGACGGCGAGGCGGTGCTGCGGATTTCCGACGACGGTCGCGGCGGCGCGATCGTGCCCGGCAACGGCCTGACCGGCATGCGCGAGCGGATCGAGGGCCTGGGCGGCCGGCTGCGCATCGAGTCCGGGAAGGACGGCACCCGGATCGAGGCCCGGATACCGCTGGCCGGGGCGCCTGCCACGGGCACGCTCTGGTAACGTGCCGCACGGGGGTGGATGCCACGGCCATGATCCGGGTACTGATCGCCGAGGACCAGACGATGCTGCGCGACGCGCTGGCGGCGCTGCTCGGCATGGAGGAGGACATCGAGGTGGCCGGCACCGCGGGCGACGGCGAGACCGCGTGGCGGGAGCTGCAGCGGCTCAAGCCGGATCTGCTGGTCGCCGACATCGAGATGCCCGGCCTGACCGGGCTGGAACTGGCACAGCGCATCCACCGCCACGGGCTTGCGGTGAAGGTGGTGATCGTCACCACGTTCGCACGCGCCGGCTACCTGCGTCGCGCGCTGGAGGCGGGCGTGTCGGGCTACCTGCTCAAGGACGCGCCGGCGGAACGGCTGGCCGAGGCGTTGCGCCAGGTGCACCGTGGCGGCCGCGCGATCGACCCGCAGCTCGCGCTCGATGCATGGAGCGGGTCCGACCCGCTCAACGACCGCGAGCGCCGCGTGCTGCGGCTGGCTGGCGAGGGCCTGGGCGCGCACGAGATCGCGGCCCGGCTCGGCCTCTCGCACGGCACGGTGCGCAACTACCTGTCCGACGCGATCGGCAAGCTCGGCGTGGGCAACAGGATCGAGGCCTACCGGCTCGCGCGCGAGAAGGGTTGGCTCTGACTGGCGTTCCGACGGACGGTACTTGCCGGGGGCGCGGTCGCGGCGAACATGGGCAGGATTTGACCGGAGGCCCCGCCATGACAGTGAATGCCCGCCCGACGCACGTCCAGATCGTCGCCGTCCTCGCCCTGCTGTGGAACCTGGCCGGCCTGTGGTCGTTCTGGTACCACCTGACCGCCACGCCGGAAACCATCGCCGGCTGGGCGCCGGAACAGCAGGCGGCATTCGCGGCGATGCCCCGCTGGGTCTTCGTGCCGTTCGCCGTGGGTACGGTCGGCGGCGTGCTCGGTTCGCTCGGCCTGCTGCTGGGGCGGCGCTGGGCCGCGCCGGTGTTCCTGCTGTCGCTGTTGGGGATCGTGGTCAACTTCTCGGGGTACTACCTGACCACGCCCGCCTGGCGGCTGTCGGGGCCGCAGGGCGCGCTGTTCCCGCTGGTCATCGCCCTGGCCGGGCTGTCCCTGTGGGTCTACGCGCGCCGAGGCGCGGCGCGCGGCTGGCTGCGCTGACCGCGCTCAGCGGGCGTAGCGTGCCCTGAGCATGTCGTAGGCCGAACGCAGTCCGAGCGCGTCGCCGCCCGGTGGGCGCCCCGGGCGGGCGCTGTCGTTCCAGGCGTAGACGTCGAGGTGCGCCCAGGGCGTGCCTTCGGGCACGAAGCGCTCCAGGTACAGCGCAGCGGTCACCGCGCCTGCCATGCGCGAGCCGGCATTGGCGATGTCGGCGATATGGCTGTTGAGGTAGCGCAGGTACGGGCGCCACAGCGGCATCCGCCACACCGGGTCGCGCACGCGCTCGCCGGCGGCGAGCCAGTCGGCCGCGAGCTGGTCGTCGTTGGCGAACAGCGCCGGCAGGTCCGGGCCCAGCGCGATGCGCGCCGCGCCGGTGAGCGTGGCGAAGTCGAGGATCAGGTCCGGCGACAGTTCGCCTGCGTATGCCAGCGCGTCGCACAGGATCACCCGGCCTTCGGCGTCGGTGTTGTCGATCTCCACGCTCAGGCCCTTGCGCGTGGCGATCACCTCGCCGGGGCGGTAGGCGTCGGGGCCGACGGCGTTCTCGACCGCCGGCACCAGCAGGGTGACGCGCACCGGCAGGCGGCGCGCCATCAGCAGCCCGGCCAGGGCGATGGCGTGCGCCGCGCCGCCCATGTCCTTCTTCATCAGGCGCATGCCGTCGGCGGGCTTGAGGTCGAGGCCGCCGGTGTCGAAGCACACGCCCTTGCCGACGATGGCGACGTGCGGGTGCCCGGCTTCGCCCCACTGCAGCCTGAGCAGCCGCGGCGCGCGGTGCGAGGCGCGGCCGACGGCATGGATCGCGGGGAAGTTCCGCGCCAGCAGCTCGTCGCCGACGATGCTTTCGAACTGCGCGCCGTGCGTGGCGGCGAGCCCGCGCACCACCGCCTCGAGTTCGGCCGGTCCCATGTGCTCGGTCGGGGTGTTGACCAGGTCGCGCACGCGCACGCAGGCGGCGAGCACGGCGGCCACCTCGGGGTCGGGCGCGCCGACCGCCAACCGCGCGGGCGCGCGGCCGCCGTCGCGGTAGCGGGTGAAGCGGTAGGCCCCGAGGCCCCAGCCCAGCTGCAGCGCGCGCATGCGCGCCTCGTCGAGCGCGGTGGCGACGCGCCAGTCGGCAACGGGCAGCGCGGTCGGTGCATGCGCGTAGGAATACGCGTCGAGCGGGTCGCCAATGCCCAGCACCGCGCCCGCGCAGCCGTCGCCGCCGGGAAGCAGCACGCAGCTGCCGGCGGCACCCGTGTAGTCCTGCGCGGCCAGCCAGGCCCACACCGCGGGCGGCTGCGCGTCGCGCCAGGCCGGGAAGCCTTCGGCATCTACGATGTGGAGGGGAAGCGCGTCGGCCTTCGCGGCGCCGAAACCGGGGGGGAGCGTGTCGGTCATGTGCATAGTCTGCCGCATCCCCGGCGGCCGCGCCCGTGTCACAGGCCAGCGTGTGCCTCGATCCAGTCGGCCAGCCCCGCCAGGGTGTCGAAATGCAGGTCCGGCGCGGGTTCGTGCGGCGGCCACTGCGCGGCGACGCGGTTGATCCAGCAGGCCCGCAGCCCGGCACGCGCCGCGCCGACGATGTCCACTTCGGCGTGGTCGCCCACGTGCAGCACCTCGCCCGGCGGGCAGCCCAGGCGTTCGCAGGCGGCGTGGAAGATGCCTGCGTCGGGCTTGGCCGCGCCGTGCTCGTGCGCGTGCAGCGCCGCCGCGAACAGGTGGTCGATGCCGATCACGGCGAGGTCGGCGTTGCCGTTGGTCACTGCCGCCACCGGCACGCGGCGCGCGATCCGCTCCAGCGCGTCCAGCGCGTCCGGGTAGAACTCCACGCGGTTGCGCTCGGCGTAGAAGGCCTCGTACGCGGCGTCGAGCAGCGACAGGTCGCCGCCGCTCTCGCGCAGCGCGATTTCCAGCGTGAGCCGGCGCAGCGCGCTGAGGTCGTGCGCGAGGTGCGGGTGCTCGCGCCACACCCGCTCGCGCAGCGCGCGCATCTGTGGGACCGGGAACATCGCCGCGGTGGCCGGGCTGTGTTCGCGCATCCAGGCGTCGAGCACGCGCTCGATCCGCTCGGCGATCGGCGCGAACGGCCAGAGCGTGTCATCGAGGTCGAGGGTGATGGCGCGGACGATGAAACCCACCGCGGCATTGTAGGCCGGCGCGGCGGATTCCCGCTCAGCGCTCGGAGAGTTCCGTGGCCGCCTCGGCAGGCGGGGGCGGGCTGTCCCACGCCGGATCGGGCCGGCGGCGCCATTCGCGCGGGACCGGCTCGGGATCTTCCCCGGCCGGGACGGCCCCGGGGTCCTTGTGCGCCGCGGCACCGGCGGGAGGCGGCGCCTGCGCGGGCTGCGCAGCGCCGCCAGCTCCATCCTCTGCGTCCCCCTCGCCGACCGCCTGCCCCGCCTTGAACGAGGCGAACAGGCCCGACAGGCTGGTGGCCAGTTCGATCCAGCGTGTGGCCGACACCGCGCCCAGTGCACCCAGTGCGCGCCAGGGCCGCGCACGCGCGATCAGGAAGCCGGCGGCCAGGCCGAGCAGCACGATGCGCCCCGGCGTCCACGCCGATTTCCAGGTCTCGCGCAGGCGCGCGCGCTGCCCGGCCACGAGGTCGAGCCGTGCGACGGCCAGGCGCTCGGCGCGTTCGACCCGGCGGCGCAGCACCTCGAACTTCACGGCGCGCCTCTTCCGCCGCTGGAGGGTGGCGGCGCGCTGCCGTCCCCTTCGGGCTTCCCGTCCCCGTCGTCCTCGTCTTCCTGGAACAGGCCCAGCCGCGACAGCTGCCGGCGGGTGGCGTGCATCCCGGCGTAGTCGAAGAACACCGAGACCCGCCACGCGGCCAGCACGGTCACCGCCAGGCTCAGCACCGCGGCGATCGAGAGCGAGGCCAGCCAGGACAGGCCCCGGGACTGCATCAGCGCGATCAGCGCGGCCATCACCAGCAGCCAAGCCGAGGCGCCGAACACCACCGCCACCGCGGTCCACGCCAGCGCGCGGCCGAGCGCGCTGCGCGCCAGCGCCAGGTCGGCCGAGACCAGCCGGCGCAGCGCGCGCAGCGAATCGAGGGCGGCATCGAGCGTGGCGCGCCCTTCGTCGCGCAGCGCGCGCACGCTCTCGTCGATGCCCGGCGCCTTGCCCGCGCTGGCGTCGCCGCGCGCGGAGGCGCCGTCGCTGGACGTCTCCCCGGTCACGGGCGCCTGGGCTTACCTGTCGCTGCCGCGGGCGAGCTTGGCCAGGATGAAGCCGGCGGCGAAGGCGATGCCGAACGAGGCCAGCGGGCGTTCGCGGATCAGGTCCGCGGCGCTGTCGATCAGGTCGCGGCCCTTCTCCAGCAACGCGTCCATCTGCTCGCGCGCCGCGCCACCGCCTTCCTCCAGCGCGGAGATGCCGGCCAGGGCGGAGTCGGCGAGCTCGGCCTTGACGCTGGCCTTGCCCGCGCGCAGTTCCTCCCCGGCGGCGCCGGCGGCGTTGCGGATCGCGGAGCCGGCTTCGGTGGCGGCCTGCTTGAGGTGCTCCCCGGCTTCGCCGAGGTTGGCCTTGAGGTTGTCGGTCGGGGAACGGCTCATCTTCGGGTCTCCTTCTGGCCTTGCGGTATGGCGTCGGGGTCAGCGCATGATGAGGTTGCCGATGCGTCCGCCACGTGAAACCTGCAGCACCAGCTCCCTGGGCTGGTCGGACAGGGTATCGCGGAAACCGGCCAGGTCGCGGAACTCGCCGCTGTTGGCGGCGCGGATGTAGTCGCCTGCGCGCAGGCCGTTGCGCCACGCCCGGCTGCCCGGCTCGACCTTCTCGACCAGGATGCCGCGCGCATCCGGGTTCTGCCGGCGCAGGGCCTCGGGCAGGTCGGCGAAGGTCGCGCCGGCCAGGCGCTCGTCGTAGCTGGCGCCGTCGCGCGGCAGTGCGCGCAGGCGCGTGGAGACCTGGAGCTTCCTGCCGTCGCGCAGCAGCTCCAGCGTCACCGGCGCGTCCACCGGCTGCAGGCCCTGGAAGTTGCGCAGGGCGATGCTGCCGTCGATGCGTTGGCCGTTCGCGGCCACGATCACGTCGCCCACGCGCACGCCCGCGGCCGCGGCGGCCGAGTCGCCGTGCACGCGGGTCACCACCGCGCCGCGCGTGTCGGCGGGCAGCCCGAGCCCGGCGGCGATGCGCTCGTTGAGCGTCTGCGTGTCGATGCCGAGCGTGCCGCGGCGCACCTCGCCGGTGGCCAGCAGCTGCTGCATCACGTTGCGCGCCAGGTCGATCGGGATCGCGAAGCCCAGGCCGATGTTGCCGGCGTCGCTGCCGTAGCGGTTGAAGCTGGCGGTGTTGATGCCGACCAGCTCGCCGCGCAGGTTGACCAGGGCGCCGCCGGAGTTGCCGGGATTGATCGAGGCGTCGGTCTGGATGAAGTTCTGGAAGCCGATGCCCGGCAGGTTGCTGCGGCCGACCGCGGAGACGATGCCCGAGGTCACCGTCTGGGTGAAGCCGAACGGGTTGCCCACCGCGACCACGAAGTCGCCGACCTGCAGGTCGTTGCCGTTGGCCAGCGGGATTGCGGTCAGGTCGTCCGCAGGGATCCGCATCAGCGCCACGTCGGTGTCGGGATCCGAGCCGATGAACTCGGCCTTGAACGTGCGGCCGTCGTACAGCGTCACCGACACGTCGTCGGCGCCCTCGATCACGTGGTGGTTGGTCAGCACGTAGCCGCGCGCCGCGTCCACGATCACGCCGGAGCCGAGCGACTCGTTGATCCGTTCCTGGGTCAGTTCCGGGAACATCCGGCGGAAGAACGGGTCGTTGCCGAACGGGCTCACCCGCACGCGCTGCTTGGTATGCACGCTGACCACCGCCGGCAGCACGCGCTTGAGCATCGGCGCCAGGGTCGGCACCGGCTGGCCGTCCACCGCCGACGGCAGTGCGGCCGCCGCCGGCACGGACACTGCCGGCGGCGCGGCGGGCTCGGCCTTCGCCGGCTGTTCCAGGGCCTCGCGCACGGCGGTCGCGGCGAAGCCGCCGAACGCGGCGGCGAGGGACAGGGCGAGCAGGGTCCGGGTGGAAGCTCTCATCGAAACTCCGGTCTTTCGCTCTCGATGGGGACAGGAAAGTGTCGGCGCGCCACGCTCAATTGATACTGAAGCATGGGGCGCGCGGGCACAACGTGAGCGCGACGCGCGCGGGCCCCGCCGCATCCACGGCGGGGCCCGCGTGCCGGACGCCCCCGCGGGCGGCCGGAGGATGCGCCATCAGAGTGCGCGTTCGAACGCGAAGTGCCAGGCAGCGGGGTCGCGGCGTCCGGTCTCGCGGTTCCAGTCCAGCGACCAGCGCATGCGCGGCCCCAGCCGGCCGCCCAGGCCCAGGCGCAGCGCGGCCGCTTCCGTCGCGCGGTCGCGGGGCAGGGCGAAGCGGACCTCCGGCACCCCGACGAACGCGGCCAGCGGCAGGCCGCCGTCGCCCAGGTCGCGGCGGTGGCGCAGGTCCAGTTCCAGCCGCACCGGCCAGGCGCCGAGGGTCCAGTCGCGCGCATAGCGGACGCCGGCCACGCCGGTCAGGCGCGACTGCCGCGAGGGGCCGCCGGCCAGTTCCAGCCCGGTGTCGCCCAGCTCGGTGAAGGCATCGCCACGGACGATGCCGTAGTCGAGGCTGGCGAACGGAACCAGCCGACCGCCGCCGAACGCGAGGTCGCGGCCGACCTCGCCGTGGAGCGAGACGTGACCGAAGTGGCGCGTGGAGCGGGCGGCGTGCCGGCGTTCGGGGCCGAGTTCGATCGGGCGTTGCAGCGGCAGCCAGGCGCGTCCGGCGGAGAGGGCGCCGGTGGCGTGCCAGCCGTCGCCGCGGTAGTGCGCGTGCAAGCCGGCGGAGGAGGCCTCGCCGGAGGCCTGTCCACCGAGGTGGTCGAAGTCCGCCAGCAGCCGGCCTTCGGCGAGGCTGGCGCCGACCAGCAGGCGGGGCGAGAGCCACAGGCCGGTGCCGGTGGCGCGGGCATCGAACAGGTGGCCGCCGGTGCGGAGGCCGAGCGAAGCGTCCCAGGCCTGCGGCGCGGTCCCGTGCGGCAGGCCCGCGAGGCGGGCGGCGAGCCGTTCGGCGATCCGCGCGGACTGGTCGAGCAGGAGGTCGGCGGCCGCGGCGTGGGCGTGGCCGGCGAGGCTGTCGAAGCTGCGTTCGGCCTGGACGGTGTCGCGAAGCCAGAGCAGGGCGCCCGCGGAGTCCAGGAACCGGCGCTGCCGCGCCGGGAGCGTCCCGCGCGGTGCGGTGGCGAAGGTGTCGGCGACGGCGAGCGCGGCGTCGAGGTTGGCGGCGCCGGCCAGCGGCAGCCGGCGGGCGATGCCGCGTTGGACCATCGCTCCCTTGGCCGAGATGCGTGTCAGCTCGAACAGGACATCCTTTTTTTCGTAGCGCAGTCTGCCGGTGATGGCGAGGCCGGGGGAGGTCCATTGATCGAACGTGCCGGAGATGCCGCCGTCCGCGTGCAGGATCCCGTAATAGCCAGCCGTGGGCAGCACGTACTCTCCCTCGATCAAGGGCGCGGTCAGCTCCAGGGTGCCCGCCAGACTGGCGTGGCCGCCGACATGCAGCGCGCCCGTCCTGTCCCAGTCGTGCGGCTCGAGCGTGAACACCAGGGTCCCCTCGGCGGTTTGCGTGAAGTCGCCTTCGATTCGGCGGCCCGAATACTCGGGGGCCTCCATGCGCCCGGAATTGGTGACGTCGCCCGTGACGGTACCGCTGAGGTGGACCGTGCCCCGGTTGTCCAGGTTGCCGGTCAGGGTGTGATACAGGTGGAACTCCCCGCCGGGTTGTCCCTGCCTGTGCCCATGCCGCCGGCCGCGTCAAGGCGTTGACATGGGCGCCGGGCGGGCGTAGCGTGCAATTCCGCTTGGCCACAACATCTTGTGGTCGGCGGGGCGGGCTTGGCCCAATCGCTAGGGTTCTGCCGGGATCGGCAATTTCGGGGCGCGTGACCGGGGGAGCGGCGCGGATGGAATCGGTGACAGGCAGGACCACGCAGGAAAACGCATCTGCGGTCGGCGCGCGCAAGCGCGGCGACGGGTTGCCGTCGGCGCTTCCCGGGCTCCGGGGCGCGGGCGGTTCACAGGAACAACAGGCCGGGGCGCATACCCTGGCCGGCAAGAGGGAGACGGACAAGGCATGAGCACGGTTCGCCTGGAGGCGGTGAAGACGAACAGCGAACAGGAAATCCCGATGCAGCCCGCATCGCTGGACATCTGGGACAAGAAATACCGCCTCAAGACCAAGGCGGGCGAGCCGGTGGACGCCGACATCGACGGCACCTACCAGCGCGTCGCCAAGGCGCTGGCCGAGGCCGAGCCCACCCCCGAGAAGCAGAAGTACTGGTACGAGCGCTTCCTGTGGGCGTTGCGCCGCGGGGCCATCCCCGCCGGCCGCATCACCTCCAATGCCGGCGCCCAGGAGCACAAGCCCGCCACCAGCACCATCAACTGCACCGTGTCCGGCACCATCGAGGACTCGATGGACGCCATCCTCGAGAAGGTGCACGAGGCCGGCCTGACCCTGAAGGCCGGCTGCGGCATCGGCTACGAGTTCTCCACCCTGCGCCCGAAGGGCGCGTTCGTGGCCGGCGCCGGCGCCTACACCTCCGGCCCCATGTCCTTCATGGACATCTACGACAAGATGTGCTTCACCGTGTCGTCGGCCGGCGGCCGCCGCGGCGCGCAGATGGGCACCTTCGACGTCTCGCACCCGGACGTGAAGGACTTCATCCGCGCCAAGCGCGAGGACGGGCGCCTGCGCCAGTTCAACCTCTCGCTCCTGGTCACCGACGACTTCATGAAGGCGGTCGAGGCCGACGCCGACTGGCCGCTGGTGTTCCCGGTGCACGTCAAGGAGCAGGACGAACTCGACTTCAATGACCCGAAGCAGGTCGTCTGGCGCGAGTGGCCGACCCGGAAGAACTACATCGTCCGTGACGACGGCCTGGTCGCCTGCAAGGTGTACGGCCACGTCAAGGCCCGGCACCTGTGGGACATGATCATGGTCTCGACGTACGACTACGCCGAGCCGGGCTTCATCCTGATCGACCGGGTCAACGAGATGAACAACAACTGGTGGTGCGAGAACATCCGCGCCACCAACCCGTGCGGCGAGCAGCCGCTGCCGCCCTACGGCGCCTGCCTGCTGGGCTCGGTCAACCTGACCAAGTTCGTCCGCAAGCCGTTCACCGACCAGGCCTCCTTCGACTGGGAGGAGTTCCGCGAGGTCGTGTGCGTGTTCACGCGCATGCTCGACAACGTGGTCGAGATCAACGGCTTGCCGCTGGAGCAGCAGCGCCAGGAGATCCTGCGCAAGCGCCGCCACGGCATGGGCTTCCTCGGCCTGGGCAGCGCCATGACCATGCTGCGCATGAAGTACGGCTCGAAGGAGAGCTGCGACTTCACCGAGCGCGTCGCCCGCGAGCTGGCCGTCGCCGGCTGGGAGATGGGCCTGGAGCTGGCCAGGGAGAAGGGCCCGGCGCCGATCATGGACGAGGACTTCACCGTCACCGCCGAGATGCTGCGCAAGCGCCCGGAGATGGCGAAGGACGGCTGGAAGGTCGGCGACACCATCAAGGGCCGCGTGCTGCACGCCCGCTACAGCCGCTACATGCAGCGCCTGGCCACCGTGGCCCCGGAGCTGGTGGACGAGCTGGCCGAGGTCGGCGCCCGCTTCACCCACCACAGCTCGATCGCCCCGACCGGCACCATCAGCCTGTCGCTGGCCAACAACGCCTCCAACGGCATCGAGCCGTCCTTCGCGCACCACTACAGCCGCAACGTGATCCGCGAGGGCAAGAAGACCAAGGAGAAGGTGGACGTCTACAGCTACGAGCTGCTGGCCTACCGCCACCTGGTCAACCCCAGGGCCATGCCGTACTCGGACGACCCGGAGGCGAAGCTCCCGGACTACTTCATCTCGGCCGACGACATCACCCCGAAGGAGCACGTGGACGTCCAGGCCGCGGCCCAGAAGTGGATCGACTCCTCCATCTCCAAGACCGCCAACGTCCCCACGGACTACCCGTACGAGGACTTCAAGGACATCTACTTCTACGCCTACAAGCAGGGCCTGAAGGGCTGCACCACCTTCCGCTTCAATCCGGCCGCCTTCCAGGGCGTGCTGGTCAAGGAGAAGGACCTGGAGAACACCATCTACCGCTTCGAGCTGGAGGACGGCTCGGTGGTGGAGGTCAAGGGCAACGAGGAGATCGAGTACGACGGCGAGGTCCACACCGCCGCCAACCTGTTCGAGGCGCTCAAGGAGGGCTACTACGGCAAGTTCTGAGCCGGCCCCGTCCCGCCCCCGGCACCCGGGGGACGGGGCGGGAAAGAGGGCCCGGTCCCCCCACGCGGCAGCCCTGCTCCATCGTCCCGGCTTCGCGCTACATTCAGTGCACGGGCGGGTGCCCGTGAACCGGAAGAACCTGACGAGGACTGCACTATGAGCAACGGCAACGGGGTGACGGAAACCCTCAGCACCGCCGCGGAGGTCGTGGCCGAGACGGCCAAGGCGGTCGGCGAGAAGGTCGCCGAGACCGCCAGTGGCGCGGTCGAGGCCGCGAAGAAGACCGCGGCCAGGGCGAAGAAGGCGGTGCGCAAGAAGGTCACCGCCGTCAAGAAGAAGCTGGCCTCCACCAGCGCCGCCGCGAGGAAGGAAGCGGCCGCGCTGAAGAAGGCGGCCAGGAAGGCCACGAAGAAGGCCGGCAAGAAGACCGCGAAGAAGGCCACGGCGAAGAAGGCCACGGCGAAGAAGGCGGCCGGAAAGACGGCAAAGAAGACCGTGAAGAAGGTCGCCCGGAAGGCCCCGGCCCGCAAGGCGGTGAGGAAGGCCGCGCCGAAGAAGACCGCCCGCAAGGCGGTGAAGAAGGCGGCGCCGAGGAAGACGGCGCGCAAGGCCCCGGCGAAGAAGGCAGCGAAGAAGGCGGCCCGCAGGACCGCCCGGCGCTAGCCAGGAGGCACCGTCGCCGCGCCACCCCGGCGCGGCGACGCCAACCCAGGAGGGAGGAGCACGCAGATGGCAACGAAGAAGGCAGGCACCCGCAAGGCTGCGAAGAAAACCGCCAGGAAGGCCGCGAAGAAGGCCGTCCGCAAGGCCGCACCGAAGAAGGCGGCGCGCAAGGCGGTGAAGAAGGCCACGAAGAAGGCCACCCGGAAGGTTGCCCGCAGGACTGTCCGCAAGGCCACGCCGAAGAAGGCTGCCCGCAAGGCTGCGAAGAAAACCGCCAGGAAGACCGCGAAGAAGGCCGTCCGCAAGGCCGCACCGAAGAAGGCGGCGCGCAAGGCGGTGAAGAAGGCTGCGAAGAAGACCGCCCGGAAAAAAACGGCGCGGAAGAAGTCCCGCCGCACCGTGATGTATTCCAGCGCCGGCAAGAAGCTCTACGCCGTGCGCAATGCCGACGGCACGTTCAAGGACATCCAGTCCTACCAGCGTGCCCACGCCGCCGACCTGCGCCGCAAGGGCACCAGCTCGGACAGATGAACCACCCGGTCCCTCCCCGCGGGGAGGGGCCTTCCTTCCCCCACACCACTGAACCAGATACCGCAGGAACCGCTTCAATGGCCGTCAAGATCGACAAGAAAATCAAGGCGTATTCCGTCGTGACCCCGGAGGACAGGGAGAAGGCCGCCGCGGCCCCCGCCCCGGAGAAGGCGGCCGAGCCGGAACTGCCCAAGGCCGAAGTGATCCAGATGCACGAGCGCATCGAGCGTCCGGACGTCCTGGTCGGCCGCACCTACAAGATCAAGTCGCCGCTGGTCGAGCACGCGATGTACGTGACCATCAACGACATCGTGCTCAACCCCGGCACCGAGCACGAGCTGCGCCGCCCGTTCGAGATCTTCATCAACTCCAAGTCCATGGAGCACTTCCAGTGGATCGTCGCGCTCACCCGCATCATGAGCGCGGTGTTCCGCAAGGGCGGCGACGTCACCTTCCTGGTGGAGGAGATGAAGGCCGTGTTCGACCCCAAGGGCGGCTACTTCAAGGCCGGCGGCGTGTACATGCCGTCGCTGGTCGCCGAGCTCGGCTGCATCGTCGAGGAGCACCTCAAGTCCATTGGCCTGCTCCATGACCCGGAGATGACCCCGGCGCAGAAGGCCCTGATCGCCGAGAAGCGCCGCCAGCTCGAGTCAAAAAAAAACAGTGAAGCGAGCGCCCCCGCCGCGGGCGCGCGCGAAGAGGACATCGCCGTCACCGGCGAGGGCACCAGCTTCCCGCCCAGTGCCACCATGTGCCACAAGTGCAACACCAAGGCGCTGGTGCTGATGGACGGCTGCGCCACCTGCCTGAACTGCGGGTACAGCAAGTGCGGGTGAGCCGCTGGGGAGGGCCAGGCTGTTTGCCTGGCCCTTCCTTGCGGGAAGCGGATGGTTGCGGTGAGGCAAGGGCTGGCGGTGGTACAGACGGGGTAACGGCATCGGGACGCTGTGCCCGCCCAGACCAGCCTGGTCCCGCGTGGCGCCTGATCTCCGGTCTCCTGTAAACCCCCATCCGGGGGGTGCGTGGCTGCCGGCCCCGGGTTAGGATCCGGCTTTCACACCCAGGGGGGGATTCACCATGCGGCTGCCCGGCAGGCTCCTGCTTGTTTCGTTGCTCGCGCTCGCTTTCCTCGTCCCGCAGGCGGCCTCCGCCCAGTCGCGGGGCACCATCTCCGGCACGGAGGCCTTGCAGATCCTCAAGAAGCTCGGCCTGTCGCCGGAATACGGGAGGGACAGATACGGCGACCCGCAGATCATGTTCCAGATGAGCGGGCTGTTCTGCCGGATGAACTTCTTCGACTGCAAGCAGGGCCGCTGCGGTTCGATCCAGCTCGAGACCGCGCTGGATCTGGCCAATGGCACGACCGTGCAGGTCATGAACGAATACAACAAGACGTACCGCTACGGCCGGATGTACCTGGACGAGGAGATGGACCCGTACCTGCAGTTCGATTTCGAGCTGCCGATCTCGCACGTCGAGGAATACATCACCAGCCAGCTCGACACGTTCGAACTGCTGCTGGAACACCTCACCGAGGCGGTGGAGTACTACTGACCGGCCCGGCCCGTGCCTGCGCCGGCCACCGTCCGGCAGGCACGCGGGGGCCGCGGGCTCACCGGCCTGGTGCGCCCGCGCCCCGGCGCAGCAGGGCGTTGAGGGCGATGGCGCCGAACGTGGCGGTGCCGATGCCGCCCAGGGCGAACCCGCCGAAGCGCAGGGTGAAGTCGCCGGTGCCCAGGATCAGCGGGATGGCGGCCACCATCAGGTTGCGCGGGTCGGAGAAGTCCACCCGGTTGTCCACCCAGATGCGCGCGCCGGCCACCGCGATCAGGCCGAACACCACGATGGACACACCGCCCATCACCGGCAGCGGGATGGCCTGGATCAGCGCGCCGAACTTCGGCGAGAAACCCAGCAGGATGGCGATCGCCGCCGCGCACACGAACACCGCGGTGGAATAGACCCGTGTGGCGGCCATGACCCCGATGTTCTCGGCATAGGTGGTCACGCCGGTGCCGCCCGCGGCGCCGGAGACCATGGTGGCCACGCCGTCGCCGATGAAGGCCCGGCCCATGCAGCGGTCCAGGTCGCGGCCGGTCATCGCCGTCACCGCCTTGATGTGGCCCAGGTTCTCGGCCACCAGGATGATCGCCACCGGCACGATCAGACCCATGGCGCGGGCGTCGAACACCGGCGTATGCAGCCTGGGCAGGCCGAACCAGGGCGCGGCGGCGATGGCCGCGATGTCCAGCGGCTTGCTCAGCCCGAGCCCGTTGGCCAGCACCGCGTAGGCCGCGGTGGTGATGGCCAGGCCCGCCAGGATCAGCAGCCGTTGCAGCATGCCGCGGGCGAACACCGCCACCAGCGCCACGCACAGGAAGGTCAGCGCCTGCATCCAGGCGTCGAAGTCGCCGGCGGCCATGTCTTCACCGGCACCGCCGCCAGGTTCAGGCCGATCACCGCCACCACCGCGCCCGTGACCACCGGCGGCATCAGCCGCTCGATCCAGCCGCTGCCGGCCAGGTGCACGGCCACGCCCACCAGCGCGTACACCAGCCCGCAGGCGACGATGCCGCCCAGCGCCGGGCCGATGTCCGCGGGCGTGCCCTGGCTGGCCACGTAGCCGGTGACCGCGTTCACCACGCCGATGAAGGCGAACGAGGAGCCGAGGTAGCTGGGCACCCTGCCGCCGGTGGTGAGGAAGAACAGCAGCGTGCCGATGCCGCTCATCAGCACCGCGAGGTTCGGGTCGAAGCCCATCAGCAGCGGCGCCAGCACCGTGGCGCCGAACATGGCGACCACGTGCTGCACGCCCATCAGCGCGGTCTGCGGCCAGGGCAGGCGCTCGTCCGGTGCGATCACACCGCCATCGCGCAGCGCCGTGGCCGGGCGTTTCTCCCATGCGAACAGGGCCATGTGCAGGCTTCCCCCGGTATGCCGGTGCGCATCTTATGCGCACGGGCGGGGCGGGGGCGAGGACAGGTGGACCCGGCGTGCCGCGGGGTTTCCGCGCGCGGGCACCGCGAGGCGTATGGGCCGTTGCGTGTGGTTGCGGCCCGCCCTGAAAAACAGGCCCGGCTTGATCGGGATCAAGGCCCCGGGGCGCGGGGAGTCCAATCGTCCCGGGCAGACGATTGGGAACCCGTCCGTGGAGGACACATGATCCGTGAAGTCGAAGGCGACATCCTGCTCAGCGAGGCCCAGGTGATCGCGCATGGCATCGCCACCGCCGATCCGTTCGATTCGGGCCTGGCGCTGGCGCTGCGTGAGCGCTTCCCGTCCATGGTCAGGGATTACCGCCATGCCACGCACTCCCGCCAGCCCGACACCGGCGACATCTGGGTGTGGAAGGGCGTCGACGGGGACGGCAGGGTGCGCTGCATCGTCAACCTGCTGACCCAGGGCATGCAGAGCCAGGACAAGTCCGCCCGCCCGGTGAAGGCGAAGCTGGAGGACGTGAACCGCGCGCTGCGCAGGCTGGCCGACTTCCTCCGGGATGAGGGCGTGCGGAGCGTCGCGCTGCCGCGCGTGGCCACCGGTGTGGGCGGGCTGGACTGGGCCGACGTCAAGCCGCTGATCCGGCAGCATCTGGATGGCCTGGGCATTCCGGTCGTGGTCTACGAGGTGTACCGCAAGGGCATGAAGGCCGACGAACAACTGGACTGAGCGCGTCGTCGGTTGATCCCGGCCGCGCCGAAGACACCCGGCCGGCGGGGCTTTCGGCTTCCGGTGCGCCGATGGCCTTGCTGCCGGCGCGAGGCGGAAACGTTGTAGATTCCCCTGCATCGCGATGTCCGGGGAGGGTGGTCATGCGCAGCGCCTGGTGGATGGTGTTGGCCCTGCTGGCCGGCAGTGTGCTGCCCGGCACGGTGCAGGTGGCGCCCGCGCAGCCGCGCGATGGCGAACAGGTGGCCGCGATCCGCAAGGCGATTCCCGAGGTCGACCGGATCTTCGCCGATTTCCAGCTCGACGCGCACGTCCCGGGGCTGGTCTATGGCATCGTCGCCGATGGCCGGCTCGTCCACGTCAAGGGACTGGGCGTGCAGGACCTGGAGCACCGGCGCCCGGTCACCGCGGACAGCCTGTTCCGCGTCGCCTCGATGACCAAGGCGTTCACCGCCCTGGCGATCCTCGGGCTGCGCGACGAGGGCAAGCTCTCGCTCGAGGATCCGGCCGAGACCTACGTGCCGGAGATGCGGGACTGGCGGTACCCGACCAGCGACTCGCCGCGCATCCGCATCCGCGACCTGCTCAACCACACCGCGGGCTTCGTCACCGACGACCCGTGGGGTGACCGCCAGCAGCCCTTGCCCGACGGGGAGTTCAGCGCGCTGCTGCGCGAGGGCGTGCCGTTCAGCCACCCGCCCGGCACCGCGATGGAGTACTCCAACCTGGGCTATGCGCTGCTCGGCCGGATCATCGCCAACGTCAGCGGCATGCCCTACGACGCGTACATCCGGCAGACCCTGCTCGCGCCGCTGGGCATGGATTCGAGCGGCTACGACGTTCCCGGCTCGCCGGTCGAACAGCGGGCCATCGGCTACCGCTGGGAGAACAACGCCTGGAGCGAGGAGCCGACCATGGCATACGGCGCGTTCGCATCCATGGGCGGCCTGCAGACCAGCGCCAACGACTACGCGAAGTACGTGGCCTGGCTGCTGTCGGCATGGCCGGCGCGCGATGGCGCCGAAAGCGGTCCGCTGCGCCGGGCGACCGTGCGCGAAGTGGCGCAGGGCTCGAACTTCGTCCGCCTGCGCGCGCGCAGCGGCCGGACCGGCGCGACCGCCTGCAAACAGGCATCCGCCTACGGCATGGGCTGGATCTCCGCCCTCGACTGCGATCTCGGCGCCACCCTGAGCCACAGTGGCGGCTATCCGGGCTACGGCTCGCACGTCCTGCTGCTGCCCGGGCATGGCATCGGTATCTTCGCGTTCGCCAACCGCACCTATGCCCCTGTCTCCGGCCCGGTGTGGGATGCGGCGATGGCGCTCCACGGCGCGGGGGCGCTGGTTGCGCGGAAGGCGCCCGTGAGCGCGGCGTTGGAAGCCGCGTACGCGAAGGCCGGCGCGATGTACCGTGCAGGTGATGTCGCCGCCGCCGGCGACGCGCTGGCGATGAACTTCCTGATGGACCGCCCGGCGGACGACTGGAATGCCGAGCTGGCGCGGCTGAAGCGGGAAGTCGGCGATTGCGACACCGGCGCCCCGGTCCGCGCGACCGGGGCGCTTTCGGGCACGTTCCGGTGGCGCTGCGCGACCGGACGGATCGAAGGCTCGATCCTGCTCGCGCCCACGTCGCAGCCGGCGATCCAGAAGCTGGAACTGGGGGTCATCCGGCCCTGATGCATCCCGCTCCGGGGTTCCGCCGGGCGGGGAAGTGGCCTTCGTGATCGTGGACCACTACGGCTTCCCGCGCTTCGCGCACGGAACGGCATGCACTGCTGTTCGCCGCCTCGGGCGGCAACGGGAAGTGGCTGCACTGGCCCCGGGGCATCGGCGTGCACCATGCCCGCGACGGGGCGTGGCCCTCATGCTTTGGCACCGGGAGCAGGTGCGGCTGGCCGGATTGAACTGGATGGCGCGCGGGTTCTCCCCGCCACGGATGGGGCCGGACAGGGTTGACCGGTGTGCCGTTCCCGCCACCCGGCGCCGACAGCGCTGGACATCCGTCGGGAACCGCTTCCACGGCGCGCGATGTGGCACCGCCGCAAGCTGCTTTGCGTTTACACCGTTACACTTGAAATCAAGTGTTTTCGGCCGGCGGACGGGCCGGCGCACGGGAGGGTCATCGATGAACGCTGTACCGCGCCCGGACGCCGGGCCTGCGCAGGGAAGCCGTCTGGCCGCGCTCAACGCGTGGGTCGCCGAAGTCGCGACGCTCACCCGGCCCGACCGCATCCACTGGTGCGACGGCAGCGATGCCGAGTACGCCGCGCTGGTCGCGGGGATGGTCGAGGACGGCACGCTGCTGCCGCTCAACCAGGAGACACACCCGGGTTGCTACCTGCACCGCTCGCACCCGGAGGACGTGGCGCGGGTGGAGCACCTGACCTTCGTGTGCACGCGCGAGCGCGAGGACGCCGGCCCGAACAACAACTGGATGGCGCCGGACGAGGCGCACGCGAAGATGGACGCGCTGTTCTCCGGCTGCATGCGCGGGCGCACGATGTACGTGGTGCCCTACTGCATGGGGCCGATCGATTCCCCGCTGGCACGCTGCGGCGTGGAGATCACCGACTCGCCGTATGTGGTCGCCAACATGCGGCTGATGACGCGCATGGGCGCGGCGGCACTGGCGCGGATCGAGCGCGAGGGCGAACAGGGCGTGCCGTTCGTGCGTGGCCTGCACTCGATCGGCGAGCTCGATCCCGGGCGCCGCTTCATCATGCATTTCCCCGAGGAGCTGACGATCAAGTCGTACGGCTCCGGCTACGGCGGCAACGCGCTGCTCGGCAAGAAGTGCCACGCGCTGCGCATCGCCTCGTGGCAGGCGCGGCAGGAGGGGTGGCTGGCCGAGCACATGCTGATCCTCGGCCTGGAGACGCCGGAGGGTGAGATGCACTACGTCGCCGCCGCGTTCCCGAGCGCCTGCGGCAAGACCAACCTGGCGATGCTGATCCCGCCCGGAGGCTACCGTGCGCAGGGCTGGAAGGTCTGGACCATCGGCGACGACATCTGCTGGATGCGCCCGGGCGAGGATGGCCGGCTGTGGGCGATCAACCCCGAGGCCGGGTATTTCGGGGTGGCGCCGGGCACGTCGGCGAAGACCAACCCGAACGCGCTGGCCACGATCCAGCGCGACACCATCTTCACCAACGTCGCGCTCACCGCGGACAACCAGCCGTGGTGGGAAGGCCTCGACGACCGCGTGCCCGCGTACGACTGGCAGGGCCGCCCGTACGACCCGGCCAACGGCCCGGCGGCGCATCCCAACTCGCGATTCACCGTCAGCGCGAGGCAGTGCCCGAGCTGGTCACCGCGAGCGGAGGACCCGCAGGGCGTGCCGATCTCGGCGATCATCTTCGGTGGGCGCCGCGCCTCGGTGATGCCGCTGGTGTTCGAGGCTTTCGACTGGACCCACGGCGTGCGCGTGGGCGCCTCGATGGGCTCGGAGACCACCGCCGCGGCCACCGGCAAGGTGGGCGTGCTGCGCCGCGACCCGATGGCGATGAAGCCGTTCTGTGGCTACCACTTCGGCGACTACTTCGCGCACTGGCTGTCGTTCGACCGCCCGGGCATGCGCCTGCCGAAGATCTTCCACGTCAACTGGTTCCGCAAGGGGGCCGACGGCAGCTTCCTGTGGCCGGGCTTCGGCGAGAACATCCGCGTGCTGGAGTGGATCATCGGCCGGGTGAAGGGGACCGCCGCGGCGGTGGAGACGCCGATCGGCCTGCTGCCGGCGGAAGGCGCGCTGGCGCTGGACGGGCTGGACCTGTCCGACGGTGCGAAGGCGCAACTGCTGTCGGTGGACCCTGCCGAATGGCGCGCCGAGTACGAGGCCGTCGCCGCCGATCTGGCCCGGTACGGCGACCGCCTGCCGAAGGCGCTGGNGGAGCAGCTGGAGCAGGCGAAGGCGCGGCTCGGAGTCTGAAATACCCCTCCCCGTCAGCAGGGGGAGGCTCCCGGCACCGGCATTCGTGCGATCCGAGCGGCCGTGCAACGTCGGCGGATCGGCAAGCAGCCGAGGGTGATCGGCACATTCCCCATGGGGGCTCGCGGACGAAAACCCCACCCCGGGTCAGGGGTGGGTTCCGCCATGGCCTGCCGGTGGGGCCTGCCCCGCCATCCGCCCGGCAATGCCCGGCGGATGGCGCCGGACCGGGGATCAGTTGGCTTCCTTGCCCACCGGACGGGCATCCAGTTCGCGGCCGAGCTCCTTGGCGGCGCGTTCGCGCGCTGCCCACTGCTCCGGGGTGAGGCAGACGCGCTTCTTCAGGCGGCTGCCGGTGACGACTTCGTAGGTGCAGACCTTGCCGCTCTTGCCGGTCTTCGGCGTGGCTGGAGCGGCGGAGGCATCCGTGGCTGCCGGGTCGCTCGCCACGGCCTGACCCAGCGCCAGCAGGCCGGCGGCGAGCATGGCCAGGGACAGTTGTTTCCTGGAAAGGAGGCTGGCGGCGAAGCCGCGCCGCTTCGCCTGGGCAATCGCGGTCATGGAGGTCTCCCCGGGGGTCAGGCCTGTGCCAAACAGGCAACCGGATTTTGCTTGATCGCAGGGCCGTTTCCAGCGGCCCCGGGCCGCTTCCAGGCCCGGGTTTCGGATGGATTCATGCAAGGCCCGGGTCCGGGGGCGTCCCGCGGGCGCGCTGGACCGGGTCAGGCCGGCTGCACGTCGAAGGCGATGGTCATGCGCGGTTCGCCTTCGTGGAACGGGACGGTGCCGTGCCACATGTAGGACGGGAACAGCGCCAGGTGGCCGGGTTGCGGCCGCACCACACGGCGGGGCGGCAGTCCCAGCCCCAGTTCCTCCAGCGGCTGCCCGAACTGCAGCCAGCCCTCGCGCGTGGCCTCGTCCGATGCGAGCACGCTACCGGGCACGGAGACGTAGAAGGCGGAGCTGGTCCAGCCCTTGCCGTGGAAGTGGTTGGAATGGTGCCCGCCCGGCAGCAGGCGGATCGACCAGGAGCCGCTGAAACGGATGCCTTTCCCCTTGCGCGAGAGGTACGGGTGGGTCGGGTCGTCGGGCAGCGTGGCCAGCCAGGCCTCGACCGCGCGGCGCAGGGCGGCCTCGGCCGCGCGGATGACGGGGGCGTCGCGCCCGAACAGCAGCCCCGCTGTCTGCGTGCCGCCACGCACGCTCTGGCTCACCGGCTCGCGCCGCGCGGTGTGCAGGGCCTCGAGCGTGGCCTTCAGGTCGGCAAGGAAGGCAGGCAGGTCGCGATACCCCGGGGGCGGCTCGATCACGGAGAAGCCGACCAGCCGCTCGTAGTCGAACAGCCAGTATTCGCGCCCGTCGCCGAGCAGCCGCCAGGCGGTGCCGAGGTAGCACCAGCCTTCCTGGTCGGTGGGATCGATCTCGACCGCCCTGCCGGCGCAGGCCGCCGCCAGGTCGAATTGCCGGGTGCGGAACGCGTGCCGTGCCCGGGCGTTGAGGAAGGCAGGCAGGCCGGCCAGTCCGGCGCGTGCGGCGGCCTCGAACAGTTGCGTGGCGCGCGCGTGCTCCCCCAGCAGGTCGAGGGCCTCGGCCACGTACCAGTCGAGCAGGGGGTCGCCGGGCGTGTCCCGGCGCAGCGGCTGCAGGTGCTCGAACGCTTCCTGGCCGCGCTTCGTCGCCAGCAACATGCGCACGAAGGCCAGCTGCAGGTCCCGGTTGCCGGGTTGGGCCAGCGCCGCCGCGCGGAAGGTTTCGAGCGGATCCTCGCCCGGTGCCAGTTCCGTGCCGTATTCCCAGAGCAGGTGGCCCAGGGTCTCGTGGGCGGGCGCGAAGCCGGGGCGTTCGGCCACGAGCCTGCGGGCGTGCGCCAGTGCCTCGGCAGGCCTTCCCGCGTCGGCCAAGGTGCCGCTGATCGCGTCGCGGACCCCGGAGCTGTCGGCGCCGCGCCGGTCCAGCAGTCCACGGGCCTCGTGGAACGCGGCCAGCGCGTCGTCCACGCGCCCGAGCATGCGCAATACCGTGCCGAGGTCGGCCCACGCGTAGGCGAGGTCGGGTGAGAGCGACACCGCCCTGCGCAGTACCGGCTCGGCATCCTCCGGGCGACCCCGGGCGAGCAGGGACCTGCCGTGTCCCGCCAGCGAGACGGCGTAGTTGCGCTGCACCGTGGCGTTGCCCGGCAGCAGGGCGAGCGCGCGCTCGAACGCCGTGTCCGCCTCCTGCTGGCGGCCATTCGCAGCCAGGCACATGCCCAGCAGTTGCCACGCGTCTGCCGCCTGCGGCGCCTGCGCGGCGAGGGCCTCGGCGATGACCAGCGCCGAGTCGTGTCGTCCGGATTGCAGCAGGCCAAGTGCCTGCCTGAAACGCGCCGCCTGCGCCGTGTCCAACGGTTTGGCGGGAGGCGCGTCCATCCTAGCCTCACCTCGTGCGGCGGACCCGCACCACGATGCCGTTCGGCATCACCAGGTGGTAGCCGCCCAGGATCGCCTTGCGGATCCGGACGGTTTCGCCTTCGCGGAGGTGGCCCCGGTTGTCATCGTCGGTCTGGGTCCAGACCTGGCCGTTGTCGAGGGTGAAGCGGCGCAGCCCTCCGCTGATGGAATCGACCCGGACCACCTTGCCTTCGATCTGGTCGGGGGCGGGCGTCGCGCTGGCCTGCTTCGGCTTCAGGAAGTCCAGGCCGAAGCGGGACCGGGCCTGTTCCTTGGCGGCTTCGATCGTTTCCTGCGGCGGCGGGAATGCCTTGTCGTAACAGGCGAGGCGCTCGTCGGGATCGGGCACGGTGGCGCAGGGATGGCTGGCCTGCTGCGCGAGCGACACCGGCGGCAGCAGGGACAGGAACGCAAGCAGCAGGAGTCGCCTGGGTATCATGCGGGAATTCGTCATTGGGTCGTCGTGGTTCCGGCCTGGGCGTCCGACATGCGCCAGTCGCGCATCGCGGCGGCCAGTTCGCGGGCCATTTCACGCTCGGCCTGGCTGAGCAGCGGGTTCCAGACGTCGAACATGAGGATCACGCGCAGCCGGTCGCTGTCGTTGCGTGCCTCGTGTTCGATGGTGTCGTCGAACACCCAGCACTTGCCCTCGCGCCATTGCCGCCAGTCGAAGCCCACCCGGTAATGGCAGCCCTCCGGCACCACCAGCGGGAGGTGGCAGACAAGGCGGGCATTCGTCTCGCCGGTGTGCGGAGGGATGTGCGCGCGCGGCGCGAGCGCGGAGAACATCGCGTTCGGGCACAGCCCCGGGATGTCCACCAGGTCCACCAGCTGCAGCGCCTCGGCGGTGCGCGGGCAGCGGTCGAGGTTCTCGTGCACGGGCTTGCCGTGGGCGTAGAGGTGGAAGCTGCTCCAGTCGCGCGAGTGGTTGAGCTTGTCCCACTGGTTCACCGGGTCGCCGGGTCCGTACTGGATGTAGGGCACGAACCTGTCGCCGTGGCTGGCGAGCAGTTCCTGCAGCTCGTCCTTGATCACCCCGGTCCGGGATTCCAGCTCCTGCATCCACGGAAACAGTTCGTCGTCGTAGAAGGTGATGGCCGGCAGGCGCGGCACGTGCAACTGGTTGCACTGGGAATGGTAGGGACGGGTGCGGCCGGCCAGGATCGAGACCGCCTCGTCCCAGCGCCCGGACAGTGCCGCGTCCACCGCGCCGCGCTTCGGGCGCAGGCGCTCGTGCAGGTAGTCAATCAGCTCCTGCGTGTCGCGCTCGACCACTTCGCGCGCATGCTGCAGGCGGCGGCGCAGCGCCGGCGGCCAATCCGCTTCGGACGGTGCGACCTTCAGGACGTTGCGGAAGGCGGCGGCGGCCTCGTGCGGCCGGTTGATGCGCTCCAGGTGTTCGGCCTTGGAGAGCAGTGCGGGGACGAAGTACGGGTCGATTTCCAGCGAAGCGTGGATCCACTGCCACTCCAGCGGCAGGTTCCCCGCCTCGCGGTGCACCCGGCTGATCGTCAGCGGGATCATCGGGTCCCGCGGCGCGCGCTGGCGCGCCTGTTCGAGGAACTCTAGCGCCGCCTTGAGGTCGGCCCGCTGGAAGGCGTGCACCCCGAGGCTGAAGAGCGCCTGCACGTTGTCCGGGTCCAGCTCCCGCACCTGGGCCCAGAGGCGCTCGGCTTCCGCCCAGCGCCCGGTCGAGGCGGCGGCGCCCGCGGCCCGGACGAGTTCGGCGACACGTGACATCGAACCCCCCTCTCCAAAAGGTCCGTCCGTGAGGTTTCAAGTGTGGCACGGAATCGCGTGCTGGCAACACCCGTGCAATGCGGGATTCCGGCGGGCGGGTCGCTGCAGGGGAGAGCGGGCCAGGCAGGCAAAAAAGCGGCGGGCCGAAGCCCGCCGCCATGGTTCCGGAAATCCCGGAATGGATCAGAAGCGCAGCGTGATGTTGCCGAAGATGTAACGGCCAGCCTGGTCGTAGCCACCCAGCGCGTTGGCGTTGGCGGACAGGCCGCTGTCGCCGGAGAACGGGGGCTCCTTGTCGGCGATGTTGTTCACGCCCAGGGTGATCTCGGCGTTGCCGAACGACATGCTGCCGGTCAGGTCGATGTAGTTGTAGGAACCCACGCCGCTGCCGAACCAGATGACGTTGTCCAGCGGGGTGCCGTCCACGTCCTGGTACTTCATGCTGCCGATGTGGCGCCAACGCAGGCCGACGGCGTAGCGATCCCACGTGTAGCGGGCGGTGGCGACGTGACGCCACTTCGGCGACTGGCAGTTGAAGGTGTCGTTGACCAGGCCCTTGCAGTCGAAGGCGGTGCTGGGCTCGCTGTCCAGCGTCTGCGTGAAGTCCTTCAGCAGGTAGTTGCCCGCCAGCGAGGTGCTCAGGCGGCCCGGACCCAGCGGGAAGGAGTACGCCACCGACAGGTCGAGGCCCTCGCGCTTGTAGACACCGATGTTGTCCGGCAGGTTGTTGATGTGGCCCGCCTGCGGGTCGTTGGCCGGGGCGATCCAGAGGTCGTACTGGCCGGCACGCGCATCGCGGTTGATGCGGTCGCAGTACAGGTTCTGCTCCATGCAGAGGATCTGGATCGTGTTGTAGCCGATGCCACCGATCGCACCCTCGATCTTGATGCTGTACCAGTCAAGCGAGATGTTCAGGTTCTCGATCGGCTCGACCGCGAAGCCGAAGGTGTAGGTATCGGCTTCTTCCGGCTTCAGGTTCGGGTTGCCGCCGGTCACGTTGTAGTACTGGTTGGCCGGGTTGGCCGGCACCAGGCCGTACATGCTCAGCGGCACGCCGGCGCGGGCGCACTGCTCGGCGGTGTAGGCCGGGTTCGGGCCGGCGCACAGGTCGGTACCGCCGCTGTTCAGGGCGATGCGCTGCGGGTAGTACATGTCGTTCAGGCTCGGGGCCCGGACGGCGCGGTTGTAGCCACCACGCACCAGCAGCTTATTGTCCCAGAACGCGCCGCTCAGGACCGCCTTGTAGGTGTCGTAGTCGCCGGCGGTCTCGTCATCCGAGTAGCGGTAGCCGAGCGAGGCGTCGAAGCGGTTGAACGCGCCGTCGCCGACGTAGATCGGCAGGGCGGCCTCCACGTAGAAGTCGTTCACGCGGTTGGAGGCGTTGACCGGCAGGCTGGCCGCACCGGCGCCGGCGAAGTTGCCCATCGCCGAGTCGGTGTCGTACTCGGAGTAGTACGAGTAGTCGCGTCGCTCCATACCGACCGCAAGGCCGATCTCCTCGCCGTTCGCGGTCGGGAAGCCCCAGCCCAGGTAGCCGTCCAGGTTGACCGAGAACGTGCGCAGGCTGGTCTTGAAGACGCTGAAGCTGGTGCCGGCCATCGCCTGGGCGGTCTCGGGATCGATGTTGTCGGTCCACACGTCCCACAGCTCGCAGCCGGGGAAGGTGCCGTACACCGGGTCCACGCAGCCCAGGGCCGCCGCGGCGATGCGGGTCATCAGGAAGTCGTTCTTGCCGATCTCGGTGGTCTTGGTCTTGCCCGAGGACAGCGAGACGTCGTAGTTCCACGACGAATCGAAGATCGAACCGCGCACACCGGCGGTCAGGCGGTGGGTGTTGTCGTCGCTCTCGCTGATGCGCGGGCCGCCCTCGACGTTGCGCTTCCAGATGGTGACGCGGGCCGTGTCGCTGGCCACGCCGGCGTCGGCGCACAGGGTGCCGATGAGCGGGTTGTCGCAGGCCACGTCGACCGGCACGCCGAAGGCGCCGGACTCGGCGATCTGCACCGAGGACGTGCGCTCCAGGAACATCGCCTCGACGTACGGCACGAAGTGCTCGTTGATCTCGAAGCTGCCCATGAAGCCGGCGGTGATGCGCTTGTCAGGGCGCTGGTAGAAGTTGATCGGCGCGTAGTTGTAGAGGTACACGCCCGGCTCGTAGCCGCTGCCGTTCCAGATGAAGTTGCCCCTGGAGACCTGGGTGCCATCCGGGTTCAGGTCGGCCACGGTGAAGCGGCCGGGATGGGCCGTGCCGGAGCCGCCGCACACGGGCTCGTCGAAGAAGACGGCGCAGTGCGAGTAGTCGCGCTGGCCGTGGTACAGCGGGTCGTTCTCGCGCCAGGTCACCCAGCCGACCGCATGGCCGCGGTTGTCGGCGAAGCTGCCGCCGACCACGACGTCGACGTTGCGGCTGATGCCGTCGAAGCCGGAGTTGCCGGACGGCGCCTCGTAGCCGGCCTCTTCGTTCAGCTGCTGCCAGTAGCGGTTGTCGTTGTCGTGCTGGAAGGCCGAGTAGCCGAAGCTCAGGCTGATGCCCTCGAACTTGTCGTCGAGCACGAAGTTGACCACGCCGGCCACGGCGTCGGCGCCGTACACGGCCGAGGCGCCGCCCGACAGGATGTCGACGCGCTTGATCATCGCGGTCGGGACGATCGACGGATCGCTGACCTCGTTGCGACTGAACGGCAGGCGGCGGCCGTTGACCAGGGTCAGGGTGCGGTCGGGGCCCAGGCCACGCATCGAGATGATGGGATGGCCCCAGGAGCCGTTGTTCTGGAAGTTGTCGAACACCATGTCAACCTGCGGGTACTGGTTGACCAGGTCGTCGACGTTGGTGGCGCCGAAGTGCTTGAACTCTTCGGCGGTGATCTCAGTGATCGGACTGGACGCGGTGAACGTCTGGCTCTTGATGCGCGAGCCGGTCACCGTGATCGTGTCGAGCTCGGTGGCCTGCGAGGTGCCGGACTGCGACTCCTGGGCGAGGGCAACACCAGTGCCCGCGACGGAGCTGGCGCCTGCGAACAGCGCGAGGGTGATCGCGTTGCGCAGCTTGCTGGTCTTCAACTTCATCTCTCTCTC
>NICF_comb_assmDRAFT_10000352_pt1 | contig 38714 bp, 35 predicted proteins | sample NewIslPassag4_SG_FD_11279 | JGI IMG/M metagenome (IMG submission 11279)
TCGCCGCTAGCGCCGGTGCCAACCGGCTAGCGGCGAGCGAGCTTGTGTCCTTCCAGCAACTGTCGCCGGGTCCAGTAGTTCAGCAGTCTGTCGCCGGTCGCCTCCATCCAGCCGGCGAGAAGGCGCCGCATGGCCCGAAGTTCTTCCGCGCCCCCGGGATCCGCCGCCTTGTTGTGCAGCTCCGCCGGGTCAGTCGCCAGGTGGTACAGCTCGTCCTCGGCCGTCGGGTTCCACACGTACTTCCACTCTCGGGTCCGCACCATGCGCTGGCTGTAAAGGCCGAACTGGTTTCCGTGGTACACGGCGAAGATGCTGTCACGGCCGTTGCTTTCGCCGCGAAAGACGGGCAGGAGGCTTTCGCCCTGGAACTCCTCGGGAACCGGTGCGCCCGCCGCCTCAAGGAATGTGCGGGCCAGGTCGGGTCCCGTGGAGACAAAAGCGTCGGAGAGCGATCCCGGATTGATATGCGAAGGCCAGCGCACGATCAGGGGGACGTGTACGACGTCTTCATACATCACGTAGTGCTTGTCGATCATGCGGTGGCCGCCGCACATATCCCCGTGGTCGCAGGTGAAGACGACCATGGTCTCGCCGGCGAGACCGAGCTCGTCCAAAGCCGCGAGGATCCGCCCGACCTGGGCGTCGATCAGGCTGACCTCACCGAGATACCGGCTTACGATCGGGCGCCACTGGTCCCAGGTCCAGTCGGCGATTCCCCAGCTTTCGAGCTGCTGCTGCTGGATGTAGGGCTTTCCCGAGAAAGTCTCGCCGAAGCTGGGCCATGGCTCGATCTCGGCCGGATCGTACATGGAAGCGTAAGGCTCCGGAACGACGTTGGGCAGATGCGGCTCGGAAGGATCCCAGCGAATGAAGAAAGGAGTGTTTTCCCTTGCCCTCTCCCGCAAAAGCTCGATGACACGGTTGGCGCCCCAGGCAAGTCGCGACTGTTCCGGCGTGATGTAGGGATCCACTTCGCCAAACCAGCTGTTGGTCGCCGGGCGATCGGGAATGCCTTGCGCCCGCCGCCATTCGCGGTACTCGGACTCCGGGACGAACACGTTGAAGCCGTACTCCCGCGGCGTACGGCGGCTGTTGACTCCCCACACACCGACGCCGGCCACGTAGTATCCCTTGCTCCGAAAGGACCTGCGTAAACGCCGTCAGATCGTCTCGGACGGGCGCGCCGGCTTCAGTCCCCGGGTTGGCGATGGACCCATGACGGCTCGGCCAGGTTCCAAGGAGCAACGAAGCTCGCGACGGAGCGCAAATCGGGCTCGGGCAAAAGGCCTGGGAGAAGAGCATTCCCTGGGCCGCCAGCGTGTCCAGGTTAGGCGTCCTGACGAACGGATGACCGTTGGCAGCAAGGCAGTCATACCGCAGCTGGTCTACGTGTATAAGAAGGAAGTTGGTGCGCACCTCGCGCCCTCCTCCCATCCGCGCCGGTCATGCTTGCGGCCATGCTCATTCGTGCCGGCCGTGCTCGACCGTGGCCGCACTCGCTTCGCACAGGCTCATTTGTGCGTTTGACGGCACACGGGAATTTTGGCTACATTTCCGATGCCAAGGAGATTCGCTTCCGCAACGCTTCCTACCTCTAACAGGGGGGACGCTAGGCCCGGCACATGAACGACTCCTGCAGGTACCGGCGAGTGGGTTGATGACCATACGCCGGTCGGTCGCCGTCTGTCCGGGGAAAGCATCCGCAGGGCTCCATCTCCGGCAATCCACTCTTCACCCTTTGGACGTCGACAGGATGGATCGTCGTAGGATCTATCCTTGGAAAGAGCGAATGGTAAATTGTCTCATTGTTTGTACTTCTTAGCAATGAGGTCGATGGGGTGAAAGCCATGGAGCAGCCTTCGAACGGCCATTCCCGGATGTGGACCTCGAGGAGATGGAACTCCAGTTCGACGGCTTTCGAAACGTATTCGCCCACGGCCCCGAACACTGGCCCGCTGACGACAGCGCACCTCAAAAGAGCGTTTGACATGGCGCTGGCGCTGGAAAAGAAGGTTTGGGACGATGCGGAAGCCAAAGGCTTGCTTTCCTTTAAGGGGTCGCCTGGAAGGTGAACTCAAGGCCGAGATCCAACGTCTCTTTGCACTCCCACAGTTCCTAATCCCTTCATTTTGCCCCGAACAGCTCGGTGTCGCACGCCGGCTCGGTGTTACAAGTTGCACCGAGTCGTACAGCAGAAAGCCTGCCACACAGCTCAAAGAGGGGGGATCGTCGTTGTCCCGCAAGGTCAAGGTGGGGTTCGTCGGCGCCGGTTACATGGGTCAAATCGCGCACCTGGTCAATTACGTCAACTCACCTCGATGCGAGGTCGTGGCTATCGCCGAAATGAGAGAAAGCCTCGGCCGCGCCGTGGCCGAACGTTACCGCATCCCCAAGGTATATCGCAGCCATCGTGAACTGGCGGAAGATCCGGACGTCGAAGCCGTCGTGGCGATTCTGCCTTACACGCTCAACGCTCCCGTCGCGCTCGACTTGCTCGCAGCGGGCAAGCACGTCTTCATTGAAAAACCGATGACTACCTCGCTCGCGCTGGCAGAAAAGATGCACGAGGCGGCCGCTCGCGCCGGCAAGATCCTCCAGATCGGTTACATGAAGCGCTATGACCCGGGCGTGGAACTGGCCAAAGAGACCATCAGCTCGATGATGGCCTCCGGCGAACTTGGACCGGTCACTTTCGCTCGCCTCCATTGCTTCGGCGGCGATTGGATCTGCGGCGCCCCGGATCCGATACGCGCCCCCTCCGGCGACATGGGCGACTCGGACGTCGAGCACACCCGGCCTGCCGAGTGGCTTCCCGCATCCTCTTGGGATACCTTCCACTGGCTCAACAACGTGTGGTGTCACAACATCAATTTGATGCGCTATCTGCTTCCCGGTCCGGTTGAAGTGAGCTTCGCGGGGAAACTGAAGCGGCAAGGGGATGTCATCGTGCTCGACGTCGGTGGAGTCCCATGTTCCCTCGAGATCGGCGGGATTTCGGCGAGGCGTTGGGATGAGGAGACGCAAGTTTACTTCGCCGACGGATGGGTGAAGATCGGAACACCTCCACCCCTGCTCCGCAACGTCCCCGCCGAAGTCGAAATCTACCGGGCCGGCTCCTTCCAGGAGATCCGTAAGCCCCTCGCCTCGTGGGGCTGGGCGTTTCAGCGAGAAGCCGAGGCGTTTCTCAACTCCGTCCTCACGGGCGAGGAGCCAAAAGCCTCAAGCCGGGACGCCCTCGAGGACGTCCGCATCATCGAGGCGATCATGGCGAAGCACTTGGCCTCGAAAGAAGGAGCTCCGGCATGATCCCCAGACAGAACCGAACCGGGCGGGAAGCCGGCGAACCGGCCTTCCGCCCGGTTCGGTTCTAGCTTACGGCGAGCTCATGCAGCCGCCGAAGCCCACGCAGCGCGTGCTTGCCGGCTCCGCAAAGCTCCGCCGGCTCTAGGCCCACTACTTGCCCGCCAGGACCTCGTCATGCTCCCGCTGAATGAGCTCCTCGACGAAGCGCAGAGCGTCGATGGGCTGCTGGAAGCCGTTTAGCACCTGTGAGATGGCGAGGTCAAGCTCCAGCATGTATCGGGAGATGACGGGCATCGCCGGCCGGACGAACCGGGCCGTCTGGGCGATCTGCAAGTAGACGGCCAGATACGGATTCTCCAGATACTCCTCCATGATCGGCGAGCGGAGGTAGGCAGGGATCCAGCCCGAGGGCTTGGCAAAGACGTACGTCCCTTCCTCCGTCGCGGAGATAAACTTGAGGAACTCCCAGGCCAGATCCTTGTTGGGGCTATCCTTCATGATGCCCATGGCCCAGCCGCCGATCCACGCTGGGTTTTCGCTGCCGCTGCCCTCTTTGTACGGCCCAAGGCCCGCCCCGAGGGGAATGTCCGGGTACAGTTTCACCCATTCGAGAAGGTTCGACGTGACCGCGAACCTCATCGCCTCACCCGTGGTCGGGAAGGAGACGCTTCCGAGCAGGGGGTTATACTGGACGTAGTAGTCACGAATGAACTCCAGGGCTTCGACGACCCGCGGATGAGCCGCCGTCACCTTGCGGGACTCGTAGTCATAGAAGTCGCCGCCGAAAATCCAGCCCCACGTGAAGATCGTGTTGGCGTTGCCGTAGACGTCCCACGGCCTCTGGCCGATCTGCGTGATCACGCCCTCGTTGTTGGTGCGGGTGAGCCGGCGGAAGTACTCTTCCCACTCGGTCATCGTCCTGGGACCCCGATCGGCGTCGAGGCCCGCTTCGTTGAAGGCGTCCTTCTTCCACACGAGAGCGAAGTTGGGATCGACCAAGATGGTCATCGCGTACTGCTGCCCGCCCCATAAGGTCTGGGTCCACGCAGCGGGCACGAAGTCGCGCGGGTTGATGCCGTCACGCTGGACGTAGGCGTCGATGGGCTCCAGGAAGCCCTCCACTGCGTACTGGGGAACGCTCTGCCCGCCGACCATCACCACGTCCGGCGGCACGCCACCGGCCAGCATCGTCAGGAGCTTGGCCGTAGGTGCGTCAGTGACTTGGTCGCTGAGGCCGGTCTCCCAGACGATCTCCACCTCGACGTCGGGAAACCGCTCCATGAAGGCCTGGGCAACGGGTTCAAAACCTGCGGTTGACGTCGTGCCGGGCCCCCAGACTACCCCGACCGTAAGCTTCGTCGCCGCCATTCCCGGGAGAGCCACGAGCCCCCAAACCGCGAGTGCCCAAAGAAGAGTCACCAACGTCTTCCTCGAACCAATGTTTGGTCTTTTTCTTTTCGTCTCCCGCTTCAACACGGATCCTCTCCCCCACATAAAGATCATGCCGTCGGGCAGTCCTATTTCCAGTTCGATCCAGGAAAGCTCAGGCCCGGCGCTCATCACTCCCTTCCACGCAGACCGCGGCTGTTGCACCGCGTAAATTAATACATTAAGTAATTAGAGATTATAATGTTCGTTTCATGATTTTGCAAGACAATCCATTTCTTTGCCGTTGTGATGTTATATATTGAATTCCTTTCCGTTCTACAAAACAAATCAATACCCACAAATCAGCGAGACGTCTTGTAGGCAGTGAGGCTGAGTCGAAGATTGTAGCAAGCGCCTATAGTCGTCTTCCCCGACGGCTGAAAGGCGCGATCTGGAATGAGGGGTGTGAGCGGTGATGAGTCCAGTGAGGCGTTCCTGGCGATCGTGCGAGGGTCGAGAGTCTCAGAGGGGGTGTATGCCTACGACAGCTCGGAGAGCCCAAGACCATCTGAGCTGGAGTGTGGGCTCATTGTCTCCGTTTCCCAGTGGCAGCACATGGACGCAAACCTAACGCCCGGCATTGACGGGTACGTCTCACACTGACCTTAAAAATCCGATTGACTTAATATTCCCCTTTAATGATGAAAAAGGATCCCCGGATGGTCCCGGCGAGCTTGGATCTTTGCCTAGCAAACTTGAACTTTGCCAGCTCTTCGGGCACTTCCATCCCATCCGAGAGCTTTAAGCCGACGGCCCGTTTCTTGGGATCATCGACCGTATACATGACATTGATCACCAAGCCGTTCTCATAGAAGACGTAGGCCATCTTGATATTTTCCACCTGAAACTGCGACGTCTCGAGCGGTTTGGCAGAAATCTCAATGCCACGCTCTTCTTTGAGGATCCGGTTCACATAGGCCAGCGTCTCCTCGCTTTCGCTCGCCGGCACGACGGTAAACGGGTGTTTGTACTTGTTCCAGTAGTACCGCGCTTCATTAGCCCGAAGCCCAGCCAGCGCCTGTGCCACGGGAGACGACTCAAGCCCCACCAAGGACACGTTGTTGAAATCGACGACGTAAGCCATACGCCATTCCTCCTCGGTTATGGTTCCACTACACTCCTAAGCGCGTCGAGCCACTTTCCCCAACCGTACCTCGCGCCGCCGAGCGCCTGCTGGTTGGAGATTCCCGTCTGCTCAAGATGCAGGTTCACGATGCCGTTCCCCAGATCTCGAAGCGTCCAGGTGACTGTGTGTTTCTCTCCTCCCTCCCACGTGTACGAAAGGCGATACGGCGGTTCGACGACCAACACTTCCCCCTCGATCACCCCGTTCCAGTATTTGGTCGGCGTCGTCCGAAACTGAAACCGGTGGCCGACCACAGGTTTGAATGTGTTGGCCATCGGCTCACCGGTGTGGATGTTCGCCACCCACTTGGCCAGCTTTTCGGAGTCGGTCAAGGCCGACCAGAGCTTCTCAATCGACGTCTTGAACTGAAAGTCCATCGACAACGTGAGATTCATTCGCGTTCCTCCTCCAGCAGCCGGTTCAAGCGCTCGACGTTGGCGCTCCAGAACCTGCTGTAAAACGCCACCCAGTCCTGCACCTCCTGGAGCGGGGCAGCATTTAATCGAAAGATTGTCTCTCTTCCGACCTTTCGATCTGCGACCAAGCCCGCCTCTTTGAGAACCGCCAAGTGCTTGGAGACCGCCGTCCGCCCCATGGGGAAGTGAGGCGTCAGCTCATGGAGCGCGAGCTCCCCCGCCTCGGCCAGAAGCTGGATGATGCGCCTCCTGGTCGGATCGGCGATCGCATCGAACACGTCGCGCGCCTTGTTGGGACTCACCACACCTCCCCCCCGACGTCGATCACGGCCCACGAGCGATGCCAGCGGCTTGGGCAGCGGGGCCGCACCGGCCCAAGGAACCAGCCCGTCAGGAACCCGCCTTTCACGCGGCTGGCAAAACCCGACACCAAATGGTGTCGGGTTGAGTATACGACACCATTTGGTGTCGCGTCAACCCCGCTTTTTGAGGTTTAGGCGCAGTGGAGCACTCGCTCGCCGGACCCCCGGCCAAGCGCCGGTCTAACAAGACGCCAAGACTTACTATCAGGGCAGTTACGCCTTGAAGCCGCCTCGCCATCCGCTGCCGGCAAGGCATCTCGCCACCTCACGAGACGCTCTGCCGCCGCGTCAGCGGTCCGCACCCGGCGCGGTCTGCGGTGCCGGAGCCGGAGCTACAGCCTCCAGCGCCTCCCGGAAGAAGCCGATGACCCGGGCGTCGTAGGCGAGCGGATCGGCCCGGCGCGCTCCGACGTGCTGCGTGCTCGGCACCACCCACAGCTCCGTGCGGTCAGGCGAGCCCGCGGCCGCAAGGATCCGGCTTTCGGTGACGGGGATCACTTCGTCCGCGTCCGTGTGGATGAGCAAGACGGGCTGCGTGAGCCCTGGCATCACATCCCGGGGGCTCACCGCATCCACGTCAAGTCCGATAAGAGGCGGCAGCAGCGCCATGATCGCCCAGGTAAACGGCACATTGGGCAAGCCGGTCCAGATCGGCATATTCACTTCCAAATACGAGCGCAGGTCGCTGAACGGGCTGTCCGCGACGACGGCTTCGATAGCGGGCTCTCCCGCGGCGGCCATGATCGCCGTGACCGCCCCCATCGAAAAGCCGATCACGCCGATCTTCTCCGCTTGCGCCGGCTTCTCAGCCTTTAACCACCGGACGGCGGTGTGAAGATCCTTCACCTCGTGATAGCCGAGGGTGGTGACATTGCCGCCCGACTCGCCGGAGTTGCGCAGGTCAAACAGGAGCACGTGGAAACCGTTTTCCACAAATGAGCGAGCCAGCTCGAGCGCGGGTACCGACGGCTGCAGGCGGTTGCTCTGGTATCCGTGCGCAAAGACGATCGTCCGCGACCCGTCGCCGGCCGGCAAGAACCAGCCGCGCAGCGTGACGCCGTCGCCGGTTTGAAACTCCACCGTTTCGTAAGCCAAACCCAATTCGGAAGGATCGCGATCCACCGGACGCGGGTCCAAATGGGACAGGCTCCATCCTACATAGACCGATACACCGACGACGCCCAAGACGGCGAGCACCACGATGACCGAAGCGGCTTTCCACAGCGCCTTTCTCCGGCGCTTTCTTCTCCCGGCCGCTCGGCCCAACGTCAGCGAAGCTTGTCCCACACCGGCCACTCCGTTCCACCCAGCATATTGCGCTCCCGGCCTGCGCCCGGCCCGATTCCCGCGCATCCCGGCCGCGCAAACCAAGATGCACCTTCACTTTAGGACCCCACGTCACGTAGGTCCGGCCCTGAGCTGCTGCCGAGGAAAAAGTGCGGGACATCTTCGATCGCCAGACAGATCCTTCCTTCCACCGCTTATCCTTCCACGAAAAGGGAATCCTCACGATCAGAGCACATCCATCGCCTTCCGGCTCCCTGCCACCCTCAACGACCGCCGCTCGCGCGTTCCCTCAGAGCCGTCTAAGAAGCGTCGACTCAGTCTTTCGGAGCTTCGACCCGGCGTGCGGCGCCGTCCAAGCCGCTACAACCTGGCCCGTTCCCGGTACTCCGCCGGCGTCTGTCCGAGAAGCGCCTTGAAATCCTTGATGAAATGAGCCTGGTCGAAATAGCCGAGCTGCATTGCAAGCTCCGTCCACGGAATCGACGGGTCCTGCTCGATCCGCTCGGCCGCTTCCTGCAACCGGAAGCGTTTGATGACCCACTTGGGAGAAACGCCCACGTACCTGCGAAATAGCCGCTGCAGCTGCCGGGCGGACATCCCAGACCATTCGCACAGCTGTTCTACTTTGATGATAGCTCTGTCTTCCATTGCTTGCTGCACGATGCGCGCAGCGATCTCCGACCGGGCGTCAGGCTCCGCAAGCCGCGCCGACAAGGCGGCTTCCGCCGTGCGGGCCATCGCCTCATCATCACCGGCATCGAGCACGGCATGGAGCCACCCGTCGACCTCGGGGCCGAACACCTCGTCCGCCGCGATCGTCTTTCCGGTCAACAAGGCGACGTCTCTTCGCCAGAATGGGTAAAAGCCGCCCGCCCGGTACCGGACGCCCAGCACCCGCCCGGATCCGCGCAACTCCCGCACGAAAGGCCGCCTCGGAACCCCGTAGACCAGCGCCCGGCGCCCCCGCTCATCGTGCTCGAAAGCCAGGTGGACGTTGGGATACGACAGCACCGTCTGCGAGTGGGATGTCCCGCCGGGCAAGTCGTAGCGGACGATCCAGTAGTGATCGACGAAGGGTTTGAGGGCGGGGCCCGGCTCAAACCGGGAGAGCGAGAACTTGTCCATACTTGCGGCGGCGTGCACGATGCCCCGTGTCGAAAAGGAGACGGATCGCTTCACCACCCTGCGCATCGCCCCTCGCGCCGGGATGTCGCAATTTTACAATACACCGAGCCTCTTGCCGTCTACAATACGGGTGACAGCACCCTCGCCGGCTGCAGTGCGCAGAAACGAGCCTCAACGCCTCGCACGGTGCCGGTGAATCAGCCTGCACACCCGCCGGCGAGGGGGCCCGGCGAGCCTACGCCGGCGCAAAACTGCGAAGCGGGAGGAGTTTGCACGATGGATCAAGGAAGACGCCCCGGCGCGACCGGCAACTACACCACCAATGGAACGCCTCACGGGTACACCGCCATCACACCGTTCATCGTGGTGGACAGGCCGGAAGAGGCCATCGCATTCTACGAGGCCGTGTTTGGGGCAAAGGCCAAGAACGTGACGGCTGTGGGGAGTGAAGGCCGGCAAAGGATCGTTCATGCGGATGTGGACTTCGGCAGCGGATACCTACAATTGGGGGCACCCAACCCCGCGTACAACTTGGTCCCGCCGCCGGGAGAAGGAAAGGCCTGCTACTCTCTGGGCATCTACGTTCCCGACGTCGACCGGACCTTGGAACTGGCCGTCGCCTACGGCGCCCAGGTAAGGGAACCCGCGACGAACTTCGTCTCAGGAGACCGCTATGCCAGTATCCTCGACCCCTTCGGCATCCGTTGGTCGATCATGTCTCGTATCGAAGACATTCCGGAGGAAGAGAGCTTTCGCAGGGTAAACGAATGGGCCAAGAGCATGCAAACCGCCCCCTGAGCCGGCGCCGTGTCGATCGCCGCTTTAAGACAAGGACAAGAACTCACAAGTCTTCGACGTTCCCCAGATCGCGGCCCCGCCGGGAAGCGCCCGAAGACGCCATGGCAAAAGCCGCGCTTCCCGGCGGACTGCCGACCGGTTTTTTTCCTATAGATCGATCCGCTCGACGAGGGCCTTGATCTCCTCAGCCTTATCCTTGTGCGCCACCAGCGTTCGCGATCCGACCCGGACGACGACCAAGTCGTCGACGCCCACGAGGGCCACCTCTTCCCGCTCGTCGTCACAGTAGACGATGTTGCCCCGGGCTTCGAGGCCGCGCACCTGGCCGCGCACAGCGTTCGCGGCCGCATCCCGCCGCAAAAACGCCGAAAGCGCCCTCCAGCCGCCGACGTCGCTCCAATCGAAGGGGGCCTTGATCATCACGACGCGCTCCGCCTTTTCCATCACGCCAAAGTCGATCGAGATCTTTGACACCTTGGCAAAAGCGGCTCGCAGCTTGCTCTCCCATCCGAGATCGCCCCACTCCTCGCCGAGCGGAAAGAGGAACCGGGCGTGCTCTGGAAGATGCTTGTCGATCTCGCGCATGATCGCCTCGACCGTCCAGACGAACATACCGCTGTTCCAAAAGTGCCGGCCGGAGGCGACGTACTCCTTCGCCACAGGCAAGGCGGGCTTTTCTTTAAACCGCACGACACGGTAGCGCTCGACAGCGGGGTCGCTCGTTGCACTCGTGACGCTCCTCACGCTCGCCGGCCCCGGCATCCCTAAAGCGCTCCCGCCGGCTGCTCGTCGTTCACTCGCCGGTCTTCCATCTGCCGTAAGGTCGTCCCCAAGCCGTTCGCCCACCTCCAGGTAACCGTACCCGGTCGCCGGATAGGTGGGCTGCACGCCGAAGGTGTAGAGCCCTCCGTCGCGCCGGGCGGCCGAGACCGCCGCCGCGACCGCCTGCTCAAAAGCCTCCACCGGACGGATCACGTGGTCCGCGGGAAGGACGACCATCGCTGGATTTCCAAACCTGGCCCGGCAAATCGCCGCCGCCAGCGCTACCGCGGCAGCCGTATCCCGGCTGGTCGGTTCGCCGATGACGTTGCTTTGGGGAAGCTCCGGCAGCTGCTCCAAGACGAGTGGGACAAACCGCTCGCCCGTCAACACCAGCACTCGCTCGGCCGTGACGAGGCGGCGAAGCCGGTCAAAGGTGTGCTGAAGCATTGTCCGCTCTCCGATGAGCTTTAGAAACTGTTTCGGCCGGTGTGGCGTCGAGAGCGGCCAAAACCGCGTCCCGCTGCCGCCCGCGATGATGACCGCGACGCAGTCGGAAAGTAGCTCTGGCCGGGGTTTTCGCGATCCGGATTTCGGGGCGAAAACTTCCGCCGTGCCTGCTCGTCCGCTGCTTTCTCCCCGTGGCACGCTGCCGTCGGCCGTCCGGCGGCCATCCCGTTTCACCCGCTCAAATAAGGCGGCGTACGCTTTGCCTACTTCGGGCCAGATCATCCGCCGCCCAAACTCGTAGGCCGCCCGCCGAACGGCGTCCATGCGCCGGGGATCACCGATCAGCGAGAGCATCACCTCGGAAAGAGCTTTGGGATCTCGAAACGGCACCAGTATGCCCCGCCCTCCGGCAAGGAGCTCCTCGGCGTACCAGTAGGGCGTTGAGATGATCGCCTTGCCCGCTGCAAGGGCATACGAAAGCGTGCCGCTCACCACCTGCTCCCGGTGCAGGTACGGCGTGATGTAAACGTCGCAAGCCGCGATATAGCGAAGCAGCGTTCCAAGGTCGACGAACGCGTCGACGAACTGGACGTGCTCTTGGAGAGCGAGCTCTCTCGCTTTCCTCTGAAGCGATTCGCGGTAGCGCTCTCCCTCGTGCTTTTTCACCTCGGGGTGGGTGGCCCCAAGGACGACGTAGAGAAGGTCCGGGTGCTCGGCGACGACTGGTGGCAGCGCTTCGATCACCGTCTCGATCCCTTTGTTCTGGCTGAGGAGGCCAAACGTCAAGACGACGAATCGCCCGTCCAGTCCCAAGCTGCGCTTGGCCTCGTCGCTGCCGGCCAGCGGCACGTCGGGCACCCCGTGGTAGATGAGGGCGACCTTCTCCTGGGGAACACCGTAGCGCTCGACGAGGATCTCCCTTGCCACCCGGCTCATCACCGCGATCATGTCGGAGTGTGCGACGACCTCCCGGGTGGCCGCCTCGTATTCCGGCGCCGGCTCTTTCAACACCGTGTGCATCGTCGTGACGACCGGCTTTGCCACATTCTGCAACAATACGGAAAGATGCGTCCCCGCAGGTCCTCCAAAAATTCCGTACTCGTGCTGGACACAAACGACGTCTGCGGCCGAGGCGTTGATCCACTCCGCCGCCCTGCGGTAATCCTCTAGGTGGTCTTGGGCGATCTGAAACTGCACTTCTGGGGGATAATCATACGAGTCGCCGCGAGCATTGAGCGCGACGATCTGCACGGAGCCTCGGACGGCGTGGCGACACGCCTCCTGCAAGTCGCGGGTAAACGTCGCGATGCCACAACGGCGAGGGGGATAAGTACCTACGAACATCACGTTGAGAGGGTGAGCCATGCCGTTACCACCTCCGTGTTCAATCGAGCGCCGGGAGCGCGTCTTGGCCGGCGTGCGAGGTGAAAGGATTGCAGGTTGCGGATGCGCTTAAGGCTCCTTAACCTGCCTCTCACCGCTCACGCGCGGCAAACCCCGGCGTCCCCATGGACACCGCTCAACGCGAAGTAGGTTCAATGAAATTTGGTTGAAAGGAAGTGCAGCAAGGCGACGGCCTGCTGATCCGGAGTGCCTGCATTAGCACTCAATGAATCCGAGTGCTAACACCGAGTATAAGGACCAACCGGGACGGGTGTCAATCCTCGGGGAGCCTCCGAGCTGGGCAGCGGAGCGATGCAGGGAGAGGGAATTGCGTAACGTATCAACATTTTAACGAACCATTGGGGGAAGTACGATGAAGATTCACTTTTTAGGCACCGCGTCCGGCCTGCCGACGGCCCGCCGGTTTTCCCAGACCATCGCCTTGGAGATTGACGGAGAGCTTCACATCCTCGACGTCGCCGACGGCGCAAGCTCCCTGTTCTTTCGGAACGGCCTCGACCACGGGGCGGTGCGCTCCATCGTCATCTCGCACATGCACGGCGACCACCACAGCGGTCTGATCCAATTTCTGAAAACAGCGATGCACCTTGGGCGAAAGAAACCGCTGTTGATCTACATGCCCGGGGAAGGGATCGCCCCGTACCGCAAGATCCTGGACGCGTGCTATCTGATTCCCGAGTGGCTCGGATACGAGATCGAATGGCGGCCGATCCAGGCGGGCGAGAAGCTTTTCGTCGCGCCGACGCTATCGATCCGCCCGTTCGCGAACGAGCATTTGCAGCCGTTCAAGGCCAAAGCCCAAGCCGCCAAAGCCGCGCCCAGCTGGTGGCGGTACGAAAGCTACTCCTTTCTCCTCGACTGTGAGAAAATCACCCTCGCGTACTCGGGCAATCTCCGCAAGTCCCTCTTTGAGATGGAACCCTTTGCAACCGGCGTCGATGCGCTCGTCTGCGAGCTCGCCCACCTCGACCCGGAGGAGTGCCGCAAGGCTCTCATCGCGATGCGGCCGCGCCTTGCCTTCTTCACGCACTTCGGTCCCCGCTGGGACGACGGAGTCGTCAACGCGCTGCAGGATCCAATCCCCGGCGTCGGAGTCTATCTCGCCAAAGACGGGGATGTGTACCACCTCGATTCGCTCTTGTCGCGGGCGACGAGCAACGAATCCGGCACACCGGCGTAAAGCGAGTCCTCAAAACTCCTTGCGGCTGTAGAGCCACACCGAGACACGCCAGGAGCCGAGGAGTACGGCGAGCGTGATCGCCGTCATGACAAGATAGAGCGAAAGCGTCGGTAAAGCCGGGAGAACGTCCAGCAGCCCCCCGAAGTCGTGCTTTGCCGCCCAGTTATAAACCGGTCCGGCGGCCGGAAGGAAGACGATGGCAAAGGAGAACAGCCCGATCTGCACGAACCGCGGCCCAAGCCAATAGTACGCCGGGAAGAACACCGAGAGAAACCAGGCAATGAGGGCGGCGGCCGCCAGGATTTGCACCAGTGCGACCCGGAGCGTCAGTCCACCGGCAACGGTCCTGCAGACGGCGGCGATGACGACGAAGCAAAGGCCTGCGGCAATGTGGAACACGTACTTCGCCGTGACGATGTCCTGCCGGGTCACCGGCAGGCTGTTGAGCAGCAGGTGGATGTTGGTTCTCTCATCGAGAGCCGTGGCGTTGAAGCTGAACATCATGGCGAGAGCCGCGGTGACTGCCAAAGGGCCGTCGCCTGTGATCACCTGCGTGGCGAAGAAGACGGCAAACGCCGAGTAAATCAGAAGGACGGATCGCTGTACCACGACGTCTTTGTACACCATGCTGAAGGCCTTAGCCACGTCTACATCGACCCCTCATCGTTCTCCTTGGCCGTAAGCGGGAGCTTGGCCGAGCTCTTGGCCGAACTTGATGGTGTAAACCATAATGTCTTCCAGCGTCGGCCTATCGTAAATCGCTTGGTCTCGGAAGAGCTGGTATACCTCTCTCGGGCGGTCGGTCAGCCCTTCAAACCCGTACGAATGCTCGCGAATCCCGATGAACAACCGCCTCGTATCAGGGTCGAGCAGATCTTTCCCGCCTTTGACGAGTGCGTACTTCTCGAAGACTTCGTCTTTGGGCAGGGAGAATACGATGCTGCCGTCATGGATAAAGGTAATGTAATCCGCCACGTGCTCGAGGTCGGACGTGATATGGGTCGAAAAGAAGACCGTCTTCTCTTCTTCTTGGATGACTTCCGACAATAAGTCCAGGATCTCACGGCGCACGACCGGGTCGAGGCCGGAGGTAGGCTCGTCCATCACGATCAGGTCAGCACGATGGGATAGCGCCAGAGCGATGGCATATTTCATCTTCATCCCCTTAGAAAGATGCTTGATCTTCTTGCCGGCGGGAAGGTCAAACATCTTGAGGTAGCGCCTGTACGCCTGATCGTCCCAATTGCGGTAGCACGAGGCGACGATGCGGGTCATGTTCTCGAGCGTCAGGTCTTCGTAGAAGCAGCTGTCGGCATAGACGAAGCCGATCCGCTCTTTGATCTGCTTCTCGTGCTCGCGATGGTCGAGTCCGAAGATGCGAATCAGACCCTCGTCCGGGTGGATGAGGTTCATCATCAGCTTGATCGTCGTGGTCTTGCCCGCCCCGTTGCGGCCGATGAATCCGTGGATAAAACCCTTCTTGACGGTAAATGAGATCCGGTTTAGCTTGAAGTCTCTGTAGCTTTTGCTCACTTTGTCGAGAACGATGATGTCGTCCACTGCGCCGTTCCTCCCCTTTGTCAGCGGTACCGGACTCAAACCCGTGCTCAAGCAACCTGTACCGGGACCTGGCACCGGTTCTGCGGCCATGGCGCGCTCCGTCGCAGAAACTCCCTCGCTCAAAGCGCCGGTCCCTCAATGCCGGAGAAGGTCCCGTACCCGGGCGCAAGCCCTCGGCTTAAGCGTCGCCGGTTGCGCCAGCGCTGCGCGGCGTCTCCTCGTAGAGGAGGCGCAGCATCTCCATCAGCTCGGATAAGCCCACGTTCAACGACTTGCTCTCCGCGACCACTTCAGCCAGCTTCTCTTCGATCCAGCGAAGCCGCATCTCACGCAGGAACTCCTTGTTTTGCCCGGCGACAAACGAGCCTTTCCCGACCACCGAGACGATAAAGCCTTCCTGCTCCAGGTCGTCGTACGCCCGCTTGGTAGTGATGACGCTGATGTGCAAATCGCTAGCCAGTTGCCGGATGGAAGGAAGGAGCTCGTTTTCTTGCAAGTCGCCCTTGAGAATGCTCTCCTTGATCTGTCTTTTGATCTGCTCGTAAATGGGCTCCTTAGAGCTATTGGAGATGACGATCTTCATCGGCACGTCCGGTCACGTCCATTCTCCGTGCTGTCCCCCAGCCGCGTGATCTTCAGCGGATCGACCTGGCGACAAACCTGCGAAGAAGCCAATCCAGCGTGTCGACCGCTTGAGCAGAACGATCATGGTGTGGATGGTGTTAATAATCATTATGCACACTATGATGTCTTCGTCAAGGGAAAAAGGATGCCGGGGCTGTAGCTTAACTCATCCTTGGGTCCAGGGCGTCCCGCAGCGCGTCTCCCAGGAGGTTAAAGCCCATCACCACCAGCATGATGGCAAGGCCGGGGTACATGGTCAGGTGGGGCGCGCTAAAGATGTACGTCCGCCCTTTGGCGAGCATCGTCCCCCACTCCGGCACGTCGGGAGGGGCGCCGAGGCCGAGAAAGCCAAGGCCCGCGGCGGCGAGGATGGCCGTCGCGAGCTGCAAGGAAGTCTGGACCAAGATGGGTCCAAAGCACTGCGGAAGCACGTGCCGCCACATGATCCGGGCGTCACCGGCTCCCAGCGCCCGGGCGGCGTGGACGTAGTCGTTCTCTTTCACGCTCATGGCGCTGGCCCGCACCAAGCGAATGTACACCGGGATGGAGACGACGCCCACGGCGACGATGGCGTTGTCGAGGCCCGGTCCAAGGATCGCCACCATCCCGATGACAAGAAGCGTGTTGGGAAAGGAGAGCAAGACGTCGGTGAGGCGCATGACGCCCGTGTCGACCCATCCGCCGTAGTAGCCCGCGAACAGCCCTAGGGGTACGCCAAAGACCAGCCCGATGGCCACGGCGACGAATCCGACTCTCCCCGAGATCCGAGCTCCGTAAATCAAGCGAGAAAGAAGGTCTCGCCCCAACTCGTCGTTGCCGAGCCAATGTTCGGCCGACGGGCCGCGGCGCGCCTTGGCGAAGTCAGTCTCATCGGGACCGTAGGGCGCAAGGTACGGGGCAAAGAATGCACAGGTCAAAAAGGCGAGGATGATCAGTAGACCGAGCATCGAAGCGGGCCTGCGCAAGAACTTGCGCCAGGCGCGACCATGCCTTCTCGGCGCAGCCTCTTGGGGTATGGGACGATGAAGCTCAACGCTCGCGTCAGCCATAGCGGATCCTCGGATCGATGACGGCGTACAGCATGTCCACGACAAGGTTGATCACGATGAACCCCACGGCGATCGTGAGCACTGCCCCCTGGACCACGGGGTAATCTCGCGTGAAGATGGCGTCTACCAGGTACTTGCCGATCCCGGGCCAGGCGAAGACAGTCTCCGTCAGCACGGCGCCGCCCATCAACGCGCCAAACTGAAGCCCCAGCACGGTCAGAACCGGGATCCAAGCGTTTCGCAGGGCGTGGCCGTAAATCACCGCCCGTTCTCGGAGGCCCTTGGCCCTTGCGGTACGGATGTAATCCTGGCCGATGATGTCGAGCATGGCCGAGCGGGTCATCCGAGCGATCATCGCCGTCGAGTACGCCCCCAGGGTCAAGGAGGGCATCACGAGATGCTTCCACGTCCCGGCGCCGGTCGGGGGTAAGATGGGGCCGGAGAGCCCAAGCCGGCGGGGAAGCTCCACGGACATGAGGAGCATCATCATGAGCCCAAGCCAAAAGACGGGGATCGAAACGCCCATCAGCGCCCCGACCATGCTCAGATTGTCGACGAGCGAGTATGGCCGCGATGCCGAGACGACGCCGAGGCCGATCCCGACCAGCCCCGCAATGGCGAGGCTCACCGCAGCGAGGAGCAGGGTGTGCGGCAAGCGCCGGCCGATCTCGTGCAGCACCGGCAGGTTCGTCCGCACGGAGCGCCCGAGATCGGCCCGCATCAATCCCGCAAGGTAGCGCCCGTATTGGGCGAGGATCGGCTCGTCGAGGCCCAGCTCCCTTCGTACTTCCTCGATGAGCTGCGGCGTGGCGTGCTCCCCGGCGATGGCCACTGCGGGGTCGCCCGGAATGAGCCTGACTGAGACAAAGACCAGGAAGGTGACGCCGATCAAAGTCGGGATGACGTAGAGCACTCGCCGCACGAGGTACTCAAACAAGCCCGCCCCGCCTTTTCAGTTCTTGTTGGCCTTGTGCGCCAGGTACCGCTCAAGCGGGTGGACGACGAAGCCCGTCACGTTCTTTCGGATTCCCGTCAGCATGCTCTCGCTGTGCAGGAAGATAAAGGGCGCGTCCTCCCAGATCAACCGCTGTGCCTCGGCGTAGATCTCCTTGCGCCGTTCGGCGTCGGCAGTGGAGCGACCGGCGGCGAGGAGTCGGTCGACCTCGTCGTTCTTGTAAAACCCGAGGTTGAACGAGGGTGCCCAGTTACCCGAATAGAAGAGCTCATAGAGCGCATAGTCGGCGTCCATCGTGGCGACGCCCCAGCCGAGCAAGGCCATCTGCACCGTGTTTTGGTCGACGGGCCTGCGGACGAGATCGAGGTACGTGGTCCACTCGAGGGTCTCAAGCCGCACGTTGACACCGAGCTCCCGCAGGTTAGCCCTGACGGCGTCGGCGATCAAGGCGTCCTGTACGTAACGGCCCGTCGGGTGGTGCAAGACGATCTCCTGGCTGAAGTCGAATCCGGCCTCTTCCAGCAGCGCCCGGGCCCTGACCAGGTCGCGCTTATACGGTGTCTGGGCCGCATAACCAAAGACTGCGGGAGCCATCGCCGAGTCGGAGGCGCGGGCGGCTCCCAAAAGAAGCGCCTGGACGATGGCTTCGTTGTCGACGGCGTAGTTGAAGGCCCGGCGTACCCGGACGTCGTCAAANGGGGGCTTGGTCACATTGAAGTAGATGTAGATGCTGCGCAGGCCCGTGGTGACGTCGAGGTTGATGTCGGGGTTGAAGCGCAGGCGGTCGGCTTCGCTTGGGGGAACGCCTAGCGCGATGTCCGCCGTCCCCGCCTCAAGTTCCACCAGGCGAGCGCCGACGTCGGGGACGAAGCGGAAGACGATCTCATCGATGTTGCCTCTTTCACCCCAATAGTTCTCGTTTTTGACGAGGACGGCCCGCTCGCCCTGGCGCCATTCCCGCAGGACAAAGGGACCGGTGCCGATGGGGTTCGCGGCGATGAAGTCGTTGCCCTTTTCGATCGCCGCAGGACTGATCATGCCCAGGCCCGAGTGAGTCAAGTGCGTCAAGATGGGACCAAAGGGCTGGTCGGAGACGAGTTCGAGGGTGTAGTCGTCGATGATCCGGATTTCGGTGACGGGCTGGATCAGCGAGGCAAACGCGGCGCGCGACTCAGGCGAAAGCACTCGTTCGAGGTTGGCCTTGACGGCGGCGGCGTTAAAGGGCGTTCCGTCCGTGAAGAAGACCCCCTGCCGCAATCCAATCCGGTAGGTACGGCCGTCGGGACCCACTTCAAAGGACGTCGCCAGCGATCCGACGATCTCGCCCTCGGGCGTGATCTCAAAGAGTGTGTCGAAGATGTGGTCCAACACCGCGTAGGAGGGCGATGAGGTCACCCGATGCACGTCGAGACTTTCGATATCCGTCCCCTGGACGATGGTAAGGACGTTGGCGGCCCATGCGGCCTGAGCCCACGCCGCCGCCGTCAACGCCGCCATGGCGACGATCAAACTGAAAACTCCCACTCCACTAAAACCATTTGACTTAAAGACACTCGACCGTCTCACGCTGCCCATCCTTTCTCCCGTGAACGGCGCGACAAAAATGACGCACCTTTCCGAATATATCGCGTTTCGGCGGTCAAGCCGGCTCTTCCTTCAGGAGAGCGGCAGAAAGGCTTACACCGTCCGTGCCTGGCCTCAGAGGCTCCCAAAACGCGTGGCCGGACTGTGGCTATCTTTCGTCTCGGCTCCTGATGATGAGCCGCACGGCTCGTTCAAAAAAGAGATAGTTCCACGCCCAGTTGACCAGGACGAAGAGGCGGTTGCGAAAACCGATGAGCCTTACGAGATGGACGACCAGCCATGCCACCCAGGCGAGAAACCCCCTTACCGAGCGGCCCCAGACGTAAGCGACACCCCTGCTGCGGCCGATGGTCACCATCGTGCCCATGTCCCTATAACGAAAGGGCAAGAGCGGCTCTCCCGAAATCGCTCGCAGGATGTTCCTTGCAGCGTGCTCCCCCTCCTGAATGGCGGCGGGAGCCACCTGGGGGATGGGCCGGCCCGATTCGTCTTCGAGGTAGGCCATGTCGCCGGCCACGTACACTTCGGGATGTTCCGGAAGATGCAGCTCGGGAGTGACGACGAGGCGGCCGCCTCTGCCCTTAGCCACAGGAAGCCGGTCGGCGAGCGCGTTGGCCCGCACTCCGGCGGTCCAAACCAGCGTCTCGGCGGCAATGGGCTCTCCGTCCTTTAGCAGCACCTCGCGGTCGGTCGCCCCCGTCACCATGGCCTGCAAGCGGACCTCGACGCCCTTTTGCTCCAAGACCCGCTTCGCATACTCCGAAAGCCGGGGATCAAGGCCCGGAAGGAGGGTGGGCATCGCCTCCAAAAGGATCACCCGGGCCTCGTCAAACGAGATCTCCGGGTAATCTTTCACGAGGACTTGCCAGATCAGCTCAGCCAACGTCGCGGCAAACTCGACGCCCGTCGGCCCGCCGCCGACGATGACAAAGGTAAGAAGGGACCTGCGCCTTTCGGGGTCGTCCTCCCTCGACGCCCGTTCGAAAAGGTGTAGCACCTGCGAGCGCAAGGCGACCGCTTCAGACAGATCCTTCATCGTCCATGCCCGCTCGGCGACGGATTGCAGGCCGAAGTAATTGGTGACACTTCCGCCGGCCAGGATCAAGTAGTCGTAGGGAACCCGGTCTTCTCGGGTGATGACGCGCTTGCTTTCAAGGTCGACGTCGACCACTTCGGCCATGACAAAGCGGATGTTGGGCCGGCGGCGGACGATCGCCCGCACGGGGTAGGCGATCTGCTCCGCTTCGAGCTCCCCGGCAGCCACTTGGTAGAGCAGGGGGACAAACGTGTGGTAGTTATTGCGATCGAGCAGCAGGACGTCGATTTCCGCTCCCGCGAGCGCCTTGGCGGCCCACAGCCCGGCGAAACCGGCACCGACGATGACGGCGCGCGGTCGGCCTCCCTTTTGCTCCTCGCGCATCGCGCTCCCTCCTTGAGCGTCAGACCAACCAAGGCTAACCTTCCTCGCACGCGGCCCCCCTATCCCCCAGATTAGACTGGCTTCCTCTCGGGCGGCGTCGTCACCACTAACGCCAGACCAGACTCGAGCGTCAGCTCGGCCGCCCGCCCCAAGAACTCGTTGCTCACCGTGCGGGTGTCGCCCACCGCCAGATCGTATCCGTCCAGCTCCCAGCGGACTCCCCGGATCCGCAAGCCCCGGCAATCGCCGAGGGGAATCACCGAGAGAAGATACCTCTCCGGCGCCTCGAGTACGAGGCCGCGCGCAAAACCCGACGCCTCGCCCTCAAGGAGATAAACGGCCTGCCGCCCGTCGGTGACGACCCCCGCCGCCCCCGCCCGGGCCATGCGAGCGAGCAACTGGGCGTTGGCCAGCGAGTGGTCAAACCGGCTGCCAAGGCCTCCGGCGACGACGATGTGCCTCATGCCTTGATTGAGCGCCCATTCGATCGCGATCTCCGAATCGGTCTTGTCCTTAGCGGTGGGAAAAGTAAGCGCCGGCACACCGCTCGTGGCCTTGCGGGAAGCAGGGTCGATCGAGTCCATGTCACCTACCAGAAGCGTTGGGCTAAGTCCCAACGCCGCGGCGTGGCGGGCTCCCCCGTCCGCCGCGATGACGTGCTCCCAGGGCCCGTTCAAAAGCTGCGCCTGCCCTCCGCGGGGGTCAAGATCGCCTCCGGCGAGGATTAACGCTCTCCCCGATCCGCCGCCTCTATCTCGCCGGACATTCACAGCTTCATGAGCGCCGCGTTGGCGCACGTCCCGTCACCTGCCCTGCACCGATTCTCCTAGATGCCGCCGGCACCCATTTCGTTGCTTGTCTCTATCTGCCAGGTTCGACTCTTACACCTTCTTTGCCCGCTCGGGCGGCGCTCGCGCTTCGCCGCGCTCGCCGCTCGGCTCTCGGCGCCCACGACCGACACCCGTTCCTGATACCCGCTCCCAACCGTCTCGCAACCGGATGTAAATCAGGAAGGACTGCCGTGACGTCCCATGAATGTCCACTGTGAACGCTGAGTGCCGCCGGTGGAACCGGGGAGGGGGACTAGGGCGTGTCATTCGCCGGTGACTCAAGCCGTATCCAAGCCCTCGACGTCGCGCGAGGCCTCGCGGTCTTTGGCATCTTGCTGATGAACATGCAATTCTACAGCACGCCGCTGGATGCCATCGAATGGGCATTCGAACTTTGGCCCGCTTTTTGGGACCGCTGGACCCGGGTCCTGCTGCGCATCTTCGCGGAAGGGAAGTTCATCTCTCTCTTTTCGCTGCTCTTTGGCTACAGCATGGTGCTCTTTCGCGACCGGGCCGTCGAACGGGGCCTCCGCTTCGGACGACTTTGGCTGCGGCGAATGCTCACGCTCCTCGCCTTGGGGCTGTGCCACGGCCTTTTCATCTGGTACGGAGACATCCTCTTTCACTGCGGCATCCTCGGCCTCTTTCTTTTCCTCTTCCACAAACGAAGTCCGAAGACGCTCTACATCTGGGCGACCGCGCTCCTTGCGGTCATGCCCGTCCTTCTGCTGCTGATGCTCGCCGCCCCGGCCAAAGGCCCGGGGGACGCCCTCGATGCCGTCGAGGAAGGTACCGCGGCGGGGGGGATCGTCTACCGGCCGGACGAGGCCTCTCTCGAGGAGGCCATCGCTTCTGCGAACCAGGTGTATGGAGGCAGTGACCTTCGGGCCATCCACCGCCAGCGAACGGCCGACTGGACCGAACACGTCTTGAGCCACATCGGCTATTATCCGACCCTCTTAGGGCTGTTTCTGCTCGGCGCAGGACTGGCCAAGCAGCGCTTCCTGCACGACGCCGGCGTCAGCCAAAAGGAGCTCAAGCGCCTGGCAGTCGCCTCAGGGACCGTAGGCTTCGGGGTGACGCTTTTGGCATACGTCCTGACGCTCTTTCCCCATGCTGCCGCGCGCCCGGAGTACAACATCGTGTACGAAGGGATGCAGATTTTCCTCGGCGCCCCGGCCACAGGTCTTTGCTATCTCACCGCCGTAGCGCTGGCCGTCCACCGGCACGTATGGCCCAAGCTTTTGCAGGCCCTCGCCGGGGTGGGCCGGCTGTCGCTTTCCAACTACATTGCCCAATCGCTCACCTGCACCTGGATCTTTTACGGCTACGGCCTGGGCCTGTTCGGCAAGGTAGGCCCGTTTGCCACGTCGGGCCTNGCAGTCCTGATCTATGCGGTGCAAATCGCGTGGAGCAGGTGGTGGGTCGCGCGCTTTCGCCTGGGACCGCTGGAGTGGCTCTGGAGAGCGGCGACGTACTGGTCGCTGCCCTCGCTGCGCTACCCGACGCAGCAGATCTCCGCGTAGCCGCTCCCGTCACGCCGCGGAACGACAGCGCCGGCACGGCAAACGCTCGGACACGGCCCATCGCTGTAGGCTACAGGGCTGGTCCGGGCTGATCCACGGAAGGCTTGCGGGCATTCGCCCACCCGTCAGTTTTCTTGCTTTGGGAAACAACCCTCAAGCTCCAGAAGATACCGCTTCGCCGAAAGACCCCCGCTCGCGGTAAAGCCGCGCAAGCTGCCGTCGGAGCCTATGACCCGGTGGCAGGGGACGATGATGCCAACAGGATTTCGGGCGAGCGCATGACCCACGGCCCGCGCCGCTTGGGGATTGCCGATGGCCGCCGCCACCTCTCGATACGTCCAAAACTCGCCGTAGGGGATCCGGCGGGTGACTTCTAAAACGCTCCGCTGAAACGGCGTCAACCCGCCGAGGTCGACGTCAAGGTCAAACTCGCGCCTTTTCCCGGCGAAATACTCCTCAAGCTGCTTGAGAATCGGCGCGACGAAGCCTGGGTCCCACACGGGCTCGCCGCTGCCTCCGTTCCTTGAGGTCTCCCCGAGCTCCTTGAGAAACTGCAACTCGGGGATACCATAAGTAAGGCGCATCACGGCTCCTCCGGGCCCGGCGGCGACGTAGACGCGGCCCAGCTTTGAGTCCATGGCTCCCCAAGCCAGCGGCCGGTTCATCCTAGAGCACCTCGCAATCTGATCGTTGGACAGGCTTGACACTCGGCAAGCGGACGCGGGATAATCGCGCGTGCGCCGAGGCTCCATCTCGGATCGTTACAAGAGGTAGGGAATGATCCCGATGAACCAGGTAAACGACGGCGAGCGGCGTCTTCAGCCCTTTACGATGGTGATCTTTGGGGCCAGCGGCGACCTTACCGAACGCAAGCTGATGCCCGCCCTGTATCATTTGTCCGCCGCCGGGCATCTCCCTGTAGACTTCGCGGTGATCGGCGTCGCCCGCCGCGAATGGACCGACGAGTACATGCGTTCCAAGATGCGAGAGGCCGTCGAGCAAGCCGTCGGCCCCGGGGGCATCGACGAGGACGTCTGGTCCACCTTTGTCCGCCGGCTCTACTACGTGCGCGGCGATGCGACCGACGAGTCGACATTCCCCCGGCTTGAGGCGGCCATCGAGGCGATCTCGGCGCAGTCAGAAAGCAGCGTCGGGCAAAACCGCCTTTATTACCTCGCGACGCTGCCGAGCCTGTATCCCAAGCTGATCCAAGGTCTCGGGCGACTCGAGCGCTCCCGGGCAGGCAGGGGCTGGGGGCGTATCATCATCGAAAAGCCTTTCGGCAGCGACTTGGCCTCCGCGATCTACCTCAACCAGCTCCTCGCCCGCTACTTCGACGAAAGCCAGGTCTTCCGGATCGACCACTACCTCGGCAAAGAGACGGTCCAAAACATCATGGTCTTTCGCTTCGCCAACGGGATCTTTGAGCCGATCTGGAACCGCCACTACATCGACAACGTCCAGATCACGGTGAGCGAAAGCATCGGCGTCGGTCACCGGGGCGCGTACTACGAAGAAGCCGGAGCCCTCCGGGATATGGTGCAAAACCACCTGCTCCAACTCCTCGCGCTGGTGGCCATGGAGGCGCCGCATTCTTTCAACGCCGACGCGGTGCGAAACGAGAAGGTGAAGGTGCTCTCCTCGATTCCCCTGCCCGACGTGACGACGGTGGTCCGCGACACCGTGCGCGGCCAGTACACGGCGGGCGTGATCGACGGCAAGGCCGTCCCCGGCTATCTCCAGGAGGCCAACGTCTCGCCGGCGTCGACCACCGAGACCTACGTCGCCCTTCGCCTTGGGATCGAGAACTGGCGCTGGGCGGGCGTTCCCTTTTTCATCCAGACCGGAAAGCGGATGGCTACCAGGAGCTCACGCATCACCATCTACTTCAAGCGGGCGCCGCACCTTTTGTTCCAGCGCTATTCCGTGCCGGATCTGCGGCCTAACTGCCTCGTCCTCGACATCCAGCCCGAGCAAGCGGTGACCCTCTCCATCGGCGCCAAGGTGCCGGGGCCGAAGATTCGCATCCGCAACGTCGACATGGAGTTTGCCTACGAGCGTTCGTTCAAGGAGCGCTCGCCCGAAGCGTACGAGCACCTCCTGCTGGAGGCCATCGCGGGCGATACGACGATGTTCACCCGCGACGACGAGGTCGAGTCCGCTTGGAGGCTCGTGACGGCCATCCGCGAAGCGTGGGAGGAGGCCAACGTCCCCCTCCACCTGTACCCGGCGGGCTCGACGGGTCCCGAGGCCAAGCACGCCCTTCTCGGCGAAGGGCGCACTTGGAACGGAGGCTAAGATCGCAGCCTGACGCGACCCTCCTGACCAACGGTCAGCGGTCCAGGTCAGAAGACTGTCAAGTCAAGCGGCCACCAGTTCACCGGACCACCTGGCCGCCGGATGCCGATCGCACCGCCGCTTCGATCACGGCAAGGCCGTCTCGGGCGCTCTCCGCGGTGACGGCCAAAGGGGCGCCCTCTCGGATCGCATCCCGGACGTTCTCGTAGTAGGCAAGGTAGTCCCCGGGGACCGCCGCGAGGTTGACGCCCTTGCTCCCGTCACCGGAAACGGCCGCACCCGGCCACAGCGCCCAGCCGCCCTCCGGCTCGGCGACCTCGGTGCGCAGCGTACACGCCCCGGCAGGCATCGCCCCCTCCGGAGTGCGGGCGACCACTCTGCCTTCGCGCAGCGCCGCTTCTTGTGGGTCCAATCCTTCGATGACCAAGGCCCCTTTGGATCCTCGCACATACCACCGGGGCCGGCCGAGCATGGAGATGGATCCCACCTCGATGCGGTAGCGCACCCCATTCTTGAAGCGAATCCACGCCGTCGCCGCCGTCTCCACCTCCACCCCCGGCCAGCGGTATTGGAAGTCGGCATAGACGCTTTCCACCTCGGTCCCAAAGAGCTGCAAGGCCTGGTCGACCAGGTGCGCCCCCCAATCGCGAAACGGCCCGCCGCCAGAGCGCGCCTTCATCCTCCAGGGCAGGGGCTTGGAGGGATCGGGAGGGAAACCAAAGCGGACGACGCTCGACTCCACGACGTACGGCTCTCCGATCCAGCCTCTTTGAATGACCTCCTTCACCGTGAGAAAATCGCTGTCCCAGCGCCGGTTTTGAAAGACGCTCAGGAGGACCCCGCTCTCCTTGGCGGCGTGGATCATCTCGTCCGCCTCGGCGACACTGAGCGCCATGATCTTGTCGACGACCACGTGCTTCTTGCGCCGTGCGGCAGCGACCGCGAGCTCCCTATGGGTGTCGTGAGGCGTGCCGATCACCACGAGATCGACCCCGGGATCGTCGAGGAGCTCGCCGAACGTCGAGTACACCCGGGCGCTCGGGAAGTCTTCCCTCGCCCGCTCCCTGCGGGCGGGATCCTGAGTGACGATCGCCCGGACGTCAAGCCCCGGGGTCGCCTTCACCAGCATGCCGTGGAACACCCGTCCGGCAAGGCCGTAGCCGACAAGGCCGACGCCGATCTCTCTTTCTCCCATCTTCCAACCCTCCACAGTAAGAAGGGCGCGGAAAGCTCGTCCACCTCCGCGCCCTTCAGCAAAAAACTACCGACGTCAAAGGCTTTGGATGATCTCCCGCATCCGCCGGATGCCGTCTTTGGCGACCTCCAGCGGATCGGCTTCCCAAAGCCTGGCGTTGAAGAGTTCCAGCGACACGGCGCCCTGGTACCCCCGCCGCCGGATGATGCGCAGCTCCTCGGCCAGGGGCAGCACGCCGTCCCCGGGCATCACCCGGTGCCCGTCCCCCTGTTGTTCGCGGGGAACATCGCCGGGAGCGTCGTTGAAGTGAAACACCGCGATGCGATCGCCGGGAATGAGCTCGAGATCCTCGATGGGCGAGCCGCCCCGGAAGATGTGGAAGGGATCGAGGACGATGGAGCCGTCAGGATCGCCAGCACGGGTGACGATCTCCCATGCGGCGCGGATGGTGTGCACCCCGTTGACAAACCCCAGGAATTCCATCGCGGGCAAAACGCCGATGCTCCGCCCGATCTCCAGGAGCTCACGATAGCGCTCGGCGGCCCGGTCAAAGTCGACCGGACCCCCGGGCGGCCCGGCGATGATCCGGGGAGCGCCGACCGCCGCCGCCTGCTCCATCTTGCGCTTGGCCACGTCGAGCGCTGCCTGGTAATCCTCGCCCTCGGCATCCAGCCATCCGCCGATGTGAATCACCGTGGGCACCACAAGGCCCGCGTCGTCTAGCGCCGCTTTCACGTCCTTGAGGGAGCCGCCGCTTTCGACGTAGGCGGTGAGGTCGTCGTTCCAAAGCTCGATGCCCTGAAACCCCGCCTCCGCCGCCACCCGGATCTTTTGCATCAACGGCGCCTTTTTGATCGTGCTCGTGTTGAGCGCAAGGAGAAACTGGCTCACCCAAACACCACCTCAATCGGATTGCCGGCCCCAAGCGTCGCCGTCGCCGGCGTCGAAGCGCAGAGAGCGCGAATTCACGAAGGCCAAAGACCGCTGGACCGGCTTTCCTTGGACCGCCGGCTCGATTGGCCGTTCAGATCGCCTGCCTCAGGTGGGCCAGGGCCTTTTTAATGCCGGCTTTGTTGGCCTCGACCGATCCTCCGTACAGGTGATCCTCCAGCTCGATGCTGATGATACCGTCATACCCCTTGATGCGAAGGAGCGCCGCCACCTTGGTCCAGTTGACCTCACCCGAGCCGGGGATGGTGTAACGCCAGTCGCCCTCGGACCAGCCGATGGAAGTGCCAAACGACGGGCGAATGGTACCGTAGAGGTAGCGGCCCTCGTGGAGGATCTCAGTGTCCTTGCCATGGCAATGGCGCACCCGGTCGCCAAACTCCTCGAGGACGCGGATGTAGTCGACCCCGATGCGGACAAAGTGCGACGGATCGTAGCAGATGCCCAAAGCGGGCGAGGTGATCTTGCTGAAGATCGCCCGGTACATCTCGGGGGTGCAAGCCAGCGTCGGATAGTAGGGGGCCGGTCCCGGCCACGGCTCCATGGCCAACGAGACGCCCTTGGACTCGGCAAACGCGACGATCTCGGGGTACGTTTCGATGAAAATCGCGAAGTTGTCGCGCCGCGGCGCGGCGTGGTCGGCGGGAACAAGGCAGACGAAGGCGGTCTTAAGCCCAAGCTCGGCGGCTTTGGCGATGTCCTGTTTCACCCTCTCGACGCCGCGGGCGCGAATGGCCTCGTCCTTGTGAAGGCTTTCGCTCACCCCGCCGATATCCACGGAGCCCGCCATGAGGCCGGCCTCGTCCAGCGCTTTCTTAAACTCGGGATCGGGCCTAGGAAGGTCGATCGCGTCCAGCCCGATCTCCTTGGCAAAGGCGATCTGCTCCTCGATGGAGAGTTTGCCGATGTGGCCAGGAATGCGCATCCCGACGTACACGTTGGTCACTCCCATGTTTGGACATTGAACTTGATGCGAAATCACTGCAAATGACTGCAAACCGAGGAAACAATTCTCTGCGCTTGGCAAAGCCCCTTTGCCCGGCAGAGCGTTTTTCTCAAGGGCCGCGCCCGGCTTGTCCACTTCCCAGCAGGCAAGGCGCTCCTCCCTGCGGCACGGCTTCAAAGCTCAATCCGAGATTCGCACGGCGGTGCCGCTCGCCGAGACCATCAGCATGCTGCCGTTGGAACCTACGACTTCGTAGTCGATGTCGACGCCGACGACGGCGTTGGCCCCTAAGACCTTGGCCTTCTGCACCATCTCGTCGACGGCCAAAGACCGGGCCCGCTCAAGCTCTCTTTCGTACGCGCTCGAGCGGCCGCCAACGATGTCGCGCAAGCCCGCAAGCAGGTCACGAAAGACGTTGGCGCCCAGGATGGCTTCTCCGGCGACGATCCCAAGATACTGTTCGATTCTCTTTCCCTCGACGTTCGGAGTCGTAGTGACCAGCATGGCCCGGCTTGTCCCTCCTAGACCTCTCTCATCGTGGTGTTGACCCGTATGGGCCGTCGTCATCACCGGATCTCGCCCTCCTCCGGCCTCCCCCCTCAAAATCGCGATCTTTGCGTCGCCTTTTGCTGCATCATTCCACGTCACGCCGGATCCGGTGCAAAACCTCTTCCCAAAACCGGCGCATCAATTCCCGGATGTAGACGTCTTCGAGCATCTCCTGGTGGATCGCGACGGTGGTCTTGTTCGCACCCGCGGGCTTTAGATAGATCTGCAGCCGGGAGGGCTTTTCCCATTCAGGGCGCTTCCACGTCATGCGCAGCTTCTCGAGGGGCCAGACGACGGTGACCTTTCCCGATACGCCTTCCGCTGACGTAAACTCCGAATCCCTTCTCGGGTCGGAAAACCGAGATGCTCCCGATCCACAGGGCCAATCCCGCGGGAGAAAGCAAGTAGCTCCAAAGCCTTTCCCGATCGGCTGCCAACGTCCTGCGAACCCCGATCTCCACTCCGGCGTCTTTTGTGACGCCGACGGGCTTTCGGCCCAAGCGCTGACCATACATGAGGGCGAGCCACTCCGCCCATTCTTCCGAGATGCCGAAGGTCTCGCGGATGTGGGCCCTGGTCTGTTCGTGTGCCCATGAGGGATCGACCGTCCCTTCCAACCTGGCGATCCACTCCTGCCAAGGGATTCCGGTCGCTTCCCAGAAGCGCGTGTTTAAAGACGGTGCTGACCATGGGGCCACCCTTTCCACCAACGGCTTCAGTCCCAATTTGTCCCATGATTATACAACAATCCGCCGTCATTGTGGGGCATCCGGACCGGAAAGAGCACCGTCCTGTGCGAGAGGAATTGAGACCATTGACGACAATTATTTCTTCCACCGGAAAAATGAGGAGTCCAGCTCAGGCCGCAGCGCTAAAGCCAGCTGAGGCGTAAAGGAAGAAGCCGGCGGGAAAGGCCGCCTGGAAAGCAGGTGCCCGCGGTGATCAAAAGCGACGCTCAGCAGATGAAAGAGTACAACCGGGCCCTGGTGCTTCGCCTCATCCGCCGGGAGCAGCCCATCTCCCGCACCAAGCTCGCCAAGATGACCGGGCTAAGCCCGACGACCGTTTCGATCATCACCGACGCGCTGATTTCCGAAGGCGTGGTGCAAGAGCGCGCCTTTCATCCGCTTCCGCCCGCGGGCGCCGGCCGGAGGCCTCTTCTCCTTGAGATCCGGCCCGAAGGAGGCTTTTTGATCGCCGTCGACCTGGGCGTGACCAACACCACCGTAGTCCTTTACGACCTGGCTTCCAAAGTGCGGGCCAGGAGGACCGCGCCGACGCCGAGAGGAGGAGGGGCAAAAGCCTGCCTCGATCAGGTCGTCGGGTTCATTTCCGAGGTCTTGGCGGAGGCGGGAGTGGACAAAGAGCGAGCGGCCGGCATAGGGCTTGGGGTGCCGGGGCTCGTCGACAGCGAGCGGGGGATCTCCCGCTTCTCGCACAACCTGGGCTTTCGCGACGTCCCCATCAAGGATATCCTCGAGAGTTGCTTTCACGTCCCCGTCTTCGTCGACAACGTCATCCGCATGACGACGCTGGCCGAAAAGTGGCTGGGCGCCGGTAGGGACGTCACCGACCTCATCTGCATCGGCATCGGCAGCGGCCTCGGAGCGGGCGTCGTCGTCGACGGAAGGCTCTTTCGCGGCCCCGGGCAAGGAGCGGGCGAGATCGGCCACACCGTCGTCTTGCCCGGAGGTCCCTTGTGCCGCTGTGGCAATCGGGGATGTCTTGAGGCCCTCGTTACGGGACCGGGGATCGTCCGCCGGGCGCTCGAACGGCTAAACGCGGGCGAATCCAGCGCCTTGACCGAGCTCTCCGCGGAGGAGCTGGCCCAGCTCAGCGCCGCCGACATCGCCCGGCACGCCCTGCAAGGCGACCGGCTGTGCCGCGACGTCTTTTGGGAGACGGGGGTCTACCTGGGCCTTGGCGTGGCCAACATGATCAACCTTTTTGGCATCCCGTTTGTCATCATCGGAGGCGGCGTCGCCCAGGCTGGAGAACTCCTCTTTCTCCCCGTCGCCGAGACCGTTCGCAGCCACGTTTACTCGGTCGACCCCGACCAAGTGAGGATCGTGCCACGCGCTCTGGGAAGCGAAGCCAGCTTGCTCGGAGCGGCGCTCTTGGTCTCGATGGAGACGGTCTTTAAAATGCCCGGGACGACGCCACTTTCATAAAAGGAGGAGTACTGCCATGCCGTGGCGCTGGACGCTGAAGGCGGCAGACCGCAAGGAAAGAAATCTCACCCCCCTCTGCCGGCTGAGGCTCCCCTGGTCGACCTGGTCGACTGCCCGCACCCGATGGTTCTCCGCGGCGATGGATGCGGCTCGTATCGTACACGCCGCCTGCTCCGCTTGCATCGCTTCCGCGAAAACCCGGACTGAGACCCAAAAGCACTTGAGCCCGTCGCTCGCCGCGGCGCTCTGGCTTGCCTTCACCTTGCCGGCTGCGCCGTTTCTTTCGGGCGTGGCCAACGCTGCCGCAGCGGCGGAGGACGTCGCCACGGTCCAAGTGATCGACGGGGAGCCCGTCCTCTTCCAGTATGGCCGCCCGGTGCCGGCCTTCCTCCTGCCCGAGACGCTGCCGCCCCAAAGGAGCGTCATCTCGCTGGACGGCGAGTGGTCCTTTGCCCCGGATCCCGATGGACTGTGGGCGGGGCCCGGGTCCGGTGCCGATCTGCTTGCCTGGCGCCCGGTGCTCGTCCCCCATGTCTGGGACCATGAGCCCGGGCTTGAGAGCTTCGACGGTCCCGTGTGGTACCGGAAGCGCTTTGAGCTTCCTGAAACGACAGAAGGCCAGCGAGTGCGCCTCGTCTTTCTCGGGGCCGCCGACGAAGCGACGGTCTACGTCAACGGCACCAGGGCCGGCTACCACCGCGGCGCCTACATACCCTTTGCCCTCGACGTGACCGAGCTGGTCCGCCCGGGTGAGGAGAACGAAGTGACGGTCCACCTCCGCCGGCGGATCTGGGGCATCAAAGAGCAGAAACTGCTTCCGCCGGGCGATCACGACTGGACGCTTTACGGCGGGCTCTTCCAAAGTGTCTACGTGGAGATGGTCCCCGAGCTCTCCGTGGCCCGGATCCTCGCCGGATACCGGTCGGGGACGATGAAGAGCGTCGTCGTCCTCCACAACGAGGGGCCGCAGGACCGGGAGGTGATCGTCCGCTTCGATCCCGGCTGGAACGAAACCGGCGCCAAAGACGGGTCAGCGACCCTGCCCCTCACTGTTGAAACCACGGTCCGTACGGGCCGGACGGCGGTCGTCGCGTTTGAGCTTCCCGCCGGCCCACACCTGCTGTGGACGCCCGCCAACCCGCGGGTTTTCACCTCCACGGCCGAAGTGGTCGACAAGGCGACTCTCGAGACGATCGACCTTTGGCAGGAACACTACGGTCTCGTCGACGTGGCCGTCTCGGGCACGCAGCTTCGACTTGCGGGCAGGCGCCTCTTCATCAAAGGGGTCAACTGGCACGTCGATCATCCGGAAGTGGGCGCGGCCTACCGGCTGGAGCATTTCCAGAAGGACTTTGAACTGATGCTCTCGGCGGGCGCCAACTTCGTCCGCTTCTCCCACTATCCGCGGCATCCGGCGGCCTACCGCCTCGCTGACCAGCTCGGCCTCATGGTGATGGACGAGTCGCCCAACTACTGGATGGACCGCCTGGACTTCCTCTATCAACTGGACGACGGCCTCTCCGCGACCTACGTTCGCAGCATGGTGTGGAACCACATGAACCACCCCTCCGTTATCCTCTGGAGCGTCCTCAACGAGAGCGAGACCGGGGTCCGGGGCGGAACTGCCGTGCGGGATTTCTTGAGCGAATTGACGGGCGCCGTGCGCACGCTGGATCTGTCGGGCCGCCCGGTGACGTATGCATCGAACCATCACCGGGATGACATCGGTTTCGGCTTCGTCGACGTGATCGGCGTCAACGAGTACTACGGCTTTTTCTACGGGTCGCACGACGACGTCGGTCCCTACCTCGACTACTTGCACAGCCGTTATCCCAACAAGCCCGTCTTGATCATTGAATTCGGGGATTGGGCCGTCTACGGCAGCAGCCGGCAGTCGACGCAGAGCTGGACCTTTCAAGAGCACTGGCGGCAGTTTCTCGAGCGTTCCGACTTTGTGGCGGGCGGCATCTGGTGGGTGTTTGCCGACCACAAGAGCCGCCACCAGCCGACTTCCGCGATACCCTACATCTCCACCATGGGCATGTTCGACCGGAACCGCCGTCCCAAGACGCTCTTTAGAGTCTTTCGGGATGCGGCCCTGCCGGCCGACGCATGGACCGCCCATGGGGAAGATGACGGGGGGAGGTGATCGTAAAGCCCGCCAAGGGCGGAGCTTGCCCAGGAATAAGCTGACTCGTGTAAGAGGGCATGAAGAGTCGTTAGAGAGTCCGTTCGAGAAACTCCTGGGCTAGAAGAGCTCCAAAGCCGAGTGGAGCCAACCGGCCGGCGGCCTCCTCCGGCGATACACGGCGATCGGCGGAGGCCGCCGGTGACGGCGAAACGGCGATCGAGTCGAAAAGGAGACTAAAACGGAACCGGAACGGGAAAAAGGCCGAGCGCTACGTGTCGAGGTGCATTCGCACGCGCCGACGCCTGCCTGGACGTGTGCACCAAAATGCCGGAATCTTTTCTAAGGGGAGGTCTTTCCTTGAATCGACGGAACTTGCTGGCTGCGCGCATCGGGTTGCTCGCCTGTCTCCTATGCACGTGGGCGCTGCCTGCAGCGTCGGCCGAAGTGACGATCCGCATCGCGTTTTGGGGCGGGGACAACGACATCGACATCAACTCCCGGCTGGCGGCCGCCTTTGAAGCCCAGCACCCCAACATCAAAGTGGAGCTGCTCCATACGCCCGACAGCTATGACGACAAGATCCGGACCATGATCGTAGGAGGCGCCGCTCCCGACATCATCATGTTGGCCGAGTCCTTCAGCACCTATGCCCGAGCCGGCTGGCTCATGCCGCTGGACTCGCTGATCGCAAGCGACCCCGACTTTGACTTCAACGACTTCTTCCCGCTGGTAGCCGACGCCTACCGGGTCGACGGCGTTCTCTACGCCATGCCCATGCGTTGGGGTCCGATGATCCTCTATTACAACAAGGAGCTCTTTGATCAAGCTGCCGTCGCCTTCCCCTCCCCCGAGTGGGACTGGGACGACTTCCTGCAGGCCGCCAAGAAGCTCACCCGGGGAGACGGGCCCACCAAGCAGTTTGGCATCGGCTCCATCGGCGACTGGTGGCCCTGGTGGATGGCGCCCATCTATCAAAACGGGGGCGCGATCCTAAACGCCGACCGCACCGAGACCCTCATGCACCAGCCCGAAGCCATCGAAGCGCTCCAGTGGTACCAGGACCTGATCTGGCAGCACGGCGTCTCGCCCAGCTACGTGGAGTGGGAGTACTTCCCGGGCAAAGGCCCCGACCAGCTCTTCGAGTCGGGCATCACGGCCATGAACCAGACCGGCTTTTGGGCCGCGTATTGGCTGCGGCTGTACAACGCCTTCGATTGGGACGTCTCAGTGCTTCCCATGCGGAAGCAGCGAGCGACCATGCTCTTTTCCAACGCCTGGGCGATCACGGCGCAAAGCCAGCATCCCAAAGAGGCCTGGGAACTGATCAAGTTCCTCACCGAAGAGCACGGCCAGCGCCTCGTCGCGGAGAGCGGCCATGACGTGCCGGTGCGAATCTCCATCGCCCAAGAATCCTTCATCGATCCCGAACAGCCGCCGCGCAGCGCGCACTTGATCCTCGAGGCGGCAGGCCACGTGGTTCCCCCGCCGGTCACCGAGCGATGGAACGACATGTTGGGCCTGATGGGCCCCGAGATCGGCCGGCTTCTCCGCAACGAGATCAGCCCGCAGCAAGCCGTGGCGAGCTTCAAGCCGGCCGTGGACGCCTTGCTCCAGGAGATCGCGCGCTAGTCCTGCAAAACCTATGAGGATACGCGCACGAAAGAATGTGCGCAGGAAGGGTACCTATAGGCTGAAAAAAACCCAAGCCGGGACCAAAACCAAAAGAGCTTAGAACCAAGTATGGGGCGGGCTCAGGGCGAGCGGGCGCTCCGAAAGTTGGCGGACTTTGCGGAGCGCCCGCTTTGACGTGGCTGTCGTCATCGCCGCCTTCCATGGTACAATACGTCTTAAGTAAGCCGCGCCGCGCCCGTCTTCGACGGTGTGGGGCCGACCGGCTGGCGATGACTGGGTCCTGCGGCAAAGGAGACTTCTCTGGCATGCAATCGACGTCACCCACGGCATCGAATTCGTCCGGGCCAAAGACGTTCGAGCGTTTTCGCCCAGGCGCCGGGCGGGGCAACGCGCTCACGCTGCTCGCTGCGATGTGGGACGGGTTTTGCCTGCGCTGTCCCTCTTGTCGGAAAGGTGCGATCTACAAATCGCTCCTTGAGATTCACACGGCCTGCCCAAAGTGCGGCGCGCCTTTCGAGCGCGACAATGAAGGCGACTTCCTCGGGGCGATGGTGACCGCGTACGCGCTCACCGTCGTCTTTGGCGGGATCCTGACCATTGCGCTCTACGTGTTGACCTCGCTTCCAGTAGGTACCCAAATGCTCATCGTCGGCATCGCGAGCCTGGCGTTTCTCCTCGTGTTTTACCGCAACCTCAAGGGGGTATGGGTCGCGGTGCTCCTCGCGATGCTGCGCTGGTTTAGGTGATGCTCAAGGGGGTTTACAAGCAGGCTTATGTGAAGCTCCGCTCCCGCCGCTTACGGCCCGTCACGCATACCTCCCCGCTCGTCAGCCACAAAGTAACCCAGGTGGACGGTAACCCACCTCTTGCCCTCTCCTGCGGCGCAGCTGAAGTGATACGCCTGACTCTGCTGGGTTTCGGGGTCGAGAATGAGCATGCCGTTGGCCGCTGGACCTTGCCCGATGTTCCACAGCTGCACCTTCTTGTGGCAGACGGCGCAATGATCGGTGATCCCCTCGAGGTTTGGGGTAAACGTCACGGCGCAGAAGTTCCTCCTTCAGGGACCCGTTTGGGAATTCAAAGACTCGTTTAGGGACGACGAAAGCTCACTCCCCTTTCACTCTTGCGCTTGATCTACCCGGAGCGCGTCGGGGACGGACAGCAAGCCAGAGCGAGCCCTTCTTTCATCGCCCTCCTTGGGCGTTGCAGCCGACAGTCACGAACCCTATCTGCAATTGACCTGCGATTCACCTACCTGTAGTTGACGAACTGCAGCTCGATGCCGAAGTCCATCCCTTTCAACGTCTGAATCACCTTCTGCAGATCGTCCCTGGACTTGCCGGAGACCCTGATCTGGTCGTCCTGGATCTGCGCCTGCACTTTGAGCTTGAGCTCTTTAATGGCCGCGACGATCTCCTTGGCCTTCTCCGTGGAGATACCCTGTACTACTTCAATCACCTGGCGCACGTTGCCGCCTGCGGCCTTCTCCACCTTCCCGAATTTCAGGGCTCGGATCGGAACGCCCCGCCGGGCCATCTTTTGCTTTAGGATCTCGGTCGCCGCCTCGAGGCGAAAATCGTTCTCAGCGACGATTTTGATCTCTTTCTTCTTGTCCCACTCCACTTCGGCGGGGCTCGACCGAAAGTCGTATCTTTGGGCGATCTCCCGGCGAGTCTGATCGATCGCGTTTTCGACCTCCTGCAAGTCGACTTTGGAGACGATGTCAAACGAGTTTTCCTTTGCCACGACGATCCACTCCTTGCAGAAACTCCCGCTGCGCCAAGACGCGTTCTCGCCTTGACCGGAGAACCCTTCTCGGGTTATTGTGCCCGCAGGCATAACCCGCAGCTCTTCCGGCATATGCCTCGATGGCGCTACCTTAAGTTGAGGAGAGCCCAAGCGGCCATGACCGCGCGAAGAACCGTCGTCGCCAAAACCATTTTACTCCTTGCCGCGCTCGTCGCCGCGCCTGTTTACGTGATTCCCCCGGGGCCTGCGACGGCGCTCAGCCCGGGGCTGGCCGTAACGCGGGTCGACGAACTTCCCTCTGCCGCCGCAGGCTCGGCGGTGGAAGGCGCCCTCGCGTCCTCCTCACAGACCGCATTCCCATCAACTCCGTCCGATGCCCAAGCGACGGCTCCCAGGGTCGTCGCCCGCAGCGCCCTTTTGATGGACGCAGGCACCGGTCGCATTCTGTACGAAAAGAACGCCCGGCAGCGCATGTACCCGGCCAGCATCACCAAGATCATGACCGCCCTGGTCGCCTTGGAACACGGCGACCTCGACGCCGAAGTGACGATTCCCCGGCAAGCTGCGGGCATCGAAGGCTCCTCCATGTATCTTGCCGCAGGGGAGACCTACACGCTCGAGGAGCTGCTCTACGGCCTGATGCTCGTCTCAGGAAACGACGCGGCGACTGCCATCGCCCTCCACATCGCGGGCAGCATCGGAGAATTTGCCCGGATGATGAACGAGACGGCAAAGCAGCTGGGGGCAACGTCGACCCACTTCGCCAACCCCCACGGCCTACCCGATCCGAACCATTACACGACGGCCTACGACATGGCGCTCATCACCCGCCGCGCCCTCCAGATCCCAGAGTTTCGCCGGATCGTCGCCACCACCGAAGTAGAGATCCCCTGGCGTCCCGGCAGGGCCGCGCGCACGTTCGTCAGCGGCAACTGGATGCTCGGCCAGGGCGGGATCGACGGCGTCAAGACGGGCTTTACGCAGGCCGCCCGGCACACCTACGTCGCTTCGGCTACCCGTGACGGCAGGCGTCTCATCGCCGTCGTGCTCTCTACCGACCCCAAGTCTCAAAAGTGGGCCGACGCTTGGGAGCTCCTAGAGTACGGCTACGCGGCCTTTGAGTGGCGGCAGGTCGTTGAAGCAGGCCAGCGGGTGACCGTCGTTCCCGTAACCCAGGGGACATGGGACCGGGTGCCCGTCAAGGCCAAAGACGGGATCATGGTCCCCCTGGCGCCCGGCGAAGAGGAGCTCTTGCGGGTCGAGTCCGAACTCTTTGAGCTCGAAGCACCCGTCGAAGCAGGTGAGATCGCAGGCTTGATCCGGGTCTATCATCCGTACATCGCGGGTGATGAGCCCGTGGCCGTCATCGCGCTCGTCACCGAAGAGGCGGTCGAGCGGCGGCCTCCCACGGTGTGGGAGAGGATCATCGAACTCCTGTGGGACCTGTGGCGGAAGTTTTCAAGGAGCGAACCCATCCCAAGCTCGTGATGGGAACGAGGCTCAAGAGCGCCATCACCGCCGCGACCCGATAGATCCAGACGACGCCCAGCGTCTCAAGGAGCGCCCCGCCCAGCAGCCCGCCGCAGATGGTAGCCAGGCTCACGTGCACGGCCGAAAGCAATCCCTGCCCCGTCGCCTTCAGCCCGGCGGGCGTCTCCCGGTGAACGAAGGCGACGGCGGCGACGTAGTAGAGACCGTAGCAGACCCCGTTGAGCAGTTGGATGGCATAGACTGCCGGTCCCCCGCCGGCGACGGACAGCAGCCCCCATCGGAGTGCATACGCGGACGAGCTCACGATCAAGAGGCGGCGGGGTCCGAACCGCTGCAGCAGGCGCTCGCCGAAGTAGAAAAAGGGAAACGCCGAGACGACGGCGATCCACAGGCCCGCGCCCGCCCCGAGCGCTCCGGC
>NICF_comb_assmDRAFT_10000354_pt1 | contig 38677 bp, 30 predicted proteins | sample NewIslPassag4_SG_FD_11279 | JGI IMG/M metagenome (IMG submission 11279)
CCTGTTCCGCCTCGAACTCGCGGAGAGACCTCCGATCTACGCCCGCCGAGTCGTGCTCGCGACCGGAATCGAAGGGAGCGGGAAATGGTACACTCCGAGCTTCATCGAAACCGCCCTTCCCAAATCCCTTTGGGCCCACACCTCCGAAGCCATCGATTTCTCAGCCCTCTCGGGCAAGGCGGTCGGCGTGCTGGGCGCCGGCGCCTCGGCGTTTGACAACGCCGCCGCAGCATTGGAAGCTGGCGCCGCCGAAGTGCACCTCTTTTTCCGGCGAAAGGAGCTCCCGCGGGCCAACCCCTATCGTTGGATGGAGTTCACCGGCTTTTTGAAGCACTTCGCCGACCTGGACGATGCGATGCGCTGGAGGATGATGCGCCACATCTTTACGGCGAACCAGCCCCCACCCCAGGAGACTTTCCAGCGAGCGGCACGCTTTGCCAACTTCTACCTGCACCCGGCAAGCCCGTGGACGGGCGCCGCCGTCGACCAGGGGCAGGCGCGGGTGTTTACCCCGGCGGGAAGTCACCTGTTCCACTTCCTCATCATCGGCACCGGGTTTATCGTCGATTTGAAAGAACGGCCGGAGCTCGCTTCCGTCGAGGGTGAAATCGCTCGCTGGCAGGATCGATACGTGCCGCCGCCGGGCGAAGAGGACCATCAGCTCGCCGCGTACCCCTACCTCGGCCCACACTTCGAATTCACCGAAAGAGTGAAGGGGCGAGCGCCGTACCTCAAGCACCTTTACAACTTCACCTTCGGCGCAACGGCCAGCATGGGGTTGGGCGGCGCTTCGATCAGCGGGATGAAGTACGGGGTGTCGCGGCTTGTGGCGGGCATCACCCGGAGCTTCTTTGAAGAGGACGCGGAGAAATACTACAACTCCCTTCTCGCCTACGACGAGCCCGAACTCGAGGTGAATCTGGATGAGCGGGTTGACCACGCACGTCCTCGATACGTACCGGGGAAAACCGGCGGCCGGCCTGCGGATCGAGCTCTGGGCCCTGGATGACCCAGCGCCGGGAAAGGCGACAAGGGCGGGAGAACCCAGGCGCCTTCTGGTGGAGACCTGGACCGGCCCCGACGGAAGGGCAGTCCTTGCCGGACCGCCCCCTTCCACGGCCTCGGACGGCGAGGCGCTTGCCCTCACGGCCGGCCTGTACGAGCTGGTCTTTGACATCGGCCGCTACTTTGAGGGCAGCGTCCCCACCTTCTGGCAGGAGATCCCGGTCCGCTTTCGCGTCGACCACCCCTTCGAACACTACCACGTGCCGCTTTTGATCTCGCCGTGGGGCTACACCACGTACCGCGGCGGTTGACCCCCGTCACCGCGGCAGTAGGCCTGCTCACCGGCGAGGTACACCTCGACGATGTTCTCTTCGCCCCCTAGGGTGAAGAGAGCGGCAAGGACCTCTTGCGGCGACCCAGCCCGCTCAAGCACGACGCGAAGGGTACTGTCTTCAGCCGGACGGACGACCATGAAGTCCGCCCTCTTCCCCTTCTTAAAGTCCCCAACCTCGTGCTCGATCCCCAGGGCAGCGGCTCCCGCTTTCGTGGCAAGATAGAGAAGATGCACCGGCGTCAGGGGATATCCCTGCTCGTGCAGCATCTGGGCCTGGTAGGCCATGAGTCCTTCTTTGAACAGGCTAAAGCCCGTCCCTCCGCCCACGTCAGAGCCCAGGGCGAAGCGGACGCCCTGTTTGCGGTGGGCCGCCATGGGAAAGAGGCCGCTGCCCAAGAAGCAGTTGCTCGAAGGGCAGTGCGCCACCGAGGCCCGGCATTCCGCAAGGCGCGCAAGCTCCCGCCCGGTCACGTGCAGGTTGTGGGCAAAGACCGAGCGTTCTCCCACGAGGCCGTGCCGGTCGTACACGTCGAGGTAGTCCCGGGCGCCGGGGAAAAGCTGCGCGACGAGGCGGATCTCCTCCTGCGTCTCGTTGAGATGCGTTTGGACGAGGACGCCCTGGTGCTTGCGAGCCAGCGCCCCGGCCGCCTCGAGGATCCCGTCGCTCGCGCTCACCGCAAAGCGCGGGGTGACGGCATAGCGCAGGCGTCCTCGGCCGTGCCAGTCGGCGATCAGCCGGGCGCTCTCTTCATAGGCCCGCTCGGGCGTGGTGTGCAGCTCGGGCAACAGCCCGCGATCCGAGAGGACGAGGCCGCTAGCGATCCCCAACCCCGTCTTGGCGGCCTCTTCGAAGAAGATCCGCTGAGCTTCGAAATGGTGGGCGCCGAAGACCAGCGCCGCCGTGGTTCCACAGCGCAGAAGCCCGCGCAGGAACTCCCTCGCCACCCGGCGGGCGTAGAGCGGGTCGGCAAGGCGGGCCTCTTCCGGAAGGGCGCGCCGTTCAAGCCACTCAAGGAGCGGCATGCCCATGCCGCCGATGGCCGCGACCTGGGGAAAGTGGACGTGGGTGTCGACGAAGCCGGGAAGGAGAAGGTCGCCTTGGCGCCCCACCACCTCTGCTTCCGGAAAGCGCCGGCGCAGCTCGGCGTAGTCGCCCACTGCGAGGATCCGCCCCTCCTCCACCGCCAAGGCGCCGTCTTCCCAAGACTCCAGCGCCTCTGCTCCTTGAGAAGACACGGGCGACGAGGAAAGATGCTGTGCCAAAGCATCCGGTGCGGCAGCGCCGGGCATCGCAGCCCCCGGTAGCGGAGCGACCGTTCCAAGAGAATCCAGTGCGAAAGGATCGCGCGGCGTGTGAAAGAGCCGGCCGCGAAAGAGCTTCATCCCCATCACCGTCCCTGCTCGATCCACCTCAGTCTATCTCGCCACGCCTGTCTCGAAAGATCAAGATACCATTGTCACAAAACTTGACATAAGTGACTTTGCCGGCCTCCATCAAGACCAGATAATGAACATTAAACTATACGCCGTATATGTCCGCACCCCTGGACAGGGGTCCCACAGGATAGGAGGCCGTGGGCATGATCACAAGCAACGCCGTCAAAGGCCGCAAAGGCAGCATTGAACCTCCTTCCGGAAAACCGGCTCTCCAGCAGTTGCATACAGAAACGCCGCTCCTTGAAGCGCGGGGCATCACCAAGCGCTTCCCCGGCGTCGTCGCCAACGATGGGATTGACTTTACATTATACCGCGGCGAAGTGCACGCCCTCTTGGGCGAAAACGGAGCCGGGAAGACGACGCTGATGAACATCCTCTACGGCCTGTACCAGCCAGATCAGGGCCAGCTCTTCATTGAAGGAAAGCCGGTGCGACTTAGCTCCCCACGCCAGGCGATCGATCTTGGGATCGGCCTGGTCCCCCAGCATTCGCACCTGGTCCGGCGCCACACCGTCGTCGAAAACCTGGCCCTCGGCCTTCGGACGACCAGCTTTTTTCTGCCGGCGCGCCGGCTCGGCGAGGAGATCCGGGCCCTAGCGGACCGGTACGGCTTTGACGTCGACCCTGAGGCCCGAGTCGAGCTCCTTTCGGCCGGCGAAAAGCAGCGGGTCGAGATCCTCAAGGCGCTGATGCGCGACGCCAAGATCTTGATCCTCGATGAGCCCACCGCGGCGCTCACGCTGCAGGAGACGCTCTCCCTCTTCACCGCGATCGAGCGAATGCGGGCGGACGGGCGAGGCGTCATCTTCATCACCCACAAGCTGAAGGAAGTGATGGCCATCGCCGACCGCGTCACGGTCCTTCGAAAAGGGAGAGTGGTGGCCCACGTCCTTCGGCAAGAGGCGACGGCGGAAAAGCTCGCAGAGTGGATGGTGGGGGCCCGCCCCATCCCGCTCAAGCCCAAGGTGCGGGAAACGCCCGGCGCCTTCCCCGCCGGCGAGCCGCCGGCCGCAGAGGTCCGCCCTGGCGTGCCCCTGTTGGAAGTGGAGGACGTCGACGTCGTGGACGATCGGGGCCGAAAAACCCTGTCCGGGCTCTCCTTTACCCTCCGGCGCGGCGAGATCCTCGGAGTGGCAGGCGTTGCCGGCAACGGCCAGCGCGAGCTGATCGAAGTGGTCACGGGCCTGCGAAGGCCAAGCCGCGGCCGGATCCGCCTGGGCGGGGAAGCGATCACCAGGAGAAACCGGTCGCGCCTCTTTGACGGGGCGATCGCCCACATCCCCGAGGAGCGGACCCGCACAGGCGTCGTCGCCGGGATGAGCGTCGCCGAGAACCTGATCCTGCGGGCTTACCGGCGCTCCCCCTTCGCGACCGGCCCCCTTCTCAACACCCGGGCCGCGTACCGGCACGCTGAAGAGGCGATCGCAGCCTACCGGATCTCCGCCCCTGGACCGGGGGCGCGCGTCGGCCTCCTTTCCGGGGGCAACATCCAAAAGGTGATCCTTGCCCGGGAACTCAGCGGCAACCCGAGCCTCATCGTGGCCGCCCACCCTACGCATGGTCTTGACATCGCGGCCGCGCGGCTCACGCACGAGCTTCTCCTCGAGCAGCGGGCCAAAGGGGCAGGCATTCTGCTGGTATCCGAGGACCTCGACGAGCTTTTGGAGCTCTCCGACCGCCTCTTGGTCCTCTGCGCGGGCAAGATCACGGGAAGCCTCGACGCGCGAGAAGCAGACCTTCCGCTCCTCGGCTTGATGATGGCCGGAGGGAGCGGCACATGAGGGCGTCTTTTGGGCCGTCCTTCGCCGAAATCGTCTCTCCGCCTCGGACCCGCGCGCTCTGGGTGACGCTGGCCTCCGTCGCCCTCGGGCTCGTCGCCTCGGGCGTGGTCTTTGCCGTTTACGGCGTCGCCCCCATCGCTGCGTACTCCGTCCTCCTCCGCGAGACGCTGGGCGACGCCCGCGGCCAAGCCGAAGTGGTGCGAAAGAGCTTGCCGCTGATCCTCATCGCCGTAGGGCTCGCCTTCGCGTTCCGGGCCCGCTTCTTCAACATCGGCGCCGAAGGCCAGCTCCTCGCCGGAGCGGCCGCTGCATCGGGCGTCGCGCTCTTTTCGGATATCCCCGCCCCCTACACCGTTTGGGCCATGTTCCTCGCAGGCTTCGCCGCCGGGGCGCTTTGGGCATTTCTTCCCGCCCTTCTTAAGGTAAAGCTCGGCGTCAACGAAGTGATCACCACGTTGATGCTCAATTTTGTCGCTGTCTATGGGATCGAGTGGCTGATCAACGGGCCATGGAAAGGACGCACAGTGATGGGCTTTGCCTATTCCGACCCCTTCCCCGCATGGGCTCGGCTCCCGGTGATCCCAGGCACCCGCATTCACTGGCCCACCCTGGTGTTGGGCCTTGTGGCGGCGGTGGCGCTCCACTTCGTCCTCGCCCGCACCCGGCTCGGCTTTGAAGTGCGCGTCCTGGGCCATAACCCCGAGGCGGCTGCGTACGCGGGGATCGACGCCCTGCGGGTCACCCTTGCGGCGGCGCTCATCGCCGGGGGCCTTGCGGGCCTGGCCGGGGTAGGCGAGGTGGGGGGAACCCACTTCCGCCTGCGCAGCCCCTCCCAGATCTCGCCGGGCTTTGGCTACACCGCGATCCTCGCGGCGCAGCTCGCGCGGGGGCAGCCGCTGGCAGCGGCGCTGGCCGCCCTGTTCCTGGGCCTGATCTTCGCCGCTGGCGACGTGGCGAGAGCGCTCCTTCGCATGCCGCCCCAAGTGCCGGAGATGATCTCCGGGCTGCTCTTGCTCGCCGTGGTCTCGGCGGAGATCTTCATCCGCTACCAGCTGCGGTTTCCCACCGTGCCGAAGGGGGGAGACTGATCTTGGACGTGGCGGTCGACACCCTCAACCGGGCCTTTGCTTATAGCACACCCCTCTTGTGGGCCGGACTCGGAGCGGTCTACTCGGAGCGAGCCGGCGTGGTCAACCTGGGCGTGGAGGGGACGATGATCCTCGGCAGCCTCACCGCCTTCGCCGTCGCACATCGCACCGGAAGTCTCTTCCTCGCAGTCACGGCAGCGGCTCTCACGGGCGCCTTGGTCGCTCTGGTGCACGCCTTCATCTCCGTCACGCTGCGAGCTAACCAGTACGTGGCCGGCTTGGCCATGACCAGCTTCGGCTTAGGCCTCTCGGGGATGCTGGGAAGAGCTTATGAGGGCATCGCCCTCGCGCGGCCTATGCAGGGCATCACGGTGCCCGTTCTTTCGTCGCTTCCGCTCGTCGGCCCATCCCTTTTCCGAGGCCAAGCGATCTTGACCCACCTCGGCCTCCTGGTCGCCGTTGCCCTGTGGGTCCTCCTCTACAAGACGCGGTGGGGGATCGCCGTCCGTTCGGTCGGAGAGTCGCCGGCCACCGCCGATGCGGCCGGGATCCGGGTCGCTCGGATACGCTACGCGAGCGTCATCGCGGGCGGCGCTTTGGCCAGCATCGGCGGGGCGTACCTCTCTGTCGCCTACCGCCCTTCGTGGACCGAAGGGATGACCGCCGGCATGGGCTGGATCGCCGTGGCCATCGCCATCTTCGCCTCGTGGAACCCCCTCAAAGCCGTCGGGGCTTCGCTCTTCTTCGGCGCTCTTTACTACCTCTCGTTTCGCCTGCAGGCCTACGTCGCCCCGGAGCTTCTCAAGCTCCTTCCCTACCTCGCGGTCATCCTTGTCCTGGCCTTCTCGGCCAGGGGCCGCAGGCGCCTGTTCCTCGGAGCGCCGGAGGCGCTGGGAGAGCCTTACTACCGCGGGGCACGCTAGGAGGCTGGTTGCCGTGACCTAGGGACGATCACCGCGGGAAGTGACCGCCATCCCAGATCGCGACGACAACCTGGACGACAACAGGAGGAGGCTTCCGCATCGATGCCCGAGATCGCAATCCAACTCCTCCCGGGGCTCCGGGGGAAATCCAAAGCGCCTGCGCTCGTCGCAGCCGTCGTGTTACTTCTCGTCGCGGCGGCCGCGCCGCTTGGCTGGGCCCAAGAGACACTCACCGCCGGTTTCATCTACGTCGGCCCCATCGGCGACTACGGCTGGACGCACGCCCACGAACAGGCCCGCCGGTACCTCGAGGAAAAGTACCCCTGGTTTGAATCCATCTACGTCGAATCGGTGCCCGAAGGAGACGCTGAGACCTTCATCGACCATCTCGTGCGCCAAGGGGCGGACATCATCTTCACGACGAGCTTCGGATACATGGACGGGACGTACCAGGCGGCTCAACTTTATCCCGACGTCCTCTTCGGCCATGCGACCGGCTTTACCCGGGCGCCCAACATGATGACGTACGCCGCCGAGTTTTATCAGGTGTATTACTTGAACGGCCTCATCGCCGGAGCGCTCACCAAGACGGGCAAGCTCGGCTACGTCGCCGCCGTACCGATCCCCGAAGTGAAGCGGCACATCTCCGCCTTTGCCCTGGGGGCGCGCGCCGTCCGTCCCGACGCCGAGGTGCACGTCCGCTGGATTTACGAGTGGTTCAACCCGGCTGCCGCCGCCGAGGCGACCCAAGCCCTGATCGCCGAAGGCGCCGACGTCTTCGCCTTCACGGAGGATTCGCCCACCGTGGTGCAAGTCGCCGCCGAGCACGGGTTCCCAAGCTTTAGCCACTACTCCCCCATGTACTCCTTTGCCCCCGACTACGTCGTCTCGGGCCAGCTGGTCCGCTGGGAGGCGATCTACGAAGACTTCCTCGCCAAGGCGTACGCCGGGGTGTACGACGAGACAAACCTCGAGGACGTGGATTACTGGTGGCTTTTGCCCCAAAAGGCTGTGGCGCTGGGAGCCGAGCCCGGCATGCCCATCAACCCCAAATTCGAAGACCAGCTGCGATCGGTCGTCGTCGAACACCCCCTCTTTGGGAAGATCTCCGTCTACGACCTGGTCTTTCAACTCCTCGAGCTCATGTCCGACCCGGAGCTGGCCTTTGACCCCTTCCAGGGCCCGATCTACGACCGCCGCGGGATCCTGCGCGTCCCCGAGGGCTTGAGGATGAGCCAGCAGGAGCTGATGTCCATGGAGTGGGCGGCCCAGGGCATCGTCGGTCCTTGGCCCAACGAGCCCTGACCACAGGTGAAGGACGCGGACACGACTTCAACGGAAGGAGCAAGAGTCTGAAACCAAACGCTCCCGAACATAAGGGCCCAGGACAGCACTCCCTGCGCTGTCCTGGGCTTTGTTTTCCCAAGCCCGGCTCTCCGGACGACCATTTGTATGTGATTTGATGCTCTCATCCCTGTTCATTGGACTTGATGACAACGAGCGGGTCGAGTCGTTCGTCCTTACACACACCGCCCACAGCTTACGCGACCCCGAAGCTGAGCCCGAGCTCCCGGAGCCACTTCCTGTAGGCGATGGCCGTACGGTCCGATCTTAAGTGCAGCTCCGCCTGCAGATCCAGCGGGAGAAGCTCGGGCCGTTGCGACTCGACCACCGGGACATCCTGTCCCGTCACCCGATCCTGAAAGCCGCGCACCTCTTCGTCGCTTAGCTCGTGAGCGTAGTTCATCGCCACCCACATCCAGCCGATCGATTCGAGCTCCGACACCGGTGTCACCGCGAAGAAGATGGCAAAGCGCTCGCCGCTCACCTCTTTATAAAGGTAAGCGGAGAGCGGCCTCGGCACCCTGTAGGTGTAGGTCACCGTCTTTCCCTGTCCGGTGCCGTCGGGGTCGGGTTGAAAGACGCGAATATCCCGCGCCTCGATCCCGCCTTCGTCGACGACGACCTCGTAATCCTCGATCTCGGGCCGGGCCTCATCGCCCAAGAGCCCTCCGTGCACGAATGGGAAGTGCGCCACGTCCAGGAAATTTTCGACCGCCCTCGGGCCGCTCGCCGCGTAGCGGTACGGGCCGCAAAAGACCTTTCGAAAGAAGGGGTCGTCCCACTCGGGAAACGGTGCGATGTCCCTGCGCGGCTCGCCCAGGCAAACCCAAACGAACCCGTACTTCTCCTGCACGGCGTAAACTTCCGCCCGGGCCCGGGTGGGCGGGACCTGGTCGGGATGGGCCGGAATGTGGACGCACCGTCCCGATGAGTCGTAGCGCCAGCCGTGGTAGGGACAGGCGAGCGTGCACGTGCCGTCTCGCTCCTTCCGGACGCTGCCCATGGACAGACGGGCCCCGCGATGGATGCACAGATCTTGCCAGACGGCAACGGGTCCGTCGTCTCCTCGAGGCCTCCAAAGGACCAAGTCCTCTCCAAGGAGCCGTCGTGAAAGCACCTTTCCTTCCCGCACTTCATCCGTCCGAGCGACCACGTGCCAGTCGCCGAGCAAGACGCCGTCGCGCACCATCCTTGCCACGCCCTCCGTTTCGTAGTGTGAATCGTCGTATCTGCAGATGAAGGTAGCACACACACCCCCGCCCGGCAACGCCAGTCGGTCAAAAAAGGTGACATACACCTTTCTCCTCCATGACTTCATTCCGTACGAATGATCAGCGCAAGAACTTAATGTTAAAATACCTTACACACTTTCTTGGACTCGGCGGTTGTATGCGGGTATAATGGGGACACACGCGATCGAAAAGCCACGTTTTTCACCTGGCTGCACGAGCGGAAACGGGTCCCCAAAGAGTCTCGAAGGATCCTGCACCAAGGAGGGTCGACGGTGAGCGCCCACGACGCGATCGTTCACGGCGGCTTGGTCGTCACGCCCCGGAACGTGAAGTGCCTCGACATCGCGATCGACGGCGGCCGGATCAGCGCCGTGGAGCCCGCCATTTCCCGGCCGGCGCGGCTTCACATCCCGGCGGATGGGCTCTACGTCTTTCCCGGGTTGATCGACGTGCACGTGCATTTCAACGAACCGGGTCGAACCGGCTGGGAAGGTTTCGCCTCGGGCACCACGGCCCTCGCCGCCGGCGGCGTCACCTGCTTTCTCGACATGCCCCTCAACTCGCATCCGCCCACCGTCGATCGCCGCTCCTTCGCGCAGAAGCGCATGCGGGCCAGGGCCTCCTCCCACGTCGACTTCGGCTTTTGGGGTGGCATGATCCCCGGAAAGCTCGACCAGTTGGAGGCGCTCGCCGAGGAAGGGGTCGCGGGTTTCAAGGCCTTCATGTGCTCTTCAGGGATCGAAGAGTTCCCGCCGGTCGACGATGAGACGCTCTACGAAGGGATGCAGATCGCCGCGCGCCTCGGGCTGGTTGTCGCGGTTCACGCCGAAAGCGAGACGATCGTCTCCACGCTTACTCGCAACGCCCGGAGCATGGGGCGCCGGACGGCCCGTGCCTACCTCGACACGCGTCCCCTTTCGGCCGAACTGGAGGCGATCCAGCGAGCGATCGAGATTGCGGCTGCGACCGGATGCGCCCTGCACATCGCGCACGTGAGCGCCGGAGCCGCGGCACGACTCGTCGCCGAAGCGAGCCGGCGGGGCGTCGACGTCACGTGTGAGACCTGCCCCCACTACCTCGTCTTCACTCAGGACGATCTCGAAACCCTCGGAACGCTGGTCAAATGCGCTCCACCCCTAAGATCGCGCCAGGATCAGGAGGAACTCTGGCGGGAGCTGGCCCACGGGAGCGTGCACCTCGTCGCCTCCGATCATTCACCTGCCCCGCCACCGGCCAAACACCGCAAGGACTTCTTCGAGGCTTGGGGCGGCATCGCCGGTTGCCAGTCGACGCTCTCCGTGTTGCTCACCGCGGGGTACGCCACCGGCAGGCTCTCCCTATCGCAGATCGCCCGGTTGACGTCGGAAGAGCCCGCCAAACGCTTTGGCCTTTACCCGAAAAAGGGAGCGATCGCCCCCGGCTGCGACGCCGACCTGGCCATCGTCGACCTCTCGGAGCAGTGGGTGCTCCGGGAGCGAGACCTCTTTTACCGCCACCCCACGAGCCCCTACGTCGGCCAGCGCTGGATCGGCCGGGTCGTGCGAACCATGGTGCGGGGTACGACGGTCTATGGCGACGGGCGCATCGCCCGGGCTGCCGGGCGGATGGTCGTCCCCCTCAGAACGCCCTGCCGGGCAGAACGTCGAGCGAACCCCTCCCCCGCCTCCTCCAGCGCCGCCGGATGACCGAAACCGGCGAGATTTGGGATTCGAAGNGTTCTCAAGAACCTTTAGAACTCGCAACTTGAAGGTTTTGACTAAGGAGTGTGGCGCGATGGCTTGGGAAGAGAGGATGCCGCCGGGATTCTCACGCTCGGCGTCTTGCCGCGATCATCTGGTGGTGACGCCGCACGAGCACGTCCGCTCAAAGCTTCCGGGATGGCGCAATTCAGAGGGCATCGTCCTCATCTCGCCCCGGCTTGGCGCAGCCTTTTCCCAGTACATCGCCGAAATGGGCCCCGAGTCGGAAAGCGCCCCGCCGTTCGACGGCGTCGAGCGGTTCCTCTTTGTCCTCGACGGGGAAGTGGAACTCGATTGGGAAGCGGGCCGCACCACCCTGTCCCCCGGCGGGTACGCTTTCTTCCCTCCCGGCGCGCCGCACTCGGTATCAAGCCGCCGAGGCGCCCGCCTAAACCTCTTTGAAAAGGAGTACCTCACCCTCCCGGCCCCCTCGCCGCAAAGCTGGCCCGAGCCCGTCGTCAGCAGCGAGCAGGAGGTGGCGGGCGCTCCGTTCGAAGGCGATCCTTGGGCCGTGTTGCAAACGCTCCTGCCGGACGATCCCCGCTATGACATGGCGGTCAACATCTTCACGTTCCAGCCGGGGGCCGCGCTTCCCCGGCCTGAGATCCATGTCATGGAGCACGGGCTCATCTTTCTTTCCGGAGGCGGAGTGTACCGGCTGGGATCGCGGTGGTACACGGTCCACGCAGGCGACGTGATTTGGATGGCGCCTTACTGCCCGCAGTGGTTTGCCGCCGTCGGCAAGCAGCCCGCTCGCTACCTCTACTACAAGGACGTCAACCGGGATCCGCTGCAGGTCGCCGATCGCTCCAAAACGGCGTTGCAGTGGGGGGCGGGAAAGCCGTGACGCTGCCCGTCGACCTTGAGCGCCTCCTCGCTGAACTTGACCATCTGGCTCAGTACTCGGAAACGCCTCCCCCGGCTGTGACGCGCATCCTCTTCACCCCGCCCGACCTTGAGGCCAAGGCGTATCTCACCGGGCTGTTCCAAGAAGCCGGGCTGAAAGTACGCACCGACCCCGTGGGAAACATCTTCGCTTCTTGGAGCCCCTCCGGAGCAACCGGCGCGCCCGTCGCCACCGGCTCGCACATCGATGCTATTCCTCACTCGGGCCGCTTCGACGGCACCGTCGGGGTCCTGGGCGGTCTTGAGGCAATCCGAATGCTGATGCGCTCGGGCTTTCAGCCGGAACGGCCGATCGAACTGGTCTGCTTCGCCGCCGAGGAGCCGACCCGCTTCGGCGTGGGCTGCCTCGGAAGCCGCGCGCTTTGCGGGGCCATCGCCGCGAACGAGCTCGCGGAGCTTCGCGATGGGCAGGGACAGCGCTTCGACGACGTGCGCCGAAGGGCGGGGCTTTCCGGTCCTCTCGACAAGGCACGGGTTGCTCCTCGGGCCTACCGGGCGTTCGTCGAACTTCACATCGAGCAGGGACCGCTCCTTGAACGAAACGGAATTCCGATCGGGGCGGTGACCGCCATCGCCGCTCCCAGCACCCTGCGGATTGTCGTCCAAGGCGAGGGAGGCCACGCCGGCGCCGTCCTCATGCGCGAGCGCAAGGACGCGCTGGTGGCCGCCGCCGAGATGGCGCTGGCCGTTGAGTGCATCGCTCTTAAGATGAGCCCNGACACCGTCGGCACCGTCGGCCTCTTTGAGGTGTTTCCCGGGGCCGTCAACAGCATCCCCGAGAAGGTCTCATGCACCGTTGACTTGCGCGACATCGACGCTCCTCGGCGCGACCAGGCGCTCGACGAGATCCTGACAGAGGTCCGCGCCATTGCCTGCCGGCGCGGAGTGTCCGTCTCCGTCGAACGGCTCAACGCCGACCCGCCCGTCACCTGCGCCCGCGAGGTGGTGGCGGCGATCGAGGAGGCATGCACCGCCTTAAACCTGAGGCATCTGCCCATGGTAAGCCGCGCCTATCACGACGCTCTCTTCATGGCGAGGATCGCCCCTACGGGAATGATCTTCATTCCCTGCCGCGACGGAGTGAGCCACCGGCCCGACGAATACGCGGCGCCCGAAGCCATCGAGCGGGGCGTCCGCGTGCTCGCAGAGACACTTCGCCGCCTTGCGTCGACCTGACGCGGGCTGCGGCTTCGCCGATCCGAACGCGCCGGAACGCCGCCTCCACCGGACGCTGCCCGGCGCCCTTCCACGGTTCATTCCATGCCCCACCCGACATGCCTCAATGCCTCACTCGGCGCCTCGTTCCTTCTAGGCCTTCTGTCGCGGCAACGAGCCCGCCACGAGGTGTCCCCGGTAAAAGACCGCTCGTTCGAGGGAGCCGCTTGCGATGGCGTCGAAGGGATCCTCCGCGTCGAGGACGACGAGATCCGCGCCGGCGCCCTCTCTGATCCCGTAGTCCGCGGCGATTCCCATCATCTTGGCCGGCGCCGACGTGATCATCCTTAGAAGCAGCGGGGCCTGGCTCGGATCGAAGTGGGCGACGAGCAGCGTCCAGCGCGCCACTTCCAGCATGTCGCCGCTGCCGACAGGGACGAAGGGGTCTTGGATGTTGTCGGAGGCGCATGCGACGTCGACGCCCGCCTCCACGAGCTCGCGCACCCGAGTGAGCCCCCTCGGCCAGAGCTTCTGAGCATCGCGCCCTTGGAGGTAGAGGTTTGCCGCGGGAAGTGTCACCACCTGAACCCCCGCTCGGCGCAGCAGGGCGATGATGCGGCTCGCGTGGTCCGGCTCCATGGCCGAAAGGGAGGAGCAATGGCCTGCGACAACCCGGCCGGCCATTCCCAAAGCCTCGGTCTTGTGGGCCACGTACTCCAAGTGGCGGCTTTGCGGATCGAGGTTTTCGTCAAGGTGAAGATCGACGGGGAGTGACCTCTCTTGGGCCACTTCAAAGAGCATGTCGATGAAGCGCCGGTAGTCGGGCGCCCAGACCGGCGAGCCTCCGACCACGTCGGCTCCCAAGTCGAGCGCCTTTTCTAAGAGGACGCGCGCTTTGGAAACATCTCCACTGGCTCCCGTGGAGGTGAGAAAGGCGACCACCTGCAGGCGAAGGCGCCCCTTCAGTCGTTCTCGCACGTTCACAAGGGCCTCGACGGCCCTCACACCCAGCGCCTCCTCGACGTTGGCGTGGGAGCGGATGGCGACCGTGCCCCGGGCGATGCACCTTTGCGCCGTGCACAGGGCCCGTTCGGCCATCGCTTCGACGCTCATCGCCGCGGCTTGCCTTCGATAAGCCTCGACGGCCCCATCGAGAGTGCCCACCGGATTTTCGATCTCCCTCATGGTCCGGCTTTTATCAAGATGCTGGTGGACGTCGACGAACCCCGGCAGCACGAGCTTTCCGTCAAGCCTGTAGACTCGCCGCGCCGGAGCTTGTACGCCCGCCAAATCCACCCGGACGATCCGCCCGTCCAGGCCGACGGCGATGTCGGCCGAGACTACGCGAAAGCCGCTCCCGTCCTCGATGGCGATCCTACCACCTCTCAGCAGGCAGTCGTATTCCCCAGTCATCGGCCCGTTCAATGGACTGCCTCCTTCGCGCCGCGACGGCTCCGACGGCTCCATCCCAACCTCCGCTAACCTTGACGCGGCGCCGACGAGTCGTGCCAGCGCACAAGGAGGCGGTGCCCTACGGCGCTCACGATCCAGAAGAAGCTGACTCCCAGCAGCGCGCAGAGAGCGATCGCCGCGATGAGGAGGGCGGTGCGCATCTGCCCGGCGGCCGCCATGATGGCGTAGCCCATCCCGCCGGTCACGCCCCCGGTGCCGACCAGGTACTCGCCGAGGACGGCGCCCAGCACCGACAGGCCGGCGCTGATGCGAAGTCCGGTAAAAACGTAGGGTAGGGCAAAGGGGATCCGCAGCCGCCAAAGCTCCTGCCAGCGTCTCGCGTTGTAGAGGCGAAAAAGGTCGAGCAGCCGGTGGTCGACCGAGACGAGGCCGGCCGTGCTGTTGGCGATGATGGGAAACAGAGAGATGACGAACGAGATCATCATTACGGAGAGGTCTCCGATGCCAAACCACAGCACGATGAGCGGGGCGATGGCGCTGATCGGCGTGGTCTGAAGGAGGATTGCGTACGGGAAAAGGGATCTTTCGATCCAGCGGGACTGGGAAAAGAGGATGGCCACGGAGATTCCCACCACCGCGGCCGCCCCGTACCCGGCGAGCGCCATCCCCACGGTGTGCCGCATCTGCGTCAGCAGATACGGCCAGCGCTGGATCGCCGCCTCCAGCACGGCTTCCGGCGGCGGAAGCAGATACGGGGGAAGCCCCGCGACCATCGTGGTCACCTTCCACAGGCCGAGCAAGAGGGCAAGCGCCGCCANAGGCGGCCCCACCCTGTCAAGGAGCGCCCCGGCGTGCCCGGGCCGCCGATCCCCATCTTCCTTGCGAGCGACGAGGGTACCGGTCTCCTCGCGGAGGACGACCCGCGCTTTCGTTCCCTCCTCCATCCTCGCTTTCGCCGCGTGCGCCACCAGTCACCTCTCCTTTCCGAATTCCAGTTTCGCCTCCGGCAGATCGGAAAAGCCCACCTGCGGGGACCGCCCACACGAACCGCGAGGCATTTTCCGTCCCCCGCGCTCGACCACTCAGGGCAGCCCAAGCCACCTCGACGACCACCACCTTGACGACCACGGTGAGCTCGCCCAATGAATGAACGAGCTCACCCGCGGTCCTTCGCTCCTATTTTTGCAGGTGAGGCAGGAAAAAGACGTCCGTCCACGCCTCTGCCGGGTCCGCCGCAGGGTCGATCAAGCCCATCTCCTTAAACTGATCGTAGAGCTCTTCCCACCGTGCGGCGGTCATCACTCCAAGGCCGTGCTCAAGGGCGTCTCCGGTGAAAATTAGGTCTTTCATGGTCTCCCACGAATACATCAGCGCCTCTTCGGTCTCGTCCGGCGCGATGTTGACCAGGTACTTGTTTACGGCCTCGGGCGAGGCCATGTACCTCCTCCACCCCTCGAGCGAGGCCGCGACGACGGCGTTCACCAGCTCGGGGCGGTTTTCGATCACGTTTTTCGTGGTAAAGAGGATGCGGGCGTATGGGTTAAACCCAGCAAGGTCCGGAAGAGAGAGAAACTTGACATTGGCTCCCATCTGCCTCGCGACGAAAGGTTCGGAGGTGAGAAAGGCCTGGATCCCCCGGCTCTTATCGATGAGCCACTCTCCGAGCTGGCCGGTATACGTAAGCAGCTGCTCCTCTTTCCAGCCGAACTTGTGAATGAGCCAGCTCACGTACACCTGGTTGTTGGAGACGGCGACCCGCGTCCCCCTCTCGGCGATGTCAGCGAAATCCTCGATTCCGGACTCCTCATGCACCATGATCCCCTGTGGATACTTTTGAAAGACGGCCATGACGGCGACGAGAGGCATCCCCTGGCTGCGGCCGATCATGAACTGGTCGGCGTTGGCCACCCCAAAGATCGCCCGGCCCGCCGCCACCATCACGATGGGATTCACGCCGGGCCCCCCGGGCAAGATCTCCATCGCCACGTTGCGCTCGGCGTAGAGGCCGTCGAGGAGCGCCTGGTAGAAGCCGCCGAACTCGGCTTCCGGAAACCAGTTGATCTGAATCTGGGCCCGCGTCATCTCGGCCGGCCGCGCTTCGGGGTCGACCGCCGCTTTGGCCACCGCTACGGCAGCGCCTTCCGTCCACGTCGCCCACGACCCAAGGACCATAACCGCCATCCAAGCGGCGACGCGCCCCCACGCCTTTCGCTTCAGCTTCCATGCCACGCCCGTCCTCGAGCTGCGCATCCGAACCATCTGCATCTTCGACACGCTCCTCTCACCATGTCAGCGACCTCATCCCAATTGCGCGAGCCTTTCGTCGTAGAACCGGCGACCGATCTTTCCAGGATTGAGCAAGCCGAAAGGATCCGTCCGGGCTTTAAGCTCCAGCACCCGCTCGATCTCCTCGACCATGCCGCCCTCCTCCACCACGTAGCTGTGCGGATTGAGCACCTCGACGCCGATGGATTCCAAGAAGCGGATCACCTGGTCGACTTCCTTCGGATCGGAGCTTGCGAGGGCCGAGATGCCGTCAGGGCACACCGTCCCGTTCACCCGCATGAACTCGACGTGATGCAAGATCAGGGAACCAAACCGCTCCTCCATCGCCCGAAGCTGCTCAAAAAAGGCGCCGGGGTCAAAGCGGTACTGCAGCCAGCTATAGTCCGGATGGCGCCGCTTGATCCAGAGTATCGTGTGACTAAAGGGAAACTGGCTGATGGAGGGCTTAGTCGGCCAGGGGACGTAGGCACCGCCGGCCGACTCGGCGAGGCGGCGCACACGGCCGGTCGAGCCGCTTTCGTGCATGAGCAAAACCGCCGACGCGTCCGGGGGAAACATCGCCTTCACAGGCTCGAACCAGCTGGGAATGGGAGCCTGCTGCAGCGAACACAGCCTCAGAGTGATCTCGGCGTCGGCACAGAGCTCCCAGGCAAAGCGCGTCGCCGCCTCAAAGGAGCCGAACTCCACGGCCGCCTCGACCCAATCCCTCGCCGGGGCCAGGGGAAACGTGACGCGGGTGATCACTCCGACCACACCGTAGGTGTGCAAGGCCAAATTGACGGCGTCCCCTTCAAGCCTGACCGGGTGCGAAGGTACCGTCGCCGTGAGCATATCCACTGCGAGCACGTTCCCGTTCCAGAGCCGGCCCCAGCTCGCGGAGCCGATCCCACCCGACCCACCGGCCACAAACCCCGAAGCCGTCGCCACGTGGTAGGTCGACGGGAGAAGCCTCATCTCGCGGCCCTTTTCCCTGGCCGCCCGCTCCGCGTCGGCGAGAACCGCTCCCGCCTCGACGGTGATGGTCGCATCGTTCACCGCGATCACCCGGTTCAATGCACGGATGTCGATGATCATCCCGCCTGACAGGGGCAGCGATTGCCCGTAGTTGCCTGTCCCCGCGCCGCGTACGGTGATCGGGCGGCGATGCTCCACGGCGATCTCGACGGCTCGCTTCAACTCGCCCGTGGAGGCCGGACGAAAGATCGCGTCAGCCTGCGGATTGGCAAAGGCCTCCGCTACCAGTGCAGAGTAAAGCGCAAAACTCCTGTCCTCAAGGTAGCGGCGCTGTGCAGCGGGATCCACGATCACGCGCTCGGCGCCGAACTCCTCGACCAGCCGGCGCTGGAAGGACGTGCCCAAAACCACCTTTCGTCACCCCTTGCCTCCTTTTGCCTGCATTATAGGGCAAGAATCGCCCGTCCCATAGCGAATCATGTAAGTTTAGTTGACATCCCTGATGACAAGGTGACGAGCGGTTGACAAACGAAAAACCGGAGCCGGCACGCTGGGTGCGCAGGACTCCGGCCTGCGGTGGGCGGGACAGGCGCCGGCGACGAAGCTCGCGACCCGCACGGTCCAAGCAAGCGCCGTTGACCGCACTGACCTTGACAATCCGAGGATTTCAACGACGATTTCAACGAGAGGATTTCAACGACCGGCCGAGAGAGTGAGACCGAAGGTTCTCAGCGCCCGTTTCGCTCCGCGATCATGCGCTCGTAGAGGGCGAGGCGGCGCACGACCTCGGTCCGATCACTGACCGGGAGGACCGCCGAGCTTTGCGCGTTCTGCACAAGATGCGCCGGAAGCAATTGCGCCCAATAGGCCCACTCCTCTTCCCCTCCGTCTCGCACGTCTCGGATGAGCTCGCGAATGGTGTTGAGGCCAAACCCGCCGTTTAAGAGCTCCCGGACGTAGATGAGCCGCTCGACGTCGAGCTTGGAGTAAAGGCGGCGGTTCCCTTCCGTGCGGGCCGGTTTGATCAGCCCACGGGCTTCATAGTAGCGGATCTGCCGCGTCGACAGCCGGGTCATCCGGCTGACGGTACCAATGGGGATCATGGGGGTTTGCGCGCTGTCCCACGGTGTCGTCATCTTCCATCGCCCCTTGCGTGTCATTATATTTAACACAATAAGGGCGATTGTGCAAGGAATTCTGCCCTTTAATATGACACAAATCTGTCATCACGGCGTTATCCCTGGTACGGCGCGGTGACGATTCGACGCGCATTTCGCNCTTTTNGTGTTACAAGCGGTCGCCCTAGACGCCTCTCCCCCGGGAGGCACCTCAAAGCGAGCGCTTCCCGCGCCGCTCGNTCCCGNACCNTCCGTCGCGACGCCGCTCCGGCCNGGCGTCGGCGGGCCAGCACCCGCGCATGCGGCGGCCTTGGGCGGCGTAGCTTTCTGTGAGACAGCGAACACAAGACGGCTGAGTAGGAGGATAGAGCATGGCGGTCCGAGTGCTGACGCTCCGGCTTTCCAAGGCGTGGGTGGCGCTGGTGCTGCTTGCGCTCTTGGGCGCAGGGGGGATCGTCTATGGCAAGGTATCCCGGAGCAAACCGCCCTCAGCGGCGGCAAGGCTTGTGGCAGGCCCGCAGTCGCCGCAGATCGCCGGATTCGTCGAGTTCCGGAGCACACGGGGCGGGACGCTGGTGACGGTCGACGTCTCCGGCCTGCCGCCATACGCACCCGGCGAGCAGCCTACTGGCCCCCATGGATTTCACGTCCATGAAGGCACAAGCTGCGACGTGGGAGACCCGGGCAATCCGTTTCAGGCGGCCGGAGGCCACTGGAACCCGGACGGCCAGCCCCACGGCAACCACGCGGGCGATTTCCCGGTGCTCTTTTCAAACGACGGCCGCGCCCGGATGACCTTTTTTACGAACCGCTTCACCCCGGACCAAGTCGTCGGCCGCACCGTGATCATCCACCGCTACCCGGACGACTACCGCACGCAACCGGCCGGGGACTCGGGCCCGCGCATCGCGTGCGGGGTCATCGCCCGCTACGCACGCTAACCTCCCGGCATAGGCCGCTGTTACCCGCGTCGAGAGCCAGCCCGACAAACGAGCCCCCGTCCTCCTCCCCTTCGCCGTGCCCCGGCCCCCGGGTGGGCTCCCCGCGGCAGCAGAAGGAGCGCATCCGGTTGGGCCCACCGCACCGCTCGATCAGCCGATCCACTCGAGCGGTGCGAGGTAGACGCCGCCTTGGGCCCAGCCGGCGCCGCTCACGTACGATCCGCTGTCGACATCCTACACCACCCCGGCGGCGCGAGAGGCGATGCGGCCGACTGGATCCTTCAGCTCCCAGTGAAAGGGATCGCAGCCTAAAACCGGATCGGCTGGCTCCAGGCCTTGCGCCCCTGGGCGTCGATGGCCTCGATGCGGCAGTAGCCGTCCTTCCACTGCTTGATGCTGGCCCGGTTGATGGTCTCGCCGGGATTGGCCCACACCGTCGTGCCGCGTCCGCGATTTGACACAAAGACGATGCGCGCGACGTCGGAGGTCTCCACGTGAATCTGGCCGTCCTCGACCCGCACGTCGCGGATCTCCGGTCCCTGGGTCGCGTAGAAATGGCCTGCGCGCAGCGCCGCTAGGATGCTCTCTTGCGTAAGCTCCTTGGCCCGCACCATCACCCAGCTTACCGCCCCGTCGTAGTCGTAGTAGTGGGTGTCGTCGGTGGCAAAGCCGAAGGTATCGTAACCGTGGTGCAGGAGGTCGTCCCAGTGCACGTCGCTCAGCGCCTTGCCGCAACTCATGCAGCCCGAGTTGTACACCTCGATGCCGGTGGCGCCCTTTAGATGCTGGATGGCAGGGCGCTCCAGTCCGAGCCAGTACGGATGGGCGATGATGGCGACGCCGCCGTGCTCGAGGACCTGGTCGATCAACCCCTGGCCCGTGCGAATGTCGGGATCTTGGTCAAAGGGCTGTACGCCCACGCCGACGATATGGTACTCATACCCGTTGGGGTCCCAGCAGTTGAGCTCTATACCCGGAATCGTGAGGAAGGTGTCGGTGGCAAACTCGTGGGCCGGCGTCGTCTTGCGGTGATCGGTGACCGAAACGAAGTCGTAGCCTCGCTTTTTGTAAAAATCGATCGCGTCGGATAAACTCAAACGGCCGTCCGAAAACGTCGTGTGCATGTGGAGATTGCCCTTATACCACTGGCCTTCACGCGGAAACGGGTTCATTGAGCGCCCCCCTGTTCGTAAGGTCGATGACCATGGAACGACGTTAGGCCACTGCTTTCCTCGTACCTATGGAGACGGGTCGTCACCCAGCCAATACCTTGGGCCTGGCCCAAGGCCCGCGGCGCGGTCCATCGGGTTGAGGATCGCGCAGCGCTCCATCGATAGACATCCGCACCCGATGCAGTCCGTAAGTCCCTCCTTCAGCCTTTGGAGCTGGGCGATCTGCTGGTCGATGCGCGCCCGCCAGCTCTCCGCCAACCGGCTCCAGTCTCTTTCCGTAGGGATGCGATCTCNGGGGAGCTGGTCGAGCTCGGCCCGGATCTCTTCCAATGTGAGGCCGATGCGCTGTGCGAAGACGATAAAGGCCACGCGGCGGATCGCGGCACGCGGATAGCGCCGGTGGCCGGAGGAATTGCGGACCGACTGGATGAGGCCTCGCTCTTCGTAGTAGCGCAGCGCCGACGAGGCGACACCGGTGCGCTGAGCCAGTTCCCCGATCGTGATGAGTTGATGCGGACTTTTCGGCGCTTCCATGACAGGGAGAGCATAACAGAAAAGCCCCTTGACTTCAAGTATACTTGAAGTTTTATCGTGATTTTCAAACCCGCCGGGAGGGCTTGAGGCAGCCGCCTAAAGCCGCGTAGCCGGCCCGAAGCGCCGGAGTCTCTCTTCATGTGGTGAGCGGGCCGGATCCCGGCGACCCATCTCACGTTGAGGTGATCGGACATGAGACGACAAGACTTCTCGGTTCAACCCAGCCCAGCACATCCGGCGGGCCAGCTGCTTGCCGTCATCGTTTCGGCCGTCTTTCTTACGACGTTCACCGGCTCGATGATCAACGTCGTGATCCCGGTAATCCGGGCGGAGTTTGACGCGTCCCCCGCGTTGATTGGCTGGGTAGTCACCGGGTACCTGCTGGCTTATGCCGTGGGCGTCCCGATCCTCGGGCGCGCTTGCGACCACTACGGCGTCCGCCTGCTCTTCGTCGCGGGCCTCGCCGGGTTTGCTGCCGGAGGCTTCATCTGCGCCCTGGCGCCCAGCCTGCCGGTGTTGATTGCGGGAAGGACGCTGCAAGGGTGCGCCGGCGCGGCCATCCCCGCTCTCGCGTCCGTCGCCGTCGCGCGGACCTTTCCGCCGGGCAGCCGGGGCGGCGCGCTGGGTATGATCGCCTCCACGGTGGGCATCGGATCGTCCGTCGGCCCCATCGTCGGCGGCGCCCTGGGAGATTGGCTGGGCTGGCGGGGTCTTTTCGGCATCCCGATCACCCTCGCCCTTGTCTTGGTCCCCTTTGCCCTACGCTCGCTTCCCAGCGAGCGCGCGGACCGACCCCGCCGCTTCGACGCCCTAGGCGGCATCCTTCTCGCCTTGAGCGCCGGCCTCTTTCTCTTCGGCGTCACGCAAGGCCAGGCGTGGGGCTTTACGGCCTTTCGCTCTTGGGGATCCTTTCTTGCTGCACTGCTCGCCGCTTGGGCGCTGGTCTATCGCAGCCGGCGGGTGCCGCACCCGTTCCTGCCGCTCGGCCTCTTTAAGAATAGAAGCTATGTCGCCGCGCTCTTTTGCGGTCCCGCTGCGATGTTCGTAAACCTCTCCGTGCTCATGCTGGTCCCTCTGCTCGTCGTCGAAGTGAATGGACTTTCGTCCAAGACCACGGGAATGATCCTCACGCCCCAGGCCCTGGCGCTGGCGCTCGCCTCGCCCTTCGCCGGCCGACTCTCCGATCGCGTCGGAGTGCGCCGGCCCATCCTGCTCGGCATCGGGATCTTGATGCTCACCGTGGCGGCTCTGTCCACGTGGGCCGGAATAGCGCCGGCTCTGACCGCGGCGCTCATGGTTCTGCTCGGCGCGGGGCTTGCCTGCGTGCAGTCGCCGGCCAGCAACGCGGCGGCCAACGCCCTGCCCGAAGAGGACGTGGGCGCGGGAATGGGCCTTTTCCAAGGCGCAGGCTTTTTGCTGGGAGCTGCCGGCCCGGCGATCTCCGGAGCCCTGCTTGCGGCTCGCCAAGAGGCAGCCTCATTCCCTCTAAACCCGCTTTACCGCCTCGAAGCGGCTCCATTCTCGGACGTCTTCCTTGCGCTTCTCCTCCCGTACGTCGTCGCCCTGGTCGCCGCCCGGCGGCTGCCGCCGGGAAAAGGGCGAGAGCACGCCGCGGCAAGAGAGCAGGCCGTTGATTTCCAGCGCGCCGATGGCGCCGCGAAGCAAAGTGACGAAGTGAAAGGCGCCAGCAGAGCGTGACGTGGATGTTTTTCGGATGAGGCCTTAGCCGGGAGGAAGGCGCGTAAGCCGCTGGCCGATATGGGCTCAAAGCGTGGGTATTCTTGATACAGGCCGCAATGGATGAGGCGTTTTCACCTTTCATGTCAACCAGGTCAAGAATCCCTCGTTACAACTGCCAGTAGAATGAGCCACCTGGCTCATCAGCGTCGCTCGCTTCGTCGAATCGCCTTCCGCCGCACGCGGTGTAGAACGCGGCGGCATCAGCGCTCGACGGATCGAGCTCGACGCGGGCGCATCCGGCGATTTACCTCGTGACCGACGCGCTCACGGGCGCCGCCTGCCCGGGCACCCGGGCGAGGTTACAGAGAAAGATGTTGGCGAAACTGAGGAAGGCTGCCACTGCAAAGACGTAGGGATAGCCGTAGCGCATCCACAAAAGGCCCCCCACGGTAGGCAGGCTCATGGAAACGGCGTGGTCGATGCTCACTCCCAGGCTCAGCGTGGGAGTGAGGTCGGCTGGATCGACGGCGATGCGCTTGAGGTATGCCGTCCTCGCCATGCTGACCGCAAAGAGCATTTGGTCGAGGACGAAGCAAGCGTAGGCGAGGCGGATTCCCCAGGGGCCCCACGGCAAGCTCGGGCCAAAGCCGTAACCCAGGCAGATCAGCACCACGACGGCGGCGTCGGCCACCAGGATCGGCCGCTCGCCGATGCGGTCGATGAGCCGCCCAAGGGCCGGTTTAAAGACGATGCCCAGCGCCGACGAGGCCACCCACAGCTTGGCGATGGTAGAGGCGGGCTCGCCGAAGACCTGGACGAGCACCCAAGGGGCGAAGGTAATAAACACCTGCTTGCGGGCGCCGTACAAGACGCACATCGCATAGAAGACGCCGTACTCTCTGCGGAAGAAAAACCGGCTCCGAAACGAGCGCCGCCGCGTTTCGTCGGCATCGGTATTTTGAATTCGCCAAAGGAGAAGCCCCGCGATCGCGACGGCGACGCCTGCGACGGCAAAGAGCACGGCAAAGGAGATGTCGAGATAGTCGACGCCGACCCAGACCATCGCGGCGCCGGCGATGGTCGCGACCGTCGATGCCGCCGCCACCTGCCCAAGGCGCTTTCCCATGCGCCCCTTGTCGGAAAGCGAAACGGCTAGCGACTGTTCCAAGGGCATGAAGAGGTGGTGACCCGCGCTCCAGAGCATCATCCACCCCACCATGGCCCCAAAGGTGCCGGAGAAGTAGCCCAGGCCGAAGAGGCCGGCCGCGATGGCCGCCATGGCCACGGCCGCGGCCCGCGAGTCGGGTAAGAGAAAGAGCAAGCCGCTCAAGACGGCGACGAGAAATCCGGGAAGTTCTCGGGGAAACTCGAGGATCCCGCGCGAGCCCGCGTCAAGGCGGTGGACCGCGTCGAGGTAATTGTTGAAAGTCGATTCGAAGATCCCGATGTGCAAGCCGACCAAAGCCACCGCCGAGAGCAACAGGACCACGTTGCGCCGCCTGAGGGTCTCCGGCGCGAGCGAAAGGCTCTTCGCGCTCAAGCCGTTCTCTCCTAACCCCAACGAACACCAGTCTATTTGCAGATAAGTTATTAAATTCATCGCGGCGCGATGCAAGTCCTCTCGATATTTTCCTTGCCAAACGGGCTTCATCCGTGCTATCCTGGAATTTGTTTCGCCATAACAGCGGGTGGAGTTCGCCGCTGCCGCAGGACCGGTTCGCCGCTCGGCGAGTTCGTCTGGCCGCGGCGTTTCGTTTGGAGGAGCGACGGCCCGTGTCGTACAGGGCGCTTTTGCAGACTTATCTTAAAGGACAATGGGGCAAGGTGGCCCTCTTTGCGTTTTCGCTCTTTGGCGGGATCGCGGTGCAGCTGCTCTCGCCCCAGGTGATCCGCGCCTTTATCGACGCGGCCATAGCCGGGGCCGAGCTTACCCTCCTCGTCCGGTTTGCCGTCTGGTTTCTCGTCCTGGGGCTCATCAACCAGGTCTTCGGCATCCTTTCCACCTACTCCAGCGCCGACGTGGGCTGGAGAGCGACCAACGCCCTCAGGCTCGACCTATTCCGGCACGTCCTGCGCCTCGATATGAGCTTTCACAAGGAGAGGACGCCTGGAGAGTTTATCGAGCGGATCGATGGGGACGTCACGCATCTTTCCAACTTCTTCTCCCAGTTCATCGCTCAGGTGATGGCCGGGCTCCTCCTCATCGTCGGGGTCTTGGTCCTCTTCTGGCTCGAAGACTGGCGCGTCGCCCTGCCGCTCACGCTGTACGTCATCGCGGTGACATGGATGATGCAGCGGCACCGGGAGGTGGCCGTGCCGGCCAGCGAAATGGAGCGGGAGGCTAACGCCCGGCTCTTCGGCGCGATCGAGGAGCGCCTGTCCGGGCTGGATGAGATCAGGGCCAACGGGGNGAGCCGGTACGTGCTGTACCGGTACCTGTGGGTGCAGCGCGAGTGGTACGAAAGGAGCTTTAAGGCGTGGCGGCTGCGGAGCACTATCTGGTCCAGCATGATGTTTTGGACCGTCGCCGGCAACGTGCTCGTCCTCACTTTAGGAATCGCCCTGTACCTGCGCGGAGAAGCGACTGTGGGCTCGGTTTATCTCTTTTACTACTACATGACGTTGCTTGAGGGACCGCTTGACCGGATCTCCAACCAGTTCCAGGAGTTCCAGAAAGCGGGAGCCAGCTTCCGGCGCGTGCGAGATCTGCTCCAGGTAAGACCCAGCATCACCGACGGTGAAGGAGCGGAATTGCCCGCCAAGGCGCACTCCGTCGCCTTCGTCGACGTCGCGTTTTCCTATGGCGACCAGGAGCTCTTACAGGGAATCAACTTCCGGCTCGCGCCGGGCGAGAGTTTGGGACTCGTGGGCCGGACCGGAAGCGGCAAGACTACACTGACACGCCTTCTCTTTCGCCTCTACGACCCGCAGGAGGGCAGGATCGAGCTGGACGGGGTCGACGTGCGCCGGCTTCCCCTCAAAGCGCTGCGGCAGCGAGTAGGCTTGGTCACCCAGGACGTGCAGCTCTTTCGGGGCACCATCCGGGAGAACCTCACGTTCTTCGACCCGGCCATACCCGATGAGCGCATCTATGAAGCCCTGGAGCTCCTAGGCCTTAGCGGCTGGTTAGAGCGGCTGCCACGCGGCCTTGACACGCAGCTTCACGGGGAAGGCGTCGGCCTTTCCGCGGGCGAGGCGCAACTTTTGGCCTTCGCGCGCATCTTCCTTCAGGATCCCGGGGTGGTCGTCCTGGACGAACCTTCATCCCGCCTCGATCCGGCGACGGAGAAGCTCCTCACGCACGCCATGGACCGCCTCTTTGAAGGACGGACGGCGATCGTCATCGCCCACCGATTGGAGACGATCCAGCGCGTCGACAAGGTGATGGTCCTGGCCAACGGGAGGATCGCCGAATTCGGCAACCGAGAGGCTCTGGCCCAAGACCCGCGCTCCATCTACCGGACCATGCTCACGGTCAGCGGCCAGACGGAGCTGGAAAAGCGCCTTGAGAAGGCGGGAGTATGAGTCAAAGTCACGCCGCGCGAAGCCGCCCGATGACGGCGCTTCGATTTATGTATCGCATCTTTACCTATCGCCCGTGGCACTTTGCGGCTAACGTCCTGGCCTGGGGCGTCTTTCACCTGGTCCCGCTGGCGTTTGCCGCGCTCATCAAGGCCATCTTTGATTCATTGAGCGGTTCGGCTCCCGCGGGCCTCAACCCATGGAGTCTCCTTGCGCTCTTTGGGATGGTCGGCATCTTGGGCAGGCCGGGGCTTTTTAGAGCCGCGTTCAACGTGTACACCAGCTACTACTTGATGGTACTGGCGCTCCTTCGCACCAACCTGCTCAACTACCTGCTGACGGCAACGGGATCTCGGGTGATGCCCGAAACGCCCTCGGAGGCCGTGACGTTTTTCCGGGACGACACCGAAGACGTCATGCGCTACGTCGACGCGTGGATTGACTTCGCGGGCTTTGCCTTTTACACCGTCGGCGCCCTGGTGATGCTCTTCCTGATCGATCCCCTGATCGCACTGGTCACCTGCGCGCCGCTTCTCGTGATGGTCCTCGTCATGCGGAGCCTGACGCCCCACATCCGGCGCTTTCGCCGGGCCTTGCGGGAGGCGACGGAGAAGGTGACGGGCTTCATCGGGGAGACGACTGCCGCGGTGCAGGCGGTGAAGGTCGCCGCCAAAGAAGAGCCGATGGCCCAGCACTTCGCCGAGCTGAGTGAAGCGCGACGCCGAGCCGCCATGAAAGACACCCTCTTCAGCGAGCTGGTGCGCAGCGTCAACCACAACCTCGTCGATGTGGGTACCGGCATCGTCCTGCTATTCGCCGCCGAGATGATGCGCTCGGGCGCCTTTTCAGTGGGAGATCTCGCGGTGTTTATCCAGGTGCTTCCGCGGGTGACGTGGATCCTCACGTTTGCGGGAGAGATGATCGCCCACCACAAGCGCACCCGCGTGGCCATGGACCGGTTCGACCACTTGCTGCAGGACAGCCCGCCGGGCACGGCGGCGGAGCATATTCCCCTGTACCTGTGGGGCGAGGAGCCCAAAGGAACGCCGGACGAGATCGTCGACGACCGTCTCGACACGCTGGAGGTGCGTGGGCTCACCTGCCTTTACCCCGGAAGCGACGCCGGGATCCGCGACGTGAGCTTCTCGTTAAAGCGGGGGGAATTCGTGGTCATCACCGGGCGGATTGGTTCCGGAAAGACCACGCTCATCAGGGCGCTCCAGGGGCTCCTCCCGGTGCAAAGCGGCGAGATCTACTGGAACGGCCGGCGCGTCCAGGACCCCGCGTCCTTCTTCCGGCCCCGGCGTTCCGCCTACACGCCGCAGGTGCCGAGCCTCTTCAGCGAGACCCTGAGGGAAAACATCCTCCTTGGCTTTCATGCAACCGGTGGGGCGGGAGAGTCCGCAGATGCCGGTCCAGCCGGCGACGCGCGCCTTTCGCGAGCGCTCCACCTGGCCGTGATGGAGCCGGACGTGGCCGCCCTCGAGCGGGGCCTCGACACTCCCGTCGGCGCCCGGGGCGTCAAGCTCTCAGGAGGTCAGATCCAGCGCACCGCGGCGGCGCGGATGTTCGTGCGCCAGCCGGAGCTGCTTATCTTCGACGACCTCTCGAGCGCTCTCGACGTACACACCGAGCAGGCCATGTGGACAAGGCTTTTCAGTCATGAGCGCCCCACGTGCCTTGTGGTAAGCCACCGGCGGCCCGTGCTGCGGCAAGCTACCAAGGTGATCGTGATGAAAAACGGCCGCATCGAAGGGATGGGAACTCTCGANGAGCTGCTCCAGACCTGTGCCGAGATGCGCAGCTTGTGGGATGATCCTGCCCTTGTGGGATGATTCCCGTGTCCGGGGTATTCGACGCACGGCGCCGCTTGGGCGGCGCCGCCCGGCTCACCACTGATCCGCTTGGACGATCCGGGAAATCGCTGCGGCCTGTGCCACGGACTCGGCGCCGCTTTCACGTTTCGGCCGGCCTGACGCGCAAACCCACGGCCTCCTCGAGCCCGGTGAGATTCTCGGCTCCAGGTCGCATCCCCGGTGTGAGACCCTCTTCCTCGGAACCTGGCCTCGGTCATACCTTGCGAAGGTAGCAGATGGACCCGCTGGAACGGAAAGTGGCTGAATCGCCGGGAAACATGGGTTTGACGGACTCGACCAACCAGTTAAACACGCTCTCAAGATCCTCGTCTCCCTGCTCCACCGCGGCGATGACATTGCTCTGGGTGGTGAAGTAGGCCGCCAGCTGGTCGACTGTAAACGCGTGCTCGTCTTCGTGCCGTTCCTCGTGCACCAGCCTGAAGCCGTGGGCTTCCCCTTTCTCCCGTGAGATCGACCGGGGGTTGCGCGGGGGCGTCGGGTAGCGGGCCAGGTAGGTCTCATGATACCATCGAGAGAACTCCGCATTCTCCACCATGTGGCCCTGGAAGATATTGTTGTAGATGACCAGCCACCCATCGTCGGCAAGGACGCGGTGCGCTTCGGCCAAGAAGCGATCTTGGTCAAACCAGTGAAACGCCAGCCCTACCGTGACCAGCTCGAAGAAGCGGTCGTCAAACGGTAGAGCCTCCGCAGGGGCCTGAACGTAACGGATCCGTGCCTCTGGTTTCGCCATCGAAAGCATCGCAGCGGATACGTCCACTCCCACGATTTCATAGGCGATCTCCTTCAGCGCCACTGTGGAATGACCCGTTCCGCATCCCACGTCCAAAGCGCGATGGACCGGCTCGTCGAGTTGCAAGAACAAGCGGATCCGCTTGACAACCGCGGGGTGAAGATACGGCCGATAACGAGCGTATCTTGAAGCGACTGAATCGTGGACAAAGTAGTTCATCGCCTGCCTCCGTTTCTCTCTCCTATCTCCCTAAGAACTTCGAGGGCTCCTCCTTGAACCGCGCGGGCTGGTCGATCCGGACATGTGATCTGCATTCGCAACCGTTTTAACTATGTCTGCCATTCTTAAGCCCTTCCCGCGAGGGCGGCAGTGAAAGGCGGGTGGTGCGCAACCCGAGAAGGGCCAAGACCGCGACAGGCCGAAGACGTGATCAACGTGCACGGCGCGGTGAGCCCGCCCGCTCAACGCCTCATCGCGCCCGGGTCTCCGCCAGGTAGGCAAGGACCGCCACGACGCGCGGCTGAAGGTCGCCGGAACTATCAATCCCCATCTTGTGAAAGACCCGGTTGATGGTGTTTTCCACAGACTTGGTGGTGATGTTGACCCTTTCTGCGATGGCCCGGTTGTTGTACCCTTGAGCGATAAGGCGCAAGATCTCTCGCTCACGATCGGTCAGCGCGGCAAGCCTGCTTTCCTTGCGGGCCTCAAGATGCGCCGTAATGTGCGAATCCAGGACGATGTCCCCCTGCGCCGTCCCCTTCACCGCCCTCACCAGCGTAGCTACGTCGGTCGCCGAATCTTTGAGCAGATACGACCAGCCGCTCATCCGCCGCCTCCGCAGCGCTTTGATAAACGCGAACTCGAGGTAGTTGGAAAGAAGGACGATTCCCACCGCGGGCCGCAGGCGGCGCAACTCCATACCCAGCTCGTGGCCATTCATATGACCTTCCAGTTGAATGTCGAGGATCGCCACATCAAAGGAGAGCGCATTCGCGGCCGCCAACACGTCTGCTGCGTTGGAAAACGACCCCGCGATCCGTATCTCGGGGTCCGTGGAAAGCGCGATGGCGAGCATCTCCCGAAAGAGTGGCTCATCTTCCACCACGACGACACTTACCTGCGACACACCGATCCCTCCCCCTTCTCCCCACACGACCGGCGGCAAAGAGACTATGCTAGGAAAGACCAGCTATATCTAGAAATAGCAAATCGTATGTACACCAAATTCCTAAGAGTATTTATTATCCTCATATCCCCGCTTCTTCTTAACACAGTAAGCCATGCGGCTTTTCGCGCCGTGGAGGGAGTGCTGGATCTAACCACTTGGGATTTTCTCGAAGACGGGATCGTGGCACTCGATGGAGAGTGGGAGTTTTACGGAAACGAGCTGATTTTCCCCGAGGCTTTCCTCACCCCTGACCCCTCCCTTCATCCCCACTGGATCCCGGTCCCCGGGCGGTGGAATGGCCATCCGGATCGCTCAGGCAGACGGATGGGCAGTGAAGGCTTCGCCACCTACAGGCTCCAGATTCTCCTCCCGGCTCGGGATGCCGCCCCCCATGCGGCGCCGGAGGAGCTTTCCATCTTTATCCCGTACGTCAACACCAGCTACCAGCTTTGGGTCGACGGCAAGCTCTTAGCCGGCAACGGTGTCGTCGGCCGCAATTCGGCCCAGGCAAAGCCGCAGTTCCGACCCGAAGTCGCCCGTTTTCGCCCCGAGGGAAGCCGCGTCGACCTCGTGCTCCACGTTTCCAACTTCCACTTCCGGGAAGGCGGCCTTCCGAGGCGGTTGGAGCTGGGAACCGCCGCTCAGATTGCTTTGAAACAGCGGCAACTCGAAGTGAGAGGGGCGGCCTTGCTTGGTGCCAACCTCGTCATGGCCGTCTTCTTTGCCGGCGTCTACGCCTTGCGAAGGGAAAACCTGGCCGACGGCTACTTTAGCCTGTTCCTCTTGTCCGTCGCCCTACGGATGCTGGTCACGGGCGAACACCTCCTGGCTCGGGTGACGACGGAGCTTCCGTGGGAGCTCACGCTTAAGCTCGAATACCTCATGGGCTTCGTGGCCCCGGTGCTCTTTTTCTATTACCTGCGCTCCCTCTTCCCCATGGACGTGGCACCGCTCATCGTGCGACTTTGGACGGCGGTCGCGACTGTGGGCTGCGCGGCCGTCCTCGTGCTGCCCGGCCGGCTCTCATCCCGGATCATCCCCACCTATATGGTCCACTTAGCGGCTATCCTCCTTTACTTCGTCTACGTCGGCTTTCGCACCGTCGTCCGAGGCCGGCCCGACTCCCGCCTCTTCTTCGGCGGGATCGTCGCGACCATCGCCGCTACGCTCATCACCCTTCTCCGCTACGCTGGCGTCGCGAGCGTCGGCGAGTTGATCCCGGTGGGCATCGCCGTCCTCGTCCTATCACAGTCGCTAGTCCTGGCGGTGCGCTCGGCCCGAACCTACCACCGGACCATTGCCCTGGCCGCCGAAAACGCCCGGATGCTCGCGGAGACCGAGTGGCAGCTGAAAAAGCTCAAAGAGTACCGCAGGCTCATGACCTTGAGGGAAGAGAACCTGCGCCGCCGCATTGCCGAAATGCTTCACGGCCGCGCCCAGGGCCGGCTTCTCGCAGCGGCCCGCCGCATCGACCAGGCCGAACGGGTGATGACCGTGGATCCCGCCGCGGCAAGGAGCTACCTCACCGACGCCAAGAGGCTCATCAATCAGGTGCGAGAGGAAGATATCCGCAACACCGGCCGGCAACTCCACCCGGCGGCGGTCGGCGCCGGCCTCGTCGCCGCCATCGAGTCGCTCCTAGACACCTTCGAAGAGAGCTACCAGATCTATTTCGAAGTGGACCCCCAGATCGAAGCCATGGATCAAGGCGTAAACGGCGGATTCCACTACGACCTAAGGCTCGGTCTCTATCGCGTCATCGAAGAGGGGCTCAACAACATCGCCCGCCACGCCAAAGCCAACAGCATTCGCATGTCCCTCGCCATCGCCCGGCGGGAGGGCCGGGATTTCCTCGAGCTCACCCTGGCCGACGACGGAGTCGGATTTGATCCAAAGACCCCCTCCACCGGCCTCGGCTTGCAGACGATTGACGCCCGCGTCGGAGACCTCGGCGGTCAATGGCAGCTCACCGGCTCGCCCGGACACGGAACGACGCTGAGCGTCTCCATTCCCCTTGAGCCGGCCCCCGGCACGAATGCACTAAAAGGCGCCTGAATCACCCCCTTGCCCCTCGCGCCAGGCCTTCGATACTTGGAGGTTTTCAGGTCAAAAAGGACCTCGAGCTGAAAATGGGGGGTGGACGGGGGCGGAGAGTCCCCACCTCCCCTTCACCCAAGACCCCGAAATTCAAGGATGTGCGGTAGACGATCGAACCGTCTCGGCTTCGCTAAGCCCAGGGTGATCTGAGAGACTTTCCGGATGGACGACCCTCACGAGGTCCTGAGCGCCGCCGGAAACGTGCAGGTTGACAGTGCGTCCGCTTCCGACGCTAAGCGGCGAAAAGGCTCTCTTCTCCTCCACGCCCATGGATGCGTCCCAATTGACTACACGTTGACTTACTTTGCAACTTACACTCAATCCGGCCAAAGACATAGGGTGCGCGCACCCCAATTTGGGAACCGCCGGAGGATGAATGCGAATGACCAAGAACTCTCCCGACCGAGATTTCGGTATTGGAGGACAGGAGACGGTGTTAAGGGCAGTCAGGTTGAGCGCGATCATCTGCTTGGCTTTCGCCGCGTTGGCGCTTCCGGTAGGGGCGCAAGAGACCGGCCAGGTCGGTCCGCAGGTGATCATCGAAGTCGTAGAGCCTGGGATCGGCTACAACGAGCGGGGTGAGCTCCTGCTTGTGACGGCGCTCACCAACGCAGGGGATACCGCGTCGACGCCGCTGGACGTGACGGCCGTCGTCCTCAACGACTGCATCATTCCCAGCGTACTGCAGACGTGCCGCTTCGCGGCGTTCGGGGTCTTCCATAACGTCGCACCCGATGGGATCGAAGCCGGAGGCACGCTTCAGTGGGTCTTCAACTTCGGCGTCTACCCGGAACTCGACCTGAGCCGCTGGTCGGTGCTTTGGTACCAGACCCCCGCGGCCTCGGCGGCAAACCAAACGGAAAGCTGATTCGCCGCACGTTGTTCACAACGGGTTGACCACGACAAGCTACTCCCCGGTCACGAACGGATCACACGTCGATCGCCGAAAGCTCGTCAGCATCGACCCTGCCTGGGTACGGGAATGGGCCATCCCTTTCCAGACAGAGGCTTCACTCCCAAGGCTTGACTCCCAATCCGACGCAAGTCGGCAGGCCCTCTGGAAGCCCCGAGAGGGATGGCCCCGTTCTACATCATCTGCTCGAGACGGCGGATGCGCTCCTCCGTAGGAGGATGGGTGGAGAACCAGTTCACCTTGGCCCTGGCCTGCTTTTTCGTGGGATCGGAAATGTAGAGCGCCGCGCACGTCCTTGAGGCCGCTTGCACCGGCTCCGGGGCTTGGGAGATCTTGCGCAAAGCGGAGGCGAGCGCCTCCGGGTTTCGGCAGAGCTCCGCCCCGCTGGCATCGGCCAGGTACTCCCGGTTGCGGGAGATGGCAAGCTGCAGGAGGACCGCCACGAGCGGAGCCAAGAGCAGGATCAAAAACGCCACCAGCTGGATGATGGCCTGGCTCTGGTTGTTTCGGCTGTCATCGCGGCGATCGCGCCGGTTGCTCGAGGACATGCCCCTCGACCAGCTGGAATACCACAACATCCGGCCGGCGAGATCGCTCAGGATGCCGATGACCGACACCAAAGCGACGGCGGTCGTCGCTAGGCGCACGTCGTAGTTTTGGATGTGAGCGATCTCGTGGGCGATGACGCCTTCGATCTCCTGGCGATTGAGCCGGTCGAGAAGGCCCGTTGTCACGGCCACAGCCGCGTTCTTCGGACTCATGCCCGCTGCGAACGCGTTGGGGCTCGGGTCGTCGATGATGTACACCCTGGGCATGGGGAGCCTTGCCGCGATGGCGAGCGCCTCGACGGTGTTCCACAAGAACGGGTTCTCGTCCTCGGACTTGATCTCCCGGGCGTGGTTCATGGCCATGACGACGCGCGTTCCCGCCGCCGTCATGAACAAGACGTAGATCACGCCGATGATCGCCGCCATGACGATCCCGACGATTCCATCGTCAGCCACCACGATCCCAAAGGCCGCGCCGACCGCGATAAAAAGCAACAGGAAAACGATTACCAGCAGCCACGTACGCCGTTTGTTCGATGCGATCTGAGCGTGGAGCAACATCGCCATTTTGGACTCCGCTTGTTCGACCTTCTTCGTTAGAACTTCACTTGCGGCGCCTCGCGCTCCGCATCGGAAGCTCTCAGCATTTCACTGCGCGTGAAACCGTGCACGGATGCGATGATATTGCTGGGGAACGATTGGAGCTTGGTATTGTACTGCATCACCGTGCGGTTATAGAGCTGCCTGGCCGCGGCGATCTTGTTTTCGGTCCCTTCCAGCTGCTCCTGGAGTTTGGTAAACCCTTGATGCGCCTTGAGATCCGGATAAGCCTCTTGCAGAGCAAACAAACTCTTCAGCGCGCCGCTCAGCTGATCGTTGGCCTCCATCTGCTGCGCCCGGCCGCCGCCCGAGAGCAAGCGGTTGCGGGCCTCGATCACTTTTTGCAGCGTCTCCTGTTCGTGTTTGGCGTACCCTTTTACCGTCTCCACAAGATTGGGAATCAGATCGTAGCGGCGCTTCAGCTGCACGTCGATCTGAGCCCAGGCCTCGTCGATCCAGTTACGAAGCCGCACGAGAGAGTTGTACTGCACGATCCAAAACAGTGCGACGACCGCTACAGCGCCGAGAATGATCCACGTCGTCATGCCGATTCCCCCATCGTTGGACTCCATCTCTCTGCGTGGGATCCTAAGGACCCCGTCGTTTATCTTATGGCGCAGTGTACAGCTTTTCCTGGTGCGTTGGCAAATCTGCACGACATCTCCAATGTGGAAAACTGAGGTAGAAAGGGATGTGGGTCCTTACAGTGGCGGACCTGTGCTTCTCCTGTCTCCCGAGTCCAGGCGTCATCCAGCGGGTTCGCAAGGGCTTCCAAAATCCCCTGGTCCCGGATCCCGGGTCCATGGTCCACGACGCCGATGGGGAATGGTCCGGTCGTGCACCCAAACGAGTACTTCGACTTCAAAGGGTTTCGATCGCCGCGATGATTGCGATCTTCATCTGGTCGAACGACAAGGAAGGCGCCCGTCCCGCCTCAGGATGGCCCTCGTCAGCCGGGCGTACCTGTTCGGGAAGTGCAGGCAGGTGGATAAAACCGACCCGTGGACGGGGATGTTCGCGTGCTTCGGTATGCGGTGAAACGGGAAAACCTGCGGCTACTCGGCGACTTTGCACAGAGCTTCGCCCGCAGGTGAAGTGAAGGAGCAAGTAAAGGAGATCGTTGCACACATATGTGCCCGCTGTGTTGGAGATGGCAACGGGCACACCTTTCTCTTCGATCGCCGACTTCATCGTACGAAGCGGCAGGTTTGTGAAGTAGGCGGCCGGGCCGTCGGGTACAATGGGCTCATCTTGAGCGACATGACCCGCGTGATCGGGAAGGCCGGCATCCCGGATGTTGATGGCCACCCGCTCGAGGCAGACCTTGTCCCGTCCCTTGGCTTGTCCCAGCGACAGGACGACATCATAGGTCGGAGCGCTACCAAGATCACCACCGAGTCCACCCGTATCGGTAGGGACCGTGGCGTCCGCGCCGCAGCCCATCGCGCTGCGCCCACCGTCTCCGTCGCCCACGTCGTATCCCAGCTCATTTAACACCATGGCTGCGGCGAGGCCGTAGGTCACGGGAAGTACCATGCCCGTGACCTTCCACCGGCCAATCGTTAGACCGTCCAGCGCTTGTACGAGTTCCTTGGACGGGTTCATGGTATCTTCTCCGAAAGGTTCAAACCCTGTGAGCAAAAGGCGCCGAAACGTTCCGGTCTCTTGATCCATCGTCTCCGCCTCCGCCGCGTCGCTTCCATCTCTCGGCGACCAGCGCCCCCTGCCGTCATGACCTCCAGGCTACCTTCGTGCTCTCTCCGATGGTTGTTTTCCCGTAGTCTCCGTCTTCTTCCTGTCACCGCCTTCCCCCGCCCGTCGTCTCCACTCGCCGACGGACTAGCCTGCGGCGACACCCCCGGCAAGGAACTAAGGGTCATCCGTGAGTCGAACGCCGCCATGACGCCTGGCGTCGTCAAAGCGCCAGGCCAGCGCAGGAATTCAACCTCTACGCCTCGCTTTGGCAACGCCGTGTAGAGCTGCTCGCTCCGGTCCTCATCTCTCTCCGCTTCCATCCGTGTGAGAAAGGCCAGCTTTCATCGCTGCAAGCTTCAAGCTCTCCCTCGTTGACTTCCCTCAACCCACCCGTACGCGACGAGCCACGAGACGGCCTCAAAGGTCAACCGGCCTCTCCACTCGCTGCGGCTGGCGTCTCCCGGAGGCAGTTGCCAAGTGACGGGCCAGCCGCCGTCGGGCTCTTGCCTGCGGATGAGGTCCTCCAAGTGGGCGTCGATCTGCTCCTGAGGCAAGAACTTCCGGAAAAACGATTTCGGAGTCGGTGCCAAGTGCAACGGAGTGAGCCCATAGGTCGTCACCGGCGCCGTCGGGACGAAAAACGCCGCCTGCGGCAGGGTCTCCGCGATTTTCTCCGCGAGGGTCTCAGCCATCCGGCGATCAGGTAGATGTTCGGCAAGCCGCACCGCGCCGAGCAACGCGTGCGCCTCCCGTGGCGGACTGTAGAGCAAAAGCTCGCAGCAGGCTTGAGTGGCCCGCGTAAGCCACGGATGCTCGATTCCCTGATAGTGAAGCAACCCACAGATTCCGGCCGTGGGATTGATGCTCGGTTCCCAATGCGAGCCCCAATGCGCGGCCAACGGCCAATCGAGCGCATTCGGCAAGAGCGGCGGGACAAAACCCGACTGGTCGCTCACTCCTTCTAAGAACGAACAGATGCGGAGTGAAAGATCACGATCTCGCCATCCGGCGTCGTGCAACGCCTGTAGTCCGATCTCGACAAAAAGGGGTTGGCTCTCCGGGCAGCGCACGTCGGGTTCGAGGGCGTGGCCCAGCCCTCCATCCGGATTTTGGTACGCAGAGACCACGGTCCCGACCGTTGCTGGTGACGCTCCCTCAAATCGCACCGCAAACAGCAACCGCTCGAGAAGCCGTGCCTCTGAATATATGAATCCCCTCGCTCGACGGAAAACGTCACCAAGCCTACCGATTTTCCCCGAGTACGCCGTTTCGTGTGTGTGTCCCACCCGAGTCACCCTTTCCAATGCCTGGCAATCCCAATCATACCAAACCTATGTTCGCATCGCAACGACCTGGAAAGTCATCGACGCGAAGTTGCATTACGGTTATCAAGAAGATTGTGAACGCCGCGATGAGTCGTCGAAGGCTAGGTCGTAAACCGGTGCGTGAATGCGCCGACCACGCGGCCCGCATCGACCGCTGACGATGATGCCTCACTCACGCACAAGCTGGAAAACAGAGGGGCGATGCATGCCATCGCCCCTCTGACCAACCCACCGTACGTACGAATGCCCAGACGACGTCGCCTAGGGCACATCGGATTCTTGCCCCAGATGCTGGTCTCTTATCCCGTACCTATTCTCCCCCCGCGAGAAGGCTTTGGACGTTTCGGCTGACGGTGTCGATAAACTGCAGCACCGGCACCGGTTGGGACGGGTTGGTCACCTTTCCCCATTCGACGGAGAGGAGATTCTTGATCTCCGGATAACGGTCGACCAGCACGGGATTAACCGGATCTTCCGGCAAGCGAGCCGTCGCCGCCATGATGGGAACGACACGCACCAGATCCGCCGCAAGCGGGTCTCCTAGCACATCCGCGCCCTGCAGCAAAAACGCCTCAAGACCGCTGGGCGCCACCGGGGTAAACTGGATCACTCCCCAGCCTTCGAGCGACGCACGCCCAAAGTTTTCCGTAAAGAACTTGAGCGCTGTCCATGCGGCATCGGGATGGCGCGTGTTGGCGTTGACGCCGGTGAGCATAATCTCGACGAGATTGCCCGTTCTGAGCCCGGTTACCGGATCCTTCGGAGTCGGTGCTAGACCTGTCCGGTAGACCACTCCGTACTGCGGTTTGTCGACCGTCGCCCAGTGGATCGGGGCCATTCGCAGCCCCACCGAGGAGGTCGGGCTGCCCCAGCCCGCGCCGCCTTCCACCGCGGCCCCTTCCATCACGAAGCCAGCGGCTCGCTCCAGCGCGGTGCGGGCCTCGGACGTCGACAGGACAAGACCCGTTTGGGCGTCATTAAAGACCCGTCCACCGGCGCTCCACACCATCGCCTCGGCCGTCCACCAAGGCAGGTCCCCGGGGGTCAGCCCACGAGTGACGACGTTTCCTTCGCCGTCGATGCGAATGAACGCTTTGCTCGCTTCATAAAGCGTGTCCCATGTCCACGTATCGTCCGGATACGGCATTCCCATTGCG
>NICF_comb_assmDRAFT_10000356_pt1 | contig 38535 bp, 43 predicted proteins | sample NewIslPassag4_SG_FD_11279 | JGI IMG/M metagenome (IMG submission 11279)
CCCCCCCCCCGCCAATCGACACCGGCTTCTACTACGACTTCCGCCTCCCTCGCCCGCTTACCCAGGAAGACCTCGAGTGGCTCGAAAGGCGCATGCGCAAGTCCATCGAGGGGAAGCATGAGTTCCGCATGGCGTCGCTCACGAAGGAGGAGGCGAAGGAGCGCTGGAAGAACCAGCCGTTCAAGCTCGACCTCCTCGAGGACCTGGAAGAGGGCACCATCACCCAGTGCACCCACGCCGGGTTCACCGACCTCTGCCGCGGCGGCCACGTCAACCACACCGGTGAGATTCCCGCCTCGTTCAAGCTCATGAGCATCGCCGGGGCGTACTGGCGCGGGAACGAGAAGAACCCGCAGCTCCAGCGCGTGTACGGCGCCCTGTTCGAAACCCAGGAAGAGCTTGAAGAGTACGAGCGCCGCCTCGAGGAGGCCCGCCGTCGCGACCATCGCCGCATCGGCCGCGACCTCGAAATCTTCGACCTCTATGACGAAATCGGCCCCGGCCACGTCATCTGGCTGCCCGCCGGCGCGACTATTCGCCGTGAACTTGCGCGCTGGATCGAAGACCTCGAACTGGCGAACGGGTATCAGCACGTGGTCACGCCGGTGGTCGGCAAGGCCGCGCTGTACAAGCGCTCCGGGCACTACGACCACTACCGCGACGCGATGTACCCGCCGATGGAGCGGGAAGGGGAGGAGTACTTCCTCCGCCCGATGAACTGCCCGCACCACATCATGATTTACGCCTCGACCCAGCACTCCTATCGCGAGCTGCCGATCCGCATCGCGGAGCTTGGCAACATGCACCGCTGGGAAAAGTCCGGGCAGCTCACGGGCATGAGCCGCGTTCGCATCATGACCTTGAACGACGCACACATCTTCTGCGCCGACACCGAGCAGGTGGAGCAGGAGGTTGAAGGCGTCCTCCGCCTGATGGAGCAGGTCTACGGCACGCTCGGGCTGACGAACTACACCTATCGCCTCTCGCTCGGCGACCCCGACGACAAAGAGAAGTACGTCGATAACCCGCCGATGTGGGAGAAGGGCGAAGCGCTCCTGCGCAACGTCCTCAAGAAGGTCGGCCTGCCGTTCTACGAGGCGAAGGGCGAGGCTGCCTTCTACGGCCCCAAGATCGATGTCCAGTTCCAGACGGCTGCGGGCAAGGACGAGACGCTGGTCACCATCCAGGTTGACTTCCACCTTCCAAACCAGTTCGGCCTCGAATACGTGGCCGAAGACGGCAGCCGGAAGCAGCCGATCATCGTGCACCGCGGCATCCTCTCGACCATGGAGCGCATGGTCGCGCTGCTCATCGAGGAGTACGAGGGCAACTTCCCGCTCTGGCTCGCCCCGACGCAGGCCGTCATCGTGCCCATCGCCGACCGCCACATCGACTACGCGAACGAAGTAGCCGCCCAGCTCCGCGCCGAGCGCCTGCGCGTCACGGTCGACGCCCGCAGCGAACGCATGAACGCGAAGATCCGCGACGCACAGCTCAAGAAAGTGCCCTACATCCTCGTCGTGGGNGACCGCGAGGCCGAGGCGAAGACGGCTGCGCTCCGGGTTCGCGGCGGCGGCGACCTTGGCGCCATGCCNGTCGCCGACATCGTCGCNAAGCTCCGCGAAGAACGGGACACGAAGGCGCTGGTTCCGTAGGGCTTCCGCGCTTCTTCGACACGAANCGAAGGCCCGGCGAATTCGCCGGGCCTTCGATCTCTGAGGCGGGAATCAGGGGCTCAGCACAAAGAACCGAGCACCGAGAACTCACCATCCACTAGTCGCAAACCGCGACAGCTTCCCCTTCGATGACCGTCTCGTCCTTCTGGTTCGTCGTCCAGACGCGAATGGTCGCCAGCTTGCGGCCACCCTCTTCCTCGACCTTCGTCACTTCACCGTGGGCGGTCAGGGTGTCGCCCGGCCAGACCTGCTTCGTGAACCGCACGCCGTACTTGCGCAGCGCCACGGGCCCGAGCCAGTCCGTCAGCATCTTCGCGGTCAGGCCCATCGTGAACATGCCGTGCGCGAACACCGAGGGGTACCCGACCTTCTGTGCGAACGTGTCATCGTGGTGGATCGGGTTGAAGTCACCGCTCGCGCCCGCGTACTTCACGATGTGCGTGCGGAGGATGTTCTCAATAACTACCTGGTCGCGGCGAGCGCCAACCTTCAGTTCCATTGCTCCTACCCCGCGCCTACTGCTCGACAGCCTTCTCGGTCTGCACGCCCACCATGCGGACGCGCACACAGAGCACGCCGTCCTGGTTGACGTAGTCGTAGATCTGCTCGCTGAAGGTGAGCTTGCCGCCGCGCTTGCCCTGCTTCTCCCATGTTTCGCCCGGGCGAATCGTGACCGTGAGGGTGTCGCCGGCGTAGATCGGGTGGAAGTATTCGTAGTGCTGTTCGGCGTGCAGCCCGCGGCCGAGGCCGCCGCCACCGCTACCCTCGGGGCGCTCCGGCCGCGGTTCCTTGCGCGGCCGCGTCAGGTCGAGCGCATAGTCCGGTTCGTAGTGCGAGCTGGCCCACGTGAATGTGGGCGGCGCAACGATACCCCCGAGCGCCTTCGTCTCCGGCGCATCAGGATCGGTGTATTCGGGTCGAATGTCCTGGACCGCCCGCGCGAACAGCAGGATGGCGGTTCGGTCGACCGGGAAGGTGAACGTCTTCTCGGCCACGCTGGCCTCCTCATCAGGTAATGAGCCGATCGTATGTGTGCCGAATCAGCCGGCGCAAACCTGCCTTAGCCGTGGTGGCTCTCCCGCGCCGCCCGTGCCATCAGCGCGACCACCGACGAGATGCCAACAAAGAGCACGCAGAACGCCGCCGCCCCAGGTACCAGCCATTCGCTCATCGCGCCTGCGCCCGCCCGTTGAACCGTTTGCCGGATACTGCGCATACCAGCGAATCGACGCAATCCGCTATGGCAGGAGTGCGAGTTGCTTCGGCGGAGGAGGTGGCTCGAGCGGCTGCTCTCGCCGGTCGCGAATGTCGAACTGCCCGAGCGTGAACTCGAATCGCGCGCTGAGCCGCGCCGCCTCACGCTTACTGAGGTACGGGCGGGCGTACATCCGCTCGTACTCGGGCAGCAACTCCGGCCAGTCCTTTCCCAGTTGCTCGAGGAAGTGCTCCCGTGTTCCCGGCCGAAGGTCCAACACGCGGCACCACGCGTACGCCGCGCCCGCGTCCCGGGCTGCTCGAAGCACCGCGGCCAGTTGCTCAGGCTTATCCGTCAGCCCCGGCAGGATCGGCGCCACCGCCACGCCGGCCTTGATGCCGGCGGCCGTCAACCGTTCGAGCGCACGGAGCCGCTGTATGGGGGGCGCCGTGCCCGGTTCCGTGGTCCTCCACACATCCCGGTCGAGCGTTCCCACCGAGAAGGTGACCTGCACCTCGACCCGGCGCGCCGCATCCGTCAGCACGTCGATGTCGCGAACGATCATTGGCCCCCGCGTGACGATCGAGAACGGGGTTCGCGCCTCACTCAACGCTTCGATGCACCCGCGCGTCAGGCGGTACTGCCCTTCCGCCGGCTGGTAAGGGTCGGTCGCGGTGCCGATTGCTACCGTCTCGCGGACCCACGAGCGCCGCGCCAGTTCGCTCCTGAGCACCTCGACGACGTTCGTCTTCACGCGGATGGACTGGCCGTACCGCTCGCCCGATGGCCGGTCGGCCCGCCGCTCGAACGCACGGACATAGCAGAAGGTGCAGCGGTGCGCGCAGCCCATGTACGGGTTCAGCGACCACCGGAAAGGGAACCCCTGGACACGGTTCAGGGCGGTCCGGCACGGCTCTTCGCGGTACTCCGGGCGCATACCTCAACCGTAGGCGCCGTTCCCGGCACCTCCAATCCCGCCGCGTCACTCCATGTCGCCAGCCACGAAAAGAGGCCGGAGCTTACCTCCGGCCCCTCGATTGGTGTTTCCTGTGCGCGATCAGAGTTCGTCGGCCAGCAGGACGCCGCTCTGCTTGATTCGCTCGCGGTTCTGCGCGATGAATGGGAGCCACCACGAATCGAACTTGGAGTCCGGCAGACGCCCCTCGCGATGCAGCGCCCGAACCCGCTCGAGCTCACCGAGCACGGCGGCCCGGAGCTCATCCATTGTCCCGTTGTTCTTGTAGACCCAGTCCGCGCCGGGCGCCCGCTTCTCCAGCGGGATCATCGACTTCAGCCGCTGGTCGGCCTCTTCGGGCGACATCCCCCGGGTCTCGATGAGGCGCTGCTTGGCGATCTCGTCGTCGACGCCGATGAGCCAGACCTGGTCGCACCAGCGCGCGTAGCCCGGTTCCATCAGGTTCACGGCCTCCATCACCGCAAGGCCGTCCGGCGGCAGCTCATTCCGCCACTCATCGATGACGCCCTTGATGGCTTCCGCGATCGACCCGATGGCCGCCGTCAGCTTGTTCATCTCCTCGGGCTTGCCGAAGACTTTCGCACCGAGCACCTTCCGGTCGATGTACCCGTCCGGGCCGATGACGTCCTTTCCGAACGCCGCCACGACGCGGTCGAACCCCGGCGTCCCGGGGTCGTAGAGGCGGTGCACCAGCTTGTCGCCATCGCAATGCTTTGCACCGGCCTCCACCAGGATCTGTCCCACGGTCGACTTGCCGGCCGCAATCGTCCCGGCCAGGCCGATGACAAGGCAGGACTTAGGACTTTGGACTGAGGACTCAGTCATTCCGGGATTGTTCCCTCCGTTGCTTGTCCACGGCAGTTCGAAGGCCGGCGACGAGCCTGGACACTTCCTCCGCCTGTTCCATCAAGGTACTGAAGGTTTCTGGCGTGAGATAGCCGGCGTCTCGAGCTACATAGAGCAGGGAGCGAGTCTCCGCGCAAGAACCTTTCGCCATCGAAAGGAACTGGTGGAACTCGCCCCTGCTCCCACGCTCGAACCCCTCGGCGATGTTGGACATCACCGACACGGCGCTGCGCTGGATCTGACTCGCAAGGCCGAAGTCACGGGCAAAACCTCCCTGTCGCGTCCAGCGATAGATAGCCGCTGTAAGCGCTCGGGCTTTTTGCCACGCGACCAGTTCCTCGAACCGTTCGATCCGCGCCATTCGTGCCGCTGAGTCCTGAGTCCTAAGTCCTGAGTCCTAAGTCCTGAGTCCTCAGGCTCCCGGCCCTACGGCCTCTCGTTCGACATAATGATCGTTCCGCTCGCCGCGAACATGCCGCCAACGCCGTGGCACACGCTGATCTTCACGTCCGGGACCTGTGCCGGGGCTGTGCCGCGGAGCTGCCGCACGCTCTCCTGGAGCGCGAACATGCCGTACATGCCGGTGTGCGTGTAGCTCAGCCCGCCGCCGTTCGTGTTCAGCGGGAGCTTGCCACCCGGGCGCGTGTTCCCTTCCCAGATGAACTGCGCCGCTTCACCGCGCCCGACGAACCCCAGGTCCTCCAGGCCGAAGATCGGCAGATGCGCGAACGCGTCGTAAATCATCAGGTGGTCGACATCGTCGTGCGTGATCCCCGCTTCCTCGAACGCCTTCTTCCCGGAGACGCGGAACGCCTTCGACGTCGTGAAGTCCTCCATCTGGCTCACCATCGGCGTCTCTACGCTTTCGCCCGTGCCGATGATGTAGACCGGCTTCGTTGGGAAGTCCTTCGCCCGGTCAGCCGACGTCAGGACGAGCGCACCGCCGCCGTCGGTCACCAGGCAGCATTCGAGCAGGTGGAACGGGTACGCGATCATCCGCGAGTTCAGCACGTCCTCGACGGTGATCGGGTCCTTCATCATGGCGCGCGGGTTCTTTGCCGCCCACTCGCGCTGGACCACCGCCACCATCGCGAGCTGCTCGTGCGTCAGCCCGTACTCCTTCATGTAGCGCAGCACCGGGATGGTGAACATGCTTGGCGGGCCCGATGGGCCGTACGGGGTCTCGAACTGGCCCTGCAGCGAATCCGGCGACACGCCCCAGCGGCCTGCGCCGACGCGCGACCGTCCGCTCTGGCCGTGCGTGATGAGTACTGTCGTGCAGAGCCCCTCATTGATCGCTGCTGCCGCGTGCCGCACGTGCAGCATGAACGAGCAGCCGCCGACCGCTGTACCGTCCACCCACGTCGGGGTGATGCCCAGGTAGTGGGCGACGTTCGTTGGGCTCTCGCCCGCGCACGCCACGCCATCGATGTCCTTCGGCGTTAGCCCGCAGTCCTTCAGTGCGTTGAGCGCCGCATCGGCATGGAGGCCGATCTGCGACAGGTGGGGAATGACCCCGAGTTCGGTCGTTTCGGCAGCGCCGACGATCGCAACGCTTCCGGGCTTCATCGCGCACCTCCAGCCGGCCGGAACTTCGGCAGCGAGATCTCGTCGTTCACCTTTTCGAACGTCACTTCGAGCGGCATGTCGAGTTGCAGAGCCTCGGGCGTCTGCTCGACGTCGACGAGGTTCGTCATCATGCGCGGCCCTTCCTCGAGTTGCACGACGGCGATCGCGTACGGCGCGTCCTCCTCGAACCCGGGAGCTGGCCGATGGTTGATCACGTACGAGTAGAGCGTGGCCCGCCCACTCGCCCTGAACCACTCGACATCTGGTGACGCGCACTTCGGGCAGAAGGGACGGGGCGGAAAGTAGACATGCCGGCATTGCGGATCGAGGCAGCGCTGGATGCGCAACTCGCCCGCCCGGGTGCCATCCCAGAACTCCTGCGTTTCCGGGGTGGCCTTGGGAAGTGGTTTCCTTGTCTCAGCCAATGGTCCGTGCCTTCCTTTTGAGTCCGGGCCCTATTCAGGTCCCGGCTACGGGGGTTTGCGAACTGTTGATCTACCTTCTCTTGACGTGAACGGCAAGTTTAGGCAGGGAGCCGCCAGCGCCTGTCCTGCCAGGCCACCGACCCCGCTGTGCGGCGGACCAGCCGCTCTACGCTCGACACAATCCGTTCGAGCGCCACGAGGCTCGCTTCCAGTTGCGGGCCCGTCGAACCGGGGCGCGCAAGCACACGCCGCGCTGTTGTCACGAACCGCGCCGGCCGGAACTCCATTTCCTGGATCCGTTCGAGCGCACCCTTCTCGTTCAGGAACCACTCCTCGTTGAGGGCGTACAACACCTGCACCAGCGCAGCTACCACGCGGAAGAAGAACCCGCTCGCGGCGAACACGTCCTCCCGGCGAACCGGCGAACGCGACACTTCGAGCATGAACCGCGCTTCGTACAGGTACCGGCCGATGATCGCATCCTTCATGCGCGGCGGGTACGGCGTCACCAGCGCCTTCAGCGCAGACACGATGTTGCCCGGGTCGTGCAGCGGAACGCAGGTGGCTATCTCGCCGAGGTACATGAAGTTGTGGAAGGCGTGCGGGTGCCCGAGGTAGTAGTCGGCGGTGATCCGGCCGTCACGGCAGTCCTGGATCACGCTCGTAACGCGCTCGATGTCCCGGTAGAGCAGGTCAACGCGGCGCCCTCCGACGGTAAGCCACGCGCCACCGTTTACCCATGGGCCCCACTCCCCGGGTTCCGTTACGGTCCCGGGTCGATGCTGGTCATCCAGCTCAATCGCGAGCACCTGCAGGCCTGCGATATCCAGCGGCTGGGCCGGGTGGTAGTAGATGCCGATGTCGATATCGGAATCCGGCCGGGCGGTCCCACGCGCCTGCGACCCGCCCAGCACCACCGCGCTCACACCCTGGACCGAGGCGAGTGATTCCGCGATGCGTTGGGCAATTGAAACGGCGTCCGTGGGCTCTCCTCTTCGAGTCGCGATCACTGGTACACCTCAAGCAGTGCCAGCCGGCGGAAGAGGGGCGCGGACGCCGGGTATCGTCAGCAGTGGTTTGGAGCGGGCGAAGGGAATCGAACCCTCGTCTCAACCTTGGGAAGGTCGCGTTCTGCCATTGAACCACGCCCGCCTGCGTTCCTTATCCTAGCATCCCCGTTCGCGTGGTTCGAGAGGAGCCTTTCGTTCGCCTGCAAGTATCATGCCTCCACCACGATCGGAGGTGAGGTATGCCTATCCCGAAGGAACTTGCGCTGACGCCCGAAGAGCTCGACGAACTCATGCTCACCACGTGGAACATGCGCATTGCCACCATCGGTCCCGGCGACCGCATTAACCTGACGCCGCTCTGGTTCGGTTGGGCCGGCGGAAAAATCTACGCCTATTGCCGCGGACAGAAGGTCGAGAACCTGCGCCGCAATCCCACCGCCACCGTGCTGGTCGACCGGAACGAGCGGTTCCCCGAACTGCAGGGCGCGATGTTCCAGGGCAAGGCGACGGTGCTCGAAGACGCCGCGGCCGAAGCCGCTGACCCTCACCTCGAGGAAGTTCGGTGGCAGATGGGTCGCAAGTACGCGGGCGGCCATGGTGAACCCTCGGAACCGAAGCGCAACGAAAGCACCGCCCGGGGCCGCAACTGGCGCTGGATTCGCTTCGAACCGACGCACATCGTTACCTGGGACAACTTCAAGCTTCGCCGCTAACCGAACCCCCATAGCCGCCCTACTTGACCGGTGATTACAATGCACAATCACGCGGGCGCAGGAGGGCGATGTGTACGGCTATGTCGGCTCGGTGCTCAGCGAAAAGGGGCGCGAAATCTTCTCCATCAGCCCCTCCGCCACGATCCGCGAAGCGGTCCACGAGATGAACGAGCACGGCGTCGGCGCGCTCCTCGTCATGGAGGGCGACCGTCCTCTCGGCATCGTGACCGAACGCGATGTGCTTCGGCGTGTCGTGGGGCCAGGGCTCCACGCTTCCATCACGCGCGTGGCCGAAGTCATGACCACCGACCTGGTCACGATCCCCTCGTCCATGCGCGTCGACGAGGCGATGCGGCTGGTGACTGAGCGGAGAATCCGTCATCTCCCGGTCGTCGACGACGGCAAGCTTTCGGGCATCGTCTCGATCGGGGATCTGATGCGCGTGGTGACCCTGTACCAACAGGAGCACATCCAGCGCATGTCCGAGTACATCGTGGGGGCCGAGGCAATCACCGTCGGCGTCGAGCTCAGCCCATCCTGAACGAACTCGCCTGTCGCGCCACGCCTTAAGCCGAACCCCCTCGATGCTGTGTCCGAGCTGCGTCGAGGGGGTTCGAGGCTCTCAGGCTGCCCGGGTGGGCGTGTCTGGCTACCGCCCCTTGAACACGGGGTCGCGCTTCTCCACGAACGCCAGCGCGCCCTCGCGGTGGTCTTCGGTCGTGAACAGGTAGGCCAGCGAACTCCCGATGTAGGCGCCCATCTCCGCCATCGTGGCGTGCCGCGCCATCCGGAGGCCTTCCTTCATGTACCGCATGGCAATCGGCGGGTTCGCCGCGATCTTCTTCGCGAGCTCACGAGCCGCGGGCATCAGCTCCTCGTGCGGCACTACCTTCGAAACGAGTCCGATGCGCTCAGCCTCGTAGGCGTCGATCACGTCGCCGGTGAACAGCAGTTCGGCCGCCTTGGAAGGACCGACGATCGTTGGCAGCCGCCACAGGCCGCCGAGGTCCGCGACCAGCCCCCGCTTGATGAACAGTTCGCCGAACTTGGCGCGCTCCGAAGCGATGCGGATGTCGCAGAACAGCGTGAGGTCCATGCCCCAGCCCACCGCCGGGCCGTTCACCGCGGCGATGATCGGCTTGTCACATTCCAGCAGGGCTGCCGCAGCTGGCGTCGGCTTCGGCTTGATTTCCCGCAGGCGGGTCACCGTTTCATCCCGCTTCTCGCCAAGCATGATCTGCTTGACGTCGTCGCCCGAACAAAACGCGCGGCCTTCGCCCGTGATGATCAGACAGCGGACCTCCGGGTCGCTGTGCGCGTTGCGGACGGTCTGCTCCAGTTCCGCATACAACTCGCGGGTGAGCGCGTTCATCGCCTCCGGGCGATTCAGCGTGATCGTGCCGATGTAGTCCTGGACTTCGTAGCGAAGGATCTCGCTCACGGTGCACCTCCTATAGAGGGCGATAATACCGTTAGCGGCCCCTCCCTGCGCTTTCGAGGCGGTGCTGAGCCTCGAGAATCGTGTTCGCGATCTGTCGCGCGTTTGGATACGGCTTCCAGCCCTCCGGCGTGTTGTAGTACCGGATCCCCGACTGGTACTCGTCCGGTTCCCGTTCACCGTACTCCACATCGACACCTTCGACGCGGATGCTGGGGGAGCCCAGGAAGCGCTTCTTCTTCGCGTCTTCGCTGTCCATCACTTCGATGTACTCGACGTCCGCCTCGATGCCCGTCGCTTCGATGGCCAGCCGGAGTGCTTCTTCGGCTTCGGGGCTCCGGCCGGTCGCCTTCGAATACAGGAACTGGATCTTCATTCCGCGCTTTCCGAATCGTGACTTGTCCGGAGCCGTTCGAGGCGCGCCCACGCCTCTGCTTCGAAACCCAGGCTGCCGGGCGTGTAATAGTGTCGTTCGCCCAGCTCTTCGGGCAAATATCGCATCCCACGGGCGAAGTGGTCAGGCTCGTTGTGCGCGTACCGGTAGCCCTTGCCGTACCCCATCTGCCGCATGAGCCCGGTGGGCGCGTTGCGAAGGTGCAGCGGAACTGGCAGGTGCGATGTCGCCAGCGCATCCTCGCGCGCACGCCCATACGACTCACCGACGCTGTTGCTCTTCGGGGCCAGCGCCAGGTACAGCGCACATTCGGCCATCGGGTAGAACCCCTCGGGCATGCCGATAAAGTGGACCGCCTGCTGGCACGCCGTGGCGACCACCAGCGCCTGTGGGTCGGCGAGCCCCACATCTTCCGCAGCCAGGATGACCATGCGCCGAACGATGAACAGCGGGTCCTCGCCGCTCTCAATCATCCGCGCGAGCCAGTACAACGCTGCGTCCGGATCTGAACCCCGCAGCGATTTGATGAACGCCGAGATCGTGTCGTAGTGAAAGTCAGCCGACTTGTCGTAATACGGCCGCCGCTCCTGGAGCGCCTCCTGCACGTCGCCCGGTTCGATGGTTCGCCGACCGGCGCCAGCCGCGAGGTTCGCCGCAATTTCGAGCGCGGTGAGGGCCGCGCGGCCGTCGCCATTCGCGCCATCGAGCAGCGCGTCCATCGCCGCGTCGTCGATCGTCAGCCCAAGCTTCCCGAGCCCGCGCTCTGCGTCCGAAAGCGCCCGCTCGACGATCGTCCGCAGGTCCTCCCGGTCGAGTTGCCGCAGCCGCACCACGCGCACGCGGCTGAGCAACGGCGCAACTACCTCGAACGACGGGTTCTCGGTGGTCGCGCCGATGAGCGTGATTGTCCCGTCCTCGACATGCGGAAGGATCACGTCCTGCTGCGCCTTGTTGAACCGGTGAATCTCGTCGATAAACACCACCGTTCGCAGCCCCGCTCTGCGCCGCGCCGCCGCCTCCGACACGACTTTCCGGAGCTCGGCCACGCCCGACGACACCGCCGAGATCGAGACAAACTCGGCCCCGGCGTCGCGGGCGAGGATGCGCGCGAGCGTCGTCTTTCCGCACCCAGGCGGCCCCCACAGGATTACCGAGGGCAGCTGCTTCCGTTCGACGGCGGTTCGGAGCATCGAACGTGGCCCCACGGCGTGCTCCTGCCCCACGAACTCGGCCAGGGTTCGCGGGCGCATCCGCGCGGCCAGCGGTGCGTCGGCCGACACACTCTCCTCGCCGAAATTGAGCCGTGGCTGGTGCGCTTCGTTCCGGGGCATGCTGGCATCCTTCCCCACTCGCGGGGAGGGCGTCAAACCCGCGCCCCCGCACTGCTTCCTTACCGCGGGTAAATCGACATTTCTCCTGCAACACTCGACAATCGGTTACGTGGAAGACGCCTCGGTTCGCGAGACCGCGAGCCGGCCCCGCGGCCGTTTCGCCGTCCGCCCGTTGCACGCCTGGTTCTTCGTCGTTGCCGTGGCCGCGGTCGCTGCCGACCAGATCACGAAGGCCATCATTCGCGGCTGGGGCGAGCAGGGCGAAATCCTCGCGGAGTTTGGCCCGCTGCGCATCATCCATGTCACGAACAGTGGCGCCGCCTTCGGGATGTTCCAGGATGCCGGGCCGCTGCTCATCATCACCAGCATCGTCGGGATGACGGCCATCCTCGTGTATTTGTTCAACCCCGGGTTCGCTCAGCCGTTGATGCGACTCGGCCTGGCCCTCATGCTGGGAGGTGCAATCGGCAACCTGATCGACCGCCTGCATGCGGGCGAAGTCGTCGATTTCATCAAGGTGCCGAACTTCCCCGCGTTCAACCTGGCCGACTCCTGTATAACCATCGGAGTCCTGGTGATGATATGGGCGATGCTGCGCGAAGAAGCGAAACGGGCGGACGCAGAGAACTCGTAGCCACCCGGAGTGGCCGGGTTGATGCCGTCCTCGCCGCAGCACTTCCCGACGTAAGCCGCGCTCGGCTGCAACGGCTTATCGCGAACGGCCACGTGCTCCTGAACGGCGAACCGGTGCGCAAGTCGGTGCGTGTGGCCGCCGGCGACCGCCTGTTGGTCGAGATTCCCCCCACCGAACACCAGGTTACGCCCGTCGACTTCGACCTGCCGGTCCTCTTCGAAGACGACCTGGTTCTCGCCATCGACAAGCCTGACGGGCTTCCCGTGCATGGCGCCCCCGGCGAGCAGGGCCCGACGGTCGCAGCCTGGTTCGTGGCGCGCTTCAACCTCGACCTTTCCGCGTTCGATGCCGAACACCCGGGCGTCGTCCACCGGCTCGATAAGGACACCACCGGGGTGCTGCTGCTCGCGAAGACGCCTCGCGCACAGGCCGCGCTGAGTTCCGCCTTCGAACAGCGAACGGCCAGGAAAACCTACCTGGCCGTGTGCGACGGCCGTCCTTCCCGCGACCGTGCTGTTATTGATGCGCCCATCGCGCGCCACCCTGCCGACCGAACCCGCATGGCCGTCACCCGCAACGGCCGGCCCGCCCGGACCGAGTACGAAGTGCTGGCCGCGGATTCCGAGCGGTCCTTCCTGGTGGTTCGCCCGGAGACCGGCCGCACCCACCAGATTCGCGTCCACCTCGCGGCAATCGGCGTCCCGGTCACGTTCGATCGCGTGTACGGAACACCCGGCGAAGGGCGGCAGATGCTCCACGCCTGGCAGCTCTCGATCCCGCATCCGGCCGGTGGGGTGCTCACGGTAACAGCGCCCATGCCGCCCGACATGCAGACTGTGGTTCGCGCGATCGCGGGAGACTCGATAGCCTTGCCCTACATCGCGCAGGTTCCCGCGAAGCACGAATCGGAAGTCGGCACATCGTGAGTGAAGTAGTTCGTACCCGCTACGCCCCCAGCCCTACCGGCGACCCGCACGTCGGCAATATTCGCTCGGCGTTGTTCAGTTGGGCGCTTGCCCGCGCCAACGGGGGCACGTTCATCCTTCGAATCGAAGATACCGACCGCAACCGGTTCGTCGAGGGTTCGGTGCAGGCCATCAAGGAAAGCCTGCTCTGGCTCGGCCTCGACTGGGACGAGGGCCCCGACAAGGGCGGCCCTTACGGCCCCTACTTCCAGTCCGAGCGGCTCCAGCTCTACCAGGACGCCGCCCGCCGCCTCATCGAAGAGGGCAAGGCCTACCGGTGCTTCTGCACCCCCGAACGCCTCGACCAGATGCGCGCTGCGCAGCAGGCCGCCAAGCGGCCGCCCGGTTACGACGGCACCTGCCGCAATATCCCGCCCGACGAATCGGAGCGTCGCGCACAGTCCGAGCCGTTCACCGTGCGTTTCAAGATGAAGCGCGAGGGGAAAACCGTCCTGCACGACCTCATCCGCGGCGACATCGAGTTCGATAACGCCCTGCAGGACGACTTCGTCGCGCTCAAGTCCGACGGCTATCCCACGTACCACCTCGCCGTCGTGGTGGACGACACCGCGATGAAGATCACGCACGTCGTTCGTGGCGACGAGTGGATTTCGAGCGCACCGAAGCACATTCAGCTCTACGAGGCGTTCGGCTGGGAGCCCCCGAAGTGGGCGCACCTGCCCCTCATCCTCGGGAGCGACGGGAAGAAGCTCTCGAAGCGCTCCGGCGACACAGCCCTCCTCGACTACCGAGAAAACGGCTACCTGCCAGAGGCGATGATCAACTTCCTCGCGCTCCTCGGCTGGTCGCTCGATGACAGGACGAGCATCGTTTCGCGTGACGACCTGGTTCGGCACTTCTCGCTCGACCGGGTTGTCCCGAACCCGGCGGTCTTCGATATCGAACGGCTCAACTTCCTGAACGGCCACTACATCCGCGCCATGGCGCCGGATCGCTGGGCCGATGTCGTTGCCGAGTGGTGCGAGAAGCAGCTCCCGGCGTCGGTGCCGCGCCCCATCGACCGCAACATCACCGATGCGGTGGCGCCGCTGCTCCAGGAGCGCGTTGCCCACCTTACCGACATCGCGCCGATGACCGAGTTCCTGTTCGGCTACGAGGCGCCCGAGTACGAGGCATCGCTCCTTGGTGAACGGNTTGGCGGCGAACCTCGCGCTGCGCTCCCTATCATCGATGCCGCCCTGGTGGCGCTCGACGCGATCCCCGGATCGGATTGGGACAAGGAACACATCGAAGCCGCGATCCGCGGGCTGGAGCAGACGGTGGGAATGAAACTCCGCAAGTTCGTGCCCGTGCTCTACGTTGCCGAAATGGGCCGGCCGCAGGGGATCCCGCTGTTCGATTCGATGGTCCTGCTTGGCCGCGAACGCAGCCTGCAACGCCTTCGCACCGCCCGCGCGAAAGCCGAACACGCAAGCTAGAAAAACGCCCGCGAAGGCTTTGAGCCAAACGCACGGGTCATGCTAGGCTGAATACGCGAGTCGCGCTGGGGACTCGTCTAATGGTAGGACAGCAGATTCTGGCTCTGTATGTGGGGGTTCGACTCCTCCGTCCCCAGCCAAACAGACCAGCAACGCCGCCGCGAGGCGGCGTTTTTGTTTGTCCGTGCATTTCGCTGTGACGAACTGGCAACCACCGCGCCGGCCCCGGTTCATGCGCTCCTGATGCATCACCTGTCAGGCTCTGCGCAGCACGCGCGAGAGGGCCAATGGCAGGCGAGTACCCCAGGCTTCGCGACCAACAGGTCGCCGCAGATGTTCGCGACGCCATCGACCGCGACCGCGTCCTTCATGACACCTATTTCGAGTTCGCTGTCCGGGGCGGGGTCGTCCATGCGCTGCTCGACCCCACCAACGCCGAAGACGCCGACGAGCTCCGCCGCGTGGTGTCCCGCGTTCGCGGAGTGCATGCCACCTGGCTGCGTATCACTGCACCCTGGTTTCGCTGTATCGACATTGGCTGCGGTGGGGCGAAGCAGGTCGAAGGGGCCGTTGGCCTCGACGTCGAACGCGCACCGGCCGCAGATGTGCTCGCGGACCTCGAACGCGGCCTCCCCTTCGCCGACAACTCGGTGGATTGCGTGTTCGCGGTGCACGTGCTCGAGCATGTTCACAACCTGCCGGTGCTCCTTCGCGAGCTTCACCGCGTCCTGAAGCCGAATGGCCGGCTCCACGTGATGGTCCCCTTCGCTTCGCACATCAACGCCATCGCCGACCCGACGCATCTCCGCTTCTTCCACCCGCAGACGTTCAAATACATCTGCCGCCCGCCTTCAGGCACGCCCTGCTGGTACCCGGACCTCGTCACCTGCGATGGTGCGAGCGTCTTCGCCGACCTTCGTCCCTTGCCGGTGGGCGAGTCGCCGCCCGATGCGCAACTCGCTCGCTTCTTCGACTGAACCTGTTCGCCTCATTGCGCAATCGGATAGGATGCCCGCGCGAACTCACACTGCAGCGGAGGGCACCATGGCATACGAGTACATCCTCACCGAGACGCGCGACCGCGTGGGCATCATCACGCTCAACCGCCCCGAGCGCCTGAACGCCTTCAACTACGAAATGCAGAACGAGTGGCGCGACCAGGTCGAGAAGTGGAACAACGACCCGAACATCGGCGCCATCATCTTCACGGGCGCCGGGCGTGCCTTCTGCGCCGGCGCCGACTTCTCCGGTTGGGCGAAAGAGATTCAGCAACGCGAGGCCGGCGAAACGACTGACCGCCAGCGCCGCGAGCGCCCGGCGGAGTCGTGGACCGAGATGGCCATGCGCTCAAAGCCGATCATCTGCGCCATCAACGGGCCTGCCATCGGCGTGGGGCTGACGCTGACGTTGCCCTGCGACATCCGCATCGCGAGCGACCGGGCCCGGCTCTCGATGCGTTTCGTGCGGGTGGGCCTTGTGCCCGAGCTTGGCAGCACCCGCATCCTGCCCCAGGTTGTGGGAGTCTCCCAGGCGCTCGAACTCATGCTCACCGGCCGCATCATTGACGCCGAAGAGGCCGGCCGCATCGGGCTGGTCAACCGCGTCGTCCCGCACGAGGAACTGCTCGACCGCGCGTTCGAAGTTGCCTCCGAAATCGCCTTCAACCCGACCGAAAACCTGGCTGCGGTGAAGAAGCTGACGTGGTCGGCCCTGAACGGCGTCGATATCCGGAGTGTGATGGAGCGCGAGAACGCCGAGTTCGCCGCGGCGCAGCAGCGGCCTGCCTGGAAGGAAGCCGTGGTCGCCTTCCGCGAGAAGCGGGAGCCGAACTTCCACCAGGCCTCAGCGGCATCCTGACCTGAATCGCTACACGGAGGGAGGACGCCGGCCGGTCGTCTGCATCCCGGCCCCTCCCTCTGCTGGCGACGTCGGCCGCCACGAGTGGAGGTTGAGCGGCAGCGTTTCGCGCCCCAGCAGCAGGAAGATCGCGCCAAGGATCGAGACCGGTAGCACGTTCACCAGGTGGGCCAGCACAGCAAAACTAAACGCGGTGTTCTCGCCCACGTTGAACGGCAACAGCGACAGCGTCGCCGCCACATGGAACACACCGAGATATCCCGGCGACGATGGAATCAGCATCGCCAGGTTCGTTGTGCAGGTCAGCAGCACCGCCACCGTGATGGGGGCGTTGATCCCCAGCGCCCGCATGAGCAGGTAGTTAATCGCGAACGCCCCGGCCCACGCCGTCCACGACCAGCCCCAGATGGGCACGATGTGGCGCCGCGAGAACAGCTGCTTCACGCCCTCCCGAAACGATGCAGCTTCGTTCGCCAGCCGCGAGCCCTGGAACCGGGACGGCACCGGCACGCGCCGGGCAGCGGCGACGAGGCGCCGCCGAAGCGCCAGGATCACGATCGCCAGCAACCCGAGCCCTGCAAGGGTGAACCATGCGAAGTGCAGCTCCTCGCGGTACTGCCTGGGGAATGGCAGGAACGGGCTGACCAGCACGAAACACGCCAGCAGCGTGATGAAGTCGGTTACCCGTTCGGTGAGCAGCGACGACAGCACGTGCCCGAAACGTACGCCCGGTTGCCGGGTCGTCATTGCGACTCGCGCAACATCACCCAGCCGCACCGGCAGCACGTTGTTCAGCAAGAAGCTGATGTGCAGGATTCGATAGAGGTGTGAGGTCTTTACCCCGGAATCATCGGGGAGTAGCAAACGCCAGCGAACGGCTTTCGCTGCCAGCGAAATCACCAGCGCCGCGATCGCAAGCGCAATCCAGCCGGGTTCCGCCCCCCGCAGGATCGTGAGCGTTCGGTCCCAATCGATCACCCGCCATAGCAACGCGACGGAGAAGATCGAGAGGCTAAGGCCAACGAGTGTGCGTCTCATACATTAGCTCTGCCCCGTGCCGGTCCTCCCCGCGTACAACAGTGCCACATTCGGCCCTTTTCGTCAGCGCCCGGGCGCCTATAGGCTGGTAGGGATGAGTGCGCCTTCGTTGCAATTGCCGCCCGCCCACGAAGGTGGTGCGGAGGCGCACCGGATAGCCGTCTTCCGCGATAGCCCCTGGCTTCTCGGCCTCCAGGTCGCAATCCTGCTCGTCATAACCGGCACGGTGGTCACCCGCTTCTGGAGCGACCACGTCTGGTTCGGCTGGTGCCTCGTCGCCCTGGCGACGCTCCTCTGGCTGCCCGAACTCTCCGTCCCCCGCGTGCGCCGGTGGTGGTACGTCTACGTCGTCGGCATCTTCGTCTACACCATCCTCCGCTCCTACGCCGACGAAACCGCGATTCCCACACGGTTTGACTACGTCATCGAATTCGACCGGCTCTTGCCCGGACCCCAACCGGTGCCGTGGCTCCAGGACCTCTTCTTTGCGCGCGACCGGGTCACCTGGTTCGACTATGCGATGGTGGGCGTGCACTGGTCGTTCTTCATTGCGCCCCACCTCGCCGCTGTGCTTGTCTGTGTGTTCCGGCCCGACCTCTTTTCCCGTTTTGTGCTCCTGATGGTCGGCGTGATGTGGCTCGGGCTCGTGCTGTTCTTCCTCGTGCCGACCGCGCCACCCTGGTTCGCCGGCACCACCGGGCACCTCGATGGCGTCTACCGGGTCATGGATTTCGTTGGTGGCCAGGTGAGCGGCGACACGTACGAGCAGTTCTACGCTTCGCTCGGCGAACCCAACTCGGTCGCCGCCATGCCCTCGATCCACATGGCCGTCACGTTCGTGCTTTTCCTCTGGGCGCGCGAAAATCACCGGCGGCTGCAATGGCCGCTCCTGGGCTACTGCCTCCTCATGGGTTTCGCGCTCGTCTACCTCGGGGAGCACTACGTGGCCGACGAAGTCGTTGGCATCGCCTGTGCGCTCGCCGTATACGTCGCCGTTCGCCGGCTGCTCGGTCCGGCGATTCAGGCAGCTCGCTGATAAAAGCCAATCCCGGCTGTGCGAAACCCGACCGAGTACGAGCGCATGATCATTTCGCTGCCCCCGACGAACAGGTATCCGCCGGGCCGCAGTGCCTTCGCGAACTTCGCGTAGATCCGCTGCTTCGCTTCCTCGGTGAAGTAGATCACCACGTTGCGGCACAGGATGAGGTCGATGTCGACCGGGTACTCATCTGTGAGCAGGTCGTGGCGGCGAAAGATGACCCGGCGGCGAACCTCATCGGTCACGCGGTAGGTCCCGTCCTCGTCCCGCACGAAGTACTTCTGCAGCAGCCCAGGCGGCACCGAACGCACCTCGTTCGGCTGGTACCCTCGCCCATCCTTCGCGCGCGACAGCGCCGGGATATCGACATCGGTCGCCAGCACCGAGTGGCGCCCGCGGGCGTCCAACTCGTTCAGGATGATCGACAGCGTGTAGGGTTCGCAGCCGATCGAACATCCCGCGCTCCACAGCCTGAGCGGCCGGCCCTCCTGGAGCATCTTCGGCAGGATCTCGCGCTGGAGCGTCTCGAACCGGTCGGGCTGCCGGAAGAACTCCGAGACGTTGATGGTCAACGTGTCGCGGACGATGGCGAGCAACTCCGGGTCCGAGGTAACGCCTCGCTCGAACTCCTCCCAGCCCGCGAAGCCGCGCCGCGTCATGATCCCGGCGAGCCGCCGCTTCATCTGGGGTTCCTTGTACTGGTACAGCGGCACGCCGATCGCGCGCTCGAGCGTCGCCCGGAACGCCAGCCACGCGGGGTCCGGTTCGACAGGCTCCTGGCTCATGGCGTTGTCCCCACGGCCGCAGTGATTGCCTCGGCGATGCGTTCGATGGGGAGNTCCGTAGCGTGCCTGGTGAGCGCGAGCGCCACGCGCGGCATCCCCCACACCACACTCGTGGCTTCGTCCTGCACGAACACGCGTCCCCCGGCCTGCTCCACGATCGCCGCGCCCGCCGCGCCGTCCTTCCCCATCCCGGTCAGGATCGCCACGGTCGCATGGCGGCCGTATACCCGCGCGACCGATTCAAGCGTGATGTCGATCGCCGGCCTTACGCCGTGCAATGCGGGCGACTGGTTGAGCCGCACGCGCCGCTCCGGCGTCACCTCAAGGTGGAAGTCGCCGGGGGCAACCAGTGCGCGTCCTTCGACCAGCAGGTCGCCCTCCCTGGCCTCAGCCACGGTCAGCGGCGAGAGCGAGTTCAACCGGCGGGCGAGCGCATCGGTGAACCCCGGCGGCATGTGCTGGACGATCAGCACCGCGGCGCCAAGGTTCGCCGGCAGGCGCGGGATGATTTCCGTCAGCGCCGGCGGTCCACCCGTTGAGCACCCGATCACCACGATCTTCTGCGCTGGTTCGGTGCTCAGCGGCCGGGCCTCCCTGGGGCCCCATGCGGGCGTTGCCAGTGCCCGGATGGGCCGGGCGCGGAGGCGGGTGGCGCTGGCCCGCATGATTGCCTCGGCGAGCCTCGTTTGTACGGCCGGGAGGTCGTGGCTGAGCGCGCTCGGCTTCTCGACACATTCCACCGCGCCCGCTTCGAGCGCCCGGATGGTGGTCTCGGCGCCTTCGCGCGTCAGCGTGCTTAGCATTACGACCGGCGTCGGGATCGTCCGCATGATCTCGCTGACGGCACGCACGCCATCGAGCCGCGGCATCTCGACGTCCATGGTGATCACGTCGGGCCGGAGCTCGAGGGCGCGTTGGACGCCTTCGAGGCCGTCGGCAGCGGTGCCGACGACTTCGCACCCCGGCATCCGGCCGATCATTCGCTCCAGCGTCTTCCGCATGAAGACCGAATCGTCGACCACCAGGACGCGAATGCGAGCGCTCGGGGACCGGGCGGGAACGGATGACATGATTACGCGCAGAGCTTCGCGACTGCCGCGAGGACCCGATCGCCTTCAGTGGGCTTCACGAGGAAGTCCTTCGCGCCGTTCTTCACCGCTTCGAGCACGATTTGCTGCTGCCCCAGCGCGGTGACCATCGCAACCCGCGCCGACGGATCGAACGCGCGGATCTCCTTGAGCGCGGTGAGTCCGTCCATCTCGGGCATCGTGATGTCCATCAGCACGGCGTCCGGGCGAAGCGCCTGGTACTTCTGGACGGCTTCCAGCCCGTTCTCCGCCTGGATCACCTCGTACCCGGCTTCCGTCAGGATCTTGGACATCCGCATCCGCATGAATGCTGCATCGTCGACCACGAGGATTGTAGGCAAGGTCCTTCCCCCTAAAGTTCGTGAGGCGCCGCTGCTGCGGTCCGGACGAACGTCCGCCCCGTCGCGGAGTGGAGCTCCATCGTGCGGCCGCTCTCTCCACCGAAATCTTCGGCCGCTAACCGCAGCCCGTGATGCCGCAGTCGTTCTCTGATCGCTTCGGCATTTCGCTCGCCGATCTTGAATTTCTCCCCGTTCGCTGCCCCCAGCACCGATGCGCCGCCGGCGGCCTTCAGGACCAGGCGCGACCGCAGCGCCCCCAGTTCGCTCATTCGGCGAAGGAGTTCATCGATGCCGGTGTCGGCGTAGCGGCCGGGCTCGCTCGCGCTGGCCGCCCGCCCCTCCGAACACGGCAAGAGCACATGAACCATCCCGGCTACGCGTGCCATCGGGTCGAACGCGGTCACCGCCACGCAAGACCCGAGCCCATACGCAACCAGGACGGTGGAACGTTCGTTTGTGACTTCTAACTGGCCAATCCCCACTGCCACCAAACGCACACCGTCAGCCGCAGCTGTCATGCAGCCAGCTCCTCGATGCGCGGTAGCGAGTGCGGATCGGGTGCGACGATCACGAGCCCGGCGGCCTGCCCGTTCCGGTCCTCGAAAACCGTGTCGATCATCACCACTTCGTTGCCGCGCGCGAGGATCTCGGCATAGATGGTCTGCACCAGCGCGATGGCCATGTCGTGAACCACGGTTGGCGGGCTCGGGTGGAGCATGAGCTGCACGTGATCGGCCAGCGCGTTCACGAACGCCGAACCCACGATGTTGCCGAGCTCCGCCACCGCAGACTTCGCCATCTCGTCCGCCTCGGTGGTCGTGCCAACCGGCCTGCCAAACATCAGGTCGACGCACTCCAGCGCCCGCTTCTCCGGGAAGAGCAGCATTACATGGCCTTCCAGGTCGCCGGACATCCCCAGGTATGCCCCGAGGACCATCGCAGTGTCGCCGCCGACGGCGTCGCAGGTGTCCGCCCTCGTACCAAGGCGGACGTTCGGCACATGGATACGGATGTCCTGCCCCACGAGGCCCGTCAGGCTGCGCCCGGCTCGGGCCGCACCATCCTGCGCGACCGCGCCCAGGATCTCCCGGATCCGTTCGTTCGACTCAGACATACTTCCTCCCCCCTCAGGCGATCGCGAGCGTGGCCGCGTGCTCCGAGACCAGGCTCGGCGTGTCGATGATGAGCCCGAGCGTGCCGTCCCCGAGGATGGTCGCGCCCGTAAGGCCCTTCCGCGTCCCGAGCAGGTCGCCCAGCGTCTTCACGACGACGTCCTGCTCGCCAAGCAGCCTGTCCACCAGGAAGGCGACTTCCCGTTCGCCGTGGCGCGCGGCAACCACAAACCGCGGACCGTCGTGGGTCCGTTCGCGGCGGTCACCGAGCGCCTCCGCGAGATCGGCCACCGGGAGCAACTTCCCGCGAAGCCGCAGCATCTGCCGGCCGCCCACGCGCTGGATGTCCGCCGTCGAAGCCGCCAGCGCCTCCGTGACCGAGACCAGCGGGATGGCGTACACGGTCCCGTTCGCCACCACCATGAGCGCCTTCGTGGTCGCGAGCGTGAGCGGCAGCTGGATGATGAACTCGCTGCCCTGGCCCGGTGTGCTGTGCACCGTCACGTGGCCGTTCAGCCGCTCGATGTTGGTACGGACGATGTCCATCCCCACGCCGCGCCCCGACACATCCGAGACGGTTTCCGCGGTCGAAAGCCCCGGCAGGAAGATGTAGCGGAGAACCTGCTCTTCGCTCGCTGCCTCCGCAGCTTCCGGGCTCACGAGCCCCCGCTCGACGACCTTCTTGCGCAGCTTCTTCGTGTCGATGCCGCGGCCGTCGTCCTTGATGGACAGGTAGATATAGGTCTCCTGGTTCCAGGCTGTTACCGTCACGGTGCCCGTTTCGGGTTTCCCGGCCGCGCGCCGTTCCTCCGGCGATTCGATGCCATGGTCGACCGCGTTCCGGAGGATGTGCACCAGCGGGTCCGAAAGCTCTTCGATCACCGACCGGTCGAGTTCCGTCTCCTCGCCGGCCGTCACCAGTTCCACCTTCTTGCCGCACTTCGCAGCCACGTCGCGCACGACGCGCGGGAGCCGCGTGAGCACTGAACGCACCGGGAGCATCCGGCTCCGCATGATCTCTTGCTGCAGCTCGTCCGTGATGCGCGCGAGGTGCGATGTTGTCTCTTCGAGGTTCTCGGTGAGCTCCGTCAGGTGGGCATCCTTCAGAACGTCGGCCAGGGCGTCCTTAATCTGCTGGAGGCGCGTCCGGTCGATCACCAGCTCGCCCACCAGGTTCATGAGCCCGTCGAGCCGCTCCACATCGATGCGCACCGACTGGCTGCCCTGCGTTTTCCGGGCTGGCTGAGCCTTCGTCTGCTGCGGCTTCGTCTCACGCTCGTTTTTCACCAGAGCGAGCCGCGGCTTTTGCTCCGGTTCTGCGGGGGCAGGGCTCTCGGCAGCCGGTTCGCTGGCGCTCTGCCCGAACTCCACGGACACGTCGGGAATCGACTGCAGCGCTGTGCGCAACTGTTCCTCGTTCGCCGTGGTTACCAGCCTGGCTTCCAGCGTGAACTCCGCTCCGCCTGCCTCGACGACTTCGCGAGGCGGCGTCAGCGAGACGACCTTGCCCTGCGTATCGAGCTCCTGCAGGACCTGGAAGCAGCGGATTCCCGGGAGCTGGCATTGCGGATCAATGCGCACCCGGAGGTACACCGAGGGCTGCCCTCCCGCATCCTCGGTCCCGCTGTCGCTCGATTCGGCCGCCGCTGTGGCATCGGCCGGGGCCGCGCTCTCAGCCTCCGACGGCCCTGCCGCCGCCGCGGGAGGGGCCTCTTCTTCCGCGCCATCGTCTTCGAGCAGATCCAGGAGCACCCGCTCGAGCGGCGTCGGGTCGAGCCCCGAATCCACGCGGGTAACGACTTCTTCCGCCAGCACCCGCAACGCATCCAGCGCCGAGAGCAGCGCGTCCACCACCTCGCGGTCCGGGGCGAGGCGGTTCTGCCGAACGGCATCGAGCACCGTCTCCATGGCGTGGGTCAGGCTCGCCATCTTGCGATGCCCGATGGTTGCCGAAGAGCCCTTGAGTGTGTGGGCCGCACGGAAGATGCGCTGGAGCAACTCGGGGTCTGGTTCCCCCTCGAGCTCAACCAGCGCGGTATCGAGCAGTTCAAGCTGTTCCTCGGCTTCCTCGAGGAACAGCTTCAGATCGTCATCGTCGAGTTCGAATGTGAGCGGAGTTCCCCTGGACATAACCTGGCCCGCAACCTCCTCCCTGGCGCGCAACGCGGCAACGGGTGCCAGCGACCCGAGCGGCTACGCGGCCTGCACCTCGCTCTCTGCGCTGTACATCTCGTGGTCTTCCGAAGGCAGCACGCCTTCCAGGTCCATCAGCGATACCAGCCGCTGTTCGAGCTTGGCGATCCCACGGATGTACCCGTTTTCGGGCGCGGTGACGATCGCGCTCGGCGGCTCGATCAGCTCGCCCGGGATGCGCAGCACTTCCGACACTGCATCGACGATGAGCCCCACCATCCCCTGTTCGCTGGTGACCACCACGATGCGCGTCTCGCCGGTGTGTTCCCGGGCCGGGATCCCGCAGCGCTTCCGGAGATCGATGACGGGTACCACCCGCCCGCGCAGGTTCGTGATTCCCTCTACCCAGTCGTCGGTGCCGGGAATCGCCGTGATTGCCTGCATCCGGACGATTTCCTGCACGGTCTGAATGTCGAGGGCGTAGTACTCATCGCCGAGGCGGAACACCACCACGTGCTCTTCTTTGGCGGCCTGGGGTGCCTCCTGGGCGTCGTTTCTTGTGCTCATCTGGATTCCTCCGTTCCGGGCATGAATATCCGCGGCTGTCTAGACGCTACGGCCGCCCTCTCCGCGGCGGTCATTGGGCGACTTCCCAAATGCCACTGCGCTCTTCCCCGATGTGAAGCTGATGCGGGAAATGGGAACCGGGGACCTAGGGAAGCCCTCTATAGCCGGCCGATACTTCCGGTGAGAGAGTTCGCCTCGACGTAGCCCGAGGGGGAGATGGCAGACAACGCAGTTCTCAGCCAACGCGAAATCGACGCGCTCCTGAACGCGGAACTCGACGACTTCGACTCGGAGACGATCGCCGCGGTCACCGCTCAGCCGCTCAAGGAGACGGGCCGCCGCATCAAGCCCTACGACTTTCGTCACCCGGAGAAGTTGTCGAAGGAGCAGGTGCGAGCCCTGCAAATCATCCAGCAGGGTGTGGCGGGCGCGATGGCCCAGGCGTTCTCCGCACGCCTTCGCGCTTCCGTCGAGGCGCGCCTCAGCGCCCTGGAGCGCGGAATCTACGACGAGTACGTCACCCAGATCGGCAACCAGGCCGTCGTGCTCGTCATCGACATGAGCCCGCTCCAGGGATATGCCGTCGCGGCCTTCGGCCTCGATGTCGCGTTCTCGTTTATCGATCGCCTGCTCGGCGGGAAGGGCCGCACCCATCCTCGTTCGTTCGAGCGCGACCTCACCGATATCGAGATCGCCCTGCTGCGGCATATCGGCAAGGACATCTCGCGTGCCCTGGTCGAGCCCTGGGCCCGCATCGCCGAGCTCGAGCCCAGCGTCACCGAGCTCGCCGTCGGCCCGCAGGTGATGCACGTCGTGCCGCCCACGGAGTTCGTGCTCACCGCGTGGTACGAGATTCGCTTCGCCGGGCAGACGGGCGGGATCTCGCTCTGCTTCCCGCTCACCATCCTCGAGGAAGTCCTTCCGAAGCTCAGCGGTCACTCGCTCTTCGAAGGCCGCCCGAGGAGAAAGCCGGGCGAGCCCTCGCGGATTCGCGACGACCAGCTCATGCCCGTTCCGGTGCAGGTGCGGGCCATCCTGGGCGGCGCGCGCGTCCCGGCGGGCGACCTGCTCAATCTCGAGCCCGGTGATGTCATCGTGCTCCGTCAGCGTGTAGACGAGCCGCTCCGCATGTACGTCGGCGATTGCCAGCGGTTCGCCGGGTTTGCCGGCACGCGTGGCCGGCACATGGCCCTACAGCTTTCGGGGTTGGTTGACGACGATGGAATGGTGAGAGCCTTTGAGGATGCCGCGTCGTGAGCAACGCTAATCCTGTTCGCGCTGTCCTGATGTCCGCCGACATCAAGAGCGGCGGGACCGGTTTCCACCGGCTTGAGTACAAGGTCGATGGCGGCCGTGGGGGCGTCTCCAACGTCACGGTGCTCATCTCCCAGGACGCCCACAGGAAACTTGCCGGCCAACTCGTGCGCGCGCGTCTCCCGGTGATCGAAAAGGCCCAGCTCCTGAAGATCTGGGCCCGTTGGGCGATCGCCACGCGGCTCGAGGAGCAGGGCTTCCTGCCCTCAACCCTCACCATCACTGCAAGCGACCTCGATGACTTCGGCGCCTATGCCGTCGATCTCGGGCGGCACCTCCGCGCCAGCTAAACACTGTTCGTAGGAAAGGGTCACCGATGCACGCGAAAGTTACTGTCGACGAGGCAGTTCGACACGCCGCCCAGGCCCCCGAAAACGCCAGGCTCGAACTCGTCGCACCCTTCGTGGAGGCCGCCGCCCGCGTCCTCATGCAGGAGTTCGGCGAGGTCGTTTCCAAGGGCCAGCTTCACCGCGTCCGCTCGCCTCAGACAAGCAACGATGTGAGCGTGCTCATCGCCGTCACCGGCGGCGTGGCCGGGCTCGTCATCTACTCCATGTCGCTCCAGACCGCCCTCGCGTTCGCCGAACGCATGATTGGCGAGCCGGTGACCGAAATGGACGAGATGGCACAGAGCGCCGTGGCGGAGCTCGCAAACATCATCACCGGCCAGGCGAGCATCGGGCTCGAAACCAATGGCTACCCCAGCGACATGTCGCCGCCGGTGCTTCTGCTCGGCAACGGCAGCTCCATTGCCACCTTCAACCTTACGCGGCTCGTGATTCCGCTCGTTGTGAGCTTCGGTCAGTTCTCGATCGACATCGCCGTCAAGGAAATGTGAGGGCGCCGGCCCGGCCGCACGGTGCCCCATCCCCGCCGCTATGCCGTTTGGACGCGGCGACGTAGGATGGTGCCATGGCAGCACGACAACCTCGCCGCCGCCGCCGTTCGGTGCCCGCAGCCGCGCTCCCTCGCCCGGCGAGCGCCGTCGCACCCGGCACAGACCAGGCGGCGCCAGCTCCTGCACCGGCCGCCGCACCGCGCCGCCGCGGGCCGGTGATGCGCGAGCACCACGTTACGACCGACTACAGCTACGTCCGCAAGGACCTGCTCCTGGTCACAGGGGTAGGAATCGTGACGCTCGGCTTTGTCGTCGCGATGTCGTTCGTGGTCTAAGCAGCGTTCGAACCACCGCTCCCGGCGAATCCCGGCCGCCGGGACTCTAGAACCGGCTCAGGTTCTGGTAACAGAGGTATACGCCGATACCCGCGGCGACAAGTCCGTAGAGCGCGATATTCAAGGGAACGAAGAGCAGGGTCATCGCCCACGCGATGCCAATTCCCCCCGCTGCCAGCGCCGCCACCACCGGGCCGCGCTTCCGGCCGGTCGCGAAGTCCATCGCTTTCGTGAACGCCCACGACAGGCCGGCGCCAAGAAAGATGCTGAAGAAGCCGACCGTGAACGGCAGCAGCACAAAGCCCCAGATGAGGCCCATGACCACGCCGCCAACAATCGCGGCTACCGTCGCCTTCGCGATGTGGGACGGCCCGAGAGAGTAAATCGGGTTCTTGAACGTTTTCGCGCAGTCCTTGCAGCGCGCCCCGACGGGGGACTGCACCAGGCAGCGTGGGCAGATGGGCGTTTCGCAGCGGCTACACCGAAGTGCAGTTTCGACGCCCGGGTCGCGGGGGCACTGAACGACCGTCGTCACCGGCGACATAACCAGCCCTTTCTCGAAGCGCAGGACTGGTTACAGCCCTCCGCTCACTCGATCGTACCCTGCCTGCGAAAAGATGCTACTCCGCGGGCGTATCGTCCATCGCGACGAGTGCGAACGAGATAACGCCCTCCGCCGCTACCTTCCCGTCCACGGTCGCCCGCACGCTTCCCTTGCCAAGCGGGCCCCGCATCTTATCCAGGGTGAACTCCAGTTTCAGCTGATCGCCCGGCACCACCGGCCGCCGGAACCGCATGTTTTCGATGCCGCCGAACATCGGCAGCTTTCCGCTCGCGTCCACATCCTTCAGGAGCGCTACCGCCGCAACCTGCGCGAGTGCCTCCACGATGAGAACGCCCGGCATCACTTTGCGTCCCGGGAAGTGGCCCTCGAAGAACCACTCGTTGGCGGTCACGTTCTTGATGCCGACCGCACGCTTGCCCGGCTCGATCTCTTCGATCCGGTCAACCAGCAGGAATGGGTAGCGGTGCGGGATGATCGCTTCGATAGCCTGAACGTCGAGCATGACCAGATTGTCGGCGGCGAGCCTTCCGTTGTCGAACCGGGCCCGCCTCGGCCTACACCCCGGTGTTGACGCCCTTGCTCTCCAGGAAGGCGACGAACCGGTCGACCGCTTCGTCCGGGAAGGGGATATCGCCGATTTCCCGGTCGTCGGGGTTGCCGAGCCCGTGGTAGTCGCTCCCACCCGACATCGCGAGCCCGTGCCGTTCGGCGAGCTGGCGCATGGCCTCCACGGTTTCGGCGTCGTAGTGCTTGTAGTACACCTCGAGGCCATCGAGCCCCCACTCGGCCAGTTGCGCTACGAGTTCCGGGTAGTTCTCGCCCATGTACACCGCGTGCGCGCAGAACACTACCCCGCCCGCTTCGTGTACCCGCGCGATCGCTTCCTGCGGCGAAAGCTTCTCACGGTCGACGTCGGCCGGCTTGCCGTTCCCCAGCCAGAGGTCGAACGCCTCCTGCACCGAACTCACGTACCCGGCTTCCACGAGCGCCCGGGCGACGTGGGGGCGGCCAACAGTCGCCTCCCCGGCGATTTCGAACAGGCGCTTCACGTCGAGGGGCATCCCGTGCGCTGCCAGGATATCGACGATCTTCTGCGCGCGTGCGATGCGTCCGTGCCGCTGCGACGCGAGGAAGTCCTGGAGCGGCTGGTGATTGATGTCGAACCCGAACGCCAGCAGGTGGGTGTCGATGGGGCCCATGTCGGTGCTCAGTTCGAGCCCCGGGATGAGCCGAAGCCCCAGCCGGTCTGCCGCGGCCTTCGCCTCTTCCCACCCTTCCGTCGTGTCGTGGTCGGTTAGCGCAAGCACGCGAACGCCGCGCGCGGCGGCTGTTTCCATCACCCAGGTTGGTGAATGCACCCCGTCCGAGGCGGTGCTGTGCAGGTGGAAATCGCCCTTCGCGCCCATCAGCACACCATCCTGTCGCAGCGCTCGATGCTCACCGCGCGGCGTGTCTTCGGGTCGGCCTCGATGATCACCCCGTTGATCATCGAGGGGCCCTTCGCCGCCGGCAGGCGCGTTGGCATCTGCGTCAGGAAGCGCCGAAGGACCGCTTCGATGTCGTCACCGATGATCGAATCGCGCGCACCGCACATTCCCGCGTCGCTGCAATAGGCCGTGCCGCGCGGGAGCACCCGGTGGTCGGCTGTCGGGACATGCGTGTGCGTGCCCACGACCGCGGTGACGCGCCCGTCCAGGTACCAGCCCATCGCCTGCTTCTCGCTCGTCGCTTCCGCATGCAGGTCGACGAAGATGTACTGGTTCGGGTCGATGGTTGCGAGTACCCGGTCCATCGCCCGGAACGGGTCGTCGTACTCGCCACCCATGAACGTCCGTCCGATCACGTTCACCACTGTGAGCTCCCCGACGGTCGCGACACCATGGCCGGGGACCCCTTCGGGGTAGTTGATCGGCCTCAGGATGGCGGGAGTCGAATCGAGGTAGTCGTAGATCTCGCGGTGCTGGAACGTGTGGTTCCCGCCCGAGATCACGTCCACGCCACACGCGAACAGCTCGTCCGCCTGTGCCGGCATAATGCCGCGGCCCCCGGCGGAGTTCTCGCCGTTCACCACGACGTAGTCCAGTTCGAGTTCCTTTCGCAATTGCGGGACGAGACGCGTCACCGCGTGTCGTCCCGCGCTCCCGACAATGTCACCAAGGAAAAGCAAACGCATTTAGCGAGCGTACTCCGTCGCCCGGGTTTCGCGGACGACGGTCACTTTGATCTGGCCCGGGTAATCCATCGTCTCTTCGATCTGCTTGCTGACATCGCGCGCCAGCCGCATAGCCTCAAGGTCGTCGATCTGCTCCGGCTTCACGATGATGCGCACCTCGCGGCCCGCCTGGATGGCGAACGCCGACTCAACGCCCTTGTAGCTCTTGGCGATGTTCTCCAGCGTTTCGAGCCGCTTGATGTAGTTCTCGAGCGACTCACGCCGGGCGCCAGGCCGCCCACCGCTCACCGCGTCGGCCATCATCACGATGATCGCCTCCACGGTGCGAGGCTCGACCTCCTCGTGGTGCGCCTCGATGGTGTGGGCGATGGCTTCCTTCACTTTGTACCGGCGCGCGATCTCCGCACCGATGCGGGCGTGCGTCCCTTCGACCTCGTGGTCCACTGCCTTACCGAGGTCGTGCAGGAAGCCGCCGGCGCGTGCGACATCGACGTCCGCGCCGATCTCGCGCGCGATCATCGCCGCGATGTGTGCGGTCTCGATCGAGTGCCGCATGACGTTCTGCCCGTAGCTCGTGCGGTATCGAAGCCGCCCGAACACCTTGAGCACTTCCGGGTGCAGGTTCAGGACGCCCGCCTCGACAGCCGCAGCCTCCGCGGCCTCCATCATGGCTGTCTCGACTTCGCGCCGGGCCTTGTTCACCGCCTCCTCGATGCGGGTGGGGTGAATCCGGCCGTCCTGCACCAGGTTGGTCAGCGCCACGCGAGCGATCTCCCGCCGCACCGGGTCGAAGCAGCTCACGGTCACCGCGTCGGGAGTGTCGTCGATGATCAGGTCGACGCCCGTCGCGGCCTCGATCGCACGGATGTTCCGGCCTTCGCGCCCGATGATGCGGCCCTTCATCTCCTCGTTCGGAATCGGCACCACCGATACCGTGGTTTCGGCGGTCACTTCCGAGGTGTACCGCTGGATTGCGGCGGCGAGGATCTTCCGGGCGCGCACCGCCGCCGTCGCCTCGACTTCCTTTTCCATTTCGCGAACGCGACGGCCGGCTTCCTCGCGAATCTCCACATCAACCGCCGCGAGGAGCTGTTCACGAGCCTCCTCGACGCTCAGGTTGGCGATGCGTTCGATTTCACGAAGCTGCTGTTGCCGGAGGTCTTCTGCTTCCGCGCGGAGCCGCTCGATCTCCTTCTCGCGCTCACGAAGCGCCGCTTCTCGCTTCTCCAGGTTCTCGGTCTTGCGGTCGAGGCTCTCTTCTTTCTGCGCGAGCCGCTGCTCGATGCGCTTTACTTCCGCTCGTCGTTCGCGTATTTCGTTCTCGAGTGTGTTCCGAAGCTGAAGAGTCTCTTCCTTAGCTTCAAGAAGTAGTTCTTTCTGTCGCCTTTCGGCCTCTGCAAGGATTCGGCTTGCCTGCTCCTCTGCTTGCTGCAGTGATATTCCAGCGGAGCGCTGGCGCACCAGGAGGGCGGCGCCTGCTCCAACGATCAATCCCGCAACGAGGCCGACGATAACGAGTATCGCCAGCATTGATGTTCTCCAAAATCGCCATAACAGACGACATAATAAGTATCCAGCCAGAAAAACTGGTGGGGCTAATTCGGATCGTACGCTCCGGCAAGGCGGGCCGTCAAAAGGTTACTCGGACGCGAGCAATATCAGGCGAGCGCGTCTTCTTCCGCCGGTTTCACTTCCCCGCGCTCCACTAGCTCCGCCCACACGGTCCGCAGCGCCTGGGTGATCACATCGAAATCGAACCCCCGCCGCCGCAGGAACCCGCCCACTTTCTGCAGGAACGCCTCGTAGCTCTCGATCGCCGAACCACGCGCCCGGCTCCGCGCCAGCTCGAGTGCTGTTTCGAGGTCGTCGACGTCCCGTGTGGCCAGGTCAACCGACTCCGGATCGATGCCCCGGCCCAGGAGCTCGTACCGCAGCAGCCGCCGGCCGCGCGGCGAGAGGCGTTTCCGGTCCTCCACCCAGGCGCGAGCGAACTGTTCATCGTCGAGAAGCCCCGCTCGGCGAAGGCGCTCGATCTCCGCGTCCACGATGTCCGCCCTGATTCCCCGCATGCTCAGGCGCGCTCGCATCTCTCTCTCACTCCGTGCGCGGTGGGCAAGCAGGCGAAGCGCAGCATTGTGGGCCTGCGTTCGCTGTTCCGTGAGTTCGAGCGATTTCAGCAGCTCGCCCGTCAACACGTCGCCCGAACGAACCCCCAGTTCGTCACACGTTTCGGCGCTGAACACCAGCTCGCGCCCATCGTCGATGACCAGGACGCGCTGACGCCCCTGGCGTGCGCCCCGAATCTCAACAATCAGACCTGGTTGGGGAGGTTCGTCCATGTGTTTGTGTTAGCCCCCGGCGATGGCGACGGCCTCCTCATCGAGCGGTGTGCCCTGGAGCGGCGGCAGCCCGGCCTCTCGCCGGATGTCGTCCTCGATCTGGCGCGCCAGGTCGGGGTTTTCCTCGAGGAACTGCTTCGCATTCTCGCGCCCCTGCCCGATGCGCTGGTCGCCGAAACTATAGAACGCCCCGCTCTTCGTAAGCACGCCGTACTCTACGCCGAGGTCGATGATGTCTCCCGTGCGGCTGATGCCGCGCGGCTCGGTGAACATGATTTCGAATTCGGCCTGTTTGAACGGCGGCGCCACCTTGTTCTTAACGATCTTCGCTTTCACACGGTTCCCGACGACCTCGGTCCCGCGCTTCACCGAATCCACGCGCCGCAGCTCGATGCGCACCGACGAATAGAACTTCAGGGCCCGCCCGCCCGGCGTCACCTCCGGGTTCCCGAACACGACGCCGACCTTCTCGCGGAGCTGGTTGATGAAAATCACTGCGGTGCTCGTCTGCGCGATGGTGGGGATGAGCTTTCGCATGGCCTGCGACATAAGGCGAGCCTGCAGGCCCATGTGCGAATCGCCCATTTCGCCCTCGATCTCGGCGCGCGGAACCAGCGCGGCCACCGAGTCCACCACGATGCAGTCGATGGCGTTCGAGCGAACCAGCGCCTCGCAGATCTCCAGCGCCTGCTCGCCCGTGTCGGGCTGGCTCACCAGGAGATCGTCGATGCGGACGCCCAGGTCACGGGCGTACCCGGGATCCAGCGCATGCTCGACATCGATGTAGGCGGCCGTCCCGCCGGCCTTCTGCGCCTCGGCAATGACGTGCTGGGCCAGGGTGCTCTTACCGGCCGATTCCGGACCGTAAATCTCGGTCACGCGGCCCCGCGGGATACCACCAACACCGAGCGCGATGTCCAGTGCGAGCGACCCGGACGAGATGGCGGCCACCTGCATCTGCGCCTGGCGCTCGCCCATCCGCATCACTGTGCCCCGCCCGAATTGCTTCTCAATTTGTGAGAGCGCCATTTCGAGGGCGCGTGCCCGATCCTGATCCGTCATGCGTCACCGCCGTAGAGCTGCTGCGCTATTCTACCATTGCATTTCGCGCGCTTCGCATGCTACAACGGGCCCCGGTCTAGAACAACCGTTCTAGGCGACTTTCTTCAAGGAGCGAAGCATGCAAACCAGGCTCGGGCACATCCAGGTCAACGTCACGCCCGCCAACCTCCCGTTCTACCGCGAACTCATGTCCTTCCTCGGCTGGCAGACCATTCACGACAGCGAATTTGGCGTTGGCGTCACGGCCCAGGGAGAGCCGAGCGTCTGGTTTATTGCGGCCGCGAACGGGGCGAACAACGACTACGACGGAGTTGGCATGAACCACCTCGGCATCCACGCTTCCAGCCAGGCCGAGGTCGACCAGGTCGTCGAGTTCATCAAAGAGCGTGGCATCCCGGCGCTCTTTGACACGCCTCGCCACCGCCCCGACTTCGCCCAGGACGAGAACTCCACCTACTACCAGGTCATGTTCGAATCCCCCGACAGCGTCCTGTTCGAAGTCGTGTACGGGGGCCCGAAGCAGAACTAGAAGAACCCGGCAGCCCTATAGTCTGGAGCCCGGCCCGGCAGGAACCTGGACCGACCAGGGGCGCTGGTCCGGGCTCCTATAACAGTTTCTCAACGCGGCATAAGCGCCATGGGATTGCCGCCCCCGGAATCCAGCCCCGAGAATCTGCGGCGCGTTCGCAGTTTCGAGTGCCCTGCGGCGCAGGAGGGGGCTCATGACACAGGCGGCTCAGGATCTCCAGGTTCGCGACGGAGTCCTTTGTGGCGGTCTCCGGCGTCCCATCAACCGCCACCGGAACGTACAGGGAAGCATCCACAACGACGAAACCGCGACCCGGCTTGGGCTTCGTGGTGGCACCGTAGCTGGCTCCATTCACATGGACCTCTTCGGTCCGCTGCTTCTCGAAACGTGGGGCGAACGCTGGTGGGAGCGCGGAACGCTCTCGCTCTACTTTGTGAACGCCACTACCGACCGCGAGCCCGTGAGGGCCTTCATGCGCCTCCCGGATGATCCGAGGGCCGATTCCCAGGTCGACGTCTGGATCGAGCGCGAGGACGGCATGCGTGTTGCCGAGGGCACGGCCTCCGTCGGCAACTGCACCGAGCCCACAGCGCTTCTTCGCCGTTCGATGGATCGCTTCCCTCCCGGGGAGCTCCGCATCCTCAAGGACATTCGGCCGGGAGATCCGATTGATCCCACCGAGGGGATGGTGACCTCGGAAACGGTCACCGAACACCTCAAATACACGACGGACCCGCTCGAAATGTCGACGAGCTCGAAGTGGGGTCGTCCTGTAGTTCCCATCACCTGTTACGTGGGCCTGCTCTATCAGCAGGCCAGCGCCCCTCTCCGCCGCCGCATCAACAACGTCGTGGGCCTCTTCGGCGCTATCGAGATTCGAAACATCAACGGCCCGCTGCTGGTCGATGAACCGTACCGGCTCGCTGGCGAAGTTGTCGCCGTCGGGCAGAGCCCGAAGACCGAGTACTACTGGTACGAGACCTGGGCCGACGACCAGTCAGGGAAGCGGGTGGCGGAGCACCGGATGCTCTCCCGTTTCATGAAGGCGTCGAGTCCCCTGTACCAGTGACCCGCGCTGGCTAACCAATCGCCGCAAACCGGCGGTTTTCTGGAGCACGGATGAGATTCAAGGACACCCCCCAACTGGCGGAGTGGCGGGCGACTGTTCGCGCGTTTGTCCGCGAGAACTGGAAGTCCCCCGATGACCACGATCCCCTGGCTACGCATGGGCCGAACGCCAAGGGGTACGAGGCCCCGACCGAGACCACACGGGCGTGGCTCGATAAGCTCGCCGCCCGCGGCTGGATTGCTCCTGCCTGGCCGAAAGAGTACGGCGGCGCCGGCCTCTCGGTGCTCGAGCAGTTCGTGCTCAACCAGGAGCTGCACGAAGCCGGCGCTCCGACCAGCCGCCCGATGATGAACCTCGTCGGCCCGACGATCATGCTCCACGGCACCGACGAGCAGAAAAAGGAGCATCTCCCGCCGCTCCTGAGAGGCGAGGTGCAGTGGTGCCAGGGGTTCAGCGAACCCGGCGCTGGCTCCGACCTCGCCAGCATCCAGACCCGCGCTGTTCGCGACGGGGATGACTACGTCATCAACGGTCAGAAGATCTGGACCTCCGGGGCACACAACGCCCAGTGGATGTTCATGCTGGTCCGGACCGATCCGGATGCTCCCAAGCACCGGGGGATTTCGTACCTCCTCGTCCCCATGGATTCGCCGGGGATCACCGTCCGGCCGCTGATCAACATGGCCGACGGCCATGCATTCAACGAAGTCTTCTTCGAAGACGTCCGGGTTCCCGTCCGCAACCGTGTCGGCGAGGAGAACCGGGGCTGGTACGTCGGCACGACGACCCTCGATTTCGAACGTTCGAACATCGCGCGGCCCATCCAGGCAAAGAAAGCGCTTCGGCGGCTCTGTGCCTATATCAAGGACCGGGAGGCCGGCGGTAACCCGGTGTCCCACGCGCTTCGGATGGAGGTTGCCGACCGGGCCGTCGAAACGGCCGTCTGCGAACTGCTCTCCTACTCCGTCGTCTCCATCCAGGCCGAAGGCCGGGTCCCGAACATGGAAGCCTCGATGTGCAAGATGTTCGGCTCAGAGTTGGTCCAGCGGGTCGCGCGCACCGAGATGCAGGTCACGGGCATGGCCGGCCAGCTGCGTGCCGACCCGACACTTGAGTCCTACGGGCTCAGCCCCGCGATGGCCTACCTCAGTGTTATCCCCGCAACCATCGCGGCGGGCTCGAGCGAGATTCAGCGCAACATCATCGCGACCCGCGGGCTTGGTCTCCCGCGCTAGCACCCCTGGGAGGTCGGACATGAGCTACCAATACATCCTGGTGGAGCGACAGGGCGACATCGGCATCGTCACGCTCAATCGTCCCGAGCGCATGAACGCGATGACCTACGAGATGTCGCAGGAATACAACGACGCAGTCGCCGAGCTGAACGACGATCCCTCGATCGGCGCCATCGTCATCACGGGTGCCGGGCGTGCCTTCTGCGCCGGCGTCGATATCTCCCGATTCGAGGACGCCATCCGGGAGAAGGACGGTGAGAAGGTGGAGCGCCCCGAGCCGCGCATCAACTGGGTTGAGTACGTGCGCCAGGCAAAGCCGACGGTGGTCGCCATCAACGGTGCCTGTATCGGCGCGGGGCTCACCCGGGTGCTCGCCTGCGACGCTCGCATCGCATCCGAACGCGCGACGTTCTCGATGCGCTTTGTTCGCGTGGGGATCGTTCCCGAGCTCGCAAGTACGCAGCTCCTGCCACAGATTGTGGGCCTTCAGAACGCCGTAGATCTGTCGCTGTCCGGGCGCACCATCGACGCACACGAAGCAGCTCGCATCGGCCTGGTGCTAAAGACCGTCCCACACGAGGAACTCATGCCGACCGCGCTGGCGCTCGCCCGCGAGTATGCAGCCATCGGCCCCCAGTGCCTGCTCGAGACCAAGCGGCTCATCTATGCCAACTGCGTCGAACAGGACATTTCCCTGGTCATGAAGCGCGAAGGTGAAGCGCTTGCCAGGCGACGAGGCTCCGCCGAACAGCGGGAGGCGGTGGCTGCGTTCCGCGAGAAGCGCGAGCCAAAATTCCGCTAGTCTACCTGCACTATGACGACCGGGCCGCTCGCCGGGATTCGCGTCCTCGACCTCACCCAGGTCATCGCGGGGCCGCTCGCGTGTATGTTGCTCTCCGACCTCGGTGCCGAGGTCATCAAGGTCGAACCACCGGGCGGCGAGCCCTGGCGCCTGACCTCCCAGTTTCTCCCGGGCGAGTCGAAGCCCTACCAGTCGCTGAATCGCGGGAAGCGTTCGGTCGTCCTGGATCTCACCCGGCCTGAGTGTCGCGAGATCATCCGCCGCCTGGTTCGCACGTGCGATGTGGTCGTCATTAACAGCCGGCCGGACGTCGCTGCACGCCTGGGCGTGGACTACGACACCCTGCGTGCCGAGCGCCCGGACCTCATCTATGCCGACAGCACGGCGTTCGGACGCGAAGGGCCATGGGCCCACCGGCCGGGATACGACATCGTCGCGCAGGCGGCCTCCGGCCTGCTGATGCACAGGATGACGGTCGACGAGCGAGGGGTGCCCGCACTTGGTGGGGCGCCTGCCCCGGCAGACATCGCCACCGGGTACGCCATCGCGCTTGGGGTTTGCGCCGCACTGCTTCATCGGCAGGCCACGGGACGCGGACAGCGTGTGGAGACGTCGCTCCTGGTGAACGCGCTACTCATCCAGGGTTCGCAGTTCATGTCCGTCCCTGTGGCCGATGCCGAGGAGCGTGCTGGTTTTCTCGCCGACCTCCAGCGCTCACGCCAAAGCGGGGAGCCGTTCGACGCGTTCGTGCGCCGGCGCCATGCCGCGAAGCCGGCTGCCGTTGGCGGTGGTGTCTATTACCGCGCCTATAAGACGGCCGACGGAGCCGTGGCAGTCGGTTGCCTGTCTCCATCGACGCGAGAACGGTTCCGAAAGGCCATCGGAGCCGAGGAGTTGCTTCCGGAGGAAACGGCCCAGGTCGCTGAGGCAACGATCGCGGCAGTCGAGCGAATCCTGGCCGGCCGAACCACGGCGCAGTGGATGGAGGTGTTCGACGCGGGCGGGGTACCGGCGAGTCCGGTCCGATTTGTCGAGGAACTGATCGACGACCCACAGGTCGTTGCCAACGGCTATGTGGTCGAGCTCGACCATGACCTCACCGGGCCTCAGAAGATGGTTGCGCCGCCCTGGAAGATGAGCGACAGCCCCGTCGTCCCGCAGGGTGCCGCCCCGCCGCTCGGCCGCGATACGCGGGACGTTCTCCTCGAACTCGGGTTCGCCGAGGCGGAGATCCTGGCGCTCGCCGAGGCCGGTGCCATTGGCCTGATGCAGTCCTGAACACGCTGTTCGAATCACGGCCCCGGCCAACACACCCTGCCCGTCGAGCCTTCACAAGGCCAGCGCGGGCGTGACATACTCCGGCGGCACGATCACCCATCTGACACGCACGGTCTCGGTGCTCGCCCTCATCACCGTCGGCGAGCCGGTGTGGTTTGTTGTCCTGCTGGAGGCACCGGTGAATTTCGACCGCTTGCGAACCTTTCGGTTGGTTGTTCAGCACGAGAGCTTCAGTCGTGCTGCCGATGAACTCTTCCTGAGCCAGCCCGCCGTCTCCCTCCAGATCCGCCAGTTGGAGCGCGAGCTGGGAGTTCGCCTCCTCGAACGAGGCAACGGCCGTATCAAGCCCACGCCTGCGGGCGAAGTTGTGCTCGAGTTCGCCCGCCTTGTCGAGGACGAGCGAACAAACCTCCTGCAGCGGCTCC